>Ga0136614_10003357_pt1 | contig 10215 bp, 11 predicted proteins | sample AntDrymUQ2792106_2_FD_106643 | JGI IMG/M metagenome (GOLD analysis project Ga0136614, IMG submission 106643) | Polar desert sand microbial communities from Dry Valleys, Antarctica - metaG UQ279 (21.06) | ecosystem: Environmental > Terrestrial > Soil > Desert | place: Antarctica: Dry Valley... | reverse complement strand
TGGCCAGGTCGAGCAGCAGGTCGCGGTCGAGTGAGCCGGGATCGAGGTCCAAGGCGTGGCAGACCTCCGCGGTCCATGCGTCGAGAGCGCTCATCCTGCCTCCTGGCTTCGGCGTCGGTTCGACCGTGAGTGGACCCGCCAACGACCAGCTGTGCTCGCGCAACCCGCGGCAGATCACGTTATGAGAACAGTGCAGCAACAGTTTCCCATCCAAGGATCCCGCTTCGCACCTTAGGCTATGGCAACTTGTCGCCGCGTGTTGCGACGGGACGCCCGATCGTCACTCGATCAGCGTCACGCCACCGCGGGTCAATCACGCTCGGTCACCGAGAGATACGGTGGAATCCCCAGCCAAGGGGTGCGCGGCGCGCGATGCGGCCGCCCACGGGTCCCGGCGAGCGCGCCCTGCTCCGGGGCGGCTGTGCGGCGCCTCCGCGGCCTCATTTAACGTAAGTTTCACCTCACGTCTTGATTTCTTGACCGCGATACAACACGCTACCACCCGACGGGAGCAGTCTTTCGGGAGCTGTGCCCAGGCAGCACGCTGCCGACGGCACGATCTACAGGGCGAAAATCCCTGCCGGAACCGGCAGCCCGCTGCATATCTCGCTGTGCACATGAGGTAGGGGTGGTTAGGGATGGTCTACACGGACAGTCGGGACCGGGGCTCCACAGGGCGCCTCTTCCGGCTGATCAGCGTCGTGGTGCTGGTGGTCGTGGTGCTGGCGGTGGGCTTGGCGGCTGCGCTGCTCGCCCGCACCCTGGCGGCGGCGCAGAGCATCAACGATAAGGCCGAGCTCATCGCGACGACCGGCCGCGGCATCAACACCGCGACCGACTCCGTCGTCCTGTTGAACCGGACGAACGAGACCGCTGCGTCGATCCTGACGAGCGCACAGCCCCTGCAGGCGTCGCTCACCACGATCGTCGACTTCGCGGGCCAGATCAACGAGCTGGGCGCGTCGATCAACAACACGGCCGGGTCCATCAACGGGTCGGCCGGTCAGATCAACACGTCTGCCGGCGCGATCAACGAATCCGCCAAGTTGATCAATGCGAGCGGGGACATCATCAACGCCAACGCCGCGAACATCAACGGCAGTGCGGTGGCGATCAACCGGACCGCGCGGGGCATCAACGGTGAGGCGGCAGCGATCCTCGACGTCGCCCAGCGCATCGACGTCGACGCCAGGGCCATCAACCTCAACCTCGACCGGACGATCGGCATCGCGGATGCCGTCGAGGTGGACACCACGAACATCTTGGGCGAGGCGGTCGAAGCCCGTCAGACCTCCGGCTGCATCGCCAGGCGGGTCCTCGCCCCCGGCATCGCCTGCTAAGGAGGTTGGAAGATGGCAACACAGACACTCCCGCGATCGGGCCAGGCACTCCCGCGATCGGGCCAGGACGGGCCGCCCGCCGGAACAATTGTGCGGTGGTTGTGGACCTGGATCACGCTCGGCATCCTCGTCGTGGTCGTCGTCATCGCGTTCCTGATCGGCATCGTGCGAGCGCTCAACTCGATCGATGCGGGCCTTTTCGAGGCTGCCAGCGCCGTACAGGGGATCGGCGGCGACGCCGCACCCCTGCCGGGGAGCATCCAGGTGATCAACAGCACCCTGGGCGAGATTGACACGGCCCTGCAGCCGATCCAAGGCCAGGCCGGCGAGATCGGCTCGGGGCTGGAGCAGATCACGAACTCGCTCCAGCAGATCGACGCGTCGTTGAAGGACACCGACGTCTCGCTGGTGGACACCTCAGGGTCGCTGGTGGACACCTCAGGGTCGCTGGTGGACACCTCAGGGACGTTGGTCGACATCGGCAATCAGACGCAGCAGATCTCGGGCTCGCTGGCCGACACCAGCAACGTCCTCGCGGGCGTCCGGAACATGGCGGGCCAGATCGAAGGCGTACTGGAGGAGTCGCAGAACATCGACAGCCTCGGCACGGCCGGCATCCCGGTGCGGGTGGGAATCGCCAACTCGGTCCTCGGGCCGGCGCAGAGCGACACCCTCAACATCACCGGCGGACTCGTGGATGTCAACCGCAACCTCACATCCATCTGCACGTCGATTCCGCTGACCGTCACCGGTATCGTCACCCAGACCGGGTGCTAGGGGCGAGTGATGCGAACCCTGAAGCGAGGCACACTTCCTGTCGTCATGCTCGTGGTGATCGTGGTCTGGGCATTGACCGCCGTGGTCCTGCTCACCGGCACCCTGATCACCGCTCAGCGGATCGACAACCGGGTCGGGGTGATCAACTCCGAGGTCAGTCCGATCGATGAGGACCTCGACTCAGTGGTGCTCGCCGTCGAGACCGGCCGGATCGCCGGTGAGATCAACACGGCGGCCAAGCCCCTCACTGCGCAGTTCACCCAGATCATCGAGTCGGGTGACGGCATCGAGGCCAGCGCAGCGTCGATCGCGGAGCGGGCCAAGCAGATCAACGCCAACGCCGAGTCGATCAACTCGACAGTGGGCTCGATCAACTCGAATGTGAGTGAGATCGGCGTGGGCGCGGACGAGATCGGTGCCAGCATTGGCTCGATCAACGCCAACGCCAGGTCCATCAACTCCTCTGTGGACGGGATCAGTGGGAGTTTCGTCGGGATCGACGGCGAGGTGCGCTCCATCCATGACGAGGTCCGCGGGATCAATACCCGGGCGGACACCGTGATCGGCATCAGTCGGGGTATCAAGGGAAACACGGAGGGTATCCTGGGGCTGGTCCCGCAGATCAACGAGAACGCGGCGGCGATCGCGGGGAGCCCGCTGCTTCTCCGGAGCATCGCCCTCCTGAACCAACAGGCGGCGGCCTCCTCGCTGCCAGTGCCCCCCGCGGCGCCAGGCATCGTCGACCAGCTGCCGTTGCCGGATGTTGTGGGAGCGCTGCCGTTGCCGGATGTTGTGGGAGCGCTGCCGTTGCAGGATACCGTTCCCCCCGCTCTACCGGTCCTGCCGCTGCCGACGGGCGGTCTGCTGCAGTCATCCGGATCCGATACCGGCAACCTTCTGGGTGCATTGCGGTAGCCCCAACCCCAGGAGGGTCCGGGCCAGGACGCCGGACCTCCTGGGGTAGCTCACCAAGGAGGTCCGGGGCCACGGCCCCGGACCTTACTTCTCCAGTATCCGGAACGAAGCGGTGATCTGGTCGAAGGTGGGAGCGGCGGCGGGGAACTGCTCAGTAGGCAGTGCCTGGAAGACGAGAGTGAACAAGGTCTGTCCGTTGAACACGAAGAAGTGGGAGTGCACGCCACGCTGTCCGGTGCCGGGATCTTGGAACGAGTAGAAGTAGAAGTACCCCGGCAGGCCTGCGAGCTCGATCGGCTGCGGTTCGGCGAGCAACTCCACCGACTCGTTCGCCATCACGATCTGATCGGTCAACTGTCTGGCTGCTGGAAGCTCCTGGAGACCTACCGCGACGTCGAGTTCCGCGACGCGCACCAGGAGGGAGACCTGCTGGTCCCGCGCCGCGACCAGCGCGACCTGGGGATCCGCGACTTGCAGCCGCTGCCAGCCCGCTGGGTAGGAGACCGCGAAACCGGCCTCCGGGCTGCGGAACTCGGTGAGGCCGGGTGGCGTGCCGGGATCGCGGACGGCGGTAGCCGGTGTCTCATCCGGGGTCAGCAACCGTTGCCCGGCTACCGACGCGAACACGGCGAGGCCAGCGGCCACCGGCACCACGACGACGACCGCGAGCACCCGCTTCCGCCTCGTGGAGCTGAACAGATTCCGGACCCCTCGCGGTCCCGTACCAGTCATTTTCCCGCTTCCCTCAGCTCGTCATCAAGTGTAAAGTCGACCCCGTTTAAACCTATCGGTACTGGATCCTCCCACGGGGAACCGGAGGCATGGAGGGCAATATGCTACTGGCGACCCACGAGTTCGGCGAGACCCACCTCGGCGGTTGGTGGGCGGGCCTGATCATCGGCTTCATACTGGTGGTGGCCGTCGTGATAGTCGTGGGTGTGCTCCTGGCGCTGGCGTCTCGGATCGGCGCACAGGCACGCGAAGCGGTTCAGGCGCTGGAGGTGGCACGGTCGACCACGGGGCCGATCGAGGAACTGAAGCGCACCGACTCCACGCTACAGAGCATCCTCCGGGGTGCTCAGAGCGCTCGACAAGCATTAGGAGGATAGATGACTCTCGCTCTCTCCACTGCTCAGACCACGCTCTGGCAGGTTTCCCTCGGCATCGGCGGGGTCGTGATCGCAGTCGTGATCGCCCTTCTCACCCTGCTCCTCTACTTCGTCAACGCCATCGGAGCCGGCTCACAGCAACTGCTGGGTGTGGCAGGACAGGTTGCCGGCAACACCGCCGGCATCAAGGTCGCGTTGAAGGTGGCGGAAACCTTGGACGAGGTCACGTACGAGGCAGGCCGCCATGCTCGACTGCTCGGGGTTGGGGCGTGATGAGTACTCAACTGCTGGTCATCATCACCGTCGTCGAGATCGTCGCCCTGGTGGCGGTACTCGCGTTGTATCTCATTGTGCTCACTCGCCGGCTGCACTCCGTCGCTCATACCCTCGATCAGGTGGCCGGCGGGGTGACGTCGGTCCGGGGGGACGTGGCCCTGGTCGGCGCCGGTGCTGCGATCCTGAACCGGAAGCTGGACACGATCGCCAACGCGTTGCCGGCAATTGCCGAGAAGGCCGAAGCTCTCGCTGGACAGCGCAGTTGATGAACTCACAACTTTTGCAGGACCAACGTAGGACAAGGAGGCGACAGTGACGCTGTGGTGGATCGGTAATGCGATCTTCGTTCTGGTGGTCATCCCTGTCGTGGTGGTGCTCCTGCATCGACTGGTGAAGCCTGTCGTCGCCATCGAAAGGCACGTCAACGTCATCCATGACAATGCGGGAGCTATCGTCGTCGCACTCGACGGCGTGAAGGCGCTGATCACCACTCGCGACCTCGTGAAGCGCGTGGGCGGCGGCCTCACACGGTACGTCACCGCGGTCGACCGGATCTTGTGAGGAGCGAATCACCGTGCCGTTTGCTGCTGTGGTCACGATCATCGGCGCACTGCTCACCGTAGTCGTGCTGGCCGCCTATCTGATCCGCGTGGCGCTGATGCTCCGCCGCGTCGACCGCAAACTCGGAGAGATCAACAGCGGCCTCGGGGCGGTCGTGGAGAAGACCGAGCCGATCGGTGCGGTCGTCGGTGAGATCAACGATGACCTCGCCGGGGTGGACAGTGCGTTGCAGGACGTGCTGACCAAGGAGCGGTCACCGTTGCCCCCGCCATGGGTGGTCGCGATGCCGAACTCGGGCGCGCGGCGATCGGGTGCCGCGCCGTCGCCGGCGCGTCGCGGCGGCACGGCGACGATCCAGAGCAGGGCTGACACGGCGGACGAGGTCGACGGCTCGGACGTGGTGTGGGGGGTCAAGGAGACGATGGGGTCCGGCGGGCTCGCGAAGCGGTTCGCGCTCATCGCGGGCCTCATCTATGTGGCGATCGGGGTGATCGGATTCTTCCCGACCGGGTTCAACAATCCCACGGAGAACACCGGCGAGGCACTGTTCGGGATCTTCGCCATCACCCCGGCGCACAATGTCGTGCACCTCGGTGTCGGTGCGTTGTGGCTCGTCGCGGCTTTCCTGCTCACCCGTCCCGCCGCGGAGGGTACGAACTTCGCCATCGGCGGGTTCTACGTGCTGGCCGCCGTATTGGGGTATTTCGGGATCCTTGATCTGTTGGCCATCCACAGCGGTTTCGGCGATCCGGACTTCTACCTCCACCTCATCACCGGCGTGATCTCGTTGCTCTTCGGAGGTCTTCTCGGGTCCCGCGATCGGGAGTCGGAATCGGCGCACGCCAGGGTCTGAGGCATACGCTGCAGCGTGGCTGAACCGAAGAGTCGGGGCCCGACTTCGCGCAGGCGGAGTCGGGCCCCGACGTCGTGGCCACGACGATCTCTCACCGGGATGGCAGCGACCGAGTGTGCTCAGGCTGTCGATGCGGGGACCACCAACCGTCCGCCGTCGTAGGATGAGCCGACGATGGCACCAAGCCGAGGGGGCGAAACCGCCACTCACGGTGCCGACCCGGTAGGCAGGCGCGGGGACAGGAGGCCGTGGTGGCGCTCGTGGTCCAGAAGTACGGCGGGTCGTCGGTGCAGAACGCTGAGCGGATCACCAAGGTCGCGGACCGGATCGTGGAGACGGCGCACGACGGCAACGAGGTCGTCGTGGTGGTCTCGGCAATGGGGGACAGCTCCGACGAGCTGCTCGATCTGGCGAACTCCGTGTCACCGGATCCGCACGAGCGCGAGCTGGACATGCTGCTCACCGCGGGTGAGCGCATCTCGAACGCACTGGTGGCGATGGCGGTGCACGCGAAAGGCGTCGATGCCCGGTCGTTCACCGGCTCGCAGGCCGGGGTGATCACCACCTCCGTGCACGGGAAGGCGCGGATCATCGACGTCACGCCGAGCCGCGTGCGCGACGCGCTCGACGAGGGTGCCGTCGCACTCGTCGCCGGCTTCCAGGGCGTCGCGCAGGACACCCGCGACGTCACCACGCTGGGCCGCGGCGGCTCGGACGTCACGGCCGTGGCGCTCGCGGCGGCGCTCAAGGCGGATGTCTGCGAGATCTACACCGACGTGGACGGGGTCTACACCGCGGACCCCCGCATCGTGCCGAACGCGAAGAAGCTCGACACGGTCACCCACGAGGAGATGCTGGAGATGGCGGCGTGCGGCGCGAAGGTGCTGATGCTGCGCTGCGTCGAGTACGCCCGGCGCAACAACGTCATGATCCACGTGCGCTCGTCCTACAGCGAGAAGCCCGGGACCATCGTGTCAGGATCAGTGGAGGACCTCACCGTGGAACAGGCCATGCTCACCGGCGTCGCACACGACCGCTCCGAGGCGAAGATCACCGTGACCGGGGTGCCCGACGAGCGGGGCAAGGCTGCGCAGATCTTCCGCGTGGTGGCTGACGCGGACCTGAACATCGACATGGTGCTGCAGAACATCTCGCACCTCGACACGGGCCGCACCGACGTCACCTTCACACTGCCGAAGTCGGACGGGCAGCGGGGGGTGAGCGCGCTGAAGGCGGCGCAGCCCGCGATCGGCTTCACCGACGTGCTCTACGACGATCACGTCGGCAAGGTCTCCCTCATCGGCGCGGGGATGCGCAGCCATCCGGGCGTCACGGCCTCCTTCTGCGAGGCGCTCGCCGATGCCGGCGTCAACATCGAGATCATCAATACGTCGGAGATCCGCATCTCGGTGCTGGTCCGCGAGGAGCAGCTGGACACCGCGGTGCGCGCGATCCACGAGGCGTTCAACCTCGGCGGCGACGAAACGGCCGTGATCTACGCGGGGAGTGGGCGATGAACGTGGGTGCGGGTGTCCAGCAGGTAGGGCCCACGCTGGCCATCGTCGGTGCCACCGGTGCGGTCGGCACCGTCATGATCGACATCATCAACCGCCGCGAGTCCGTGCCGTGGGGTGAGATCCGGCTGGTCGCGTCGGCCCGCTCGGCGGGCAAGAAGATCACCGTGCGCGGCGTGGAGCGCACCGTGGTGGAACTGGCTCCCGAGGCGTTCGGGGGCGTGGACATCGCGATGTTCGATGTGCCCGACGCCGTGTCGGCCGAGTGGGCGCCGGTGGCCGCCTCGCGGGGCGCGATCGTGGTCGACAACTCCGGCGCGTTCCGGATGGACCCCGAGGTGCCCCTGGTGGTGCCGGAGGTCAACGCGGCAGCCGTCGGCGAGCGTCCGAAGGGCATCATCGCCAACCCCAACTGCACGACGCTGTCGATGATGGCCGCGCTCGGGGCGCTGCACCACGAGTTCGGGCTCACCGAGTTGGTCGTCGCGAGCTACCAGGCGGCGTCGGGGGCGGGCCAGGAGGGCATCGATCGACTGTACGCGGAGCTCTCCGCGGTGGCGGGCAAGGGCGTGGGCGTGCGCGCAGGCGACGTGACCGAGGCGCTGTCCGCCGCGGGCCTGCCCGCCGAGTCCCCGTTCCCCGCGCCGCTGGCCATGAACGTCGTGCCCTGGGCCGGGTCACTGAAGGAGGACGGCTGGGCCTCTGAGGAGCTCAAGGTCCGCAACGAGTCCCGCAAGATCCTCGGCATCCCGGACCTCAAGGTCTCCGCGACGTGCGTGCGGGTTCCGGTCGTGACGACCCACGCGCTGGCGGTGCACGCGACGTTTACCCGTGAGGTCACGGTCGAGGCAGCCCGGAAGGTGTTCGAGGGCCAGCCGACTGTCGTGCTGCAGGACGACCCCGCCGCGGGCGTGTGGCCGACGCCGGCCGCCGTCGTGGGCGGCGACCCCACCTACGTGGGCCGCATCCGCCAGGCGATCGATTTCCCCAACACGCTCGACTTCTTCGTGTGCGGGGACAATCTGCGCAAGGGCGCCGCGCTCAACACCTACGAGATCGCGGAGACGCTGGTCTCCTGACGCCGCGCCGGGACCGCGACATGGATGCTGGTCGCGGTGCCGGGCGCGGTCAGCGCAGTTCGTGGGTGCCGTCGGGAAGCTTGCGGGACAGGCCCCGGCGCGCGAGGTATTCCATCAGCGGGACGGCGACGCGTCGTGTCGTGCTCAGCGCCTGCCGGGCCTGACTGAGCGTGAACGGCGCGAGCAGCCCCGCCAGCCGTTCGGTTGCCTCGACGTCCGCGCCCGGCAGCAGGTAGACTCCGTCGGCGATCTTGAGCAGCTCCTCGGCGCGGGCCGCGGCGGCGAGCTGCCTGGTGCCGAGGCCGAGCTCGGCGAGTCGGTTCGCCTCCGGCGCGGCGAAGGGTCGTTCGGCCAGTTCGGCGCGGACGGTCTCCACCGCCAGGCGCACCGCCGCGGGCAGCTCCGCGCGGCGTCCCTCGGCATGCACCCGGCCCTCCCGCACGGTGAGCGTGGACCCCAGCAGCGGCTCGACGAGCCGCGCGTCGGGCAGCCCGGCGACCTGCCGCGCGGTCTCGAGGGGGAGCCCGGGGTCGAGCGGGTGGGCGGCGGCGCGCTCGGCCACGGCCGCGACGAGCCGCGCGGAACGCACCGTGGCCGAGTAAGGGTCGAGGAGCCAGCCCGCCGCCTCGGGGACCCCAGCCGGCGGCGCAGCACCCATCGCGACGAGCTCCGTGCGCTGCACGACACCACGCCTGCGCAGCTCAGCGGCACCGTCCGCTGCACCGTCCATCATGGACAGCTCGGTGCCGCGGGTGGTGGCGGCACCGCGGCGGCGCAGGGCGGGGGGGCGCACGTCGAGCACGGTGACGCCGGCGGGGATCCGGCGCGCACCGGGATCGCGCAGCAGGCCGCGGTCGCCGATCCGCAGCGGCAGACCGTGCGCGAGGGTGAGCCGCACGGTGTCGGCGCCCAGCGGTCGGACCCGCGCCGGCACGGCAGCGGCGCCCGCGTGCAGCACGACGTGCGCGGGCACATCGGCGCAACCGTGGAGCCGCACGTCGACGATCCTGGTGGTCAGCCACGCGCCCGGGGTGAGCAAGGCGTGTCCGCGGTGCACCGCGGACAGCGGCACGCCGCGCAGGTTGACGGCGACGCGCGCCACCGAGGGCACCTCGTCGGCGGGCTCGCCGAGCGACTGGAGCGCGCGCACCGTCACGTGTCGCCCGCCCGGCGTGAGCGCGAGCTCGTCACCGACGCGCAGGGTCCCTGCGGGCAGGGTGCCGGTGACGACCGTGCCCGCCCCCGGGATGGTGAAGGCGCGGTCGACCCAGAGGCGCACGTCGGCGGTGATGTCCGGTGCGGGCAGTCCGGCGACGAGCGCGCCGAGGGCGGCGCGCAGCTCGTCAAGACCCTGCCCGGTGGCGCCCGAGACGCACACCGCGGGCGGGCGGCCCAGGCTGGACGCCGCCAGGTGCTCGAGGGCCTCCTCGCGCGCGAGCTCGGGATCCAGCAGGTCGCTGCGCGTGACGACGAGCAGGCCGTGGCGCACGTCGAGGGCGGTCAGCGCCTCGAGGTGCTCCGCGGACTGCGGCATCCAGCCCTCGTCCGCCGCCACGACGATCAGCACGGCCGGCGCCGGGCCGACCCCGGCGAGCATGTTGGGCACGAAGCGCTCGTGGCCCGGCACATCGACGAACGCGACGGTCTCGCCCATGGGCAGGGTGGTCCACGCGAACCCGAGGTCGATCGTCATCCCCCGGCGGCGCTCCTCGGCCCACCGGTCGGGCTCCATGCCGGTCAGCGCGCGGACCAGCGTCGACTTCCCGTGGTCGACGTGCCCCGCGGTGGCGA
>Ga0136614_10003356_pt1 | contig 10218 bp, 8 predicted proteins | sample AntDrymUQ2792106_2_FD_106643 | JGI IMG/M metagenome (GOLD analysis project Ga0136614, IMG submission 106643) | Polar desert sand microbial communities from Dry Valleys, Antarctica - metaG UQ279 (21.06) | ecosystem: Environmental > Terrestrial > Soil > Desert | place: Antarctica: Dry Valley... | reverse complement strand
GATGCGGTCCATGAACGACTTTCTCCGCGCATACGGCAAGTTCGACGTCGTCGCGGGCCTCTTTTCCCTCTTCACGGAGATCCGGGTGAAGGACAAAGGCATCCGCGGATACGTCAAGCCGCTCTTCGAGGACCTCGACGTCTACGATCGCCGCCAGGACAAGGGCAAGAGCGTCTTCAAGAAGCTCTACGAGGGCGTGGTCGGCGGAATCGCGAAGCTGCTCGAGAACCGCCGCGACGAGGTCGTCACGGTCGCCGCGTTGTCGGGTCCCGTCTCGGACCCGGAATCGAGCACTTGGGAGATCGTCGTGCGGCTCGTCCAGAACGCGTTCTTCGAGGCCATCCTCCCGGGCTTCGAGCAGGAGGCCGGCAAGAAGAAGTGATCGCTTGGCGGGACGCGCCGGTAGGATGTCCGGGGCTGCATGCGCGAGGTCGTGATTGCTCCGGACTTCGAAGGATGGCGGACCGCCGCTCGCCGTCTCATCCAGGAGCGGGCCGCGCCGTCCGGCCTGGCGTGGCGGGAAGGGGCCGCCGCCGAGAGACGCGGCCCCGGGACGGCAGCCGGGGGACCCGCGGCGCCGCCGGAGCGGGGAGGCGCGGAGTTTCGGGTGCCGCGCGCCTTCATCGAGGTCGCCCGGGCCGCGGCGCGACACCCCGACCCGTCCCGATGGGCGCTGCTCTACTCCGTGCTCTGGCGTGTACTCCATGACGACCGCAACCTGCTCGCCCGGACGGCCGACCCCGAGGTCGCTCGCCTCCTGACGCTTCGCGACGCCGCGCCGTCCCGATCGCCGGCGGTGCCCGCGGCGGGCGGCCTCTTTCCGAGCCTCGAGATCCCCGTGTCATCGCCTGCGCCGGCAGCGGCCCCCGGGACGGAGGTCCCCACGGCCCGGCCCTTCCTGCCCGAGACGTCCGACCTCTCCGCGCTCCGTGCGGCGGCCGCGGGATGCCGCGGATGCGACCTCTACCGCGAGGCGACCCAGACCGTCTTCGGCGAGGGCCCCGCCTCAGCCCGCCTCGTGCTCGTCGGAGAGCAGCCGGGCGACCAGGAGGACCGACGCGGCGCGCCGTTCGTCGGGCCGGCCGGCGAGGTGCTCGACCGCGCGCTCGGCGAGGCGGGGCTCGTCCGCAGCGAGATCTACGTCACCAACGCCGTCAAGCACTTCAAGTTCGTCATCCAGCGCGGCGGGCGCCGCATCCACCAGACCCCTCAACGCATCGAGATCGGCGCCTGCCGGCCATGGCTCGAGGCGGAGCTCGCCGCGATCCGTCCGGAGCTCCTCGTGTGCCTCGGTGCGACCGCGTCGAAGGCCCTCCTCGGGCCCGACTTCCGTCTCATGAAGGAGCGGGGCCGCTTCCTCACCGGAACCCCGTGGGCGCCGCGCGTCATCGCGACGCTTCACCCTTCCGCCGTGCTGCGGGGCGACAGCCCGCGCGCCCAGGAGGCGCTCTATGGGCTTCTGCTCGAAGACCTCCGGGCCGTCGCTCGTGAGGTGACGCCGCCGCCCGCGTCCTGACGCGTCCGCGGCCGGGTCAGGGCGCCGGGGTGCGTTGCGGCGTCGTCATCGTAGGGAACCGCGTCGTCTGGGCGGGCGGCGCCCCGGCCGGAGGGGTGTAGTCCGTCGCGGATTCCGTCGCGACGTAGCCGCCCGGAGGAGATCCCGGCTCCGCGATGCCGATCCCGGGCGTCGTCATCGGAACGGCCCCGCCAGTCATCGGGGTCCCCATGAGCGCCGGCGTCGTGACCGATGTCGACATGATCTGGAGGTTGTTCATCACGCTGACGACCCCCTCGACGGATCGCGCGACATCCTCGACGCGCTGGCGGTCCTCGGCCGTCCCGATGGGTCCGGCGAGCGTCACAGCGCCGTTGGTCACGTTCACCTCCACCGCCGTGATCGTTGTCGCGCCTACCTCCGCGGCGAGGCGCGTCTTGATCGTCGCCTTGATACCGGTGTCCTTCGTCTGGCTCTCCAGGGTCTGGCTCGGACGGCACGCTCCCGCGAGCACCAGAAGGCCCGCGAGCACCGGCGCCAGATGCAGTGACTTTTTCATGAGGATTTCCCCTTTCGCGCGGGGATAGGGAGCAGCAATGGCTGTGCCGTAGAGGAGAGCCGCGGAGCCATGTCCGGACGCAGCCGCGGCGCCCGGCGCCCTGCGGGGCGCCCGGCCGACCGAGCTACTGGACGGTCGGAGGGCGGCGCGAGCCGGGGCTGCCGGCGACGTACGAGATCACGAAGCGTCCGCTCGGTTTCCTGACGATCTCGTTCAACCGCGACATGATCGCGTCCAAGAACTCGTCGGCCCCCTCGAGGACCTCCGTCAGGTGCAGCCCGCCCCCCGCAAGCTCCGCTTCGGGGTTTGCGGCCTCTTCCGGTGTCAGTCGGATGAGCATGGCCTTCGGAGGAGCAAGGGGAAGGCCTACTCGCAAGCGCCTAGAAACACATGAGTTGTTTGGATTAGCCCCTCAGGGGGTGACAAATCGTGTCGGCGGGGAGCCAAAGATTGCTCGCTCCCCGTCAGAAATCGTTCAGCTCCCCGGGGGCAGGAGGCAGGTCACGACCATGCCGCCGCCCGGCCGCCTCTGCAGGCGCAGCGATCCGCCGTGCGCCGAGAGGATCTCCGTGCAGAGGGGCAACCCGAGGCCGCTGCCGGATTCCTTCGATGAATAAAACGGGAGCAGCGCCTTGCGCATCGTCTCGTCGTCCATCCCCTTCCCGCGATCGAGAACGTGGACCAGCGCGCCGTCGTCCGGCGAGCGCTCGACCGCGACGAGGACCTCCTGGGGGGGGCTGCCTGCCTCCGCCGCGTTCTTGAGCAGGTTGATCAGCACCTGCTGGACCTGCCCCGGGTCGAACCAGCCCCTTCCCGCCGGCGCCGGCCCGGCGAGGCGGAAGGGGAAGATGCGCTGCACCCCGTCTAGGAACTGCGGCCACGCGACGGGCTCCTTGCGGGGCTGCGGCAACCGCGCGAAGCGCGCATACCCTTCGAGGAAGCTCGAGAGGTGCCGCACGCGCTCCTCCGCCGCCTCGAGGATCTCTTCGAGGCGGTGGGCCTGGTCTTGCCTTCCGGCCACGTGCCGCGCGGAGTGCAGGAGGGAGCTGACGGGCGCGAGCGAGTTGTTCAGCTCGTGATTCATGACGCGGATCACCTTCTTCCAGATCTCGACCTCCTGGCGGCGCAGCTCCGGCGTGATCCGTTCGAGTACCACGAGGCGGAGGTCCTGGGTGTTCAGCTGGAAGCGGCGGCGCACGACGCGGTAGGTCTCTTCCTGTTCCTCCTCCCCCGCCGGCACGGTGAATAGCGTGTCCTGCTCCGCGAAGAGGGCGCGCCGCATCGGCTCCGGGCACGACGCGGTCACCTCCGTGAGGTCCCGCCCCGCGAGGCGTCCCGCACCGCCGATGAGCCCGCGCGCCGCCACGTTCGCGAAAACGACGCGATCGAGCTCGTTCAAGAGCAGGATCCCCATGGGCGCGCCCTGGAGGAGCGTGTCGAGCATGAGCTCGCGCTGGTAGATTTCGTTTCGCTCCAGTCGCATCGCGTCGCCCATCCGGTTGTAGAGCTCGACGAGCTCGCCGAGCTCGTCCCGGCGGTCCGCCGCGAGCCGCACGCTGAAGTCGTCCTCCTGGAAGCTGCGCACGCCGTCCGTGACCGCCTGGAGCGTGCGGCGGACGGGGCTCCAGAAGCGGTGCAGGGACCAGGCGGCGACCGGGGCCCCGAGGGCCACGGCGGCGAGGAAGATGGTCCAGGGGGGAAAGCCGAGCGCGGCGGCACCGGCCGCCGCGGCCGCGACCACGAGCAGGTCGAGCCCGATGAGGAGGAAGAGCTTTCCGGCGAGGCTCCATCGCCCCGCGCCCGCGGCTGCCGCGCGCATGTGCGGCGACTCTACGCCCGGCCGTCCACCCGGGAGCTGGCCCGCGCTCTAGGGCCTGGGACGCCGCTCCAGCACGATGCCGAGCCGTTCCATGCGGCGGTAAAGGGCCTGACGGCTCGATCCGAGCTCCTTCGCGGCCCGCGAGACGCTCCCCCCGTGCCGGCGCAGCACCTCCTCGATGAGCGACCGCTCGGGGGCCTCGGGGTTGTCCTCCTCGGCCCGCCGCGCCTCGACCGGTCCAAAGCCGAGGTCGGCCGGCGTGATGGACTCCCCGGTCGCGACCACGACGGCCCTCTGCAGCCGGTTGAAGAGCTCGCGCACGTTCCCCGGCCACGCGTGCTCGCGGAGGGCCCGTTCGCTTTCGGGCGCGAGCGCCAGCGGCCGGCCCGTCGCCCGGGGGGGGATCGTCGCGAGCAGGCTGGCGGAGAGCGGGGCCACGTCCTCCGGACGGTCGCGCAGCGCCGGCACGGTCAGCTCGACGACGTTGAGCCGGAAGAGGAGGTCCTCGCGGAATCGGCCCTCTGCGATCGCCTGCCTGAGGTCTGCGTTCGTGGCGCAGAGAACGCGCACGTCCACGCGCCGCGTCTCGTTCGAACCCAGCCGTTCGAACTCGCCCTTCTGGAGGACGCGAAGGAGCTTCACCTGGCCGGCGGCGGAAAGGTTCCCGATCTCGTCCAGGAAGAGCGTCCCCCCGTCTGCGGCCTCGAAGCGCCCGATGCGCAATTTCCGGGAGCCCGTATACGCGCCCGCCTCCGCCCCGAAGAGCTCGCTTTCGAGGAGCTCGTCCGGCAGGGCGCCGGCGTTGACGCGGATAAACGGGCGGTCACGCCGCCGCGAATTGGCCTGAATGATCTCCGCGATCTTCTCCTTGCCCGCGCCGTTGGGCCCGCAGATGAGCACCGGCACGTCCGAGGCGGCGACCTGGACGGCGAGGGACACGACGCGGTGCATCGCCTCGCTCTCGTAGACGACGCCCTGGAGATCGAACCGCGCGGCCAGCGCGGCCCGCGGCTCGCGGCGGGTCAGGCGCAGCGTGGCGTTCTCCGCCTGAAGGCGGCGCAACTCGAGCAGATTGCGGACGCTCGCGAGCAGCTTCACGTCGTCCCACGGCTTGGCGAGGTAGTCCGCTGCGCCCTCCCGCATCAGCGCGACCGCCGTCTCGAGCGAAGTCCAGGCCGTCACGAGGAGCACGGGGATCGCGGGGTCGAGTCGCCGGATGGCCCGGAAGAGCTCGACGCCCTCCTCCCCGGAGGTGTCGCTCGGCCGGAAGTTCATGTCCTGGATGACGACGCCGACGGTCCCGGACTCCACACGCCGGAGCGCCTCCGCGGGAGTGCGCGCGACCTCGCAGGGAATGTCGTGCACGTCGAACAGGATGGCCAGCGCACGCGCCACCGCGGGCTGGTCCTCGACGATGAGGACGGAGCCGGTCACGGGCGCGGCGGCCCGGGCCGCCCGCCGGAGGGGCGCGCGGCCGCGCTCGCGCCGCCATGCGAGGGGCTGCATGTCCCCCTCATACGCCCTGCCCCCGCGAAGGTTCCGCCCGCCGCGCCGGCCCTAGACGTTGCGCGTCGCGATCGCCGGCGCCACCCGAGCCCCGCGCAGCGCCGGGAAGAAGGTCGCGGCGAGGCCCGCCAGCCAGAGAAGCGCGATCCCCAGGAGCACCAGGCCGACGGGCATTTTCACCGCGCCGAGCGTGCTCACGAGGAGAACGTTCAGCGCATAGGTCATGACGACCCCCAGGGTGAGGCCCATGGTCGTCACGATCCAGTTTTCGAGGAGGAAGTAGCGCAGGATGTCCCCCTTCTGCGCCCCCAGGGCGCGGCGCGTGCCGATCTGCCGCGTCCGCTCCGCGACCGAGAACGTCGTGAGCCCGACGATGCCCAGGGACGTCACGAAGATGAGGAGGAAGATCACGAGGGACAGGATCCGCACGAGCAGCGACGAGCTCGATTGGAACTGCTCCTTGATCTCGGTGATCGAGCGCACGCGGAGGTTCCGGCCATTGTTGACGGCGAGGAGCGCCTTCTCGATCGCCGCGGTGACGGCCCCGCGCCGCGCCGGGTCGGCCCGCACGAGATAGGGGACCCCGAAGTCGAAGCTCCCCGCGTTGTTCGCGAAGAACATGACGTACTCGTGGATCGGCCATCCGTACGGGTTGTAGAACCGATCGATGACGCCGATGATCTGGTACTGGTCCCCGTCGCTGTCCTCGAGCAGCTTGCCGAGCGCTTTCCCGTCCGCGAAGAGCAGCTTCGCGAACGCCTGGCTCACGACGACGTCCTGAGTGAACTTGTCCCTAGGCTTCCCATCCGTCCCCACCGGGCGGTTCGTGGCGAAGAGCGCGCGCAGGCGCTCGGCGTCGCTCCGGACCTGTTCCTTGGTGAAGTTGCGCCCCTCGATCAGCCGCGCATCGAGGGTCGCGAGGGTCGCCTCGTCCACGCTGTACATCTGGTTGCGCAGCATCTCCCCCCGGGAGCCGAGCGGTCGGGTCTCCGTCGAGCTGCCGCCGCCCTGCCAGGGAAGGAAGTTCGAGTTGGACGCCGCGATCACCCCGGGGATGCGTCGCAGGGCCTCGAGGTCGCGCTGCCGCTCGTTGTCGCGGTAGGTGTCCTCACGGAACGCCTCGGCGAAGGGGGTGCTCGTGACGCGGATGAGGTTCGCGTCGTCGAAGCCCGAGGGGATCGCCATCTCGCGCCGCGCCTCACGGATCATGTGGACGCAGTTGGCGACGACGGCGAGCGTGAGGGCGACCTCCGCGACGATCAGGCCGTAGCGGACCTTGTTGCGGCGAATGGCTCTGAGGATCGGTCCGAATTCCATGGCGGTTCTCCTCTCACTGCACCTTCAGATGAATCGCGGGCGCGATGCGGCAGGTGCGCCAGGCCGGGTAGAGCCCGGCGGCGAGGCCGGCCGCGAGCGACAGGCCGACCGCCAGCAGCACCATCGGCCCGTCGAGCTGGAAGAAGTCGGACCGGGTCGCCGTCGCCTTCAGCCAGGCGTTCAGGCCGGCGAGCCCGGCGAGGGACAGGAGCAGCCCGAGCACGCCCCCGATCACCCCGATCACCTCGCACTCGACGATGTGCTGCAGGAAGATGTCCGCGCGGCTCGCGCCGAGGGCGCGGCGCACGGAGATCTCTGGCGCGCGCGCGAGGAACTTGCCGAGGAGCAGTCCGACGAGGTTGACCGCGCAGACCGCGAGGAAGAGGAGGGACACGATGAGCATCGTGTTCGCCTGCTTCGGGACGACGTTCTGGTCGTCCATCCACTCCTTGACGGTGCTGAGCCGGTTGTTGAGCGGCCGCGGGAACCGGCCGTGCTTCTTCTGGTCGAGCACGTAAGCCGCGAGAAAGTCCCGGTACTGGTCCACCGCCGGGCGGTTCGGGAGCTCGACCCACATCTGGATCCAGCACGTCTCCGACTGGAGCAGGCCCTCGAACCCGGACAGTCCGCCCGAGGTCCCCCAGCCGTCGCTGTTGCCCGCCGTCCGGAGCTGCATCGGCTGCACGAAGTGGAACGGCAGGAAGATCTCCTCGGGCGTCCCGATCGCGTTCTGCGTGAGGTCGTAGAACTTCACGTTGGGATTCCAGTCCGCGAGGACGCCCACGACGCGGAAGTCCCGGCCCGCGATGCGGACCGTCTTGCCGACGCTGTTGACGCCGCCGAAGAGCTTGTCGTTCATCGTGGTCGACAGGACGACCACCGGCTCGGGCCCCAGGTCGGCCTTGCGGTCCCATCCCGAGCCGTAGCGGAAGGGAATGTCGAACATGGGGAAAAAGTCCGCGAAGCACATCCGAATGGTCTCGCGGAAGGGCCGTCCGACCTTCGGATCCGGATAGACGTACTGGTTCGTCTTGAACATCGCGCTCTGCCGCGCCGGGATCCTCGACTGCATGACGCCCACCGCGTCCCGGTACGTAAGCTGCGTCGGCGGCCGCGTGGGGTCGTCGCCCGGGTACGGTTTCAGGGGGTCCCAGCTGTCCAGCCGGACGTAATGGAGGACGTCGGACTTCTCCGGGATCGGATGCCGGGCAAACGCGTGGCGGACCGCGGCGAACGTCGTCGACGTGCCGATCCCGAGCGCGATGCCGCTGATGATGAGCGCCGTCAGGAGCGCATTGCGCCTGAGGCTCTTCCAGGCGATGCGCAGGTTGTGCAGGAACATTCCGTCCCCCTAGGCCAGCGTCGCCGAGAGCGCCGCGACGTCCCGTTCCGGCAGGCGGCCGGGCGCCGGCGCGTCGAGGTCGACGAGCCCGCCGTCCAGCAGGTGGATCCGCCGGGAAGCCCGCGCCGCGCACTCCGGCGCGTGCGTGACCATCACGATCGTCGTCCCGCCGCCGTTGATCCTCTCGAGAAGGTCCATGACTTCCCGGGACATCATCGTGTCCAGGTTGCCCGTCGGCTCGTCCGCGAGGATCAGCCGCGGGTCGCCGGCGAGGACCCGCGCGACCGCGACGCGCTGCTGCTGTCCTCCGGAGAGTTGCGAGGGGAGATGGTGCAGCCGGGCGGAGAGGCCCACGGTCCCGGCGGCCTGCTCGACGCGCTCCTTGCGCTCCTTGGCCGGGAGCCTGCGGTACCGAAGCGGCACGTCGATGTTGTCGAACACGTCGAGATCCGGGATCAGGTTGAAGCTCTGGAACACGAACCCGATCTTCCGGTTCCGGATCCGCGACATCTGCGCGTCCGAGAGGCGGCTGACGTCTTCCCCGTCGAGGTGGTACGTCCCGGAGTCGAACGTGTCGAGGAGCCCCGCGACGTTCAGGAACGTCGTCTTCCCGGAGCCCGAGCGCCCCATGATCGCGACGAACTCCCCCGTCTTCACGTCGATGGAGAAGTCGTGCAGGGCATGGGTCTCGATGAGATCCGTCCGATAGACCTTCTGGATGTTGCGCATGGACAGCATGGGTTGCCTCGGCTCCCTCCGCGCGGCCGGGCCGCGCCGTCAGTCGCGGACCAGGACGTTCCTGGCCCCCGCGAACTCGCTCGTATCCGACAGAATCACCTTCTCGCCGACGGACAGTCCCTGGACGACCTCCACCTCCGCGACGCTCACCGCGCCGACCGTCACCGGCCTCTGCGTCGCGGCGCCGTCCTTGATCACGTAGACCTGGCGGCCCCCGCCGCTCTCCAAGAAGGGCCCGCGAGGCAGCTTCAGGACATTCCTCTTCGACTCGAAGACCATCCGCACGCTGACGCGCTGGCTCTGGCGCAGTCCCGCCGGCGCCTGCCCGTCGAAGACGACTGTCCCGCGCACCTGGCTGTCGCGGATCTCCGGGGAGACGGCGGTCACCTTCCCCGGGTACTCCTTCCCCTCGTAGAGGATCTGCACCGGGGTTCCGGGGACGGCGTCGGCCGCATAGTTCTCCGGAAGCGTGATCTCCACCTCGAACTCCGAGAGGTTCACCACCGTGACGACGGGCTGGTTCTCGTTGACCGCGTCCCGGTCCTGGACCGCCACGGAGGCGACGAGACCGTCAAAGGGCGCGACGATCGCGAGCTGGTCCACCTGGCGCTGCAGCTCGTGGAAGGCGTTCTCCTGGCGCTGGGCGGAGAGCTCGCTCTCCCGGACGTCGAAGCTCGCCGTCTCGGCCTCCAGGCGCACGGTTTCCCGCGCGTTGTGCAGCTCGAGCTCCGCGATCTTCAGGTCGTCCTTTGCCTTCTCGAAGTCCGTCTTGTTCAGGAGCCCCTCGTCGAACGTCCGCTGCGCGCGCTCGAGCATGCGGCGCGACGCCTGGAGCCGGACCTCGAGCAGGGCCACGTTCTGGGAGTTCTTGAGGGCCTGCTGCCGCGCCTGGATGCGCTGGCGGCCGAGGGAGGACTGGAGCGACAGGAGCGTCGAGCGCTCCTGCATGAGACGGCTCCGGAGCTCGGGGCTCTCCACGCGGGCCAGGACCTCCCCCTTCCGCACGGCCGATCCGGCCTTGACCGTCATGGAGACGATCCCGCGCGTCGGCGAGAACAGCGTGGGATGGAGCGCCGCCACGATCCTCCCGTCCGCCGCGGCGTCCCGCACGAGATCGCCCCGGATAACTTCGCCGACGCGGATCCGCGACGCTTCGACGGTCTTGTCCGCCCGGGACCAGCGGCGCACGGCGGGGACGAGCAGGGCGACGCCTCCCAGCGCGACGACCCCCGCGGCGATGAGGACGAGCGCGCGCTTCGAGAGCCCGCGAGGCCGCTCGATCGCTTTGTCCATCGAGGAGAGGTTCTCGATCATCGTGCTCGTATGGAGCAACGGCGCTGCCACCGCGCGGATCGCGAAAACCCTCGGAAAACGGGGAAATCCCGGGACGCGGCGCCACATCCGCGTGACAGATGTCCGGACGGCGCGCGGACGTATGTCCG
>Ga0136614_10003355_pt1 | contig 10218 bp, 10 predicted proteins | sample AntDrymUQ2792106_2_FD_106643 | JGI IMG/M metagenome (GOLD analysis project Ga0136614, IMG submission 106643) | Polar desert sand microbial communities from Dry Valleys, Antarctica - metaG UQ279 (21.06) | ecosystem: Environmental > Terrestrial > Soil > Desert | place: Antarctica: Dry Valley... | reverse complement strand
GTCGTAGATCGACCCTACCAGCGCGAAGAAGAGCGCGGTCATGATGCCGTGGGAAAACATCTGGAGCACCGCTCCCGAGAGCCCCAGCAGCGAGAGCGTCGATATCCCGACCACGACGTAACCCATGTGGCTCACCGACGAGTAGCCAATCACGAACTTGAGGTCGCGCTGCGCCATCGCTGAGAACGCGCCGTACACCGCGGCGATCGTGCCGAACGCCAGGAACATCGGCGCCCAGAAGCGCGCCCCCTCCGGCAGCACCCACAGCGCAAGCCGAATGCAGCCGTACGCGCCTAACTTCATCAGCACCCCGGCGTGGAGCATCGAAACCGCCGTCGGCGCGGCCACGTGCCCGTCGGGTGACCACGTATGGAATGGCCACATGCCGGCCAGCACGCCAAACCCGATAAACGCCAGCGGGAACATGACGCGCTGGAATGCGACGGGCAGCAGACGTTGGAGCTGCGGGCTCGCATACGCCTCGATGTCAAAGGTGTTGGCGCCCGTCTGCACGTAAAGCCCGAGCATCACCACCCAGATCAGGATGCTACCCGCCACGAGCATCATCGTCAGCTTCATCGCCGCGTAATCCTTGCGCGTGCTCCCCCAGATGGCGATCAGCAGGTACATCGGGAGCACCGCGACCTCGTACGCAAAGAACATTGCGAACAGGTCGAGCGTGACGAAAACGCCAAACACGCCGGCTACCAGCACTAGCAAGAGCGCGAAATATTCCTTCGGCCGGTCGGAGATCTTCCACGACACGATCGACCCGGTGAAGATCACCAGGCCGGTCAGCAACACCATCGGCGTCGAGATGCCGTCCACGCCCAGGCGCGCATTGATCCCGAGCTCCGGGATCCACGGGTAGAGCTCTTCAAACTGAAAGCCGCCCCGCGACCAGTTGTAGGCCGCCATCAGCACCAGTGAGAGCGCCAGGCTGACCGCGCTCGCAAGCGCCGCGATCCAGCGGATCAGCCACTGCGATCGGCGCGGCGTCAGCACGATCAGGATCGCTCCGACCACTGGCGAAAGTGTGATGGTGGAGAGATAAGGGAAGCCGGCGCCGAGCAAGCCGAGAAGATCCATCTTGCTCCTACCAGAAGCTGAATTGCACGTTCGGGAACGCCGCCATCACCACACCAATCATTCCGATCCCCACGATAAAAGCGAAGGCGTAGTGGTAGACCCGCCCGGTCTCCAGGTAGCGGAGCTTGTCGCCGGCCGCCACCGTCCAGCTGCTCGGACGGTCGATCACGTTGTCGTTGATCACCTTGCGATCAAAGGTTGCCGCCAACCCTGCCAGCCCGAGCACGATCCGGTCGATGATCCACTGGTACGCCTCGTCAACGTAGTACTTGTTGAGCAGCGCGTTGTAGGCCGGCGGCGCCTGGCTGGCGATCGCCGACGGATCGATCAACGGCCGCCAGTAGGTAATGGTGGCGAGCCCGATGCCCAGCAGCCCGGCGAGGGTGCCCGCGATCGCCAGCGGCCAGTTGATGCCCGTGGCGTGATGCGCGTCGCCGAAATGGATCGCCTCGCCAAACGGTGCGTAGACGCCCGGGATGTTGAGCCAGCCCGCCGCGATGGCCGGAATGGCGATCAGCACCAGCGGCAGCGCCATCAGCCATGGGCTCTCGCGCGGCCCATCGTGCGCGCCGTGCCCCGCGTGAGCGTCACCGGTTTTTGGGAACGCCTCATGCACGTCCGCCGGTTGAATCTCGTGCGAACTCGTCGTCGTTGCCGCCACGATGCGCCAGCGGTCCGCTCCAAAGAACGCCACGTAGATCGCGCGAAACATATAGAAGGCGGTCAGGAACGCGGTCACCAGCAGCACTCCCAGCACCAGCCAGTTCCCAGTCTCGGCGGCCCCTACCAGGATCTCGTCTTTGCTCCAGAATCCGGCCAGCGGAGGGATGCCCGCCAGCGATAGCGCCGCGATCAAGAACGTCCAGAACGTGATCGGCATGCGCTTGCGCAGTCCGCCCATGTTGAAGATGTCGTTCGCGCGCTTGTCGTGGTGGCCATACACCCCCTCCATCGCGTGGATCATCGATCCTGCGCAAAGGAACAGCAGCGCCTTGAAGAACGCGTGCGTGAAGAGATGGAAGATGCCGGCCGTGTACGCGCCCACCCCCAGCGCCGCGATCATGTAACCCAGTTGGCTCACCGTCGAGTACGCCAGAATCTTCTTGATCTCGCGCTGCGTCAGCGCTATCGTCGCCGCAAAAATCGCCGTGATCGTGCCGACTGTCGCGATCACCGCCATCGTGACGTCTGAGGCCGCAAACAACGGATAAGCGCGTGCCACCAGGAAGACGCCCGCCGCCACCATCGTCGCCGAGTGCACCAGCGCCGACACTGGCGTTGGGCCCGCCATCGCATCGGGAAGCCAGACGTGCAGCGGGACCTGCCCGCTCTTGCCGACCGCACCCATGAACACCAGGATGCCCGCGACCGTCACAATCGTCGGGTCGACTCTCCCCCGCTCTATCTCTGCGAAGATCTCGTCCATGCGGAACGTGCCGGTGTTTAAGAACAGCACCGCCAGGCCGATGAAAAAGCCCACGTCGCCGATGCGTGTCGTAATGAACGCCTTCTTCGCCGCCTCGGCGTTGTCGCGCTCCTCGTGCCAGAAGCCGATCAGCAAGAACGAGCACAGACCAACCAGCTCCCACGCCATGTAGAGGAACAGGAAGTCGTACGCGAGCACCAGCGTGAACATCGCCGCGCAGAAAAGCGACATGACCGAAAAGAACCACCAGAAGCGGTTGTCCCCCATCATGTAGCCGAGCCCGTAGATCTGAATCAGCGAGGCGAGGAAGCTCACGACACCGAGCATCATGATCGAGAGCCAATCCACGCTCATCGTCAGCCAGAGCTTGTAATCGCCCACCGTGAACCATGGCACTTTGTCGAAGAGCAGATGCGCTGCGCTGCCATTCTTCGACGCCGGCGTCGTCGCCCCATGACTCTCCCCCCCACCAAACGGCGCCAGGTTGGCCAGCGCATCCGAGAAAACGCTCAGAAAAACCAGGCAGCAGCCGAGGATAGCGCCCACCGCGAAGAACCCGCCGAAGAGGCTGCGCCGGCCACCCCGCTGTCGCGAGAAGAGCACGTTGAGAAGGAAGGCCCCGGCGCAGAGCACCGGGGCGAGCCACGCGTAATCCACCGACCTACTTCCCTACCACCGCATCAAGTCCGCTTCGTCCACGTTGACCGAACCGCGCATCCGGTAGACGCGCAGCACGATCGCCAGCCCGAGACCCAGCTCGGCCGCTGCGATCGTGATCACGAAGATGGCGAAGATGATCCCGGAACCACCCTGCGGATCGATCCGATTGGAGAACGCCACCAGGTTGACCGCCACGGCGTTGAGCATGAGCTCGATTGCCATCAGCACCAGCACCCCGTTGCGTCGCGCCATGACCCCATACATCCCGATGCAAAACAGGATTGCGCTGAACACCAGCACATGTTCGGTCGGGACCACCGCTACGCCGACCCGCCTTCCGCCCCGGCCACCGTTCCCGTCGCCGCCTCATCCTCCAGGTCCGTCGCACGTGCGATCAACAGAGACCCAATCAGCGCGATCAGCAACACCACCGATGCGATTTCAAAGGGCACCGCCCAGACCGTGAACAGCGCCGTGCCAATCTCTTCGGGGCCAAAACGTCGCACCTCTTCGGCAGCGAATCGAGCCGATGACGACACGCTCGACGAAGTAGACACGGTGGGACCGGTCGCCGTCACGCGCGGTGTCAACGCTGCCCAGTTCGTCCCGACTGTCGTCCACACCAGCGCGACCAGCGCCACCACTGATCCTCCCGCCGCCAGCGGCCAGCCGCGGTGGTTCATTACTTGTAATTCGCGCGGGCGAGTGAGCATCAGCGCAAACAGCAACAGGATGCTCACCGTTCCGACGTAGACCAGGATCTGCACCAGCGCGAGGAAGTCCGAGAGCATGAGGAGGTAGACGAAGCCGGTCAACGCGAGTGAGGCAATGAGCAGCAGCGCGCTATAGACGGCGCTCCTCGTCAGCACCACTCCCAGCGAGGCGACCACCGTCGCCGTCGCTACCACGTAGAACGCGACCGCCCCCAGATCCATCAGTGCGTGATTATCGCCACTGGGAAGGGTCGATGGCACCCATCACCGCCACGTCTTGCGGCTCCGGCTGCCCCATCCGTCGTTTGACACCCCGCGCTATCTTCACGAGTTGATCCTTGTCATAGACCAGTTGCTGCCGGTCGTAGGTGGAAAGCTCAAAGTGCGGCGACATTTCGTTGGCATCAAAGGGACAAACCTCTACGCAGATGCCGCAGTAGGAGCACCTTCCCAGATCGATGAAATAGTCCTTGACGATGTTCTTCTTCGTCGTCTTGCTGCCGGTGTATTTCTCGCCGGTTAGGTGGATGCAGTCGTCCGGGCACGAGCGCGCGCAGATGTTGCACGCCACGCACACAATCTCGTCCACCGTGTCGTCCCAGAGGAGCGCGGGCGCCCCCATGAACCGCGGTTCCAGCGGCGGCCGCTCATACGGATAGAGGCGGGTAATTGGCGGCGTGAGGAAGGACTTGACCGTCTGGATGAAGCCACCGATGATCCCGCGCATCTCTCTGTCTTTCTAAGCGGCCCGCGGTACGGAGACCAGGCGGATCCCGTTGTCCGCCGGGCGGCGGTTGCGGTAGCTGATCGCCATTATCCCCAGCGTGATCAGCACCAGCCCTATCCCAGCGGCAAACGGATAGAACCCGAATTGTTGGTAGACCGCGGTCAGGATCAGGTTGGCAAACGACGCCGGCAGCAGAAACTTCCACGCCAGGTCCGTCAGCTGGTCGATCCGGATGCGCGGCAGCGCGAAGCGCGCCCACTGCACCAGCACCATGATCGTCATCGCTTTCCCAAAGAAGAAGAAGACCCCCATCGAATCGCCAACCTGCCGCAGGAGCGTCGAATCGGCGGAAATTCCCGGGATCCCTGAGATGCCGGGGATCGGCAGACGCTCCGCGAACGGGAAGAGCTCCGGCCCGCCCATGAACAGCGCCACCGCGAGGCACGCGTTCAGAAATACCGCCGCAAATTCCGCCAGGAAAAATATGCCCCAGCGCATCCCCGAATACTCGATAAATGGCCCACCCACGATCTCCGACTCGGCGACCGCGATGTCAAACGGCGTGCGGTGCATCTCCGACATCATCGTGATGATGAAGATGAAGAAGCCCACCGGCTGAAGGAACATGAACCAGGTCGACGCGCGCTGCGTCTCCACCGCCTGCGCCACCGAAAGGCTTTCCGCCAGAATGCCGATCGAGAGCAGCGTCACCACCATCGGCAGCTCGTAGGAGATGAACTGCGCCACCACCCGTGCCGCGCCGAGTAGCGAGTACTTGTTGCCGGAGGACCAGCCCGCCACCACCATGCCCAGCCCCTGGATGCTGGGAATCGCGACGATGTAGATCAGACTCAGATCGAATGGGCGCACCGTGAGGTTGAATGGCCACAACCCACCCCACGGGATGACGATGTACGTCAAGAAGACGGGGATGAAGATTAAGTACGGCGCCATCTTGAAGATGCGCTTGTCCGCCGTGTTCGGCGTCAGATCTTCCTTAGTAAGCAGCTTGAGTACGTCCGCTGGGCTCTGGAGCGCGCCGTGCGGTCCCACGGGCAATGGGCCGCGCCGCAGCTGGATGTGCCCGCCTATCTTGCGCTCCAGCCAGATTTCGAACATCACGAAGCCCAGGATGAAGTTCAGCAGGATGAACAGGGCAATGAAGTCGCCTAGCGAAAACCCGCCGATCCCTGGTGCAACTAGGAACCCCGGCATCCACTCGGGTACCGGAAACAGGTGTGGCAGCCGGACTTGTTCCATCCTACTGTTCCATTTGCCCCAGGTTGAGAATCACGCTTGTTCCATCTTCTCTAGCGGTCCACTTCGCCTAGCACAATGTCGATCGACCCCAGCCCCATAACCGCGTCCGCCACGTACGCCCCCACCGCCAGGTCATTTAGTGCCATTAAGTTGCTGAAACAGGGCGACCTGTACTTGACTCGGTATGGCGCGCTGCCCTTCCCATCGGAAACGATGTAGACGCCAAAGTCGCCGCGCGCGTTCTCGACCCGCTGATACGAGTCCCCCTTCGGCGGGCGAATCGCCTTCGGCGCGTTGCCCATGATCGGCCCCTTCGGTAGCAACTTGAGCGCCTGCTCGATGATCCGGATCGACTGGAACATCTCGGAGAGCCGGATCAGATAGCGCTCGTAGCAGTCGCCCGCCGTGCCGATTGGTATCTCGAAGTCGACCCGGTCGTAGAACGAGTACGGCTCGGTGCGCCGGATGTCGATCGGCACGCCCGTGGCGCGGAGCATCGGTCCCGAGCACCCCAGGTCGATCGCGCGCTCGGCGGAGAGCGTTGCGACGCCCCGCGTGCGAGCCAGGAAGATCTCGTTGTCCGAGATCAGCCGGTCGAAGTCGCCCAGCGCGTATTTGGCGGCGTCGAGCGCTTTGGTCGCGCGCTGCATGAAGTCCACCGGCACGTCCTCGCGTAGCCCGCCGATCCGGTAGTAGTTCGGGAACATGCGCTGCCCGCCCACCGCTTCGAACAGGCGGTACAGCTCCTCGCGCAGTGCGAACGCGTACATGAACGGCGTTGTCGCGCCCGCGTCGGCGCCGAATGCACCGTAGAACATCGAGTGCGAGTTAAGCCGCCCAAACTCGTCCATGATCAGCCGGATCCACTCGGCGCGCTCCGGCACCTGGACTCCCATCAGCTTCTCCACCGCGAGCACGAACGCGTGCTCGTTCGGCCAGACCGAGAGGTAGTCGGTCCGGTCGAGCCAGATCATCGCCTTGCGATAGCCCTCGACGTCCCCCGACTCGCCCAGCTTTTCCGCGCCGCGGTGCAAGTAGCCGATGTGCGGCTCGAGCTGTTTGACCCGCTCTCCCTCCAGCGTCAGCACCATCCGGAACACGCCATGCGTGCTCGGGTGCTGCGGCCCCATGTTGATGGTCATCTCCATCGTCTCGAGGTTGTGCTCGGTGGAGACGACGGTCACTCCCGGGACCGGCGTGTGGCGGGCGGCGGCCATCGATTTGGGACCCGGTGACTCGGAATGTGGATCCAAGTCAGGCTGGGTGGGGCCCGTCGGGTCGTCAGGGCGCACGCGCGTCTCGATGGCCATCTCTATTCCTCCTCCGGAAAGCCGTAGATTCCGGGCGGCTCTTTGGGGCGCAGCGGAAAGCGTTTGAGCAGAATTGGCCCGGGGACTACCTCGCCACGCTCGTCCCTTTGCAGGAGGAGCGGCTCGGGATAAGGGTGTCCCTCGAAGCGGATATTGAACATCTCCGCCGCTTCGCGCTCGTGCCAGTCAGCTCCCGCCCAGATCGGCGTCACCGTCGGCAGACTCTGCCCCTCGCCGGAGACACGCGCTTTGAGCGCGCACTTCTGAAGCAGTCGCGTGCTGAAAAGGTGATAGACCACCTCAATCCCATCAGCCTGGTAATCGACGCCCGAGAGACAGCGCAAGTAGTCGAAGCGCAAGTCCTCGTGCTCCTTGGCACGGCGCGCCGCCTCCTGTATTCGCTCCGCCGGCACCGTCACGGAAACCTCGTCCACCGCGGTGCCAAACTCTGGACTTAGACCCTCGAACGCCTCCTCGAGCGACTCACGCACGGTGGCCATCGGGCGCAGCCCCACCGCCTCGCGCGTCGCGGCGCCCGCAGCTGGACGTGCCGGCCGGGCGCCACTCGCCGCTCCCGGTACCGCGCGGGGCGGCGGCGGGGCGCCGGCCGCGGCCGTTGCTTCTGGTTGTGTAGCGCCCGGGGGCGCCGCCGGCGTCCCTGAACGCCCCTGCGCCGCCGGGTCCGCATCGCGCGACGGAGTCTGCTGCGCCGGCGATGCCGGCGGCGTCACTGCCCCACCGCTTGCCGGCTGAACGGCCTGTCCTGCCCGCACGATGATCCGCCCCGGCGTCTGATCCACCGCGCACTGATTCCCGTTGTCCTGCCAGCATTGCGCGTGCTGCGGCGCATAGCACTTCGGACAGAGCACCACCTGCTCGCCCTCCCCCAGCGCGTTGCCGCACTTGGGGCACGTCTGGCCTACCCATTTGGAAGACGCCAGCGTCTGCCGAAGCGAGATCGCCGCGCCCGCGGGAGCGTCGCCGGCCACTCTTGTACTGCCCTCTCTACCTTGGCGCCCCTACGCCCCTACCCGGCCCGCCGCCTCGGCTTCGGCCCCAATGCCCTCGCCCGCGAGCACCAATTCGAGGTCGGGCTCAGGACGGAAGCCGGTCGTTTGCTGGCGCATGATCTTCTCTTGCAGCTTCAAAATGCCGTGCATCAGTGCCTCCGGGCGCGGTGGGCACCCGCCGATGTACACGTCCACTGGGACGCATTGATCTACTCCCTGAACCACCGTCGGGTAGCGGTAATACGGTCCGCCGCACGTCGCGCACCCTCCCATCGAGATCACCCACTTCGGCTCCGGCATTTGAGCGTAGAGGCGCTGCACCGCCGGTGCCATCTTCGTCGTCACCGTCCCGGAGACGATCATCAGGTCGCTCTGCCTCGGCGTCGCCCCCACCTGGCCGATCAGTCCGAACCGATCCAGGTCGTGCTTCGCCATGAAGGTGCCGATCATTTCGATCGCGCAGCACGCCAGCCCAAACGTCATCGGCCACAGACTGCTCTTGCGTGCCCATTGGAAGAGTTGGTCGACGCTGCTCGTGACCACCCCCTGCGGCAGGCGCGCGAACAGGTTGTCCGGCGCCTGGTCGCGGTGCGTCGCCGGAGTAGGTGTGGCGGCCGGCTCGCCCGCGCTCGGCAAGTCGACCGTTGCAGCGCTCATTCCCATCGCAGCATTCCCTTCTTCCACGCGTAGACCAGTCCAAAAAGCAGCATGCCGAGGAAGAGCATCACCTCCCAGAAGACGATCGGCCCCAGTCGACGGTTCATCACCGCCCAGGGGAAAAGGAAAACCGCCTCGATCTCGAACACAAGGAACAAGATGGCATACAGGTAATACCTGAGATTCATCTGGTTCCAGCCCTGGCCGATCGGCACCATGCCGCACTCGTATACCGTCTCTTTGGTGCGCGTGCGGATGCGCGGCGCCAGCAGGTTCGCCACGCCCAGGGTAGAGGCGACGAAGACGATGCCGATCAGGATTCCGACGATGATCGGCGACCAGGTCGCGGCGTAGGCATCGACCGTCATGCTCCTCTCCCTCCCACTTTGCACATTTTCTCACAAGGTCCCTCGTGGCGGCCGTCTCGCTCGCGTCAATGCGCGCCAGCCGTCCTGACCACTTGCGATTGCCCTCGTGACCGGCAGATAATCTGCCCGCTCCTACTATGGCAACCGTCGTCGAGTCGCCGCCCGCCACCGTCCCCGCCCCGGTCACCACGCCGGGCACGGGCGGCGTACAGCGCAGTTCGCCCTGGACCCGCGTCAGGGCGTGGCTGAGGCTCGCCTATACCGATCTCGGATGCAAGGAGCATCACATCCTGCTCGAGTGGATCATCTGGATGGTGAACCTTTCGGTTGTGGTCACCGTGCTCCAGCAAGATGCGGCGCTGGATGAGCAATATCAATTGGCGTTCCGCGTCGTGGAATTGTTCATCCTGATCGTCTTCGCTTCTGACTACACACTGAACCTGGTCTACGCACCCAGCAAGCGCGGCTATGCGCTTTCCTTCTCGGGCATCGTCGACCTCCTGGCGATCATGCCCAGCTTCCTCGTGTTCTTTGACACCTCCACCGTGAAGTTCCTCCGCGCGCTCCGTTTCCTGCGCTTCCTTCGCATTCTGCAAGTGGTCAAGGCGATCTCGCACCGGCAGGCGATCTCCGGGGAAGATCAGGAGAATCAGAGCCTCCTCTTGGACCTGCAGCTCGGCGTGATCGGTGTCTCTGCACTGTTGCTGCTCGTGCCGGAGGATGCGCTGCGAAACTTGCTCCTGATCTGCACGCTCGCGGTCGCCGTAACTACGGGACTCCGCCGGTGGCTCGTCTACAAGCAGAAACCGGCAATCTCGATTACCGTGCTGCTGGCATGCGTCATCGGCGCGATGATGTACGCGCAGAACCTGGACCTCGCCGGTCAGCAGGATTGGGCCATCTGGTTCCTCGTCGGGTCGGTCGTGGTCGCGGTCGTGACCTGGTTCCAGATAGAGGGGCCCGCGGGCATCTAACCCGTTAGTCGATCCCCACCCGAC
>Ga0136614_10003353_pt1 | contig 10220 bp, 6 predicted proteins | sample AntDrymUQ2792106_2_FD_106643 | JGI IMG/M metagenome (GOLD analysis project Ga0136614, IMG submission 106643) | Polar desert sand microbial communities from Dry Valleys, Antarctica - metaG UQ279 (21.06) | ecosystem: Environmental > Terrestrial > Soil > Desert | place: Antarctica: Dry Valley... | reverse complement strand
CGTTGGTCGTGGGCACCGTCGACGGCCGCCCGATCAAGATCGAGGGCAACCCCCTGCATCCCGCGAGCGGTGGTGCCACCGATGCATTCGCGCAGGCTTCCATCCTTGATCTTTACGACCCGGCGCGCTCGCAACGTTTCGTGGAGTTCGTCGAGAAAGACGAGCGCGGCCAGAAGGTGCGCAAGGCACAGGCCAGCGACCGCGGCGCTTTCGAGAAATATCTTGCCGAGCTGGTCCCAAAAATCGGGGCCGACGGAGGCGCGAGCACTGCGTTCCTCGTCGAGGAAACTCTTTCCCCAACACGCGAACGGATGCGCGGCGAACTCGAGAAGCGGTTCCCGAGGATTCGCTGGTGCCAGTACGACGCGCTCTTGAGCGAAGCGCAAAACTTCGGCACGCAGATCGGCTTCGGTGACAACTCGCGCCTTGTTCCACGCTTCGATCGAGCTGACGTGATTCTCGCGCTGGATAGCGACTTCCTCGATTGCGGCGAAGGCGACATCGGATCGTCCCGCGCCTTTGCCTCCCGCCGGCGTGTGGCCTCCGCGAAGGATACGATGAACCGACTTTATGTAGTGGAGAATCGCTATTCGCTCACAGGGGCGATGGCCGATCACCGGCTCCGCGTTCCGGCTAGCCAGATCCCCGCCTTTGCCCAGGCTTTGGCGGGCAAGATTGCCGCCACGACACAGGATGCGAGTCTCGGCTCGGTTATTGCGACCTTGACTGCGCCGGCCGGGGCAATGCAGTTCGACGATCGCTGGCTGACGGAATGCGCGAATGATCTTATCGGGAAATCGGGCGCCAGTTTGGTGATCGCGGGCCCCCATCAACCGGTCGTGGTGCAGCTGATGGTTTACGGTATTAACGCCGCACTGAAGAACATTGGGCAGACGGTTTTGGTGCGTGAATTCCCGCGGAACTCGCGCACGAACAGCATCCTGCAACTTGCTTCCGAAATTAACGCCGGGCGGATCAAACAGCTCTTCATTTTTGGCGGCGATCCGGTCTACAACGCGCCGTGCGGACTCGCGGAAGACCGCACGACGAAGCAGTCGTTGAACTGGGCGGACCTGCAAACGAAGGTGCAGGATGTGGTGCGTGTCGGCTATTTCGAAGACGCGACTTCGGGTCTGAGCCGCTGGCACGTGCCGGCGACGCATTACCTCGAGACCTGGGGTGACGCACTCACTTCCGAGGGAGGCTACGTCGCGATCCAACCGATGATTCTGCCGCTCTTCGGCGGCATCTCGGAGCTAGAGCTGCTCAACGGCTTGTTAGGCGGTCCCAAACTGGAGGGGCCGGAACTCGTTCAGGAAACTTTCCGCGCTACGGCCCCACCGGGAGATTTCGGGCAGGCCTGGGCGCAACTTTTGCGAGACGGGTTCACCTCGCATATCCCCTCGCGAGATAAGCCTCCGACGTTCAATGCCAACGCGGCGGGCGGTGTCGCGCATACGCTCTGGTCTTCCGCGCCGGCACCGACCCCTGACTCACCGGAGATCGTGCTCGTGCGCGATTACTCGGTGGATGACGGCCGTTACATCAACAACGGCTGGCTGCAGGAAATGCCTGATCCGGTTACGAAGCTGACCTGGGACAACGCGGCCTTGATGAGTCCAGGCTACGCAAAACACATCGGTGTGGAAACCGGTGATTTGGTCGAGATCACGGTGACGGAAACCGGCTTGGATGCGAACCAGAAACCGATGCAACGGCAGCTGGTGATCGCTGCGTTGATCGAGCCCGGGCACGTCGACAATTCAGTGACGGTTGCGCTCGGTTACGGGCGCAAGAACACCGGACCGGCTGGAGAGGAGTCTGGCTTTAACGGTTATCTCCTCCGCACCAGCTCGAACCCTCATTTTATTGTCGCGGATGGCAAAACCGTCAAAGGGGTGAAAGTAGCGAAGGTGGGCGGCAAATATGCGCTCGCCATGACGCAGGAGCATTGGAGCATCGAAGGCCGCGGCCTTGTGCGCGAGGCGACTCTGGATCGCTACCGCGAAGACAACGAGTTTGCGAAGAAGATCGCAGGCGATGAAGAATTGCCTGCGAAACTTCCCACGCTTTACAGCCACCCGCCGCTCAACGCACCGCAGCAATGGGGGATGTCTGTCGACTTGAATGTCTGCACTGGTTGCAGTGCGTGCGTAATCGCGTGCCAGGCGGAAAACAACATCCCGATTGTCGGCAAACTGCAAGTCAGCCACGGCCGCTCCATGCATTGGATGCGGATCGATCGTTATTACGCGAGCAGCAAAGGCTTCGACCAGGATCGCGGCGAGTTCCCGGAAAATCCGGAGATCGTGCACGAACCCATGATGTGTCAGCACTGCGAAAACGCGCCGTGCGAGACGGTTTGCCCGGTCAATGCCACCGTCCACAGCGAGGATGGCCTTAACGTCATGGCCTACAACCGCTGTATTGGCACGCGCTACTGCGCGAACAACTGCCCATTCAAAGTGCGGCGCTTCAATTTCTTCGATTACAACCAGCGACCGATCGGCAAGAAGAAGATCGCGGGCGCATTCAGCGTCTATCAGGAATATCTTGGCCCGCTAACGAAGAAGGGCGCGCCCGATACGGTCAAGATGCAGAAGAATCCGAACGTCACCGTCCGGATGCGCGGCGTGATGGAGAAGTGCACTTACTGCGTGCAACGCATCGAGGAAGCGAAGATTGCCGCGCATGTGAAGGCTGGCGCTTCCGACCAGACGCGCATTCCGCGGGACTCCTTCACTTCAGCCTGTGCCCAAGCCTGTCCAACCGAAGCGATTGTTTTCGGTGACGTAAAAGATCCCGAAAGCCGCGTCTCGAAAATGAAAGCGCAGGATCGGAACTATCGCCTGCTCGAATACTTGAATGTGAAGACGCGCACGAGCTACCTGGCGCGCATTCGCAACCCGAACATGAAGATGCCGGACGCACATTCCGTTGGGGTGGCCAGCCCGGGCAGCGCAGAGCATGGCGAGCAGGCTGAAGGGAAGCATGATTTTAACGACCACAACAAAGGCGTTCTCAACCCGGGAGAACATCCATGATGCGATCCGCTAAAAGAGACCTGCGCAGTAGCCGTGTAGCACTGGCATCTTGCCTGTGGGGAGACCGGGCGTCCCGCCCGGTCTTACGTTTTTCCGCAGTAGAAAACCACCAGGCGAGACGCCCAGTGGCCCCACAGGCAAGATGCCTGTGCTACGTGCTGTCTTCCAGCTAATGAACGGCGCGACCACCACAGCCCCGGATGTGATCGAAGGCGAAGCGTCGTCTTCGGTAGAGCGGAAGCTCGCCCGCGTCCCGCTCGTTCTAAACAAGCGGAACTTCAGCTGGATCACGGAGCGAATCGCTGGCGTCATTGAGGGACCCGCACCGCGCTGGTGGTGGGTGTCGTTTGCTGTCAGCGCGATGGTGGCCGGAATCGGCCTTTTCTGTCTCGGCTACCAAATTTCGACGGGCGTAGGGACGTGGGGATTGAATCACCCGGTCGGCTGGGCCTGGGACATCACCAACTTCGTTTTCTGGATCGGTATCGGTCATGCCGGAACCCTGATCTCGGCCATCCTGTTTCTGCTGCGGCAAAAGTGGCGCACTTCCATCAATCGCGCCGCCGAAGCGATGACACTCTTCGCCGTGATCTGCGCGGCAATCTTTCCCGGCGTGCACGTGGGCCGCGTTTGGATGGCGTGGTTCATGGCGCCGTTGCCAAACAATTACGGTATCTGGCCGAATTTTCGCAGTCCGCTGCTCTGGGACGTCTTCGCGGTCTCGACCTATTTCTCGGTCTCGGTGCTCTTCTGGTACACGGGGCTCATCCCCGATTTGGCTACGCTGCGCGATCGGGCGACTTCGAAAATCAAGAAGCTACTTTACGGAGTCTTCGCGGTCGGCTGGCGCGGATCGAATCGCAACTGGCGCCATTACGAAATGGCCTACCTGCTCCTTGCTGGCCTTTCCACCCCGCTGGTCCTTTCAGTGCACAGCGTTGTCTCCTTTGACTTCGCGACCTCGGTGATTCCGACCTGGCATACCACTATTTTCCCCCCGTATTTCGTCGCCGGCGCGATCTTCGGTGGATTCGCGATGGTCTTGACGCTGCTGGTTCCGGCGCGCGCAATTTACAAGCTGCACGACATCATTACTCCGCAGCACATCGACAAAATGGCGAAGATCATTTTGCTCACGGGCTCGATCGTCAGTTACGCCTACGCGCTGGAATTCTTCGTCGCGTGGTATAGCGGCAACACGTTCGAAAAATACGCCTTCTACAACCGCATCCTCGGTCCCTACTGGTGGTACTGGTGGGTCGGAATGCTCTTCTGCAATTTCCTGACGCCTCAGCTCTTTTGGTTCAAGCGCTTCCGCTTCAACATCTACGTCGTTTACTTCGTCTGCATGTGCGTAAACGCCGGGATGTGGTTCGAGCGCTTTATCATTATCGTGGGCGGATTGCATCGCGACTTCCTGCCGTCGTCCTGGGGCATGTTTTATCCGACCTGGGTCGATATCTGGACGTTCGTCGGAACGTTCGGGATCTTCCTGTCGCTCTTCCTTCTCTTCATTCGCTTCCTGCCCATGATCGCCATGTCGGAAGTGAAGATCGTATTGCCGGAGGCCGACCCGCATCATGCTTCGCCCGGTGAGCATCATTCTGTCGCCGCAGGCGGGAAGGAGCGCACATGAGCGAGTGTTTTCCAGAGCGAGGGGGATACACGCCGAGCTGCCGGCCGGGCGGTCGGCATTCGATATTCGATGTTCGATGTTCAGTGTTTGATGTTTCTCCTTTCGAAGCGGGGCAAACATCGAACATCCAACATCGAACACTGAACATCGAAGTGCAGCATCACGGAGGCGCCAACTGCCCATGAGGACGCCGTCTGGAAATAAGGTCTACGGCATCGGAGCAGAGTATCCGTCCGCGGCCGCGCTTTACGAAGCGGCGAAACGGGTGCGCGATGCGGGATTCAAACGGTGGGATGTGCACTCGCCTTTTCCGATTCACGGCATGGACGACGCAATGGGGCTGGGAAAATCATGGCTCAGCGCGGCGGTGTTGATTGGCGGCATCACCGGACTGCTCACCGCATGCCTCCTCACCTTTGGGCCTTCGTGGTTCATCTATCCACTCGTCGTCCATGGAAAGCCTGTGAACTGGAAGACCGTGCCAGCGTTCTTTCCAATCATGTTTGAGCTGACGGTGCTCGTTTCTGCCTTCACCGCTTTCCTTTCCATGTTGATCATGAACGGTCTGCCGCGCTGGTATCATCCCATCTTCAACTGGGACCGATTTAGCCGTGCGACGAACGACGGCTTCTTTCTCGTAATTGAAGCACGCGATCCGCGTTTTACTGAAAGCGAAGCTCAACAGCTCCTTGAGCAGAGCGGCGGGCAACACATCACGGTGGTCCACGAAGACTAGCATCGATATGCTGCGCGGATTCTTTCTCATCTTTTTGCTCACCGGGGTTGCAATGGTTGCGTTTCTCGGTTTTCGCGGGCAACGCAGCACGGGCTCTCCGATCGAGGTGTTTCCCGACATGGTCCGGCAGCCAAAAGTGCGGGCCCAGGCGCCGCTTGGTTTCTTCGGTGACAATCGGGGGATGCGCGTGCCGGTGGCTGGAACGGTGCCGATCGGATACGAAATGCCCGTTCCTGCTACGAAAACGAATCCGGGCGCTCCGGTCGTTCCTCCCGGTCCTGGGGGCGAGCAACGCGTCGCCTTTAGCTCCGGCCCGGATTATCAGAATACCGGCAAGATGGGGACGAACTGGGGCACAGGGATCCCGTTTCAGGTGACCCCAGAGGTGATGAAACGCGGGGAGCAGCGCTTCAACATCAACTGCGCGGTCTGTCACGGGATGTCCGCGGCGGGCAATGGAATCGTAAAGCAATACGGCCTCACGACGATCGTGACATTGCAGGATGAGCGCATCCGGAACATGTCCGACGGGGAGATCTTCGACACGATCACGCATGGCAAAAACACCATGATGGCGTACGGCCCGAACGTGACCGTGAGCGATCGCTGGGCGATCATCGCCTACCTGCGCGCCCTCCAGCGGAGCCAGAATGCGACCGCGGCTGATGTGCCACCTGAAGCTCAGGCGGAGATGGAGAAACCATGAGCGACCGTTCACACGTCTTGCCGACGCCAGAGGGCGAGTATTTCGAGAACACCCGCTTTGCCCGGGTCTCGCTTATCGCCGCTGTCGCCGCCGTGGTCGGCCTGGTCGTGAGCTTGATCGGCGCGTTTGTCTGGCCGGAGCAATTCGCCTACTCGTGGCTCTTCGGATTCGCCTATTGCTTCACGATCTGCGCGGGCTGCTTTTTCTGGATCATTGTGCATCACGCGGTCGATGCGGAGTGGTCGGTCGTGGTGCGGCGGCAGTGGGAGAACATCGCGCAGTGCTTGCTGCTGCTCGCGTTGTTCTTCATTCCCGTGATTCTCTTCCGGCACCACCTTTACGAATGGATGAACATCCCCGCGGGTCAGGACCACTTGCTCGATGCCAAGCGGGCCTATCTAAACTTCCCGTTCTTCCTCGTCCGCGCGGTGATCTTTTTCAGCTATTTCGCGATCTTTGCATTCCTCTTTCGCATGATTTCCGTGGGCCAGGATCGTGATGGGAATCCTGCCTCAACTCTGCGGATGCGGCGGCTGGCCTTTGTCGCGCTGCCGCTTTTCGCGTTCTCTCTTACCTTCGGCGCCTTCGATTGGCTGATGAGCCTGAACTACCACTGGTTCTCCACCATGTGGGGCGTTTACATCTTCGCCGGGGCGTGCGGCAGTTCGATGTCACTCACCGTGCTGGTGATGGCGGCGCTGCGGAACGCCGGTTACTTCAAAGACGTCGTCACGATCGAGCACTTCCATATCATGGGGAAGTGGATGCTGGCCTTCACGGTTTTCTGGGCCTACATCGGCTTCAGCCAGTACATGCTGATCTGGTACGCGAACATCCCAGAAGAAACGGAATACTTCATCCTGCGAAATATCGAAGGCTGGAACCTGCTCAGCATCCTGCTCGTCGTCGGCCGCTTCTTCGTTCCCTTTGCTTTGCTGCTCCTGCGTTCGACGAAGAAGAATCTGCGGACGCTCTGTCTGGTCTCGGGTTGGATTCTCTTCATGCAGTTGATCGACATGTATGTCGTAATTCTGCCTGAGCTCCATCGCACCGGTGTGCATGTCAGCATTCTCGATTTCTTCCCCGTCCTAGGGATTGCCGGAACGCTGGCCTTCTTTTACCTCAGAATCATTGGCAAGACCTCGCTCTTCCCGGTGCGCGATCCGCGCTTGCTCGAATCACTTCGAATCCAGAATTAAACGTGGCTACCGACGATCCCAAACTCAGCTTCCAGCAGCCACGTTCCATGTTTGGAACCTGGCTGGGCGTGATCCTGTTATTTTCAATCTTTGCTTTGCTTGTTTGGGTGGTGATGGGTGCCATGCCGCGCGGCGATGACTACGAGGAGAAGCGCGCCGCTGCTCGCATGGATAAAATGAAGATCTCGCGAGAAGAAGCCGAGACGTCTCTGAACAAGTATGGCTGGGTGGATAAGGATAAAGGCGTCGCACGCGTGCCCATTCAGCGGGGAATGGAACTCAGCATGGCGGAACTGGCGCAGAAAAAACCCGCGCCGGCCGGTCCGATCGCTGTCGCGGGACAGCCCGGGCCTCAGATAACGGCGCCCGTGGCACCGACGAGTTCAACGGTGCCCCCAAGTGCGGTGGCGGCAGCCTCGGCCGCGGCTTCTCCCAAGCCGACGTCGATTCACGGGGAGCAATCCGAAAACCGCGGCCAACCGACCGGCGCCGCGAACCCGCCAAATGCCGCTCCGGGCACCCAACCGGGAGCAAATGCGACCCCGGCCGCATCGCCGCCTTCGGGCGCCAACATGCCCCAGCCCGGCGTGGGTCAGCCAACGGCAACGCCCGTTCAGTCACCGCCAGGAACTCCGCTGCCGATTCGAGGGAAGAAGCCATGAACCTGGCTGAACTTCTGATAAGAATGCGTCGATATGACAGAAACGCGGAAGTGATTTTCGACGCACAGGAGCCGGTCGGGCGCGCGACGGACCTGGTGATGCCGCGGCGCGGTTGGTGGCGGCGTGGAAAATATTTGAGCGCGAAAGCGGCGGGCGTGCCTCGCGGCTTGGACCAAGCGACAAATCACTGACGCGTCCCTCCCCATGACTCCTGCGAACATCCCGCTAATCCCACCGTCATCGATGGATGTCGAAGCGAACACCGACGAGAACGACGTGACGCGCGGCGAACTAGAGCAGGTGGAACGCGCGTTGATCGACGCCTCGACGCGCCTGCCCGTATTGATGTTTTACTCGTCCGCGGTGGTCTGGCTGCTGATCGGCACTCTGCTCGCTGGACTGACTTCGTTTAAGATGCACATGCCCGATTTGCTGGGCGGCGTGAGCTTCCTGACGTGGGGACGCATTCGTCCGGCGCACATGAACGCGATGGTCTACGGCTGGGCTTCCATGGCCGGGATCGGTACCTCCATCTGGCTGATGGCCCGGCTAAGTCGCACGACTTTGCGGCATCCATTATTGCTCGTGACGGGAGCGGCCTTTTGGAACCTTGGAGTGCTTCTTGGTCTCGGCGGTATCCTCGGTGGCGATAGCACCGGCCACCAATGGCTCGAGTTTCCGCCGTACGCCGCCCTCGTCCTGTTCATTGCCTACTCGCTCGTTGTCTCCTGGGCGGTGCTGATGTTCCGCTTCCGTCGCGGGGGGCACATCTACATTACGCAATGGTATCTGCTCGGGGCGTTTCTCTGGTTTCCGTGGCTCTATGGTGCGACGCAGATCATGCTTTTTGTGGCGCCAGTACAAGGAGTGATGCAGGCCGCTGTGACCTGGTGGTTTGCCAATAACCTCTTGTTCCTTTGGTTTGGCGCGATCGGACTGGGCACCGCCTATTACATGATCCCGAAGGTGATTGGCCGTCCGGTTTACAGTTATCATCTGGCGGCGATCGGCTTTTGGACCTACGCCTTCTTCGCCAGCTGGACAGGCATGCAGCGTCTTGTCGACGGGCCTTTCCCCGCCTGGATGATTACGGCCAGCATCGCGGCAACCATCCTTACAATTATCCCGGTCGCGACGGTCGGGTTAAATCATCACATGACCATGCGCGGCCATTTCGGTCTGATGCGCTATAGCCCCACGCTTCGCTTCACTGTCTTTGGTGCGATTGCCTACACGATCTTCAGTCTGCTGGGCGTGCTCATCTCCCTGCGCTCGGTCGCGCGTTATGTGCAATTCACTCAGGCGAGCGTGGCCTACTCGCACCTCGGCCTTTACGCTTTTTTCACCATGGTCATGTTCGGGTCGATGTATTACATCGTGCCGCGCCTGGTTGGACGTGAGTGGCGTTATGCCTCCCTTATCAAGCTCCATTTCTGGGCCTCGGCTTATGGCGTCATGCTCATGGTCCTGATGCTCCTGGTCGGGGGTTTGGTGCAGGGGCGAGACATGAACAACACCGCGCTCTCATTTGTCGAGAGCACGCAATCCATTTTATCTTATCTGCGTGGCCGCAGTCTTTCCGGCATGCTGCTCACAGTTGCCCATTTCGTCTTTGCCTTCCATTTCGGCATGATGCTCTTCGGTCTGGGCCGGACAGCAAGCGTGCCGACGTTCCTGAATCCGCAGACAGAAGATCTGACGCACGCGAAGCTATGAAAGGCCTCCTGCCACTCGTTCTCGGAATCTTTGGGACCTTCGCTTTCTCGTGGGCGGGGTTAACCGTCATTCCGAATGCGCAGATTGGCCATCTCAGTCCGCAGATGGACGAGGAGGGGAACGATCCATATCCGGCGCCAAAATCCGGCATGGCGGATCACGGCCGAAAGATCTACGCGGCGAACGGGTGCGTATATTGCCACAGCCAGCAGGTCCGCCCGGACTACGCAGCTTCTGACATTGACCGAAAGTGGGGCAACCGACGAAGCGCGCCGCGCGATTACCTCTTCGAACAGCCGGCTTTGCTGGGCAAAATGCGAATGGGCCCAGATCTGGCGAACGTTGGGAAACGCGCACCTGTCGATGACGAAAACGCGCCGCCTCCTGGCAGCACTGCTCCTACCACCGCCGCTCCCGCTGTCGCTGGAGCAACTCCTCTCGAGCCTGCGCCGGCGACGCCAGCTGCGGCCGCTGGAACGGCAAACCCGCCGGCGGCTCCGGCCATTGTCCCAACGGGCGCG
>Ga0136614_10003352_pt1 | contig 10220 bp, 9 predicted proteins | sample AntDrymUQ2792106_2_FD_106643 | JGI IMG/M metagenome (GOLD analysis project Ga0136614, IMG submission 106643) | Polar desert sand microbial communities from Dry Valleys, Antarctica - metaG UQ279 (21.06) | ecosystem: Environmental > Terrestrial > Soil > Desert | place: Antarctica: Dry Valley... | reverse complement strand
CGTTTCGCCCGGCCCGGATCGCGGGCGTGCAGCCCCGGCTCGGCTAAAAGCCGGATCTGACCGGACCGGACATGGCCGGGGTCTGACCCCTGGACCTGGCCACCTCAGACAGGCCGCAGTTTGACCCCGGCCGCCTCGCGGTCCCAGGTCCTCGACGTCACGCCGCGCTCGCGGAGGGCGGCCTTCGACACCTTGCCGTTCGCGGTCAGCGGCAGCTCCGAGCAGAAGTCGACGTAACGCGGCACGGCGAAACGCGCCAGGCGCTCCGCGCAGAAGCGCACCAGCTCAGCCGGGTCGAGCTCGCCCGCCGGCACGACGACGGCGAGCACTTCGTCCTCGCCGAGCTCCGACGGAACCGGCACGACTGCCACGGCGACCACGCTCGGATGGGCGCTCAACGCCCGCTCGACATCGTACGAGGAGATGTTCTCGCCCCGGCGGCGGATCACGTCCTTGATCCGGTCGACGAATCGAAACCAGCCGTCCGCGTCCCGCTCGACCCGATCTCCGGTGTGGAACCAGCCGTCGCGCCACCCCTCCTCGACGCCGCCGAGATAGCCCGTCGAGAACCCGAACGGCACCCGGCTGCGGACGACGAGCTCTCCCTCCTCCACCCTGGCCTCGAACTCGGGAAGGACGCGACCGAGGAAGCCCGGCCGCTGCTCGCCGACAGGTGCTCCGATCACGAAGTTCGTCTCGGTCGAGCCCCATCCGTCGACGAGCCGGACGCCGAACCGCTCCCGGAACGGCTCGACGAGCTCCTGCCGCGTCGCCGGAGCAAGCGCGACGCGAACGCGGTGATCGCGGTCGCCGGCGCCCTCCGCGAGCATCCCGACCATCGCGCCGAGCAGGTAGGTGACAGTCGCGTCCTCGTCACGCAGCCGCTCCCAGAAGCGCGAGGCGGAGAAGCGGGGGCCGAGGACGTACGTCGCCCCGGCAACGAGCGCTTGACAGAAGGCGTTCAGCGCGTTCGTGTGGAAGAGCGGCAGGTTGGTGTACAGCACGTCGCTCTCGTCGAGTGAGAGCAGCTCGCCGGTGAGGATTCCCCACCAGTACCACTGGGCGTGCGGACACAGCACGCCCTTCGCCGGGCCTGTCGTGCCGGACGTGAACAGGATTGCCGCCGTGTCGCCCGAGCCGGCCGGGTGGGGCTCGACCGGCTCGGCCGGCCGCGGGAAGTCCGGCTCCGACACGATCAGCTTCGAGCCCGACTCGGCGAGGACGTGCGCGCGCTGCTCTCCCCGCAGCGCCGGATTGATCGGGACGAGGACCGCACCGAGCCAGGCACAGCCGAGCCACAGGTCCAGGACTTCGATCCGGTTCTCGGACAGAACCACGATCCGATCGCCCGGCGAGACGCCTGCCGCCGCGAGTGCGCCTGCCACCCTCGCCGCGGTGTCGCGCATCGCCGCGAAGCTGCGCTCATGGTCGCCCCACCGCACGAGCGTCTTCGACCCGTACTCCTCAGCCTGGCGCTCGAGCAGCCGCGGGAGCGTCTGCTCCTCGAGCGGCAACTCTCGCAGTCGCGCGCGCACGCCGCCGAAGATAATCGACCCTGATGAGCCGAAGCTATGACGGAGTGGTAATCGCGGGCTACGGCGAGACCGGAGTGGTCAAGGAGACCGACCGCGACACGCTCTCGTTCTTCGCCGAGGCGATCGAGCTCGCGCTCGTCAGCGCCGGCGTCGACGGAAGCGACGTCGACGGGATGGCGCTCGGCAGCTTCACGCTCGCACCCGATCACCCGATCCACGCTGTCGAGCAGCTCGGGTTCGACCTGCGCTGGTTCGAGGCAGCCGAGCCTGGCGGCGCCGCGGGGATCACGTCGATCCTGCACGCGGCGCGTGCGATCCAGGCAGGCGACGCGAGTGTGGTCGTCTGCGCGGCCGCCGACGTGCTGACAACGGCGAGCCTCCGCGACCTCAATGCCCAATTCAGCACCGCGATGAGCAACCCGAACGCGGCCTTCGCGGCAATCCAGCGCCGTCACATGGAGATGTACGGCACGACGCTCGAGCAGCTCGGTGCCGTTTCGGTCGCCTCACGCTTTCACGGCGCGCTGAATCCACAGGCGCTATTCCAGGCGGAGATAACGCTCGACGACTACTCGAGCTCGCGGATGATCGCCGAGCCGATCCGGCTGCTCGACTGCGTGCACCCCGGCGCAGGCGGCGCAGCGGTCGTCCTGCGCGCCGGCGCCGGCGGCGTTCGCATCACCGCCGGCGCCGAGCGGCACGGGGCAACCGAGACGCTCGCGTTCGGCTGGACGACGATGAGCGCCGACGTCGAGCGGGTCGACGCGGTGCAGCTCTACGACGACTACCCGATCATGATCCTGATCCAACTCGAGGATCTCGGCTTCTGCGGAAAGGGCGACGGTGGGCCGTTCGTCGAGCGCACGAACCTCCGCTTCGACGGCGAGCTGCCGCTCAATACGGGCGGTGGGATGCTCTCGTGCGGGCAGGCGGGGGCGGCCGGAGGCTACGTTGCGCCGATCGAGGCGATTCGCCAGCTCCGCGGCGAGGGCGGCCGAAGGCAGGTGGAGCGCGCGCAAACCATCCTCGTCTCGGGTCTCGGCATGATCGGCTCCGAAGTTCCGCTTTCGACCGCGATGGCAATCTTCTCGCGGTGATCTTCGAGCCCGAGCTCGAGACGATGCCGCGCGAGCGGCTGCGCGAGCTTCAGACTGAGCGACTACGGAAGCTCGTCGCCTACCTGCGTGAGCGCGTGCCCCTCTACAGCGAGCGGCTCGCTGACGTGGGTGAGATCAGCGGCGTCGACGACCTGCACCGGCTTCCGTTCACGCGCAAGGACGACCTCCGGGAGACGTACCCGTTCGGCATGTTCGCCGTCCCGCGGACCGAGGTCGTGCGCATCCACGCCTCCTCGGGCACGACCGGTAAGCCGATCGTCGTCGGCTACACGCGCGACGACGTCGACCTGTTCGCCCGGGTGAACGCGCGCTCGCTCGCGATGGCCGGCGCGGAGCCCGGAATGATCCTGCACAACGCCTACGGCTACGGGCTCTTCACGGGCGGGCTCGGCCTCCATTACGGCGGAGAGCGCCTCGGCCTCGTGGTCGTCCCCGTCTCGGGCGGGATGACCGAGCGCCAGGTAATGCTGATCACCGACTTCCGGCCGGACGTGATCTGCTGCACGCCGAGCTACGCGCTCACCCTCGCCCAGGCCTTCGCCGAGCGGGGCGTCGGACCGGACGAGATCAGCCTCCGCTTCGCCTGCGTCGGCGCGGAGCCGTGGACGGACGCGATGCGCGACGAGATCGACGCCGGCCTCGGCATCCGATCGACGAACATCTACGGCCTGTCGGAGATCATCGGGCCGGGCGTCTCGAACGAATGCGTGGAAGCGCGCGAGGGGTCGCACGTGAACGAGGATCACTTTCTGCCGGAGATCGTCGACCCGGAGACCGGCGATTCGCTCGCCGAGGGCGAGGAGGGCGTGCTCGTCTTCACGACGCTGACGAAGCAAGCGCTCCCGCTCCTGCGCTACTGGACGGGCGACATCACGACCCTTCACTCCGAGCCGTGCCGCTGCGGCCGGACGCTCGTGCGCATGGGCCTGATCAAGGGGCGAAGCGACGACATGCTGATCATCCGCGGGGTCAACCTCTATCCGACCCAGGTCGAGGCCGTGCTCGTCCGCGTACCGGAGCTTTCGCCCCACTACAAGCTGATCGTCACCCGCGAAGGAACGCTCGACGAGGTGGAGGTGCAGGTGGAGGTTGCGCAGGAGGAGCGCGCCGGCGACGAGGGGCTCGCCGTCCAGGTCGCGGACTTGATCAAGGACACGATCGGATGCAGCGTTCGCGTTACGCTCGTTGCTCCGGGCACCGCGCCCCGGTCGGAGGGCGGCAAGCTCGCGCGGGTCGAGGACCGGCGCAAGCGCGCCTAGGACTGTGGGCGTTTGGCGCATCCGAGCCCAGGCGTAAACTGCCTGTTTGGCCGTCGACGACGCGTCTGTCGCGCGCGCACCGCCTCCCGGACGCGCGATTCCACGTTTCGGCAGCCTTCGGGACGGCCGGGTTCTTCTTCTCGCTCTGCTCGCCTGCTACTTCCTCGTGCTGCTCCTCCTGTCGCTCGAAGATGGCTTGGTGCTGGCTTGGCGACGATTGGGCGTGTTCGCCCTCGATCCGAGCTTCGCCGACATGCGCTCGATCACCTCCGCATGGGAATGCACGCGCGCCGGCGTCGACGTTCTACCGATCAACCCATGCGATCCATGGAAGAGGCCGGCCAACTACCCCAGCGTTTGGACGGCACCGGCAGTCACCGGGCTCGGCCAGGAGAGCACCGCGTACTTCGGCATCGCCACGGGAATCGTCTTCTTCGCCTCGGTGCTGTTGCTGATCGGCCGCGTGTCCGGCCGAGCCGTTCTCCTCTATCTCCTCGTGCTCTGCTCGCCCGCGATCATGCTCGGAGTCGAGCGCGGTAATGCCGACCTTCTCCTGTTTGCGATCGTCGTACTCGCGGTCTTCCTGCTCTCGCGCGCGCGCGCACTCGCGCATGGACTGCTTCTGCTGGCCGCGATCCTGAAGCTCTTCCCGCTCTTTGCGTGGGGCTTGCTGCTGCGGCAGCCGCGGCGCTGGGTCCTCGCGGGCGGAGGCGGGCTTCTGCTTGCTTTCACGGCCTATGCGCTCGTGATCCTCGATCAGATTCGCGCGATCCGAGCCGCGGTGCCGCAGGAAGTCCAGTCCTCGTACGGTGCCGCGGTGGGAGTCGAGGCGTTTCAGCAATTCGTCTCACAGCACGGGGTCACGCCGCTCTATCCGCTCACGCACCCAGCGGCCGAGACGGCGGGACAGGTGGGAGTGGTTGCGGCCGGCCTGCTGGTCGGGCTTTGGCTCGCGCGGCGATGGAATTCGCGAGACGGAGCCGTGTCTGAGCGCGATCTGGCCGCGTTCTGGGCCGGCGCGGGCATCTTCTGCGGCACATTCGCCCTGTTCCAGAATTACGACTACCGGCTCGCGTTCCTGCTCCTGTGCCTTCCGCAACTCCTTCGCTGGTCGCACGAGCGCCGTCCGCAAGTGCCCCGTTCCGGCTGGGCCCTAGCGGCAATCGTCGCCTCGGTCTGGCTCGTCGCGCGCGCACCGATCTTCCCGCTCGGCCTGGGCGACCTCTGGGTCGAGGTCACGAACTGGTTCCCGTTCGAGGAGCTCGTCAACTGGCTCGTGTTCGCGTACCTGGCTGCCGCGCTGATCGTGACGCGCCCGCGCAGGAGTCGGCCTACCGCGACGCAGTGAGCTGGTACTCAGGTCCCCGCAGCGCTTGCAGCGCGCGGTCGAGACTCGTCTCGGCGCCCCGAATCCGTACGGCGGCGCGGTTGTAGGCGACTCCGTCGGAGCGCTTCGCGGCCCGCGCGAGCGCAAGGTAGCCGGCAGACGCGCTCTCGAGCGGAACTCCTCATGGGCACTCGACCCGGTCGGTGCAGACGGACGCCGGGGAGAACCCGGCGTCCTGAGGCGGCACGCGAGCAGCTGTCGAGGATGCCGGGGGAGGGACTCGAACCCTCACGCCCCGCGATGGGACACCCGATTTTAAGTCGGGCGCGTATGACCGATTTCGCCACCCCGGCCTTCCGCCACAATCCTAGAGGCCGCGCGCCGGGGGAACCCCCGTCCTGAGCGCACCGCGAGCTATGCCTACCTACCTAGAGCCCGGGTGCGAGCGCGTCCTCCGGGAACCGCTCCGGCCCCTGGAAGGCGTACTCGTCCTTGAACGCCTCGAACGCCTCATCGTCGAAGCGCGAACAGGTCGCCAGGATCCCCTGTCCCCGCTCGGTCGAAGCGCCGGACGCATCGACGTCGGCGTTCCACGCCGTGAGCGCGATCTTGCCGCCCAGCCCAGGCAGCGGTGCGATCACGATTCCGTTCGGGTTCCTCCGATACCACTCCACGATCTCGTTCACGGTTGCCTCAGTGATCTGCCGGCCGTACTGGATCACGACCCCGCCGTGCTCGAGGTTGTGTACGAGCCGGAACTGCTCGACCGGCTCGCTGTAAACGTCGAACGGCGCAGGCTGAGGATTGTGCGGCCCGGTCGTCGGCGGAAATGAGTTGTACTTGAAGTTCTTTGGGAGTTGCTGCACGTGGTTTCGACCCTGGCCGACGAACGTCGTGAGCGTGCACCCGGCCTCGTCGAGCACGGTGGCTGCGGTCCCGCCGCCGTTTCCGCCAAATGCGTACAGGCCGATGACCGCGGCCAAACCGATGAAGCCGAGTGCGGCCGCGCTGAGAGCGATCAGCCAGGCACGACGGTCGCGCGGCTCGTCGGCCCGGGATCGCGCCCGCGGGGCCTGAACCGGGCGTCGGGGCGGAGGTGGAGTGCGCGGTTTCCTGGCCACGGCGCGGCGATGCTATCAGCGGCCATTGCGGGCGAGGCTCGGGCGAAAGTTCGCTAACAGCGAGGTTTTCGTCACGTCCTGGGCTTGACCTCTTCAGGCGCAGCGGTTTAGAGTGCCTGAGCCAGATCCGATGGACCTTCGGGTTCGCCGGATCTGGCGTTTTCATGGTCCGATCGAGTAACCGATTCGAGGAGGATGTGATGGGACTACTCGACAAGCTGCTCGGCCGCAGCAAGCAGGCGGCCGGCGATCTGATTGACAGGCCAGAGTTGCGCCGCGAGGGCGTGCATCAGGAGGGCGAAGGCGTCGCCGAGGAGCGCGCCGGCGAGCTCGAGGAGCGGGCTCAAGCCGAGCGCGAGCGGGCCGCAGAGCACCGCGCCGAGCGCACCGACTGAGCCGAAGCCCGGGGGCGGGCGCACTCGCCGCCGGTTCGTTGCCGTCCGACACGGGCCCTATCGTTTGTAGGCTCGATGGTTACTCTCGTTCTCACCCTGCTAGGCAGTGCGGTAGTCGGCGCGCTCATCCTCTGGCTCGCGCGTGTCCTTCGATCGGAGCTCGGCGGACTGCGCGCCGAGAGCGGGGCGCAGCTGACCGAGCGGAACGCTGACGTCGATCGCCGCCTGCACGCTCTCGTCGAGACGATGGATCGCCGGCTGAGCGAGCTCGACACGAAGGTCGACCGCCGGCTCGAGAGCGCCTCGCGAACGACGAGCCAGATCCACGAGCGGCTCGGCAAGGTCGACGAGGCAACAGCGCAGATGCTGGATCGAGCGAAGGACCTCGCTCGGCTCGAGCAGGCGCTGCGACCGCCCAAGGCTCGCGGCGGCTTCGGCGAGCTCCTGCTTGCCAACCTCCTCCGCGACCGCCTCCCGCACCATTCTTTCGAGCTGCAATATGGCTTCGCAAGCGGGGAGCGGGTCGACGCCGTGATTCGGGTCGAGAAGCTCGTCCCAGTCGATGCCAAGTTCCCGCTCGACAACTTTCAGCGCGGCATTGAGGCACAGGAAGAGAGCGAGCGCACGCTGTACGAGAAGGCGTTCGCCCGCGACGTCAAGGGGCACATCGACGCGATCGCCGAGAAGTACATCCGGCCGGCCGAGAACACGTACGACTTCGCGCTCATGTACCTCCCCGCCGAGGCCGTCTACTACGAGCTCGTCTGTGGCAAGACAGGGGCGCTCTACACGTACGCGCTCGAGAAGCGCGTCTTTCCGGTCTCGCCAACCACGTTCAACGCATACCTGCAGGTGATCGCGCTCGGCCTCAAGGGGCTTCAGATCGAGCAGCATGCCCACGAGGTGATGGCGTACTGCGCGCAGCTGCAAAAGGACTTCGGTCGCTTCAAGGAGGACTTCGATCTCGTCGGCACGCACCTTGGACGGGCACAGTCGAAGTTCGCAGACGCGGAGCGCCGGCTCGACCGCTTCGAGGGCAAGCTCGAGCGAGCGAGTGAGCACGAGCAGGTCGAAGCCGCTCCCGCCGAGCTGCTTCCGCGCGCACTCGACGCCGCCTGAGGCCTCAGCCGCGCTCGATTGGCAGGCCGCGGTTGGACCAATCGCTCCACGAGCCCGAGTAAAGCTTTGCGTCAGCGCGCTCCGCCAGGGCAAGCGCGTGAAGATTGACGCAGGAGGTGATTCCCGACCCGCAGTAGACGACGATCTCCCCCGCGGCGAGGATCTCGTCCGGCACCGAAGCCCGCGCCGCGCTGTAGGGCCAGTTCACGGCGCCGGGAATCCGTCCAGCGACGGGGTCGATTGGCTCGACGTCGCCTCGGTACCGCTCGGGCGCACGCGCGTCGACGATCATGAGGCCGTCCTCGTCGAGACGAGCGGCGAGCTCGTCGGCGTCGATCGTGTCCCCAATTCTCGGGCGCGGCTCGAACAGAGCCGGCTCGATCGTCTCTTCGCCTCGACCGAACGGGCCGCTCCAGGCCGCGAGTCCGCCCTCGAGCACGGCTGCCTGGTCATGACCGAAGTGACGGAGCAGCCACCACAGGCGCGCCGCCCCGCCGCCCGTTCCCTGGTCGTAGCCAATCACGAACACTCCCGCGCCGATACCCGCGCGCGAGGCTGAGGCGGCGAAGCGATCCGCGCTCGGGAGCGGGTGCCGCCCGGCGTCCTTGACGGAAAGGTCGGCGAGCTCGCCCTCGACGTCCAGGACCGACGCGCCCGGGATGTGCGCGGACAGGTAGAGCTCGCGCCCCCGCTCCGGCCTCGTGAGCTCCCAGCCGCAATCGACGAACTGATAGCGCACTCGGGTCCTAGGCACCGCTTGCGGTGCCGCCGTCAGGATCGAGTGTCAGTACCGCAGCAGAGCGCCGATTCCCTCGACGGGATCGAGATCGCGCCGATCGCCCAACGCGAGGACGGTGCCGCCGTGTGCGAGTGTCTGATGGACGGCGACGTCGATCGCCGCGTCATGCGGCTCCATCCGGGTGCCGTCGAGCGGGCAGTTGCCGGCAGCAACGGCGGCCCGTCCGCAGGCAGGGCACTGCCACGCCTGGCGGTCGGCGCTCTCCTGGAACACGAGCAGCTCGACTCGCCCGTCGGAGGCCGCCTCGAGCGTCGTCTCCCAGCCGGACGCTGCACGTCCGCGCCGACCGGCTTCCTCACGCCAGCGGTCGAGCGTCGCGTCGGCACGCGTCGTCTGCCACTGCTCGAGGAGCGGTGTGGCGAGCTCGAGCAGATCGGCCGGGCGCGCGTGCGCCTCTGCCTGGGTCCAGCCCGCGAGCAGCGATCGGGTCTCCTGGGCGAGCAGCTCTCCGAACTCACCGCGCATCGCCTCGGCGCAGACAATCACCACCGGCTCGCGTCTCGCGCGCACCTGACGGTTCAAGCTCTCCGCAACGGTGCGCATGTGCTCGGCGGCGAGGCTGTCGATGTGCCGCTGGAAGCGCGCCTGCGACCGCCCACCCTGATCGTGCCGGCCGGGCTGCTCCTCGAACAGGTCCTCGATCTCGTGCAGACGCCCCTCCGCCAGCCCGTACAGCTGCCCCTGCTCGCGGCTGACAACGGCCACCAGCGCACCCTCGCCCTTGCCCACAAGCGGCACGAGTGGAGCAAGGTAGAAATCGCCGCCGACCCGGATCTGGTCCGGGACCGGGTACGCGAGCGCGAGCGGCCGCCAGAGGTTGTCGAGCCCGGCCACGAAGAGTGCTAGTCCGCGGGCGCCGTCCCGATTGAACTCCTCCTCGACGAAGGCGCGGATCCGATTGAAGTCCGCTTTCAGCCCCTGCCGCTGGTCGTGCGTGTGCTCGCCTCGATTGGCCCCACCGCTCTTCTCGCCTTCGGCAAGCAGCGAGTGCACTCGAGTGGCGGCGTCACCGATGGTGGGCGTCACGCTCGGATCGAGACCGAGGTAGAAGCTGATTGCGCAGCCCTTCTCCGTCCGAAAGCCGGCCAGCTCGCGAAGGCGCTCCCAGTTGACCGTTGCGGCTATGCCGAGCCTCTCGTCGCCACCGGCGGCGGATTCTAGTGCGTTGCCCACGAGCGTTGCAGCAGGTCGTGTCTACGCGTGCGCCCCGCCTGACCGGCGGCGCCCGCGCACGTCCGCCGATGAGGCGAGCGAACGAGCGGACGAACGCGCGCGCGCCGGTCACGGTCGGCATCCGGGAGGCCGTGACCGCGCACCTGCTCGCAACCGGTTCTCCGCCACCGTCTCGACGGCCGTTCGAGTCTCGGTCACCGTCTCGAGCACCGGTGTGACGAGCGTTCCGAGCGTCTCCGTCACCGTCTCGAGGACGGGGGTGACGGCTGACTCGACCGTCGCCACCGTCTCGGTCACGGTCTCGACCACCGGCGTGACGACCTCGCTCGCCTCGGTCACCGCCTCGACGACGGGCGTGACGACCGGTTCAAGCG
>Ga0136614_10003351_pt1 | contig 10224 bp, 11 predicted proteins | sample AntDrymUQ2792106_2_FD_106643 | JGI IMG/M metagenome (GOLD analysis project Ga0136614, IMG submission 106643) | Polar desert sand microbial communities from Dry Valleys, Antarctica - metaG UQ279 (21.06) | ecosystem: Environmental > Terrestrial > Soil > Desert | place: Antarctica: Dry Valley... | reverse complement strand
CCCGGTAATTTTCTCTGGTTTTCTTACATCGCGTTGCTGAGAACCGTGCCCGCCCTCTGGCTCGAAAGCTCGCTGTTAACGAGCATGATGGCGCTGGCCGTGGTCTTGCTCGACGTGGCCTGGAACGTTGATTTCTTCATCCGCCTAATCTTCGGCAAGTCGGTAACCGGACTAAGCAGTTACATGTTTGATCCGAAAATCTCCCGAACAATTCGTGTCCTTTCGCTTTTCCACATCGTTTTCCCGCTGCTGCTTCTTTGGATGCTCTCGCGCCTGAGCTACGACGAGGGCGCGCTTGTGGCGCAAACACTGCTGGCCTGGGTCGTTTTGCCTGTCACGTATTTTTTCTCTCGGCGCTCGGAAAATGTTAACTGGGTTTATGGATTCGGTGGCAAGCAACAGCATTGGCTGCCGCCGCCCCTGTATTTGATTCTATTGATGATCATGTTTCCTCTCGTCATCTACGTGCCGACACATTTCCTGTTAAGAGAAATCTTTGGTTAGCGCAATCAAAGGTGACCTCGTGAGGCACCTCCAGGGCTTAGTCCCTACAAAGACTTAGTAGTGCCCTAATTTGTTACGAAAGCCAAACTAGGGCACTACCAAAGACTTGAACCTCTAGGTCAAACGCTCGATGACTTCTACAATGCGTTCATTATGACTCTGACAATGCACTTGCTCCGTCATGGACAGACAGCCCAGAGTCGCGAAGATGTCTTCTGCGGTTCGGGGTTGGATCCGGAACTTACGGACGAGGGTCTGAAAATGGCTCGCGCGTTTGCCGCCGCGTCACGCGCGAAGCCGTGGGCGGCAATCTATTCCAGTGGCCTGCGTCGCGGCGTCACAACGGCCCAGTTCCTTTGCGAGGCGCTGGGGTTGGAAATGCAAGTTCGCGAAGAATTGAATGAGATCGCTTACGGTCGCTGGGAGGGACTCAGCAAGGAAAAAGTCGAGCGAGAATATCACGATGATTACATCAGCTGGCTGGCAGATCCCGCCTGGCATCCGCCAACTGGAGGAGAGCTCGCAGTTGCCATCGCGCGGCGCAGCACGGGTGTCATTGAAGAGATCAGGAACAACTTTTCCGACGGGAACGTCTTAGTCGTGTCTCACAAAGCGACAATCAGAATAATTCTTTGTAGCTTACTGGGAATCGATGTCGGCCGTTTTCGCTACCGGCTAGTGTGCCCTGTGAGCTCGGTAAGTGTCGTGGAGTTTACGTCGCACGGTCCATTGCTCGCCGCGCTGGCTGACCGTTCTCACCTGAGTGAACAACTAAGATCGTTGTCCGGCACCTGAGCGGCGACGGCGTATGGTGCTGACAAGCGCTAAAGAGCGTTGGCATTCTTTCATCTGACTCGCGTGAGCGCTACTGCACATTTCTTCGCGAGGTTCTTGAGAGTCTTACAGATTTTGGCTCTCGTGTTTGTTGTTTCCGCTTCCGCCCATTCGCAGCAGCCCTTTGTCACTGATGACGCAGATGTGACGGCTAAAGGCCGTTTTCATTTCGAATTCAGCAACGAATTTGATCTGCTTCAGCGTGCTTCCTTTCCCAGCCTAAAACAGAACACTGCTGACTTCGAACTCGACTATGGATTGTTTGAACGGTTGGAGATCGGGGTTGCCGCACCGCTGCTCACAATTTTCAACGCTGCTGGGACCAGTCCGAAGACCGTTACGGGGATTGGCGACATGAACATCTCTGTGAAATACAATTTTCTCAGAGAACGTGAAAACTCCCGGCTACCCGCAATGACGATTTCGGTCAACTTTGAGGTTCCAACCGGAGACACTGAGCGCCAACTTGGGTCGGGCCTGGCCGATTTCTACTTAAACGGAATCCTGCAGAAGTCGGTAAGCAGGAAGACTAAACTGAGACTGAATGGCGGAATTCTCTTTTCAGGTAATGAGACGACAGGTGTAATTGGAATCAAAAGCAGGGGAACTGTGTTTACGGCGGGTGGATCTCTGGTAAGGCAGTTTACGCCGAAGCTGCAATTGGGGATGGAACTAACCGGCGCGATGACGAAGCAATCTGAACTAGGCAAGGGACACCTCCAAACTCTATTTGGTGGGAATTATCAATTCAAAAGTAATGCCTCCTTTGACTTTGGAATAATCGGTGGCAAGTATGCGGCTAGCCCGCGAGTTGGCGTTCAACTGGGCTTGTCGGTCGATTTTTGAATTAGGGCTTTTGCTCGGGGGATCCTCAATGAACGATACTGGCATCTTTTAGGGAGACAATCATGGGCAGGAAAAGGAACAAAATCAGCGTGATGCTCGAGCGGTTCTCGCTTAAGGCTACACAGGCCACCGGAACCTCAACGGCTTTCATACTTGCCCTGTCGGTTATCGTTGTCTGGGGTTTCACCGGACCCATATTCAACTTTTCCGACACGTGGCAATTAGTGATCAATACCGGTACGACGATAATTACGTTTCTGATGGTGTTTCTTATTCAGAGAACGCAAAACAAGGACGCCCATGCGATTCATCTAAAACTGAACGAGATCGTCGCAGCCCTTGAAGGTGCAAGTAACCGACTCATCGATGTCGAAGATCTGACCGAGGGAGAGATTGAGACGCTTCACTCTCACTATAAGAGACTCGTGGCTATGGCAAAACATGACCTGAAGCTCACGAGTAGCCACTCAATAGAAGAAGCCGAGGCCCGGCACAACATCAAGCATGGTAAACATCGACACCCAACCAAGTAGCTCTGTGACTACGTCCGTTGGGCTGAGGCACTCTTTTCCAGCTTCTCGAAGCGCGCCATCATGTTTTCATAAAGGCGGTCAGTCTTCTCATGCAGGTGGGCGATTTCAAGTTCGGCTTTGATGTTTACTTCATATTCAATATCGGATCGGACCCGATCCTTTTCCGCCTGCCGATTCTGACTGACGAGGACGAAGCAGGAGAGAAAGATAGCCTCGAGGGAAACGATCATTGTCAGCAGGCCAAAGGGATAGGGATCGAAGGCAGCAGCGCTGCCCACGATCAGAGTGTTAAGAACGATCCAGATAATAAACCAGCCGCCGTTGATCATCAGAAACGGCATACTGCCGCTAAACCAGGCAATCCAATCAGCGATCTTCTGTAAAGGCGTCGAATGAACCTCCATCTCTTCGTTAGCATTGCGCGAAACGCGAGTGCGCAGGAGTTCATCAGCTTTGCGCGTTAGACCGCTCAACGCCGCCAACATGTGAAGTGCAGCTTCGGGTTTTCTTTGGAAGAGCAGAACCAGATCGTCGCGGTCGAGCACCAACACTTCACTTTCCATTAGGGCGACCGCTGTCGCTGTTCGCGGACCTGTATCCAGCATCGCCAGTTCGCCAAACATGTCGCCCGGTTGGGCGACCGTGAGCACTATCTTCTGGCCGGCTGTGTCCTTGATGAACAGTTCAATTTCACCTTCGCGAACAATAAATAACGAATCGCCGGGATCGCCTGCCTGAAAAAGCGTGTGACCTGACGGCACCTTCGATTCATCGACCACCTCGGCGAGCGCCTGCCTGTCATCTTCGTCAAGGAGTTCGAACATTGTGATGTTGGAAAGAAAACCCGGGTTACAGGGCATTGAAATTCCTCATTAGAGAACCAATAAATTGTAAACAGCAGTAGGCATTATAATCTTTGTCGCATTGATATGAACTAGTATTCCGGCCCTGCTCGGCTCGGATCTTTTTTGTCACACTACAGGCCAAGATTCAGTTTGCTCGCCACAATTTGTGGAGGGTCCAGCTTTTGTCGTTGCCGAACACGGTTCCGGCGGTTATGCTTTCGTTGCCGCCCTCAAGAAAATGTAGTCGGAAGCCGCTCGCAGATCCTTGATCGTCACACTTCACAGTTTCTATTTATGTCAGGTCGCAAGTCCGCAAAAATGAAACAGCGCACGGTCACTGAATCGCTGCAGGAATACGGACGCGGCGTGGCAGGTGGGTTGATATTCAGCCTTCCTCTGTTATACACCAGGGAAGTGTGGTGGGCCGGGTTTATCGCTCATCCCTATCGGCTGATAGCCTATGTATTTGCAACTTTCTTGTTACTGCTGGGGTACAACCGCTACTCAGGTTTGCGGCGCGATTCGAGCATGACGGAAGTCGCCATCGATTCCATCGAAGAGATGGGCATCGGGGTAGTTCTTGGCGCTCTTGTCTTATTTCTTTTGGGGCGCATCACACTTGGAATGCCTCTCATTGAAATTATCGGAGTCGTCGTCGTAGGAGCTATGACTGTAGCAATCGGCGTTTCAATCGGCACTGCGCAGCTGGGAGCGGGCGGTAAGGAAGACGAGGGTTTGGGAGGAAGTTCTGCCAGGAATGAAATTGACTTCGGCGCCCAGATGGTTTTTGCCTTGTGCGGCGCCGTTCTTTTTGCGGCGAATATGGCGCCGACTGAGGAGATTGTCATCATTGCGATCGAAACGTCATGGGCAAAGTTAATGGGACTAGCAATATTTTCGCTATTGATTGCGTTCCTAATCCTGCATTACAGCGATTTCAAAGGCGCGGCTGATTTTGTTCGCGCTGATCATTTCGCTGTTATTCTGCTGGGCACCGTTGTTACCTACGCCATCGCGCTAGGTTCTTCGGCACTGATTCTCTGGTTCTTTGGCAGCTTCGAAGGGGTTCCGCTATTTACGGCGTTGGGTCAGACCGTAGCACTCGGAGTAGCTGCCACACTCGGCGCATCTGCGGGGAGGCTACTGCTGCAATGAAGAAAACTAAAAAAAATTGGTTGGAGTGGTTTGTTTTTGCCCTCGGGCTCATACTCGTTTCCGCTACGCTTAGTTATCTGATATATGCCGGCGCTTCCATGGGGCACGAGCCACCCAGCATTGAGGTTCTGCTCGGAACACCCGAAAAACAGCAATTCAATTTCATTGTGCCCGTCACAGTGCTTAATCACGGTGATGAAACGGCCGAAGGAGTGAGCATTGAAGTGGTGATGGAGACCGGTGGTGAGGTAAAAGCGCGCGGCGAACTCGAGGTCGCCTTTCTGCCGCGTCATGCTACTCGCGAAGGGTGGGTAACCTTTGAACAGGACCCGCGCACTTCTCAACTCAAAGCGCGGGTGCTCGGTTATCAAAAACCGTGAAGGCCATAGTTTTGATCACTACGGATGAGCAGCTGGTTTTCGCCTGTTTGGACTCGAATGGGTGTTAGCCTGATTTCTGGATGGTTGGGTGTTAATTCAAGGCGTTGCAAGGTGGGCGGGGGTGAGTCCCTGTTTCTTTGGTGATACTGCGCGGATAACACTTACCGTCAAGCCCTGAGAACACAAAGAACCCATTGAAACTGCAGCCACGCCTACCTCGAATGCAGGAACCCTTACTAATTAACCTTCCGATCCTCGCTCTTGGCCTCCGCCATAGCCTCCGGCTCTAACTCCTCGGCGCTCTTATTTAATTTGATGAATACGCCCCAGGCGGCAAGCAACACACCTGCCGCGATTCCAATGGAGGCGGCTTGCGGCAGTCGTGATGGATCCTCATGCGCGAGTTCAAATACCGTCACCAAACATTCGATAGAGAGCGCCACAACGACAACCACCATGAACCGCGACAAAAATCGCCGAACGCGCGTAGGTGCGCTCACCTGCACCTTCCGTAGCACTTCCTCTTCCAGGATCGTCTGCCCGAGTTCCAAAGCAACTACAGCAATGGTCAATAACCCAATTCCCTCGAGAATAGAATTAAACCGAGCCCTCAGCGGCAAAACCTCGCTCGGATTAAGTCCATGCCAAAGCTGCAGCGTTGCGAAAAATATTAAGGCGAGTCCGCAACAGACGAAGAGAATAATAATGCCTGAATAACTGACCGAAAATAGTTTTCTTATAATTTGCAAAGCGGACCTCACTTTTCACAATCGGCAACTGGTCCTCATGATGATAAGCCACGATCGATGAGGATGCCCAATTCGTTCCGAGCTAGTTCGTCCGGTAGGATACTACGGGCCTTCCCGGATCGTGATTGCCCAATGGCTCATCCGGCGGGTATGCTTTTTCGGTTCTTAACAGTTTACGACCAGAACCCGGAGGGGACACAGTATCGCCGTATCCTACCGCTAACCACTGTGGGGGTTGCTGTGGACGCCGACGATGCCGGACCAGGGGCATAGCCCGGGAATAATCGGGCCGCTGTCGGCGGGGCATAGCCACCGCCTCACATCCGGCGGCAAAGCCGAAACTGACATGGCCATGCCTTTTGAGGCAAAGCGGGCTTGGGGTGCGGAGGAACCGCGACGGGATGCTAAAGGCAAACTGCTTCAACTCAAGCTGCGTCTATTACAGAATCGCTCGCTGTCGCTCGCGGTTCTGGGATCAATTACCACTGCTGGTGATGAAGGGCCGTGATTGCACAATGTAGATCTGCCCTCGCAGGTAGATCCACTCAATGTCCTGATCCTTCCCATTAAACACGCGCTTGATTTGCTTCGCCGTTTGCGCCAGCCGGCGCACCATGTCGTCCGTCAGCACGGCACGCTCGCCTGTGATGGGAACTTCTTTGACGCCACCCTTCTCATCAAAAATAAGCAGGCTATCTTCAGCTGACCTGGTCAGCACCTGAATCGAGCCCGATTGGGGACGAAACAGGATCTGCTCGGCAATTCTTTTACCTTCCACCACCTTGATGCCCAGCCCGCGTTTGGCGCTGATGTAGACAGCGTCCCTGTTGTCGCGGTTGTAAGGGTCTGCCGTGATCATCACACCGGCGCTGTCTGCGTTGATTCCTTCCTGAATCAACACTGCCATGTAAACCTTGCTGTGATCGATCCCGGCTCGTTCTCGTGATTCGTAGGCCTCGAAGTTCCAAAGCGAAGCCCACACTGTCTTGATGGCCTCAATCAGTTCCTTATCGCCTTTGACGTTGGGCACGCTTGAATGCAGACCCGCACCACTAAAGTTTGGCAAGTCTTCAGAGTTTGATGAGCTGCGCGCAAAGAGACCCTTGCCGGGATATTTCGCGTGGGCTAATCGCAGGACTGCCGCGCGCAACCTCTCGTTAACTGTCCCTGTCTGGATCCGCTCCCGCAACTGTGTGAGTCGCCCGCGACGGTAGGCAGGATCGTGGACAAACTTTTGATCGTTCAGCATCTCGAAAATCAAGTCGTCCAGTTGGTTTTCACTCAGGAACTGATCGTAGTAGAAGAAGGGAACGGTGAAGCCGTCGGGAATGATGATGCCCGGGAGTCGCGCCTTAATCAGCTCACCAAGATTCGCAGACTTACCGCCATAAGCCAGTACGTCGCGCGCTCGCTGTTGCCGCAAAGAGGCAATCCGGTTCACCGTTAAGTCAGAACGCGGCTTCATCACGTCCAGCCTGATCGACATGCGCCGCTGGTATTCGCGGAGCTGATCCATGTCAGCCGGTTTAATCGTATAAGCATCGCGCCTGGTTTCGAACGAAACCCAACGGCCGTCGTACTGCTTCAAGAGCTCGTGCGCGTCTTTGATGTAGGCATTAGGAACACCCCAGCCCTTCACCAGTAAATTGATGTGCGATAGCGGTGTTGAGGGCTTGCTGACAATCACACCGGCGACCGGGGGGAGCTGAATCGGAACTTCATTCAGCACCAGGATTTCGTTAAAGCCAATCTCCACGTGATCGTCCAGCTTCTCGATGATGTGAATTCGGCCCAGACCGCGAGCGAGGTTCAGCGGTTCATACTCCTGTTCCTTCGCGATCTCGCTTTGTAAAACGCGCTGCACACTCGCGAGGCCGGCTGAAGCCTCGTCCTGACGCGAAGAGTTTGGCTTAAAGGCCACGAGCGCGAAGAAGCTGCTATTAATTACTTCCGAGGCCGTCTTGATTTGATCCGCCGGAATCTGATCACCTTCCCAAAACTCGAAAGTCCAGCGTTGCACCGGAGTCTGATAAGCGAGAGTGCCGAGAATAAAGCGCCGGTTCGGTTTGAGATAGTTGTTTTCGAAAAACTCCTGGCCCCGCTCGAGCGATAAGTAAGTGCCGTTGACGAAGTCCTTATGAAAAGCATAACGCCGGGAGTTGATGTAGAAAATCTTATTGTGGTCGCGCCGGTCGATGACGAAAAGAACGTGCGAAAGCGGGTAAGAACTATCGGAGTAAGTTCTTGCTAAGGAATCAAATTCTGCGCGGGAAACAATTGCCGGAAGGTATTGAGGATCAGGCTTTGATTCTTGTCCGGCGACGCCGGCGCTACAAACCAGCAGTGCCGCCAGGACTATCGGGAGTTTAATCTTCACGGTTGCGATAAGAGAAGGCGATAACTGAATGGTGACAGGGCCATTTGTCATCTGTCACCGATCACCTCTGGCTAGGGTCTGTTCGTGGCCGGCAAGCGCGGCCGAGGAACCGGAGGAGCGCTTGAGCGGGAAGTTGGCGCCCCACCTCTGGGTGCGACGCGCCCGCTGCGAGTGAGTGCGATGCGCTTGTCGCGTCCCGTATCGGCCACGGCTACCTTGATCGCTCGATATGATCCATCACGGGCCTTATTTGTCGGGTTGTAGGCAAGGACATATTGAGTGCGGAGATCCCGGACGATCTCGCCGGCTATTTGCGGTATATCGGAAAGCGACTGCGGGAAGAAGGCGCGTCCACCTGTTTCCGAAGCCAGCTTGTTAATCAGGTTCACGGCTCGTTCCCGGGGACTCTTGCGAATCAGCCCGCCTTCCTTGTCGAGCTCGTTTACAAAGCCGATGACATAGATTTGTACGTCCTGTTCACGTAAGCGCGCGAAGAGTTGCTCCTGTTTATAAAAACTCACACGATCCTCGCCGTCTGTGACTAAGATCAACGCGCGCCGCCGGCGATCGTTATCATCGCCCTTCTTGTATTCAGCCAGACGCTCGGCGGAAAGATAGACAGCATCGATCACGGCGGTCTGTCCGCCTTCGACGTACAGGCTGTCGAGACCATCGATTAGCAAATCCTGGTTCGAGGTGAAGTCCTGGACCGTTTCAATCTTGTCGCTGCTGATGAAACGGACCAGAAAAGTTTCGTCACCGGGTTTGTTGGTATTGACGATGGCCTTTCCTGCGTCGATCACGCTGGGCAACTGCGAGCGCAGAGATCCGGAAGTATCAATCGCGAGTCCATAGCTGATCGGCACCTCTTCGCGTGTGAAAAAAGCGAGCGGCTGCTCGACGCCGTCCTCAAGAACGTGTAACTCGTTTTCGCGCACGTTGTCGATCGGACGATTATTGCGATCGATTACACGCACATTCAAAGTCACCAGCTCAGTGTCAACGCGTACAACCTCACCTTCGCCGAACTCTTCGGGCGGGGTGGGCGTAGGTGTGGGCTTGAGCTTGGGTATTGGCGGCGGCTCGCCGAGGTTTGGCGCGATTTTGTCTACCATTGGCCGCGCAGGCGATGTCGTCTGAGTTGCCGGCGTTGGCGTTACTGTGGGTTGGCTCGCGGGCGTCCGCGTGATCTGGGTCGCAGGCTTTGGCACGGGCGCTTGGGTCGTTGGCGCAGGCGTCGGGCGACTAATTGGGACTGCCGCCGCTGGTCCTGGAGTAGGAGTGGCTGTCGGTTTGGCCGGCGGTGTTGTTTGTCCCGCACGTCGCAGTCGCGATTCCTGAGTTTGACCCGCAGGAACGAAGTTTGTTTCCGTGAGCCCCGCAAGCAGCAAAGCGATCAGACCAACGAATACAACGATCCGCAGCGAGCGCTCTTTCAAATTAATAGTGCGTGGATTTGTCACTGACCTTCAACCTCTCTCCGGGACCTCATCTTTGACTGAAAACTTATCACGCGATCCGGAGTGAATCTATTATCCCACGTCTGCTTTGCGCAAAGGACAATTGTTATTTGTCTGTGCTAAACAACTTCACGCCGATCATGCGAAGCGCCCCGCAAGCCCCTGGTGAAATGGGGGCGGAGCGCTAAATCGTCTGCGCGGACTCGCAAAGCCGGGGCAAACAGCGTCGCCTTCCGTCCACTGCGCACACGCTAAAGAGATGTTTGGGAGAGTTAGTTAGTTGCTAAGACTTGTAACGCAAACTGTTAGTTTGCGGCCTGCCTTGCATTCGAAATACTGCTTAGACGCTGGTCCCGCACGCAAACTAACAGTTTGCGTTACATCACCGCGATGCCCTCAACGCGAGCCTGGGATTGCGAAGTAGCCCTCTTTAGAACGGACGAACAACTTGGGCAGGCCACGGGGTGGGGTGACCTTCACCTTGATCTTGTGCCACTTACCGTCGTTGGCGAAGTTGTTGGGTTTGTAACCAATCGAGTAT
>Ga0136614_10003350_pt1 | contig 10224 bp, 4 predicted proteins | sample AntDrymUQ2792106_2_FD_106643 | JGI IMG/M metagenome (GOLD analysis project Ga0136614, IMG submission 106643) | Polar desert sand microbial communities from Dry Valleys, Antarctica - metaG UQ279 (21.06) | ecosystem: Environmental > Terrestrial > Soil > Desert | place: Antarctica: Dry Valley... | reverse complement strand
GCCGGGGGAGGCGGGGTGGGGATGGCCCGGGCAGCGGCGGGCGCCTCGACGCGGCGGCAGGCCACGCCTCCGCCGAGCGCCGCGGCCAGACAGGCGAGGAGCAGAGCCCCGGACCGGGTCAAGACGAGCTACTTCCTGGCGGGATGGCGGGCCGCGGGCGCGACGCGCCGCGTCCGCGGCCCCGGCGCGTCCGCGAGGGCCGGCGCCTCGCGGCGGACCGGCGGATGGTCCCGCGTTAGAAACCCGAAGTCCGTCTCGTAGCCCTTCGGCCCGATCGAGGTCACCCAGTCGGGCGGGAGCGCGGCCGGCGGCTGCGCCTCGGCGTGGACGTGGATCGGGAGCGACTCGCGGTTGGCCCACGGGTCGCGCCGCCGCAGGTCGCCGGCGACGGCGCGGCCGGCCTCGTCGTCCTTGTGCCGCCGGTACGCGGCCTCGTGGACGGCCGCCTGCCGTCCGTTGCCGAGGGCGCGGTACACGCGCATGAGGTTGTAGTGCGCGTTGACGTCCTCGGGGTCGATCGCGAGGGTCTTGCCGAAGGCCTCCGTCGCCTCGCGGAAGCGGCCGGCCAGCCAGTAGACCTGGCCGAGGCCGTTCCACGCCACCCGGTCTTCCGGAAATTTCTCCAGCACGCGGCGCAAGTCCCGCTCCGCATCGTCCAGCCGGCCCTCCTCGCGGGACACCGTGCTCCGAAAGAACGCGATCTTCGGCCACCCGGGGGCAATGCGCTCCGCCGCCTCGAGCGACTTCTTCGCGTGGGCGAGCCGCCCTTCCGCGATCTCCGCCCTCGCGCGGTTCAGCGGTCCGTCCGGCTTGTCCGGCGCGAGCTCCGCCACGCGGGTCCAGGCCGCGGCCGCCCCCTTCAGGTCGCCCTGCAGGAATAGCCCGATCCCGTAGTCGTTCCACCGCAGCCAGGGGGGATCCGCGTTTCCCCGCGGCGGCAGCGGCGGCGGCGCGTCCGCGGAGGGAGCGCCCGCCACGGGGAGCGCCACGGCGTCGCGCGCCAGCGTCGTCACCGGCAGCGAAGGGTGCGCGGCGCCGAGGGAGAACGTCGTGTAGTCCCTCGTGAACTTCCGATAATGGACCCCCGCCGTGAGCAGGAGGTGGCCCCGCGCGTCCTCGGGCACCCGGACGCGGTAGTGCACGACGCGCGCGGCCCCGGGCCCGATCCCGTTGTTGTACAGCGGGACGTGGATGTCCTGGGGCTGCCGCCGGTCCATGTGGCCGCCCTCGTGGTCCACGACGAACGTCCAGAGCTTGTCGGCGGCGGGGTCGAGCCGCCCCTCCGCGTCGAGGACCCCGCTGCGGAACACGGGCCGCCCTCCCGCCTCTCCCTCGAGGGACACCCAGGTCTCGTTGGAGTCCGCCGTACCGTTCGTGTACGGGTGCCCGACGCCGCGGGTGCGCACGACGACCTCGACGTCCAGCTCCTCGCCGGGCCGCACGGCCGGCGGCGACGGCCCCAGCACGACGGGCACCCCCCCGCGCTTCAGCGCGAACACGTCCACGGAGAGCACCTTGTTCTCGAGGAACTCGCGGATCCGGCGTTCCGTCGCGGCGTCGCCGCGGATGAAGGGGAGCGCCGTGTTGGCGGCGGGGAAGAGGTGGTCGTGCAGGTAGCCCTTCTGGTTGCCGAACTCGTCCGACGGGTACGGCGGCAGGTGGCAGTCGCGGCAGGCCTTCGCCTGCGGCGGGTCGTAGAAGGAGCGGACGGCGCGTCCGGAGACTCCGGAGTCGAACCAGGTGTCGTAGTGGTTCTGGCCCCGCAGCCAGCGGTAATCGTTCAAGGGGGGGATCAGCGCGACCTTGTGGCACGTGGAGCAGAACTCCGGCGTGCGCATGAACGGCTTCATGAACGTCTTGCGGTGAAACGACGGCTCCATGCGGATCAGGAGCTTGTTGACCTCCTTGAGCGCGGAGTTCGAGGAGAAGGCGAAGGGGTATTGCTTCGCTTCCTCGATCACGTACGACCCGTTGCCGCGGACGTCCTTCACCTCGACGATCGAGTGGCAGGACATGCAGGTCAGGCCCTGCTGAGCCTCCCAGGAGTCGAAGGAGAAGGTCGCCTGCGTTGCCGCCCCCATCTGGCCCGTGAAGAGCACCACGGGGTCGTGGCAGCCGGAGCACCACTTCGTGCGTTCGCGGCCGACGCGGTCGGCCATGAGCTCCACGCTCTTCCGGTAGAACGGGTTGTTGAACGAGGAGAACCGGTGCGCGGAACGCTCCCACTGGTGGAATGAGTCGGGATGGCAGTCCTTGCAGTAGCCGTTCGCGGCGAGCTTCCGGCCGTCCAGCAGGCCCTGGTCGAAGGTCTCCGAGGAGGAAGGAAAGAAGACCGTGTCTCCGTCCTGGTTGACGACGCGCCGCGAGGGCTTCTCCAGCTTCGCGACGATCGCCATTGCGGCGAGGAACGCCGCCACCCCGCCGCCCCACGCGAAGAGCCGCCGGAACTGCAGCTTGTGCGTGTGCGCCCGCCTGTGGAGGATGAACGCGACGAGCGCGAGCGGCACGGAGGCCACGTGGGCCAGCCAGACGATCCGGTTGTTCAGCGTGGCGCCGGCGAATGTCATGTAGATGCCGGAAGCGACGCATACAACCGCGAGAGTGACGATCGCGAGACCGGCGTACTTCGCCCGCTTGTTCCACATCCGGATCATCCGTTTCGCGTGCGTCGCGGCGAAGACGAAGAACGGAATGGCGAGGAGGACCCCCAGCGCGAGGTGAAGGAGGAGCATCGCGTAGAAGAACGTCGTGTCGCGCGTGAACGCCGCGAGGTAGATCGCGTTGGCTGCGATCAGGCCGAGGGGGACGAGGAGGATTCGGTAGAGCCGGCGCTGCCAGGGCCTGAGGACGCCGGAGGGTTTTTTGGAGGGCGGACTCGCCGGGTTCATCCGCGCGGATTCTAGCTCCTGCACGCGGCGTCGATCGCGCACTCACCCCTTCGGATATCTTTGAAGAATGCGCGCGGTGTTCGCGGATTGCCACGTGGGAAGGGCTCCCGGAGACGAGGGGCCCTTCCTCGCCGCGCTGGATGAAGTGGCGTCGCGGGGCGCGCGCGCCGTCTCCCTCCTCGGCGACGTCTTCCACTACTTCATCGCCCACCCGAAGTTCGAGACGCCCGCCATCCTGCGATTCCTCGGCAAGGTCGAGGAGCTGTCGCGCGCGGGCGTCCCGGTCACGTACGTGGAGGGGAACCGGGAATTCTTCCTGAGGGGTTCGTACGTCGAGCACTACTTCCGGGAAGTCCTCGACGAGGAGATTTTCGAGGAGGGTGGGCGCCGTTTCCTCCTGACCCACGGCGACCTCTTGAACGAGAAGGACCTGCCCTACCGTTTCTGGCGCGCGCTCTCCAAGAACCCCCTTTCGCGGGCGTCGATCGCTCTGATCCCTCGCCGGTCGGCGAACCGCATCGTCTCGCGGGTCGAGGCGCGGCTCTACCGATCCAACTTCAAGCACAAGACCCGCCTGCCCGTCGAGATGATCCGCGCGTTCGCCGGCCGGAGATTCCGGGAAGGGGTCGACGTCCTCCTGCTCGGCCACTTCCACCGTTCCTGGAGCGAAACCGTCGAAGGAGGGCGCGTGGAGATCCTGCCCGCCTTCGTGGAGGAGCGTCGGTGGATGGAAATCGCCGAGGACGGGACGACGCGGCTCGTCGCGCTGGACAGGCCGACCGCGTGATCCCACAGCCGGAGAACGGCGGTCGGAGAGCCCGGTAGCGCCGGGCCGCGCGCGTCCGCCGCCTGTTACCGCTCCAGAGCCGTCACCTTGGACTACCTCGCGATTCCTCCGGCGCGGCGGACGCGGGGTGAGGTCCGGGCGCCGCCGTCCAAGAGCGGGACGAACAGGGCCCTCGTCCTGGCAGCGCTCTCGGAGACGCCCGTGGACCTCGTCGGGCCGCTCGAAGCGGAGGACACGTGGGCGCTCGCCCGCTGCCTGACCGCCATGGGCGCCGCGGTCGCGCCCTCCACGGCGGGCCTCTCCGTGCACGGCCCGCTGCGCGGGAGCGACCACGAGGTGATCCTCGACGCGGGCGAGTCGGGGACGGCCGCGCGCTTCCTCGCGGCGCTCGCGGCGGCGACGCCGGGCCGGTTCCGGTTGGTGGGCTCGCCGCGCCTCGAGCGACGGCCCATGGCGGGGCTCGTCGCGGCGCTGCGCGCGGGAGGCGCGGACGTCGCGTCCGAGGGCCAGGGCGATCGCATGCCGCTCGCAATACGCGGGGGCACGCTGCGCTCGGGCCCGTTGACGGTCGACGCGACCTCCTCGAGCCAGTTCGTCTCCGCGCTGCTGCTGGCGGCCGTCGCGGTGGAGGGCGGCCTCGAGGTGCATCCCGAGGGCCCGTTTCCGTCTGCCCCGTACGTCGAGGCCACGCGGGATGCGCTCGAGGCTTTCGGCCACGGGGTTTCGGTCGACGGAGGGGGCTTCCGGGTCGGCCGCGGGGCGAGCGCCTCGCCGCGGCGTTACGAGATTCCCGGCGACTACTCGTCCGCGATCCCGCTCCTCGCGTGCGCGGGCATCCTCGGCGGTGAGGTCGGCGTGGCCGGCCTGGCGTGGCCCTCGCGCGACGCGGACGCAGGAGCGCTCGCGTGCCTCGCATCCATGGGTCTGGAGCTGTCCATGGAACCGGGACGCGTCCGCGCGGCGTGTGATGGAGCCGTGCGCCCCCTCGAGGCCGTCGCGACGGACTTTCCCGACAGCGTTCCCGCCCTCGCCGCGCTCGCCGCCTTCTCCCCGGGGACCAGCCGCATCGCCGGGATCGCCCATCTTCGCGGCAAAGAGAGCGACCGCATCGCATCCGTCGCGGCCCTGCTCCGGGCGGCCGGAGGATCGGTGCGGGAGGAAAGGGACGCGCTCGTCATCGACGGGGGGCTCTCGTTGCCGCGCGCCGCGCGTCTCCCCACCGCGGCTGACCACCGCCTCGTCATGGCGGCCTCCCTGATCGCCCTGCGCCGCTCCGGGACGCTGATCGAAGGGCCGGGGCACGTCCGCAAGTCGTATCCCCGTTTCTTCGCCGACCTGGAGTCGCTCCTTCTGCGGTAGCTCCGCAGGCACCGCGCGGCGACGTGCCGCGACAAGTACTCCGTGACAGTCGGGAGGCGGGTTGAGCGCGGACACAGAGACGGTGGGGGTCGGGGTGCGCGAGCGGTTTCCTCTCGCGATCGCCAGAGACCGGTGGACGGACTGCATCGCCCTGGAGCACGCGACGCTTCCGCTGCCACGAGACTTCCTCCTCGAGGACGACCACGTGGTCGTCGAGCGCGCGCCGGCGACGGGCCGGCGCATCGGCGACGGGCGCATCCCTCTCGCGCTCGCGCCGTCCCTATTCCTGCAGGCGGCCGCCGCCGTGGCCTTCTGGGCGAGCAACGGATGCGGGGTCGACGCGGAAGACCTCCTCGACGCGCGCTGGGAAGCGGGTCGCGGAGCGGCGCGACTGACCCTCGCGCGTTCCCCGGCCGGCCTCCGCGGCTCCGGCGGGGCGCCACCGGCCGCGGAGGCTCTTGCGTCTCTGCTCGCGCGGCTCTTCGCGCGCCGCGGCCGCGTGAACGATTCGCCGGCGGCGGATCTGGCAGAGCGCCTCGGCGCGGGCGACGGGATTCGCCGCCGCCCGGACTTCTGGGTGGCGGCGGCGTACCGGACCTTCCCCGACCTCGCGACGGGGGCGCGCGCGTCCGCGAGGCTCCGGACGATCGGCTCGGGCGGCGTCTTCCTGCGGGAGGCCGCGCGGCGCGCGGTCGCGGCGAAGGGGCGCGCCGCGCTAAGCGGCCGCCCCGCCCGCGTCTTCTCCGCCGGACGGGCCCTGTCGGCGGGCTCCGCGCTCGGTTTCCCGGACGCGCCGCGGGGCGCGGCGGATGCGGCGCGGCGGTTGCGGGCGCGGCACGAGCGGGAGGCGGGGGGCCGCAAGGCGGTCTGGATCGCGGTGGACCCGCGGTCGTGGGACCGCGTCTCGCGCCGCGCCTTCGACACGGCGGCGCGCCACCTCGACGGGGAGGTTGACGTCGTCGAGGTCCCGCCGGTCGCGCCGGCGCCCCGCCTCCCGGACGAATGGCGGCGCGAAATCTGGGTGCCGTGCGGCGCGCTGCAGGCGTCGGTGCGCTTCTACGAGGCCCTCGCCGAGCGCACCCGTGAGGCGCCGGGGGCGGCGGGCGCGCTCGTTGCGGCGGCGGTTTCGTCGCCAGGCTGGGCGGCGTTCGCCGCCGACGCGACGGGGGATCTCCCGCCTCCGCTGCCGGAGTCGGCCCCGGCCTCGACGCGGAAAGCGCCGGCGCGCCGCGGCCCCGCGCGGCGGGAGGCGGGGCTCGAGACGGATCCGGGCGGTCGCATCGCGCTGCTCCTCTCCTCCGGCGACGTGCCGGCCGCGCTGGAGGGAGCGAGGCGCTGGATCGAGGCGAGCCCCGACGCGCCCGCGGAGAACTGGTTCGAGCTCTCGGCCGCTCTCGCGGCCGCCGCCGGACCGGCGCTGCCCTCCTGGCTCGGCGTGCTCGAGGCGGAGCGCGAGATCTCCGGTGGCCGGCTCGACGAAGCGGAGGCGCGGCTTGGCCGGATCGTTGAAGATGCCGCCGCCGGCACGGCCGACAGGCGCCGGGCCAGCCTGCGGCGAGCAGAGCTGGGCGTCGCTCAGGGCGATTTCGGCGGCGCCGGTGACCTGGCCGCGCAATGGAAGCGGAGACATCCCGACGCCCCGCCCGCCGAGGCGGTCCGCGCGCTGCGGGTGGAGGCGGCGTGTCGCGCGCGGGGAGGAGACTACGCCTCCGCGGGCCGCCTTCTCGACGCGGCGGAGCGGATCGGCGTCTCGCTGGGGCTCGACCAGAGGCTGGAAAACGCGCTCGTCCGCGCCACGCTCCTCTCGCTGCAAGGGCTCTTCGCGGAGGAGAAGGACCTCTACGAGTCGTGGCGTCCCGTCGTCGCACGGGCCGGCGACGACGGCCTCATGGCCCGTCTCCTCGCGCGCGAGGCGCTCGGCCTCTCCGACCGGCGGGAGTTCGCGGCCGCCGCGGCGCGCCTCGAGCAGGCGAGCGAGGTGCTGCGTGACGACCCCGTCGAGCGGGCGCGCACGCTGATCGACCTCGCCGCGACCTTCTACCACGCCGGCCGCACCGCGCGTTGCGACGCCCTCCTCGCGGAGGCGATCGCGTGCGCCGATATGGCCGGCCGCGAGGACCTCGCGCGGATCGCTCGGGGGAATCGGTTGGAGCTCTCGATCGACCGGTGCGAGTGGGACGCCGCACGGGCGGAAGTCGCTGCGCTCTCCGGCGCCGCCCGCGCGGAGGGGGACGCCCGCCGCCTGCTCGTCGCGCTGCACCAGGGGAGCCGCCTCGCGCTCCGGGTGGGGGACTTCGAGACGGCGGCGCGGGAGAACGGACAGGCGCGGGAGCTGGCGCGGAGGCTGTCGGACCGTCTCGAGATCGGCGAGCTCTGGCTCGAGGAAGGGGACCGGCTCGCCTGCTCGGGAGCGATCGCGCAGGCCCGCGAGGCGTACGAGCGCGCCGCCGCTGACCCTCCCGACCGGGCCGACACGGAGCGCCGCGCGCGGCAACGCCTCGCGGAGCTCGCCACCCCGGACCCCGATGCCACCCGTGCCGCTCACGACGTCCTCGAGGAGGCGTTCGCCAACGATGCCTACGCGGCCGCGGAATCCGCGGCGCGGCGCCATGCGGTTCTGTCTTCCACGGGAGGGAGCCTCGGCGCGTCCTGGCGGTCCCGCGCGGAGGGGATCCTCCGGTCGCGCGGCGGATCGGAACTCGCAGACCGGGTCTTCGGCTGTGCCGCCGGGTCGGAGCAAGCCGCGCCCCCCGATGCGCTCCGCGGCTTGCGCCTCGCCCTCGCGCGCGCTCTCTCCGGCGAGGACGCGGAGCCTGCGCTCGCGCCGCTGGGGCTCGAGCGGCTGCGCGTGACGGACGAGGCCGGGCGGGTCCTGGCGTCGCTGGGAGACACCGGTGGCGGCGAAGGTGCCCGCCGGCGGCTGCAGGCCGGGACGACCGCTTACGCGCTGGAGGTGTGGCCCCAGCCGCCCGAATCGACGGTCGAGGCGATCGCGCTCCTCGTTGAGACGCTCCTCTTCCGCGTGGCCGCGACGGTTTGCTCCGCGGACCACGCGCGCGGGTGGCTCCGCTTCGGGATCGTCGCGGCGGATGCCGCGATGGAGGAACCGTACCGCCGCCTCTGCCTCTTCGCCCCCCAGCCCGTCACGGCCCTCGTGCTCGGCGAGTCCGGCACGGGGAAGGAGGCCGTCGCGCGCGCCGTCCACGCGCTCTCGCCGCGGGGGTCGGGCCGCTTCGTCGCCGTCAACGTGGCGGCGATCCCCGCCGGGTTGCTCGAGAGCGAGCTCTTCGGCCACGTCCGGGGCGCGTTCACCGGGGCCGACCGCGAGCGGCGGGGGCTCATCGAAGAGGCGGACGGGGGGACGATCTTCTTCGACGAGATCGGCGATCTCGACCTCGCCCTCCAGGCGAAGCTGCTCCGCGCGCTCCAGGAGGGGGAGGTCCGGCGCGTGGGGGAGAGCCGGGCGCGGCGCGTCGACGTCCGGGTCGTGTCCGCGACGGCGCGCGACCTCGTGCGGGACGTGTCGGCCGGACGATTCCGCGAGGACCTCTACTACCGCCTGCACGTCGCGGTCATCCCCCTCCCCGCGCTGCGCCACAGGGGGCGCGACGTCCACCTCCTCGCGCGGCACTTTCTCGAGCGGTACGCGCGCGAGTACGCCCGCGGCGGCCTGCAATTCGCGCCGGAGGCGATCGCCGCGATCGCCGCGCACGGGTGGCCCGGAAACGTCCGGGAGCTCCAGAACGCAGTCTCGCAGGCCGCCGTCCTCGCGCAGCACGGCCGGCCGGTGACGGTCGACCTGCTCCCCGAGCCCGTCCGGCGCGCGCACGGAGCGTCGAGCCCCTCCGTCGATTACCGGTCCCGGGTGAACGCCCACAGGCGGGACCTCATCCGGGAAGCCCTCGAGCGAACCGGCGGCAACCGGTCACGCGCGGCGCGGGACCTCGGGCTCTCGCGCCAGGCGCTGCTCTACCTGATCCGCGAGCTCAAGGTCCCGGCCGCCCCCCGCGCCGCCCGCTGAAAGGGAGCGCCGCGCGCGGCGAATCCGCTTGAGCTCGCCCCCGGATGCTGATAGCTCATGCGCATGACGCCGCCCCGCCGGAGCCGCGAGAGCCTGCGGTGGGCCCTGCTGCTGGCCGCCGCGTGCATCATCCCCTTCGCCAACGGGCTGACGGCCGATTTCACCTACGACGACAAGGCGATCGTCCGGGACAACCCGCGGATCCGGAGCCCGCGAGCCCTCGATCAGGTCCTGAGGACCGGTTACTTCGGCCGCCCGAAGGGATCGGGCACGAACTACCGTCCGACGCTGCTGGCGAGCTACGCCCTGCAGTGGTGGATGCACGGCGGACGCGCCGCCGCGTTCCGTGCCGTGAACATCGCTCTGCACCTCGGGGTCACCCTGATGCTCGCGGGCGTGTACCGCCGCGCCGGCTTCGCGGAACCGCTCGCTGCCGGGGCGGCACTCCTCTTCGCCGTCCACCCCATCCATGTCGAGGCGGTCACGAGCCTCGTCGGCCGGGGCGAAACGCTCGCGGCCCTCTTCGTGCTCCTCTTCCTGCGGTTCGCCGTCCCCTCCGCCTCGGAAACGCGCGTGCGTTGGCCGCAGCTCGCCCTTGCGCTCGCGTGCCTCTTTCTCGGGATGCTCACGAAGGAGAGCGCGGCGGCGGCGCCCGTTCTCGGCCTCCTTCTTCTCTTCCTCCAGGCACCGGGGAGAGCGGTCTCGCGCGCCGTGTCCGCTCTCCGGCGGGGAGCGGTCATGCTCGCCGGGTCCGGCGCCGTGCTCCTCGCGGTGCTCCTCCTCCGGACGCACATCCTCGGGGGGTTTTTGAAGGGGAACAGGAGCGGCATTTTCGAGCTCGAGAACCCGCTCGCGCCCCTGGACTTCCCGGCGCGCCTGGTCAACGCGTGCGCGCTCGGTTTCCGATATCTCGGCCGGTCCGTGTTCCCGCTGCTGTTGACGGCCGACGAGTCGGCCTGGTCGATCGCGCTCCTCCGGCCGGAAAGACTCCCCGCCTGGGTCTGGCCGATCCTCGCGATCGCGCTGCTCGCGGGAGCCGCCGCCGCCTTGCGGAGGGCGCCGGCCATCGCCTTCGGGGTCCTCTTCTTCGCGGCGAGCTTCTCGGTCACTACCAACGTGCTTTTCCCGATCGGGACGATCTTCGCCGAGCGCCTGGCCTACCTCCCCTC
>Ga0136614_10003349_pt1 | contig 10224 bp, 3 predicted proteins | sample AntDrymUQ2792106_2_FD_106643 | JGI IMG/M metagenome (GOLD analysis project Ga0136614, IMG submission 106643) | Polar desert sand microbial communities from Dry Valleys, Antarctica - metaG UQ279 (21.06) | ecosystem: Environmental > Terrestrial > Soil > Desert | place: Antarctica: Dry Valley... | reverse complement strand
CCCGAGGCTCGAGGTGGTTCGCACGCCGGTGCCGGCAGGCGTGTCCCAGGTGCCGACGCCGGCTTTGGACACGCGGGTCGGAGCGGAGATCGCGCCACCGCCGCGACCACGCGTCCCGGTGACGGCCGAGGCCACCACGGTCGATGCGCTGCCGCTCACCTTCGAGCCCCGGCCCGTGCGCGGGCCGGTCATCGACGCGAAGGAGGCCACGGGGGCCGGGAAACCCGTCGCACCGCCCACCCCCTCGTGGGGTACCCGGATCGGTAGGGTGTTGCGGCCGGTGCTGGGATGGTTGTCGCAGCTTGGGTGGCGGCGCATCGCGGGTGCTGCACTGGGACTCGCGGTACTGGTCGGCGGTTCGCTGGGGGTCCGTGAGCTGATGCGACCTCCCGAGCCGGAGGAGATCGCGCGGTGGATCGCGCAGGCGAAGCAGGCGCTGGCGGCGGGAAAGGTGGTTGGGCCGGGGGACACTGCCGTGTCTCTGGCACAGGACGTCTTGAAGTGGGTACCGGACCATGGCGAAGCAAGAGACGTCGTGATCGTGGCCGTCGCTCGTCTCGTGAGCGCCGGGCAGTTGGCGCTCCAACAGGGCAAGCTGGCCGACGCCACGGAGCGGCTCGCTGAGGCGGAGACCCTGGTCAGGGACTATGCGCTGGATGACCGTAAGCTGGATAAGCGCGGTGTGGCGGCGCTCGCGGGCGGCATCGCCGCCGAGGAATCGCGGCGCACCGCGATCGAACGAGCAGAACGGGAGAAAGCGGAGCGAGAACGCCGTATCGGCGAACTGATCGCGGCCTCGCGGGCGGCGCTTGCGTCGGAGAAGTTCACGGAGGCCGCGGCGCGGGCCCAGGAGGTCCTGGGCCTGGTGCCGGATCAGGCCGGGCCGCGGCAGATCCTCGACGATGCGCTTCAAGGGGTGCTCAAGGGCATGGAAGAGGCGCTCGCCCGCGGCGACCTCGCGGCGGGCGGCGCCCGTGAAGCGGAGGCGCGTGCCCTGGTGCGGCAGTATGGTTTACCCGAGGCCAAGCTCAACGATCTGGCCGCACGGCGTGTTACTGAAGCGCGGCGGCAGGCCGAGCAGAAGGAACGTCTGGCTGCGCAGAAGCGCGCCGTGGAAGAACGGACGGCGCGCGTCAGGGGGCTTCTGGACAAGGCGCGGGCGGCCGCCGAGGCGGGCCGCTGGACGGCCCCCGCCGAGGACAGCGCCGTCGGGTATGCGCGGGCGGTCCTGGGCCTCGAAGCCAAGAACGCCGAGGCCCTGCGCGTCATCGGTAGTGCCGTCAACGCCGTGGTCGATGAGGCCGATGCGGCGCTCGGGGCCGGCGATACGGCGACGGCCAAGGCCCGGCGTGACGCGGCCGCGAAACTGGCCTCCGACTACCAGGTGCCGAGCCAGAGCATCGCGAAGCTGTCCGAGCGGATCACCGAGGCCGAACGCCTGGCCCGTGAGGAAAAGGACAAAGCCGCGCGCCTTGCCCGTGAGACCCAAGAGAAGAAAGCGGCGCTAGCTGCCCGCGAAGCGAAGATCGAGGATCTGGTCGACAAGGCGACCCGGGCCATCGCCCAGGACCGCTTGACGGCGCCCGCGAACGACAACGCCGTGAAACACGTGCGCGATCTGGTCAGCCTGGATCCGGGGAACATGGAGGCGCAGGCTCTTGCTGCCGGGGTGCGCGACCACTACATTGCACTGGCCGACAAGGCCGTGGCCGACGCTGGCTTCGCGAAGGCCCGTGATCTCGAGCGCCAGGCGGGGGAGACCGCCTCTGAGTTTCGCCTGAGCGTCGAACCGATCCGTGACCTGGCGGCCCGGATCGCGGCCGCCGAGCACGGTAGCGCGACCGCCGTGATCGAGGCGCGCCAAAAAGCCGAGCGCGACAGGGCGGCAAAGGACAGACTTGCACAGCAGAAGGCGGAGGAGGCCCAGGCGGAACGAGATAGGCTGGATCGGGAAAGGCTGGCCAGGCAGAAAGCGGCAGAGGCGCGGGCGCAGCGCGACGGGCTGGATCAAGAAACGCTCGCTCGGGAGAAGGCGGAGCAGGCGGAACGCGAGAAGCGGGAGCGCGAAAAGGCGCTCGCGACCCAGGTGGAGCAGGAGAAGGCGGTGGCCCGCCGCCGCGAGCAGCAGCTCGCGGATCTACGCAAGAAGGCGAGGTCGGCGCTAGCCGGCAACCGGCTGACCAGCCCCGGGGGTGACAACGCCGTGGAGCTTGCCGCCCAGATGCTCACCCTGGATAAGGGCCGCAACGAAGGCCTTCAGATCCTCCAGGAGGTTGTAGGACGTTATGTGGCGATGGGTGAGCTGGCCGTCGCCGGCGAGGATCTCGCGGTGGCGGACGGTCATTATCGGGCCGCCGAGCGCGTCGTGAAAAATTACCGGTTGCCGGACGCGGGACTTCGCCGCCTGGATCGGCGTCTTAGCGCCAAACGGCAAGAGTTCGCTGAACTGGAACGGCGTGCGCGTGAGAAGCGGACGCAGATCGTCTCGCCGTCGCCCCCGGAGGTTTCGCCTCCGGCGGATCCGCCGAAGAAGGACGATGGGGAGCGGTCGAGGGTATTCGTGCCTCCTTCGTTCTAGATCATTGCAGAACCGTCTCCACCCCAGCTCAGAGCGACTTGTCACGCGGGCGGCTCGGCCGTAAACGGATTCCGGGCTCATCGCGGATCACGGGGTGTGCTGCGGCTCTTCCGTATCCAGCGCCCCATGACCCCTGCGAGCCCCCGGCGCCGAGGTTCTTCCTACGGTCTCGCCTTAGTCCTAATCCTGATCGATATGGTCTGGATCCCCCCAACCGAGTTCCGGATCTCCATCAGGCCCCGGAGTCTCCTCGTCGTGCCGGATTCTACGATCTGCCTGCCTCCCCGCTTGAGCCGGAGTCTCACGGCCCTGACCTCACCGGGCGGGACACTGACGACGCTGGCGGCGAACCTGATCCTGCGCACCGCCTGCGCCGCACGTCGGTCATTCAGCCGGGCGCGCGGGACGAACGCGAACAGGGTCACCTGGGCCCGACACGAAATCCCGACCCCATTGCATCTCAGCGGCACCCGGCACGCCGGGCCATTGCAGACGAAAGGCGGCGGCGGACCATCATTGCTGTCTATAGGACTGAGGGTGGGTGTTATCAGCGTGTTGCAGGTGTTGCCCGCGCCGTCGGTGGCGGTAATACCGCCCGTGCTGGCCGTGGTCGGGTCTGGCACCGTCACCGTATAATTGACGACGCCTGCGCCCGGTGTAAAGGGATCCACGTTCAGGACCAGGTTGGTGCTCCCGGGATCGAGCAAGACGGAGAAGATCCCCGTGTCCTCGCTGAGCTGGTTGTCCGTGGCCGTCCCGCTGCCACTCGTGCCCGTGAAGCTGCAGACAGGTGGGTTGGCATCAATCAGGACCCACCTTTTTTGCACCTCGTGCGATGTACGACGTCTGCCTGCTGAATCGGTGAAACTGGCATCGATGATATCCGTCCCGACGCCGCCCGTCCCGGTGTAGGTGAAGCTCGTCTCGCCATTCGCGTTGGTCGTGCCGCTGTTGCTCGTGCCGGCGTTCGGTCCCGATTTGACCTGGAAGTCCACGACACGGTCGGAGACCGGCTGGCCGAGGGCGTTGACGACGCGAGCGGTCACGGTGTGCGGGGTGCCGATTGGGTTGGTGCTTGTGAGCGGGGTCAGCAGGATGCCTTCGACATCGCCGATGATGGCCGGCTTAGTGACAAAGATGTGCCCGGCGAAGATGTTGTCGTCGCCCGAGGGGTTAAGTGTTTGGACGAAGATGTTGGTATCGCTCGGGCCGACAAACGGCCGGAGGTCATAGAGCTCGTCATCGATCCGGGGGTCACCGGCGGGTGGGGCGTTGGGGTCCGCTGGGTTCGCCGTGCTGTCACCGATGCCGCCAACGGTGAGGAGGCGGCCGTCGCCACCAGCAGCAGCACCGTCGTCCTGACCGCCAGCCGACGTAGTGAGGCGTACGCGGTTGACGTCGATCTGACTGAACTGTTCAGATCCCTGGAAACTGAAGGAGATGCCTAGGCCCATCTCGGCCCGGTCGCTGCCACTGAGCGGCGTTGCGAGTGTCACCGCGAAGTCGTCGCCGGTTGTATTCTGACCACCGAAGAGTATGAACACGGTGTTGTCGGTCGTCTGACTCGGGTCGTCAAAGACGACATGGAGCGCACAGCCATCAATCGAGTCCGTGTTCACCTCGGTCTGAGTGAAGTCCACGAGACCCGGCACCGCGGCGTCCACCTTGGGTTTGACAATCGCTGTGACGTTCGCGAAGACATTGTTAAAAAACGTTAAATTATCGCGGAGATTGTTTTGGACGCTGGCCGCCCACGTGGTCGGATTGCCGTCCAGGCTCACGTCGCCGTCGTTAATAACCCTGTCTAAGTTGCTGGCACAGGCGAAGATCGCGCTGCGCACCGTGGCTGCGGCATTTGGTTTTTCAACTTGGACCGTGGCCCCGGCGGGGTCATTGGACCCTACGCCATCGGCCGAGAGGCTGATCTTGCCGCGCTCGGTGATCTGGACCTCAAGCCCGGTGGCGGGCACCGTTGGAACTGCCTCGGCATTGGGCGCGAGGAGCGCCGACAGGAATGCTGAGACGAGAAATACAATAGGGATCTTGTTACGCATTATAGCCTCCTTACCTTAGTATCCCAATATGCAGGAGTGACTAGCTTTGTGCTGTGAAATAATTCACAGAACCTTCTTACAACGGGACAAAGAAGAAGGGCTGCACCATCCTTGGTAGACCACAACCCAGAGCGCCAGCCGCTTCCCCGCGCGGGGCTCCGGAACCTTGGGCCCTACGAGGGAAGGCGCCTGCCCACTTCATTGTGCTGAAGTTACGGGGTTTCCACGGCCCCGCCTTCGAGGCCGGGACCGAGGTCTCTCTCCGGCGTTCACGGATCGTAGCATGCGATGACGAAGGAACCCGCTCAGACCCGATCGAAGACCACCGTCCGACTGGCTCCCGTTGTCACCATGCAGAGCACGCTCCTCCTCGCGCGTGCCCGCCGCCCGCTCTTCCTTCCTACCTGCGCTTAAACCTGAGCCTGACCTGCGTCCTCACCACGGCGGTCTGGGCCACGTTCTGGATATCCATTACGCCCCGAAGCCTCGTTACACTGGACTGGGCGATTCGCCGGCCCGCCTTCGTGAGCTTGAGTCGCACGTTCCGGGTCTCGCCGACCGGGACGTTCGCGATGCCGAAGGCGTACCTGACCCGCTTCCGCGCCTGGGCCGACTGGTCATCACTGAGCCCTAGGGCATCGCTCGACGAGCCGGATCGGCGTGGAGCGAAGACCGACACGTCGACCCGGTTGGCGCATGGAGCCCCGGAGGAAGTCGCGAACTCGCACGTGAGAGACACCTTGCACTGGCTAGAGCCTCGACAGGAGATTATGGGCTGCGACTGAGTGGGCTGGATCTCGACCGGGGGAACCGTGGTAATACTTCCGGTTTTCACGAACACATTTGCATCTAAACGGTCATCCCCGGTATCGGCAATGGCCAGCTTCATATGGTTACTAGCGTTCGGGGTAACGGCCGCCTCGCAGGTGAGCGCTACCGTCAAACCATCCATTTCGGTATTGATAGGTGCCCCAGAAGCGATGTCGTTATTTTGGTACAAGGGGGCGTTGGGTCCACCGCCGCCAAAGGGATTGCCATTGTTGATGTTATTGATCGATACGGGCACTCTAGGGTCGCCTATCGTGGCGCAGTTGACGCCGTTGATGAAAAAGGCAAAGACATCGTTGAATGTGGAGTTTACGAATTCATTATATTCTTCAGACGCAAAGATGTACTGGAAAAACACCTTGTCAGCGCTCGGTACAAAATCGAACTCCAGCACCGTTGCATCGAAAGTGGCAGTGCCGACGAGAGCATCCAGATCAGGGTCTCCAGGTAGCTGAAGAGAAGTGGTTGTGCTTCCCGAGAGATTCGGGCCCACTACGCTCGCAACATTACCGGAGCTTAGGACAACCCCGTCAGAAATCCCGATCTTATCGGTGCCGCCAGCGATATCGTTACCGCCCGCGAATACCCCCGCGGAAACCGGAGCGCCGCCGGTGAGCTGTACATTGGATATGGTGACCCCGGGGCCCGCAAGCGCGCTCGCGAGCTGATCAGGGGTAGTGGTGTTGAGATCCTGGGTCGTCAAACCCGCAATCGCCGCGGGGCTCGCGACGGCAGCCAGCACGCCGATCGGCAGCCATAGCCTCCACGCCTTTGTGCGGTAGTCGGTCCTTCGCATGGTCGTCTCCTTTTTCATCCAGCATGTGGGTTCAGGTGATACGTAACTCCCTCCGTCCCTTGGCGAGACGTTACCCGGTTTCTCCGGCAGCGTCAAGCATTCCTATTATTGCATCCCCGCAAGGAATGCCTCGCGGCTGCGGCGGGCGCATCGATCAGCCCTGATCGTCGAATTCGCGCGCGAGTTGGAGCACCGGAGCCGCGGGATCGTCGAAGCGGCGGTCGAGGTCTGCCGCCGACCCGACAAGGGGGGAAGGGGAAGGGACCGGACATCTTCTTCCCGTTTCCGCGTTTCTTGCGGACCGCCCCTTTGACTGCCCGAGGGACTTGCACTAAGCTCACAGCACCCTCGAGAGAAAGCCCCCGGCCGGCCGCCTGGATTTCATCCGCGGGCACCAGGACACCGAGACGGTGACCTATGGACGATGATGACACAGGGACCCGGAGACAGGGGGACCCACAAGGAGGACCTCATGCGGCGCAGCATTTCCATCCCGTTTTTGTTCCCGCCCATCCCCGCGCGCTCCGGGCTGGGAGTGCGGCTCAAACTGCCCAGTATCGCCTGGGCCGCGGCGCTCATCGCGGTGGGGCTCGCTCCCGCCTCGGTGATCGCGGAAGGCGAAACTCCAACCACGGCCATCACGCTGCACAACGCCTCCGAGGTCTTCGGGATCGGCACAGGCGAAAAGGTCCGCAGCAGGGCCGGACAGGGCCTGCTGGCGCTTTACCGCGAATATCAGGCGTATCTCCAGCAGGCGAACGCTCAGGCGCGTGGGCCATCCGGGTTCCGATCGCGTAATTTTATGGCGCCGACCGCCGCAGGGTACGTGAGCATCGACACGGCGGCCGCGGGTGACCCCGAGATCCTCGCGGCGGATCTGGAAGCGCTGGGCCTCGAGGGCGCAGCGGTGTTCGGGCGCATGGTGTCGGGCCACCTGCCGATGTCGGCGATCCCGGCCCTGGAGGCACTCGATTCCCTGCAGTTCGCCTACCCGGCCTACGCCATGGCCCAAGCCGGCGCTGTAACGAGCCAGGGAGACGCCGCGATACGTGCAGACGTCGGGCGCAATGCCGTCGGCGTAGACGGCACCGGGGTCATGGTAGGGGTGCTATCCAACACCTTCAACTGCCTCGGGGGTGCGCCGGCAGGGGTGGCGAGTGGCGACTTGCCGGCCATCGCGGTGCTGGAAGAAGGTCCCTGCGGCGGCCAAGGTTTGCTCAACGCGTTTCCCGACGAAGGCCGGGCGCTCGCCGAGATCGTCCATGACGTTGCTCCTGGGGCCGCGATCGCCTTCCACACCGCCGACGGCGGACAGGCCAATCTTGCCCAGGGCATCGTCGATCTCGCCAACGCCGGGGCGAAGGTGATTACCGACGATATCATCTACTTCGCCGAGCCGATGTTCCAGGACGGCATCGTCGCCCAGGCGGTCGACCAGGTGAAGGCGCGCGGCGTCAGCTACTTCAGCGCGGCCCAAAACGATGGTCGGAGGTCGTATGAGTCTCCGTTCCGCCCGAGCGGCTTCGGCTTCAATTTCGGCGGCCAGTTTCGGGAGACGCACGACTTCGATCCCGGTCCCGGCATCGATGACTGCCAGCAGATCACCGTCCCCGTAGGAGAGGGTCTGAGCTTGATCTTCCAATGGGACCAGCCGTTCGCCTCCGCGACGATCGGCGGGGCGGGATCGCAGAGCGATATGGACATCCTCCTGACGAACGCGGCCTGTACTGAGTTCTTTGTTGATAGAGGGGGTCAGGGTGGGGAAAACAACCTCGGAAATGATCCCGTAGAGGTGGTCCAGTTTTCCAACGAGGGTCCTGCGACCACCTTCGGGTTGATCATCATACGGTTTTCCGGCCCGGCCCCAGGATTGATGAAGACGGCACTTCTGGACAGGTCCCGCGCCGCCCAGATCACGATCGACGAGTTCGACACGCGGAGCGGCACGTCCTACGGTCATTTGAACGCCCAGGGGGGGCTCGGCGTCGGCGCCGCGTTTTACCGGGAAACGCCCGCGTTCGGCACCACCCCACCGGTACCGCGGATTCAGGCCTTTTCCTCGGCGGGCGGGGTCCCACCCTGTTCGACACCGCCGGCAACCGCCTGCCCGTGCCGCAGTTCCGCCAGCAACCCGCCCTCGTAGCGCCGGACGGCGTCAATACGACCTTCTTAGGTCCCATCGACGTAGAGGGAGACGGCTTCCCGAACTTCTTCGGGACCTCCGCCGCCGCCCCCCTGCGGCCGGTGTCGCGGCCTTGCTGAAGGACCTGAATCCTGCCGCAAGCCCGGATGAGATCTACAACGTGCTCAAGGCAGCGGCCATCGACATGGATGATCCCGACACCCCGGAATTCGATACGGGCTTCGACTTCCGGACCGGTTTCGGGCTGATCCGCGCTGATGTCACGTTAGGACTGCCGCCACCGCCCTTCGAGGCGGAACCCGCTCAGGCGCGGTTTTCCTGTAGAAGCGCCGCCCGGTGTCGGCTACCCGTCGGCTGCAACCTCGCACAGGTCGCGGGGAACCAGTGCGGCAACCCGTTCGAAGTCTTGGTGCCCGCGAGCGCCTTGCGGACGGCCGGGGAGGTGCTGGCCAACGGGCCTAGACAGATCCGATTCGGCGCCAGCGTCGCGAACGTCCCACCCGGTGCGATCGGGAACGTGCGCCTGAAGCTCCCGAAGCGGATCAGGAACTTTATACGCAAGACCGACAAGAGAAGCATCCGCGCCGTAATGCAGATCAGGAGCGCCGCCGGGACCGCAATCGAGACGAGACGCATAAGAATCAGGCTGAAGTGACAGGGCTTGGCTAGCGAACAGCACCCCCCGTCCCACAGCCGTCCATTGACCGAGGTCATAAACGCCCCTTTGGTGTAGGCGGGCGGGCGCCTCGTACCCGCGGGCGCCCTAGCCCTCCCTTTCGCACAGGGGAGGGGACGGAAACGCACTCCCAGGCTACCGGGAGAACCCGGGCATGCGGGGACCAAGATCCCCGAGGCAGGCAACACCCCTGCGCCCCGCAGACCTCATCCTCTAAAACGTCAGATTCACCCCGACCGCAAAGCCCTTGGTCACGTCCGCACGGTCCTGAGCCGGCTCATCGAACGCGGTACTGATGTTCTGGTAGCGGTAGCCGGCGTAGACGGTCGCCGCGGACAGCGGTAGGTGCGGCATCAGTTGATCCATGCCGTGCGTGTAGGAGAATCCTGCCTCCGCTACATCATAATCGGCGTCAAATACTTCCTCTGGGAATCCACTGTCCAAAATCTCCGCATCCATGAATCCATGGGCATAGCTTGTGTAAACACCAAACCCGTGGCCTATGGGTACCGAGGCGGCGATGCCGATGGTCGGCCCCCCGATATCGATGTCGCTAACCGATCTTAGCGTCACCGGTTCGGGGAAGACTACCGTCTGCGTTTGGTCAATCGCCTGGCGCACCTTCTTGTAACCCCCCAGGATGGCGACGTACGGGTGGACATAAATGCCGCCCGAGGCATCCCACTCGTATCGATCGCCCGACGTTGACACCGTACCAGTCGTGAATCGGGCGGGCCTGCCATCATCCGTGACAAGCGAGAGCTGCGTCTCCGAGTTGTCGAAATCGAAGCCGGTCTTGGCATAATAGCTACCGGTCACGAACAACCACTTGTATCTCGCGCTAAGCTGAGGGATCGGGACCGGCTCGATGTCGGATTCCTGGTTGTCAGGGGCGGTATCGGTTGCTCCAACGATGGTGGCGCCTTCGAAAACACTTGGATCTACTAGGGTCGGAGAGGTGATAAAACTGTCTCGTTGCCAGTCATTGATCCAGATCTTGACCCCCACGGTGGCCGAGAAGTCGCGGCTCCAGTCCGGGGACAGAAAGCCCGAGAAGCCGTCCCAGACGGTCGGCCCCGTGGGATCGTCCGCGAACGCGGCGAAGGGGCTTAGTAGCGTCAATGCAGCGGTGCTCAAACAGAGTTTCTT
>Ga0136614_10003348_pt1 | contig 10224 bp, 9 predicted proteins | sample AntDrymUQ2792106_2_FD_106643 | JGI IMG/M metagenome (GOLD analysis project Ga0136614, IMG submission 106643) | Polar desert sand microbial communities from Dry Valleys, Antarctica - metaG UQ279 (21.06) | ecosystem: Environmental > Terrestrial > Soil > Desert | place: Antarctica: Dry Valley... | reverse complement strand
TACGCCTGGTTCGTCCAGGGTTCGGTCGTGTTCCTGGACCTACCCGATGCCGTCTACAGAGGCTACGAGGGCGACGCGGAACTGCTCGGTGCCGTCCGCGAGGACGATCCCGCGCCGGTCGACATCCTGCGCACGGAGATCCTGCGGCTGGAGCCACAGATGATCTACTTCCCGCTCGGCGTGGGCAACCATGTCGACCATCAACTGTGTCGGGAAGTGGGCCTGGAGATGCTGGCCGGTCCGCGCCGCTGGGTCATGCCAGGGCCCGACCTGCCCGGCATGGTCACTTTCTATGAGGACTTCCCATACGCCTGGTGGGCCGACTTCACGGGTCCTTCGACGCTCGATGGCGCGCTGGACCTGCCGTCGGGACTGGCCCTGGAACCGCGCTACAGCGACATCAGCGAGGTCATGGAGCAGAAGGCAGCCGGCCTTCGGTTGTACGGCAGCCAGATCACGCGCCTGTTCGAGAGCGACCAGGGGATGCTCGATGACCTGGCCGGCTATCACGCGCGGGTCGCCCTGGCCGGCGGCGTGGAAGGCTTCGCCGAGCGCTACTGGAGCGCCGTCCGGGGGTAGTGCTGTGCGAGGCGAGCGAGAGGTCATCCGGCGCCGCCAGTCGGCCCGGTGGAGCCGGTCGGTCAGCTGCTCACCGGTCGGGCTGCTCGCTGCGCCAGACCTTGTCAGCTGTCATCAACTGCCCCAACGAGAACAGCCACAAAGCCGGCCACGCCTACTTTCGAATCTCGGCTCAGCGGCGCGGCTTGCCGATGCGAACTGGCTCCAGTCGCTCACGAAGGCGTCCGACGCGGCATTGCAGATACCCCATCGTGGACTTGGATGCCCTCGATGCGATGCAGACACACAAGTGGAGGACGAGCGCTACGCCTGGTTCTCCAGGGTTCGGTCGTGTTCCTCGACCGACCTGACACTCCAGGGGATGCTCGATGACCTGGTCGGCTATCACGCGCGGGGCGCGCCCTGGCTGGTGGCGTAGAAGGTTTCGCGGAGCGCTACTCGAGCGCCATCCGGGGTTAGCCCGACGAGGCTGACAGATACGACCCCCTTACGGACGCGGCCCGATCCTCATCCATGCCTCCCTGGACTGGTAGCGAACTCGTCCCCGGGGGCCGGACAGCAGCATGGCCCACCACTGAGCGTTGGCGCAGCGGCTTAGGGGGCTAAGCGACCCGTGAATCGGTAGACGACGATACCTTCCAGTCCACCTAGGCATCAGTGGGGATCACCTCCGCTGACGCCGGTCGGCTCGAGGACGGCGTCAAGGGAGACGCCGTGGCGTTCCCTCGACTCTTGCCTTGAGGCACCCGCTGGTCTGCAGATCACCTTGTTCCAGGAGCTCGATCCGTAGCTCAGCTGCTGCCGCGTCCGGCTTTCGAGGACAGGCTCTGTGCCAGGTCCCTCGTGACACTCAACAGCTGGTCTTTGTCAGTCACTGCCAGCCCGGCGACAGTCGACTCGGCGAGCTCGAGCCACCGCTGCCTTAGCGGCCCCAGGAGCGCGCGGCCCTTGTCGGTCAGGTCGACGACCGTGGCACGGCCATCCGAGCTCGACGGCTCGCGCGATATCAGCCCGTTCGCCTCCAGCTTCTGGGCTAGCTGTGTGATCGTGGGTGCCTCGCAGTCGCATCGTCCGGCCAGCTGGATCTGGGTCTGCGGTCCGTGGGCCTCGAGCTCGAGGAGGAGGATCTCCTGACCGGGATGAAGGCCTATCTGGCCAAGCAATGAGGTCGCTCGGGCGCGGTGCTTGAGCGCGACCAGCCGGATGGCCCGGTTCAGCGCATCGGCTTCTCCGTAATCCAATCGTCCTCCGTTTGACAGCACGTCGTTAGGTACCTAAGCTATGGTGCCTAACCGACTGTAGCACAGGCAAGAGGTCCTCCGAGATGGCCGATATCAAGAGCACCCCGCGCCAACGTGCGCTAACCCTGCCGCTGCTGGCGTCGACGCAGTTCGTGCTGATCCTGGATGCGGCCATCGTCGGGGTAGCCCTGCCCTCCATGGGCGCCGCGCTCGGCTTCGCAGCCGCGGATCTCTCGTGGGTGGCGAACGCCTACATCCTGCTGTTCGGTGGATTCCTGCTCTTGGGCGGCCGGGTGGGCGATCTGATCGGGCGCCGGCGCACCTTCATCATCGGTGTCCTCGCGTTCACGCTCTCGTCGTTCCTTGGCGCGCTCGCCCAGGATCCGCTGTGGCTGGTGGGCGCACGGGCGGCACAGGGCCTGTCGGCGGCATTCATCGCGCCATCCGCGCTGGCCCTGCTACTCGTTACCTTCCCAGAGGGAAAGGAGCGCGACCGTGCGCTCGGCGTGTGGGGAGCGGTCGCCGCCACGGGTGGCGCAGCCGGCGGGCTCGTCGGCGGCGTGCTCACCGAATGGCTGGGCTGGGCGTCGGTGCTGTACGTCAACGTGCCCATCGGGCTCGCTGTCGCGTGGCTTGCGACGCGCATCCTTCCGGCCGATGCGGCCGATGCGGCCGATGGCCGTAGCGGTCGAGCCTTGGACCTCGCTGGCGCGATGACCGTGACGGCGGGCATCGGCATCGGCATCTACGCGCTCATCGACGCCAACGACGCGGGTTGGACCTCCCCGCGGACCCTCCTTCTGGCGGCCCTCGCCGTGAGCCTGGTCGCCGCGTTCGTGCTCATCGAGCGACGTATCGCCAACCCACTCGTCCCGCTCACGATCTTCCGCGACCGCCTCTTCCGGACAGCGAACGGCATCGCCGTGCTCAACACCATGGCCATGTTCCCGCTCTTCTTCCTGCTCACCCTCTACCTGCAGAGGACGCTGGGGCTGTCGCCTCTGGAGGCCGGCCTGGCCTTCCTGCCGCTCAGCCTCACGTTGCTCGTATCGACCCTCCAAGGTCCACGCCTCGTCTCGCGGGTGGGCGCCGGACCGGCGCTCGTCGGCGCGATGGCCGTGACCGCGGCCGGACTTGCCTGGTTCGCGTTGAGCGTGGCGGATGGATCGAGCCCAGTGGCGGTGGTCGGGCCGTCCTTCGTCACCGGACTGGGCGCCGGCGTGGCGTGGACCGCGTCGGCCGTCGTGGCGACGGCAGGGGCGAGCCCTCAGGACGCTGGCTTGCGTTCCGGAGTGCTCATCGCTTCGCAGCAGGTCGGTGGCGCAGCCGGCCTGGCGGGCATCGTCGCCCTCGCAGTGAGCTTGGGTGGAACGGCCCTCGGTCCGGGCGTCTTCACGGCCGGCTTGCAGGCCGGCCTTGCCAGCGCGGCCATCATCGCGGCGCTGGGTGCGCTGTTGGCGCTGCCCTTGATCGGCTGGCGACGACCTTCTACGAGCATGGACCCGTCGAGGGGCTCCTCAGGCGCTGCTCTGCCCTAGAGCCTGCCTCAGGCAGGCGATCGTTCCTTCCGTTTCGGGACGTTCGTCCTGCCCAGCGGATCAACAGACCGACGGCTCCCTTGATCGGCGAGCTGCCTCGGCTCGGGTGAGCAACCCTCATCGCAGGACCTGGGCTGGATCAGCCGGCAGACCCGGCAGACCAGCCTGTCACCCGGGATATGCGTATGCGCAGGAGCAGCGCTTCTTCCAACCGCTGTGCGATGTACTGCGGATAGCGTGCGCGCAGGGCGGCTGTCGCTTCTGCGTGCTTCCCCGCGGCTTGGCCCGGTGAGGTCACGGTCGCGACACCGTCCAATCGCAGCCATGCCAGCTGCGTCCAGTCCTCCGACCATCGGTCGACCAGCAGGCTCACTCGCGGATCACGCTCTATGTCGCGCACGCGGGCGAGCTGGCGCGGATCGCTGACCCGCTTGGCCTTCTCATCCAGGGCGATGTAGAGGTCGCCGTTGCCGAGCAGGGCATAGCAGACCGGGACCATCCGTGGCCGCCCATCCGGCGCGATGGTCGATAACGTGGCTCGCCGTGCCTCTGTGAGCAGCTCCCGTTGCGAAGGCGTCATGGACGCATCGTGGTTCACGCGGGGATCGTAGACGTCTACAGCTGAGGCGGTCCGATGCGAGCCCGAGTACCTTTGCCCTTCATGGACTTCCGCCGTCGTCGGGTCGACTGGGCCGCTGTCGCGGCGGTGCCCGTGCCAGGCTGGCGGAGTAGAGGACCATTGGAGCGCGGACACACCAGAGCAGACTGAGGGCCTGGGCATCCCGAGGAGGCTTGGACGAGATGGCATCAGACGAGCGGACCCGACCAGCGGTCCTGCAGATGCGGCTGGTGGTTGAGGCCGACGACTACGATGAGGCCGTCCGTTTCTATCGCGATGTCCTTGGGCTGCGCGAGGAGGCTGCCATCGCCGGGGACGGCGGCGCTCATGTCACGATCCTGGAGGCTGGCCGGGCCACTCTGGAGATCGCCAACCCGGCCCAGAAGCGGATGATCGACGAGGTCGAGGTGGGGCGTCAGGTCGCACCGAAGTATCGAGTCGCCTTCGAGGTCGTCGACAGCGCAGCGATGACCAAGACGCTCTCCGCTGGCGGGGCGGACCTGATCGCGGCGCCCAGGGAGACGCCGTGGCGTTCCCTGAACTCCCGCCTGGCCGCACCCGGCGGACTGCAGATCACCCTGTTCCAGGAGCTCGATCCGTAGCTCGGCTCCCGCCACCTTGCCTGATCCGCCGGTGCGCTCCACGCTGACCTGGGGCAGTCTTGGCGACAGGGATGACTCGCCGTGCTTGGATCGCGTTCGCCATCGTCGGCCTCATATGGGGCCTCCCGTATCTGCTCATCAAGGTCGCTGTCGAGGAAGGTGTAGCACCCGCCTTCATCGCCTGGACGCGGGTCGTGGTCGCTACGGCGGTCATGCTGCCCATCGCTTGGTGGACGGGAGCCCTGCGCGGTCTCCGGTCGCGTCTCCCCGCTCTGACCGCCTTTGCGTTCGTGGAGATCGTCGTGCCATTTCCGCTCATCGCCGCCGGCGAGCAGTACGTCACGTCTTCGCTGGCCGCCATCCTCATCGCTACCGTCCCGCTTTTGGTGGCGATGCTTGCCCTGCGCTTCGACGCCACCGAACGCGTGGGCGGGGCGCGGCTCATCGGTCTGCTCGTGGGACTGGGCGGCGTCATCACCCTTCTCGGGATCGACGTTGCTGGGCGCGCGGACGAGTTCCTTGGCGCCGCGATGATCCTGATCGCTGCGCTGGGCTACGCCGTTGGGCCGATGATCGTCAAGCGATACCTGGCCGACCTGAGCCCGATCGGCCCAGTCACTGGAGCGCTCATCCTCAGCAGCCTGTTATTGGCCCCAGCAGCGGTACTCACCGCTCCTACGGCCGCCCCGTCCCCGACCGCCATCCTGGCCATCGCCATCCTCGGCGTGGTCTGCTCGGCGGTGGCCTTCGTAGCGTTCTTCACGCTCATCGCAGAAGCTGGACCGAGTCGAGCAAGCGTCATCACCTACGTTAACCCTGCCGTCGCGGTGGTCCTGGGCGTGACGTTGCTGGGTGAGCGGATCGGGGTGAGCACCCTCATCGGACTGCTGCTCATCCTCGCCGGGTCGTGGCTGTCCACCGGCGGGCGACTGTCGGCCCTTCGCTCTCGACCGGTGCCCGTGGACGGCTGACTCGAGCGAGGTTGCCCCGCTTGATCGACGAGGCAGAGCCGGGCACGACTCGACGGCCGCCGCCGTGGCCGGAGGCGGCTCGTAGCGAGCCCGGGTACCTTTGCCCTCCATGGACTTCCATCGTCGTCGGGTCGACTGGGCTGCTGTCGCGGCGGTGCCCGTCTTTGGCTGGCTGGTCATCCCGACCACCATCCATGCCGAGCGCATCGGCTTGAGCGACCCGTGGCTGGTGATGCTGGCGGTGCCGGTCGGCCTGCTGCTCGCGTTCCGCTGGCCTATCGCGTCGGGCGTGGCGCTGGCCATCGGCGCGACCTGGATACGGCTGGTCTACCTGGGCGTCCCCGACGGAAGCGATCAACTCATCGTCAGTCAGGCGGCCAGCCAGCTCGCCTTCTCCGGCGGCAACCCATATGGCGTGGGCTATGACGCCTCCTGGCCGCGCGACGGGTCACCGTTCGTGTATGGGCCGCTGGAGCTCCTGGCGGCGCCACCCGGTCGCATCGTGGAGGCGCTCGCGGCGGGTGGCACGCTGGTCATCCTGGCCTTCATGCGCAGCTTCCTGACGCTGGCCGCCATCGGCTCGCACTACCTGTTCGTCCAGTTCGGGATGAGCGGCATCAATGACAACCTGCCGGCCTTTCTGATCCTGGCCGGGCTGGTCACGATGAGACGCCATCGGGTGGCCGGCGCACTCCTGCTGGTCCTGGCCGCCGGCGTCAAGCCGTACGCGTTCGCCTGGTTCCCGGCGGCCATCGGTTTCGCCGGGATCCCCGTGGCCCTGGCGCTCATCGCGGGCAGCGCCATCATCTGGAGCCCGTTACTCCTTGGCTGGGGCATCCCCTCCTTCATCCGCTCCATCGAGCTGGCGGCACTGACCCACCCTTTCCCGGAGAACACGCTCAACATGCCCCAATGGCGGATCATCGCCGTGCCGCTGGCGCTAGCGTCGCTGCTGGTCCGGCAGTGGTGGGTGATGGTGGTGGCCGGGCTGGCGATCTTCTGCGCCGTGCTGTTCCTGGACCGATGGGCCAGCTACGGCTACTGGCTGGTGGTCTTGCCGCTGGTCGGCATGATCGGTGAACGGGCGGCGCGGTTCGGCCTTCAGGCGGCCGTGCGGATGGTCCGCGAGCGCTCGACCACGGTGATGGCGCCCGTGTCGTAGATGTCCTGCAGGTCGGCCACCATCCGTTCGATGCAGAAGCGGTCGTGGACCATGTCGTGACCGGCCCGGGCGATCATGTCGGCGCGCGGGTGGTCGAGCAGCAGATCGCTGATGGCATCGGCCAGAGCGACGGCATCGCGCGGTGGTACCAGCAGGCCCGTCCGGCCATGGTCGATCATCTCCGGTATCCCGCCCACGTTGGTCGCTACGACCGGTCGTGAAAGGGCCATCGCCTCCAGGATGACCAGCCCCTGCGCCTCCCGGTAGGAAGGCAACACCGCCACGTCCAGGGCGGCCGTCACCTCCGGGACGTCGTCGCGACGGCCGGTGAAGACGACCTTGGCGTTGGGGCGTGCGCCGCGCGATCCCACGCATCGATCGCCGCTGCAGTCCTCGCCAAGCAGGCCCAGCAGCCGAGCCTGATGCTCCAGCGCCTCCCGGCGGGAACCTTCGCCCACGATGAGCAGCCGCGCCCGTGGCTCCCGTTGCAACACCCTGGGCCATGCCTCGAGCAGTGTGGCGTGACCCTTCTCCGGCTCCAACCTGGCGACCACGCCGACCAGCGGCGACCCCTCCGGCAACCCGTACTCCTCGGGCAACGTGCAGCAGGCTTCCTGATGGTCGTAGCGCGACAGGTCGACACCGTTGTAGACGAGCTCGATAGGTGTCGTGTCGCGGCCCTCAGCGTGCAGCTTGGCGACGATGGCCCGACTGACGGCGACGAGCCGGTCGAAGGTGGGGGTGAGGAGGCGCAGCAGCTCGCGGTCCTGGCCGTTGCGCAGGCGGCTGGAATGGACGGTCGCGATGAGATATGGCCGGACATGGCCGAGTTCGCCGAGCGCCAGGGCCGCCCGGGCGCCCAGCACTTCCGCCCGGAACATGTGGCAATGGATGATGGCCGGTGGCCCAGCTGCCAGGAGCGCCACCAGCGCCTTCAGCGCTGCCCCGTCATCAGCCTCGCTGATGACCGTGACCGGCACGCCGATGGCCCGGATGCGCTTCACGGCGGCACCGTCGGTGAAGCTCACCACGGACGGTTCATAGCGGCTGCGGTCCATGCCCGCCACGAGCGAGTAGACATGCTCCTGGGCACCCCCGGTGCTGCCGGTGGAAAGGAGTTGCACGACCGGGATGCGGCTGCCGAAGTCGACCGGGATGGGCGGCCGGATGGTCGTCTCGACACATGGGTCGGCCAGGGTGGGTGCGGTCACGCGTCCACGGTCCGGGTGATGAGCAACCGGTGGATGGGCTGATCGACCGCGCCCCACTCGTACTTGTAGGGTTCGTCGCCGCGCAGGAAGTCGAAGCACTGCCGACCAGCCTGCAGGCGGTCCCTCAGGTAGGCCGCCGTACCGGTCACCCCCGGCGACAGGGCGCGGGCGTCGGGGTCCATGCCCGCGTTGTAGAAGTAGCAGGTGGTGCCGTCATCGAAGCCGACGGTCGCGAAGATGACCCGCTCGCCCACCGTCACCTGCCCCAACTGCAACTGCCGGCCATCACCCTCGCCTGCCTCCAGCTCGGCCAGGCGCTCCAGGAAGCGCCTGCTTCGGTGCCCGCCAGCCGTATCGGGGAAGAGACCGTCCCGTCCCCAGCGGGCCTGGTGCAGCTCGATGAATGCGGCGACGGCTTCCGGGGTCGGTTGGGACTGGCTGAAGGTGACCTCCCCGGCTGCCTCGGCGCGGCGCATCTTGCGCCTGATCTCGTGCCGCGCCTTCTTGTCCAGGCTGGCCAGATAGCCTTCCCAGTCAGCGCCTTGCAGTGAAGCGACGGGGCACACGTCCTCCACCTCCTGGCACAGGTCCCAGCCATGACGGCCGAGCTGGGCGCGGAAGGCCTCCTCCAGGGCGGGCCGAGCCGGATCGTCGTGGCGCAGGCGCCGCAGGTCGATGGCATCCCAGGGCTGGTCACCGTGGTCCGGGTCGGACGAGGTGGCGCCCGACGCGAAGCTCTCCACGACCGCTGCCGCGGCGCCCGCCAGATCAGCCGGCTGGCACAGCATCGTGGCGTAGTCGATGTGGTAGCTGGCCGCCATATAGATGACCTTGGCGTCCGGGGGTACCAGCCGGCCCGACGGCCCGGTCCGGCGCAGGACGGTGGCGGAGATGGCGTCGTCCGGTTCCACCGCGTGGCGGTGCATCAGCGGCAGGATGGCCCGGATGTCGCTTGTGGCGCTCATGTCGCTTGTGTCGGCGGGACCGGTCTCCGCAGGCGAGTCCGAGCCCGCCCGGGTACAGATCAGGTACTGCTCATGGGCGGTCGAGCCATAGGCATCCCACCAGGCACGGTGGATCGTCCAGCGGCTGAACGGGGTGGCCGCCGGGGTGGCCGCCAGGAGGCTATCCCAGGCATCGCGCGGGATAGCCGAGAACGGCTCAGGGCGTGCTACCAGGCTGGGCGCAACGGGTGTCTCGAGCGGGGCTGCGGCCAGTGGCTGGGTCACAGCTCTTGCCGGCCCGGTGGCGTGTTCGTCAACTGGCGTACGGCCGTTCGAACGGCATCATCCAGCCGAGGATAGCACCACCCATCGTGCCTACCCTTACGCCGTACGGGCGGCGACCGCCACGCCCACGCTGCGATGGATGAGCGGGATGCGCAAGAGGTCGAACACCACTCGCAAGGCAAGTCCGGCCGAGACGCGCATGCGTGAGCCGCGCTTGTCCGACCACTGCACCGGGATCACCGCCAACCGGTAACCGCGCCGACGAGCCAGGTGGATGATCTCAGCGTCGAAGACGATGCTGCCGATGCGCTGGCGGGCAAAGAGGTCGCGCGCCGCTGCTCGGCGAAAGCCCTTGAAGCCGCACTGCGTATCGGGCACGTTGCCGCTGATCCACAGCCCGGCGAGGATGTGGAAGAAGCGGCCAAGGATGCGGCGGTGGACCGGCTGGCTGGCCCGCCGGTCGGTGCCGTTGGGTTGCACACGGCTACCCAGCGCGACGTCGTGGTCATACAACGCCCTGGTCAGGAGCGGCAATTGGTCGGGCGGCGTGGCCAGATCGGCATCAGCGAAGACGATCAGCTCGCCCCGCGCCGCCAGCATGCCGGCCCGAACGGCCGCTCCCTTGCCCTGGTGAGGCCGCCTCAGCAGGCGCAGGGACGGATCGGCGCTGCTGGCCTCCGGCCGTGAGGCGACGATGTCGGTGGTCTCGTCCGTGCTGCCATCATCGACCACCAGCACATCCCACTGACCGAGCTCCTCAGCCGAGCGTCCGCCTTCCCTGGCCGGTCCGGAGCGACGCAGATAGCCGAACAGTTCATCCAGCGCCGGCCCGATGCGCGCAGCCTCCTGATAGGCGGGCAGCACGATGGTCAGGCTAGGGCATGTAGCCGGGGGCATGCGCCGCAGGATAGCGGCCGTGATCGGCGCTCACGGCCCGTCCCGGACGGCCCACCAGGGTCGACCATGACCCACGCCATCGCGTAGCCAGCATGGGGACGACCATGGGCACGAGCGCTACCAGCACGGTCTTCCTGACGCCCGCGACGATCCAGCTTTCGAGCGGGACCCACGG
>Ga0136614_10003346_pt1 | contig 10227 bp, 6 predicted proteins | sample AntDrymUQ2792106_2_FD_106643 | JGI IMG/M metagenome (GOLD analysis project Ga0136614, IMG submission 106643) | Polar desert sand microbial communities from Dry Valleys, Antarctica - metaG UQ279 (21.06) | ecosystem: Environmental > Terrestrial > Soil > Desert | place: Antarctica: Dry Valley... | reverse complement strand
TTAAACTGATAACCCTTCCACTCACCCGAAACTGCCGCGGAAACAATAGTGATACCACGCTCACGTTCCTGCACCATCCAATCCGTGACGGTCGTGCCATCATCGACCGAGCCAATGCGGTGGGTCTTCCCGGTGTAGAACATGATACGCTCAGTCGTTGTTGTCTTTCCAGCGTCAATGTGAGCGATAATGCCTATATTTCGATATTGTTCCAGCGGATACTCACGTGCCATTCTTAAAATTACCTTTTCCTTTATGAATAAGCAAGCCGAAGATTAGAGACGGTAATGGGAGAAGGCACGGTTGGCTTCTGCCATCTTATGGGTCTCATCACGTTTTCGAATAGCAGAACCCGTCTCATTGAATGCGTCAATCAACTCGGAAGCGAGTTTCTCAGAAAATGACTTTCCAGCCCGGTCACGAGCCGCAGACAAAATCCAGCGGAACGCCAGTGTCGTGCGACGAGCCGTAGAAACTTCCATGGGAACTTGATACGTTGCACCACCCACGCGACGCGGGCGAACTTCCATGACAGGGGAGGCATTCTTAAGCGCGGTATCAAACACATCCAGCGGATTTTTGTTCGTGCGCTCCTTGATGATGTCCATAGCATCATAAATCAAGCCGGTTGCAGTACTTTTCTTACCACGTTTAAGTACATGCTGGACCATGGTCTGCACATGTACACTGTTATAACGGATGTCGGGAAGGATTTCCCGTTTTTCAGGTTTTGCTCTGCGCATTCTTATTACTCCATTAGTATTACTTGGGACGCTTCGCGCCGTACTTTGAACGGCCCTGCTTGCGATTGGCAACGCCGGTGGTATCAAGCGAGCCGCGTACAATATGGTAGCGTACACCAGGCAGATCTTTTACGCGACCGCCGCGTACCAACACGACCGAGTGTTCCTGCAACTGGTGACCTTCACCCGGAATATATGCAGTGACTTCGATACCGTTCGTCAATCGCACACGAGCGATCTTCCGTAACGCCGAGTTGGGCTTCTTCGGTGTCATTGTACGAACAATGGTACAAACACCACGCTTCTGAGGCGCGCCTCTATCCTGGCGCACACGACGCTGTTTGTACGAGTTCAAGGTGTATTGCAAAGCCGGGGCCTTGCTCTTAACTTTTTTATTTTTGCGGCCCTTGCGGACCATTTGATTGATTGTCGGCACGTTCAGCCTCCGATTACTAAATTCTTCACAATGATTTTGCGCAAAAAATGAGGCCATCACAATTACACTGATGGCCTCATTTGTGGTGCCATGTCGTTAGCGGGATATATTGCCGCGTTTTCTATTGACAACGAACGAAAATTTTATCACGCACTTCTATTGCAGTCAAGATTTCCGCTTGGTCATTAAGTTATCACCGATGCCGAGCAGACCAGTATCGAATTTGGGCGGATGCTGTTTTTCCTCATCCTTACCAAATCTAACCACATCACCACCTTCATTGACAGCCTCGACGGCCAGACCCAGTGATTGTAATTCCTTGACCAACACTCGGAATGAGGCGGGAATACTTGGTTCTTCGATTGGCTCACCCTTTACAATCGCTTCATAGGTATTGACACGACCTTGCACATCATCAGACTTAACCGTAAGCATCTCTTGCAGTGTATAAGCCGCACCATAAGCCTCAAGCGCCCAAACTTCCATTTCACCGAAACGCTGACCACCAAATTGAGCCTTACCGCCAAGGGGCTGCTGAGTCACAAGACTATATGGCCCGGTCGAGCGAGCATGGACTTTATCCTCCACAAGATGGTGAAGCTTCAAAACGGTCATCACACCGACTGTCACTGGCTGGTCGTATGGAATACCAGTCTTGCCATCGCGCAAGGTCTGCTTACCAAGAATAGGCATTGGTTGACTGGTCGTATGAGTAATTTCCTGTGCAACCTCTAATACTCTTGCTTCTGCAATTCTGCCCGTATGGCCCTGACTCTCGATCCACAAGCGCAGGCATGCATTAATTGCCGCTTTATTATATGCTTCACGCGTGCGGTTATCCCCATTGACTGGGTGGAAGATCGTATCCGGATCATACCCACGATCACGAAGCCATTCCGAAGCTGTTGATTGGCGGGCATAATCCACTTCGTTCAAATCATATGGATCATAGTCGCGTTCACCCAGCCATTGCTCAAGATAAAGGCGGCGCACCTCATCATCATCTTGAATGGACTCGGGATTATATTCCTGTTCTTTGATCCATTCCCAGGCTGTCACAGCCACCTCCTTCCATGCCTGATCTACTATCCAGGCACGAGCAAGTTCTGCTTCGATCTCCTCTTCAGTTGCACCATCAAACACCGGGGTCACTGCCCGATAGCCAAGCCGTTTCGCAGCCCATCCAAGATGGACCTCCAATACCTGTCCAATATTCATACGGCCCGGAACACCGAGCGGATTTAGGATGACATCCACAGGCGTGCCATCTTCAAGGAAAGGCATATCCTCAACAGGTACAACCTTCGATACAACACCCTTGTTGCCATGGCGGCCTGCCATCTTATCACCTGCCGTCAGCTTTCGGCGTTGAGCAACTGAAACACGCACCATCATATCCACACCAGCCGAGAGGTCTGAATTCTCTTCGCGCGTGAAGACCTTTACATCCACCACCTTCCCGCGTTCACCGTGAGGCATGCGCAGGGAAGTATCTTTCACATCACGCGACTTCTCACCGAAGATGGCACGCAACAGACGTTCTTCTGGTGTAAGTTCCTTTTCACCTTTTGGTGTAATCTTACCGACCAAAATATCGTTCGGGCCAACCTCAGCGCCAATACGGATAATGCCATTCTCGTCAAGATCTTTGATGGCATCTTCTCCCACATTAGGGATGTCACGTGTAATCTCTTCAGGACCTAATTTGGTATCGCGGGCCTCAACTTCATATTTTTCGATATGAACAGAGGTAAAGCGATCTTCCTGCACAAGACGTTCAGAAATCAGAATAGCGTCTTCGAAGTTCCCACCTTCCCAAGACAGGAAAGCCACAACGACATTCTGACCCAGAGCCAGCTGACCACTTTCTGTCGATGAAGAGTCGGCGATAATATCGCCCTTCTTGATCTTTTGTCCCTTGACAACTGCAGGACGCTGGTCAATACATGTGCTCTGATTGGATCGCTGATACTTCCGCAGTTGATAGGTGCGGGGTGCGCCTCTTTCCTTCACGGTGATTGAATTGCCAGTAACTGAAGTTACCTCACCATCTGCCTCTGCCACTACCACCTGACCCGAGTCAAGCGCAGCATGGTATTCCATGCCGGTGGAGACAAGAGGGATTTCCGGGCGAACAAGCGGGACAGCCTGCGCCTGCATGTTCGAACCCATTAAGGCGCGGTTGGCATCATCATGTTCAAGAAATGGGATCAACGCGGCGCTGATACCAACAACCTGATGAGGAGCAACGTCCATATAATCCACTTGATCTGGTGTCGAGAAGATAAAGCCTGAGTGATATCTACAGGAGACACGCTCACGCACAAATTCTTTATTCTCTGTTAACGGAGCATTTGCCTGGGCAATTACATATTTATCTTCAGCATCAGCTGAGAGATAATCAAACTGATCCGAAACATGTGAAACAATACTAACAGGATTGCCAGTTTTGGCAATCTTCTTCAACATCTTTGCATCGATTACCTCACCAGCCTTAAACAGGACTTCTTCCGTTTTCGGATCAACAACTTTTTCCTGCAATGTGCGACCCTCAAGACGCTCATCATCTGGCTGCATGCTTCTAAAGACTTTTCGGTATGGGGTCTCGATAAAGCCGTATTCGTTTACACGTGCGAATGAAGCCAGACGTCCGATCAAACCAATGTTTGGACCTTCCGGTGTTTCAATTGGACAAATCCGTCCATAGTGGGAATGATGTACATCGCGCACATCAAAGCCTGCACGCTCACGACGCAGCCCACCAGGACCAAGTGCTGAAAGCGTTCGCTTGTGGCGCAACTCGGCCAGCGGATTAGTTTGATCCATGAATTGCGAGAGCTGCGAGGAGCCAAAGAACTCACGCAACGCTGCAACCACCGGGCGAATATTCACCAGCGTCACCGGTGATAACTGCTCCTGGTCGCGAATGGACATCCGTTCCTTGATCACGCGTTCCATGCGTCGCAGGCCGATGCGCAGCTTGTTCTGGATCAGCTCACCTACTGTCTTGACGCGGCGATTTCCCAGGTGGTCAATATCATCGGGCTTTTCGACTCCGTTATTGATCTGGATCATACGCCGAACAAGCCGGATCACATCGCCTTTCGTAACAGTGCGATGGGGAATGGGAATCTCCAAATCAAGTTTTTGATTGAGCTTGTAGCGACCCACGCGCTCGAGGTCATAATGACGCTGATCGAACAACTGCTCTTCAAGGAATTGACGCGCGTTTTCAAGTGTGGCCGGGTCGCCGGGACGCATCTTCTTGAAGAACTCGATCAGTGCCGCCTCCGCGATGCTTAATCCACCCGTAAGCTCCCATTCGGGCTCCTGCTTGAGCGTAGATGCAATGAACATGCGCTCAGGATTGTTATCCACATCCTGGAATAAGGACAACAACTCTTCATCTGAGCCCGTCTTAAGCGGGGAATCCTTAATGCCGTCATCCACTGCAGCCAACGCGCGCAGGAACACTGTGATAGGCACAGTGCGCTTGCGGTTGAATTTCAAAATAATATAATCAGACTTGCGGGTTTCGAACTCCATCCAGGCGCCACGGTCCGGAATTAGTTTGGACATGGCAAGTGGACGACCGGTCGCACGGTCTGTGGGCGCCTCGAAGTAGACACCGGGCGAACGGATCAACTGTGAGACGACGACACGTTCTGTTCCATTAATAATGAACGTACCCTTGTCGGTCATCTCAGGGAAATCGCCGAGGAAAATATCCTGCTTGATCGGCTCTGGCACATCGGGACCTGCCAGCAACACAGAAACATAAAGCGGGCTGGCATACGTGAGATCACGTTCCACACATTCTTCAATATTATGTTTCGGTTCACCAAACCAATACTTCAGTCCCCATTGTTTGGATTCAGGACCGCGGCTGGGAAAATATAACTTCATTCCCTTGTTGTATGATTCGATCGGCGAAACCTCATGGAAGAGATCGCCAAGTCCTTCGCGCTTGAGGCGCTCAAACGAATCGAGCTGGACTTCTATCAGGTTGGGAAGCTTGATATTAACAGGAATACGCGCGTAACTTTTACGTGGTAAAGAAGAAGACATTCAATTCACTCCTGATCTTGGTTGGGCCTGTACACATTGTTTACGAAGTACTGCCTTATCATCTAAACCTATCTTGGGTTCATTCATTCATTGACGCCAAGTGTAGGCAGGCTAAAAAACTAACGCGAGAAGCAGTAAACACACGAATCCATCCCGCGCGAGATTGGCGGGATAGCAAACAGCAATTATATATCAATTTTCACATATTTGCAAGGGAATTTTTGGCCTTTTTTCTTTACCCCCTTTCCTGTAACTTGATGTGATTCTATCACATTCTCGTATTTCCGCAACTAGAGAGAGGCAAACGGGGTTTTGACTGGTAGGATCGCCAAAACTCTTCCTGGAGGCACAATGACGACATCGCAGGCAACTGTAAATGATAGACGTGAAATTTTTGGCTGGGCAATGTATGACTGGGCGAACTCAGCCTTCAGCACAACAGTAGGAACCGTTTTTCTCGGTCCTTACATTGCCTCGCTTGCGGCGATGGCGGCAAAGGCATATCCTGATGGAATGGCTCGCTTCCTTGGTATTCCGGTCGCGCCGGATTCATTCCTCGCTTATTGTGTTTCCTTCTCAGTCTTTATGCAGGTGCTTTTCCTGCCAATCCTTGGGGCAATTGCGGATTACTCGCATTTACGAAAACGCATGATGCAAATCTTTGCCATGATCGGTGCAGTCGCTACTATCTTTATGTTTTTCATCACTGGCGACCTGTGGTGGCTGGGCGGCGTTTTATTTATTATTGCTAATCTGGCATTTGGTGCGGCCATCGTCTTCTACAACGCTTACCTGCCAGACATTGCCAGCGAAGAGGAGCGTGATCGTGTTTCCTCTTATGGTTTCTCCATGGGTTATCTGGGCGGAGGTATTCTTCTCGCACTTAACCTGGCCTTCTTCATATTTAGTGAGGATATGGGCGTACCAAGCACTCTTGCTGTCCGTATCAACCTGGCTTCAGCAGGCATCTGGTGGATAGGCTTTTCATTGATCACATGGGCACGCCTGAAACCACGTCATGCGGCGCGCCCACTTCCTCCTGGTGAAAGCTATATCAGCATTGGCTTTAAACAATTGGGAAAAACATTCCGGGAGATGAAGCACTTTCCGGAAACGCTAAAGTTTCTCCTCGCCTACTTCCTTTACAATGACGGTATTCAAACCGTGATCGCGGTCGCTTCCACATTTGCTGCTGCACCTCTCATTCGCGGTGGTGTTGGGTTATCACAGGACACGCTCATTGCGCTAATTTTAATGATTCAGTTTGTCGCATTTGGAGGTGCACTCTTCTGGGGCAAACTTGCCCAATGGATCGGATCGAAACAATCTATTATTGTCAGCCTTGTGATTTGGTCAGGAGTAGTGATCTATGCCTACAGCGGATTGAAAGGCGAATCGCGCGTGATCGAGTTTTTCATACTAGGCATCTTTATTGCACTCGTTCTGGGCGGTTCACAAGCCATAAGCCGTAGTCTGTTCGCGCAAATGATTCCCAAGGGAAGAGAAGCAGAATTCTATTCATTCTATGAAATCAGTGAACGGGGAACATCATGGATCGGACCGTTGGTCTTCGGTCTCGCCAATCAACTATTCGGCAGTCTTCGTCCTGCTATATTATCGCTTATTTTCTTCTTTGTAGCCGGATTGATCTTATTGCCATTCGTAAATGTTAAGAAAGCGATTGAAGATGTGAAGAAACATGATGCGACACACGCATCATAATGGTTTGAAAAACACGCACCTTGATAAGATTTGCAGTTCAACTGGGGATTGCTTCGCTTCCCGCACTCACCGTTTGAGGCTCGCGGGTCGCTTGCAATGATATGAACTACAGCTTCGGCAACACAATGGACTGCTGTTTCTGATACTTGCCCTTCTTATCCGCATAAGAGATTTCACATTCTTCATCTGCTTCAAAGAACAGAACTTGAGCAAGGCCCTCATTTGCATAGATCTTTGCGGGGAGTGGTGTGGTGTTGGAAATTTCAAGCGTGACAAAGCCCTCCCACTCGGGCTCAAAGGGCGTGACATTGACGATGATTCCGCAACGCGCATAAGTAGATTTACCCAGACAAATCGTCAGCACTTTGCGCGGGATACGGAAATACTCAATGGTGCGTGCGAGCGCAAACGAGTTCGGCGGGATGACACACACGTCGCCAGTGAAATCAACCATGGATTTGATATCGAAGTTCTTTGGGTCCACGGTGGCGGAAAAGACGTTGGTGAAAATCTTGAATTCATCCGCCACACGAACGTCATATCCGTACGATGAAACGCCGTAAGAGACAACTCCATTGCGAACCTGCTTCTCTTCAAACGGCTCAATCATGCGATGTTCGTGTGCCATCTTGCGAATCCAGTGGTCAGGTTTGAGTCCCATATTTTCTCCAGTTTCGTCTGTCACCCTTCGCTATACTCAGAATGACATTGATTAAAGCGAGCTATTTAACAACGAACCCAACCTGGGTAAGTTTCCCCGATTCTACTTCAACCCAGCGTTCGTAAAGCCGGCCGTTATACTCCAATGCAATGCGATAATCCCCGGGGGGCAGGTCACTCATCGCCGCGTTTTCATTGCCAATCATCATGTCGCGTGCATAGGTAGTTCCATAATATGACTTCACGCGCGGCTGGTTTCGATCAGGATGAAAATCCATTGTAAATTTTGCATATTGAAAACCAACACGTTGATTAATGACGGAAATCATCAACGTCCCTAGTAATTCACCGTTTTCATCTTCTTTTGGAGCCAGCCACAGCTCGGGGTTTTGCGTCGCAAAATAGCCTTGAGCATCACCTTGGCGTACTTCAAAATGAAGGTGACTTCCAATTGCCACACCCGTTCTTCCAACTTCGCCGATCTTATCCCCCGTTAGAACTTCCTGACCTACCTGAATTGATATTTTTGAAAGATGCGCGTACAGCGTGAAGAGTCCGTTCCTATGCTCGATGACGACCAGGTTGCCATAATAATTTTTCCACGGACTATAGATCGCCTCTTTATCGGGGCCTGCGAAGACGATCTTCCCATCCGACACGGCGTAGACCGGTGTACCGGACTTGTTGACAAACTCGACGCCATGATGCGGATCACGCGTCCCGTTAGCTGTTGACCCATACCGGTACGTTGAATCCACTGAATCGTTCGCAGGCGGCTTCACGGGGCGTTGGAGGATGAAGTGTCCATCTGTGATGCAGAAATCAACCGTGAATGGATCACATGCCACTGGGGTAATGGTTGAGAAGAGAAGAACGGGTATCAGTGTTGAGGTTGATGTTGGGATAGGCTCGAATACGGTCGGCGCAACGCTGGGCAGGCTTTGGGGAGTCCGAACCGGCGCGCAGGAGATAAGGATGAATAAGAGAATGAGGGGAGTCGAGATCCGCTTCATATTTTCACCTGGAAGTCGCGAAGGTTAATTCTTCTTCGCGGTTAATTCTCGGCTATATCCCTCCACGCTCCTCCATTGTCTTGCGGATCTCCTTTTCGAGCTCATCCGCTTTTGTTTCAAGTTCTTTCAATTCTTTCAACAATTTCTCCCCTACCGATTTGTCCTCAAGCGAATTGAGATTGATCTTCACATTGTAGCCCGCGGCTGTCAGCGCGGCGCGGGACATAGCAAAACCGGACATCGAATCGCTGATTGCATTGACATTGCCCTCCTTCGAGCATTTAACGGCAAGTTCCATAACCTTGACCACATCCTGCGCAACATGAAGTGGAACGTGTGCCGCGTTCATCATAGCATTATGGATCGCAGCGACCCGCGCCGCCTTTTGCTCTTCGGTTCCTTTTGGCAATTTGAATGCGCCCATCACGGCTTCGAATGCAGACGCGTCGTCATCAACGGCCAGAGTTAATTCCTTACGCAGCTTCTCAGCCATCACACGGATCGCCTGCATTCCAGCTTCAACATTAGCATAATTCTTTTTGCCAATGGTTAGCCCCGCAACCATCGCAACAAGCCCGGCGCCCAGCGCGCCCGCGTATGCGGCGGCGGAGCCGCCCCCGGGAGTCGGTGTCGGGGCGGCTAACTCTTCCAGGAACGAAGGACCATTACCGGTTAGGGATGAAGCGTGCGCCTCGTAAAGGCGGGACTCCAGGATTTGCGCCCTGTCGAATTGATCCAACTGCATATACCAGACCGCCGCGTCCGTCAGTGCATCCTGTGGGATCAGTCCAACCAACTCGCTGTGATAAATGCCAGCGCCGTAGCGCGCGGCTTCACGCCGGATCATTTCAACGACGCGCGCAACGGGTGTCTCGCGATAATTGGTGAAGTTTAATGAGACCTGCGCACGTCCTTCAACGAGCAAGCCCAGTGCCTTGACATAACGAATTCCGCCCGAAGAATGACGGATGGCTTTGGCAATTTTCTTTGCAATGTCAACATCAGCAGTAGTGAGATAAACATTGAATGCAATCAAGGGATTACGGGCGCCGATGACAGTTGCTCCCGCCGCGCCAATTTCGGATGGCCCGTAATCAGGTGCACGGTCCAGATCGGATTCGATCTCGGATTTGAGTCCCTCGTATTGTCCTTTGCGGATATTTTCAAGATTGACGCGTTCGGGACGCGTTGCCGCCGCTTCATATAAATAGACCGGAATGTTGAGCTCATTACCGACGCGTTCTCCAAGCCTCTTTGCCATCGCGACACAGTCGTCCATGGTCACGTCTGATAGCGGGACAAAGGGGACAACATCCGTCGCGCCGAGGCGTGGATGCTCACCAGTGTGATTATTCATGTCAATCAATTCAGCGGCGGTCTGGATGGCGCGGAAGGCAGCTTCCTCCACAGCAAACGGCGGACCAGCAAAGGTCAGCACAGTGCGGTTGTGGTCAAGGTCGGAGGAGCGGTTGAGCAGTCGCACATCCTCGACGGAGTTAATGGCCGCGGCGATCTGGTCTATCACCTCGGGACGCCGGGCTTCTGAAAAGTTAGGGATACATTCGATTAGAGGGTTAGGCATAAG
>Ga0136614_10003344_pt1 | contig 10229 bp, 9 predicted proteins | sample AntDrymUQ2792106_2_FD_106643 | JGI IMG/M metagenome (GOLD analysis project Ga0136614, IMG submission 106643) | Polar desert sand microbial communities from Dry Valleys, Antarctica - metaG UQ279 (21.06) | ecosystem: Environmental > Terrestrial > Soil > Desert | place: Antarctica: Dry Valley... | reverse complement strand
GGCGCCACAAGCGTGACGTCGCCGTCGCAGGCGAGCAGGCCCTCGACCTTCTCGAGCCCGATGTCGCCACCGCCGACGACCACGCAGCGGCGCGCGGTCAGCCTCAGGCAGGCGATGTAGAACGGCGTGTCGAGCATGCCCTGGACGCACGTCTGGTCGCAGGTCCCCCTGCGAAACTGGCAGACGCATTCCTTGCCGGTGTAGGCCTGCGCGGGCATGGTCTGAAGCAGTGTACGGGGCGTATAAGAGGTGGCATGGACGGTTACTTCGGCGACCATTCGATGATCCGGCGCCTCAACGGCGAGCGTGCGCTCGCGCTCGCCGGGCCGCGCGCGCTGCTGATGCAGGCGGCGCATCCGCTGGCCGTCACGGGCCTGCTCGCCCATTCCACCAACCTCGACGAGCCCTACGAGCGCCTCGCCCGCACCGCCGAGGTGATGAGCACGATCGGCTTCGGCTCACGCGCGGACGCCGACCGCGTCACGGCCACGGTGCGTGCCATGCACGCCCGCGTACGCGGGACGATCAAGGAGGCGGTCGGCCCCTTCCCGGCCGGCACGCCCTACGCCGCCGACGACCCCGAGCTGCTGATGTGGGTGCTGTTCACGCTGGTCGACTCGGGGCTCGTCGTGTACCAGCTCTACGTGCGCAGCCTCGAGCGCTCGGAGCGTGCGGCCTACTGGGAGGACCACAAGGTGGTGGGCGAGCTGTTCGGCCTCGAACGCCGCCAGATGCCGGACACGCTCGACGACCTGATCGAGTATCGCCGCGAGATGCTCGCCTCGGGCCGGCTCGTCGTCACCGACTGGGCGCGCACGCGCGCGCGCAAGATCGTGCTCGAGCCGCCCGTGCCGCTCGCCGCCCGACCGCTCGTCGAGACGATCAACTTCATCACGGTCGCCCTCCTGCCAGAGCCGATCCGGGCGCAGTACGGCTTCAGTCCGGCGGTGCCGACGCCGGTCAGGAAGCTGCTCGTCGGCGGCGGCGCCGAGTACGTCAAGCGCGCGGTGCTGCCGTTCGTGCCCGCACGGCTGCGGCTGGTGCCCCAGGCGCGCGCCGCCGTTCCCGCCTAGAGTCGAGGCTAGAGCCCCAGCGCCTTGCGCGCCAGCCGCCCCAGCGGCCGCGCACCTCGCCGCAGCGCGCGCCGGCGCTCGGCCCCGCGCCCGTAGAGGATCCGCGCCGCGGCGCTCACCGCGCGCGGCAGCGACTCGTCGTAGGGGTGCCACCAGAAGTCCTTCGTCCGCGACGCGTCCCAGGCGATGTGCTTGATCTCGACGCACTCGTAGAAGCCGAAGCGCGAGTGCGTGCGACCGAGCCCCGACGACTTCGTCCCGCCCCACGAGCACTGGCACGCGCCGTGGGAGTAGGAGTGGTCGTTGATCCACACCGAGCCCGCCTCGAGCCTGCGGGCGATCCGCTCCCCGCGCGCTCGGTCGCGCGTCCAGACCGATGCGCCGAGGCCGAACTCGGAGTCGTTGGCGGCCGTGATCGCCTCGTCCTCGGAGGAGACTGCGACGATCGGCAGCACCGGCCCGAACACCTCCTCGCGCATGACCCGCATCTCGGGCCGGACGCCCGTCAGCACCGCCGGTGCGTACCACGCGCCCGAGAGCCCGATAGGCGGATCGACCGGACCGCCGCAGCGGAGCGCGGCGCCGGCTGCGACGGCGTCGTCGACCAGCTCGCGCACGTGAGCTGCCTGGTCATGCGAGATCATCGGACCGACCTCCGTGCGCGGGTCGAGCGGGTCGCCGACGCGCAACGCCCTCGCGCCGGCGACGACGCCCGCGACGAAGCGCTCGCTGAGCTCGCGCGCCACATACACGCGCTCGATCCCGGAGCATGTCTGCCCGGCGTTCGCGAAGCCGCCCCAGAGCGCGCCCGAGATGGCGTGCTCGAGCGGGGCGTCGTCCAGCACGAGCATCGGATCCTTGCCGCCGAGCTCGAGCACCGAGCCCTTGATGCGCTCGGCGCAGGCCACTCCGACGCGGCGGCCGACCTCCACCGAGCCCGTGAAGAACACCTTCGCCACGCGCTCGTGCTCGATCAGCGCGCCGCCCACGTCCCCCGCTCCCTGCACGACCCGCACGAGCCCCGCGGGCAACCCGGCGCGCTCGAAGATCGCGGGGATCCGCTCGGCGATCAGCGGCGTCAGCGGCGCGGGCTTGACGATCACGCCGTTGCCGCACATCAGAGCGATCGCCACCTCGCCGAAGGGGATCGACCACGGGTAGTTCCACGGCGAGATCACGGCCACCACGCCGAGCGGCTCGTAGGCGAAGAACGAGGACTTGGTCCACAGGAACGGCTGCGTGTAGGGGATCCGCTCGTCGCCGAGGATCGCCGGTCCGTGGTCGGCGATCCAGTGCAGGGCGTCGATCGTCGGCAGCAGCTCCATCGTGTAGGCCTCCGCGAGTGGCTTGCCCTGCTCCCGGGTCAGTAGCGCAGCCAGCTCGTCGAGCTCGCCGAGCAGGACCACCGCGGCGCGCCTCAGCACGGCGGCCCGCCCGGCCAGCGGCACCGCCGCCCATGCGCGCTGCACCGCCGCCACGGCGTCGACGACGGCCCGAACGTCCCCAAGGGCCACGGTCGGCACCGACCCCAGCAGCTCACCCGTCGCCGGGTTGTGTGACTCGCGCCGCGGCAGCTCTGCGTCGGCGGGCGAGGCCTGCGTCTGCCTTATCGCCATCGCCCCATTGTGGCGCCAGGCGAGGCCGGGCAATAACCTCATGGACCATGTGGCGACTGGGCGACGTGCAGCGCGATCTGCGCGACGAGGTCAGGGCGCTCGCGCTCGGCCCGATCCGCCCGCGCGTGCTCGAGGTCGACCAGAACGGTGAGTACCCCGCCGACCTGCACGACCTGCTCGGCCGTGCCGCCCTGCTCGACGTCGCCGTGCCGCGCGAGTACGGCGGGCGCGGCCTCGACGAGGTCGCCTCCTGCGTCGCCGTCGAGGAGCTCGCCAAGATCTCGAGCTCTGTCGCGCTGATCTCGTGCTATGTGAAGCTGGTAAACGTGCCGCTGCTGCTGGTCGGCACCGAGGAGCAGCGCCGGCGCTGGCTGCCGCCGCTCGCGGCCGGCGAGATCCGGGCGTCCTACGCGCTCACGGAGCCCGGTGTCGGCTCCGACCCGGCCGCGCTCGAGACGGTCGCCGAGCGTCACGGCGACACCTGGGTGCTGAACGGGCTGAAGCGGTTCATCGGCTACGCGGGGATGGCCGACCTGTACGTAGTGTTCGCCCGCACCGGCGACCCCGGCGCCAGGGGAATCAGCGCGTTTCTGGTGCCCGGGGACGCCGCCGGGATCTCCGCCGAGCCGCTTCCGACGATGGGGACGCCCGGCTGGCCCCTCGGGGCGCCGCGCTTCGAGGACGTCGAGGTGCCGCACGAGAACCTGCTCGGCGAGGAAGGAGGCGGCTTCTACCTGGCGATGCGCACGTTCGACCGCTCGCGCCCGGGGGTGGCCGCGCAAGCGATCGGCGTCGGTCAGGGGGCGATCGACCTCGCGCTCGACTACGCCCTGCGCCGCCAGACGTTCGGCAAGCCGCTGATCGGGCACGAGGGGATGCAGTTCAAGCTCGCCGAGATGGAGACCGAGGTAGCCGCTGCGCGCGCGCTGACCTACCAGTCGGCCGCCGCGATCGACCACGACGATCGCGAGCTCACGAAGCTCGCGGCGATGGCGAAGCTCGCGGCCTCGGACGCCGCGATGCGGGTGACGACCGAGGCCGTGCAGGTGCTCGGCGGCAACGGCTACCTGCTCGAGTTCCCCGCCGAGCGGATGATGCGCGACGCCAAGGTGCTGCAGATCTACGAGGGCGCGAACGAGATCCAGCGGCTCGTGATCGCGCGCCAGATGCTCAAGCAGGCCGAGGCCCGCGATCCGATCTGGCCCGAGTCAATGCCGGGCGCGCCGGGCGTCGCCACCGGCGAGAGCGCACCGACGCCCGCCGAGCAGTCGGACTCGACGCAGGAGAAGGCCGGCGCCGCGGCCTAGGGGCTCCCCGCCTCAAGTACCGTCGCGCTCGGCGTCATCCCAGCGGCGGAGCCGCCGGCTCGCGGTTCGCCCGCGTGGGGGACGACGGCGCGGGGCTCGGGCGGTTGGATGCTCCCAGCCAACCGAGCGAGAGGAGCGCAAATGCGCGCACGACCACTGCCTGTCACCACCGCCGCCATCGTCATGGCGCTGATCAGCCTGGCGGGTCTCCCCGGCCCGTTGCTGCCCGGGTCCGAGCAGATACCCGCGGTCGTCGTCTACGGGGGGATCGTGCTCGGCATCCTGGGCCTCGCCGCCGCATTCGGGTTGTGGATGCTGAAGCGCTGGAGCCTCTGGCTCACGATCGTCGTCTCGGCGCTCAACATCCTGTCGGCGGCACCGGGAATCGCCTTTGCCCCGACCGCCGGACTGCAGGCCGCCGCGACGGGGGCGGTCGCTGTGTCGGTCCTGATCGTCGTGCTCGTGGTGCTCCCAAGCTCCAGGCGCGCCCTGGTGGCGCGCGAAAGGACCTGAGGTCAGGCGCTCGAGTCCGGGTTGAGCGGCGAGAGCTCTCGAGCCACGAGCCCGGTCTCGTAAGCGAGCACGACGGCCTGCACGCGGTCGCGCAGCGAGAGCTTCGAGAGCACGCGCGCCACGTGCGTCTTGATCGTGCTCTCGCCGAGGATCAGCTCCGCCGCGATCTCGGCGTTCGATAGCCCACGGGCGATCAGACGCAGGACGTCGAGCTCGCGGGCGGTCAGCTCCGCCAGCGCCGGCGGTACTCCGCCCGGCTCGGGGCGCGCCCCGCGGGTGAACTGCTCGATCAGGCGACGGGTGATCGACGGCGCGATCAGCGCCTCTCCGGCGGCGGCCACGCGCACGGCGTCGAGTAGCCGGTCGGTCGGCGCGTCCTTCAGCAGGAAGCCGCTCGCGCCGATGCGAAGCGCCTCGTAGACGTAGTCGCTGGCGTCGAAGGTCGTCAGCATCACGACGGCCGTGGTCGAGTCCGCGCGCGCGAGGATGCGCTCGGCCGCCTGCAGGCCGTCGAGCTCGGGCATACGGATGTCCATCAGCACGACATTTGGCCGCCGCCGCGTCACCACGTCCACCGCGCTGCGACCGTCGCCGGCCTCGCCGACGACCGTGACGTCGGGCTCCGCCTCGAGGATCACCCGGAAGCCGGTCCGCAGCAGGCGCTGGTCGTCGGCGATCACGACGGTGATCGGACGGGCGGACGGTGCGGAGCCGTGCGGCGGCGCCTCGGCGGCGTCTTGGTCACGCCAGCGCACCTCGGCGACGGCGATGGGCTCGGATCCGCCCCCGACCCGGACCGCGCCCGCGGGGCGCATCAGGGCGGCCACGCGCGGTCCCGCCACCTGGCGCACCACGTCCGACGCCAGCACGTCGCCGTCCGCTGCGGCGTCACGGAGGTGGCCCGCGACGATCACCGGGAGGCCGGAGAGGTCGTCCCCGTCAGCCACCACCTCCCCGGCGTGGAGGCCGATCCGCAGGCCTGGGCCGCTCGGTTGCGCTGCGGCCGAGCGCTGCATCTGAACCGCGCAGAGCACCGCCGTCGCGGCGCTCGGAAACGCGGCGGTCAGTCCTTCGCCGGCTGACGAGAGCTCGCGGCCACCGTGGTCGGCGATGGCCCGCCGCTGCGCCGAGAGCGCCTCGCGGCGCAACCTCTCGGCGACCTCGTCGCCGTGGCGTTCGAACAACGCCAGCGAGCCCACGAGCTCGGTGCACAGGATGGTGGCGAACGGTCCCTCCATGGCGGTTGTTCATCTTCCCCGCTGGCGCCCGCCCCGTCATCCGCACGGAGGAGGCGTGACGTCGCGGTTCGCCCGCCGGGAGGACGACGGATGCGTAGGCGCGAGGGATGCTGCGCGCACCTTGTCATCGCTTCACGAAGGGAGCTCAGCCGCCATGACCCACTCGATGAGCACGAGCCGCGCCCGTCTGGCCGGCGCGGCCTGCGTCGCCGGGGGAGTCCTCCTGGCCGCCACGATCCTGATCGGCATCGATGGAACGAGGTCGACGGTGGCCGGCCTCGTCGTCTGGGGCCTCGCGATGGCCTGCCTGATGGGCGGGCCGCTCGGGCTGCTCGCACTCGACGCCGCCGGAGGACGGCCGCTCGGATACATCGGCGCCGGCCTGGCCCTGCTGGGGCAGGCGACGCAGGTCGCCGGGATGGCCTACATCATTGCCTATCCCGCGCTCGAGGCGGACCAGCTGTTCACTCCGCTCGGCGCCCAGGCCATCTCGATCGGGATGCTGCTGCTGGGGATCGCCTGCCTTCGTGCGAAGCGCCTCACCGGCTGGCGCAGGCTCGCGCCGCTCGCACCGCCCGTCTACTTCCTAGCGCAGCTCCTCGCGATCCAGATCCCGTTCTACCTCACCAAGGGGCTGCAACCGAACTTCATCCTGCTCGCGCTCTGGGGACTCGCCTGGGTCCTGCTCGGGCAGGCGATCCGCTCGAGCGCGCGTGAGCGCGTCGGCGGCGCATCCTCGCTCTAGCAGCTTCTCTGACCGCTTCACGAAGGGAGCACAGTCGCCATGATGCGATCGATGACGAGGACCGGTGAGCCGATCGGCAGGCGCGACGTGCTCGTCGCCGCGGTCTTCAGCCTCCTCGGCGTGCTCCTGATGGCCACCAACGCGACCGACCCCGAGCTCGGGGGCAGCTGGCTCGCGCTGCCCGTCTTCCTCGCGGCGACCCTTCCGGTGCTCTGGCGCCGCGCTGCGCCGCTCGAGGCCACGGCCGCGACCCTCCTCGCGCTGCTGGTGCACATCGCGCTCTTCGGGATCATGACTCGCTGTGGCGTGGTCTTCCCGCTGGTCTGGGTGCTGGGGTTCGCCGCCGGAGCGCGGCTCCAGCGTGGTCCCGCGCTGGCCGCGCTGGCCCTCGGGCTCGCCTCGATCACCGCGATGACCCTATTCGACCAGCAGATCGGGCCGTCGGATCTGCTCGTGTTCGCGCCCGTGACCGCGATCGTGTGGGGCGTCGGCCGGCTCGCGCGCTCGCGCGGTCGCATGGCCGCGCAGCTGCAGAGCCACACGGAAGCGCTAAGAACCGCCCGCGACGAGCGCGCCCGGCTCGAGGTCGCGGCCGATCGGGGGCGGCTCTCCGGCGAGCTCGACGAGCTCCTGCAGCGCCGCCTGGGCGAGCTGGCGACGATGGCCGACGCCGGCGCCGCCGACACCCAGCAAGCGTCGGCAACCGCCACGCTGGTCGACATCGAGACCGAGAGCCGGCGCACGCTCGAGCAGATGCGCGCGATCGTCGGGCTGCTGCGCGAGGGCGATGGCGACGCGCCCGTCGCCCCGCAACCGACGCTCATCCACCTCGAGGCGCTCGTCGTCCGCGCCAAGGGGGCCGACGCGCGGCTGACCGTCGCCGGCAGCCCGCGCGTGCTTCCCGCCGGGGTTGAGCTGTCGGCCTACCGGGTCGTCGAGCACCTGCTCCAGGCGCTCGACGACGCGCCGGGCGTGGACGTCGGAGTGCGCTTCTCAGACGACGCGCTCGAGCTGACCGTGTCGGGGCCGGCGCGCCGCCGCTCCGACGGCAGCTCGGCGATCGAGCGCGCCCGCGAGCGCGTGGCGCTGCACCGCGGCACGCTCGAGGCTCACTTCGAGCGCGGCCGAGCCCGTGCCGTCGCCCAGCTTCCGGTGCACGCGGGGGCCTGAGATGCACGGTCGCCGCCCGGACCTCGCGTTCGGCGCCGGCGGGGCCGTGCTCGGCGCCGGCGCCCTCGCCGGCGCCGGGGTCCCGGAAGCGATCGCCGCGGCGGTCCTCGGCGGCGCGCTCGCCCTCGTCCGCCGGCACCCGACCGCCGCGTGGCTGGTGGCGACCATCGTGCTCGTGGGAGCGGCGCCGTTCGGCGTCCTGCCGCTCGGGGCGTTCGTGCTCGTCGCGGCGCACGCGTTCGGCGCAGGCCGCTGGGCACAGCGACGCTCCGGCGTGGCTGGCCTCGTCGCTCTCGTCGCCGCCGGCTTGGCCGCTGTTTGGCTCGCGTCCGACTCGGCCGTGCCCTACGTGCTCCTCACGATCACCCCGTGGGCCGCCGGACGGGCGCTGCGCGAGCACGCGCTCGTGGCCGGGCGCCTGGCCGAGCGTGCGCGCGAGCTCGAGGAGGAGCGCGAAGCGCACGCGCGGCTCTCCGTGCGCTACGAGCGCGCGCGCATCGCCTCAGAGCTGCACGACATCGTTGCTCACGCCATCAGCGTCATGGTCGTCCAGGCCGCAGCGGGGCAGCGCCTCGCGGCGGTGGACCCCGGGCTGACGGCGGAGGCGTTTCGGGCGATCGGCGACGCGGCACGTCAAGCCGAGGACGACATGGGGCGGCTGATCGCCCTGCTCGCGGACGAGAACACGATCGGCGAGGCACCCGACCTCGCGCTCGTCGAGGAGCTGGTCGCCCGTGCCGCCGGGACCGGCCTGGACGTCACGTTGAGGCTGGAGGGCGACTTCGGCGGCCTGCCGGTGTCGGTGGTCCAGACCGCCTATCGCGTCGTCCAGGAGAGCCTCACCAATGCGCTGCGCTACGCGTCTGGCGCCGCCGTCGAGGTGCTCGTGCGCGGCGACGCCGAGGCGCTCGAGGTGGAGGTGTCAAACGGTCCCGCGCGCTCCGCGGCCACGCTGGATGGTCACGGGACCGGCAGCGGGCTGCGTGGGCTGCGAGAGCGGCTCGGCGCCGGCGGCGGAGCGTTCGCGGCGGGGCCCACCGACGATGACGGCTGGAAGGTGACCGCGCGGATGCCGCGGCAGGTGACCGCGGGCGCGGTCACCTGAGGCTGGGGGCGGGGCGGACCCGTCGGCGCGCAGCGCTTGCCTACCCCGCGCGGGAGGTTCCAGGATGTGCGCGAGGTGGTGAGTGGCCTGTGGCAGATCCCGCTGGCGCCGCGCGAGGTGGTCAACGCCTACCTCGCAGGCGACGTTCTGATCGACGCGGGGACGCCGGGCATGGGCAAGAAGCTCCCCGAGCGGCTCTCTGGCCGCACGGTGACCGCCCACGCCATCACCCACGCGCACGGGGACCACGTCGGTGGCTCGAAGGCCGTCTGCGACGCGCTCGGGATCGAGCTGTGGGCGCCCGCAGGTGACGCCGATGACGCCGAGCGCGGCACGCAGGTGATCGCCGAGGGCACGTGGGCGACGCCGCTGCTCCGGCGCGCGCTGGGCTCGCCCGCGCATCCGGTCGGCCGGCGGCTCGTCGAGGGCGACGAGGTGGGCGGCTTCACGGCGGTCGACACCCCCGGGCACTCGCCGGGCCACGTGTCGTTCTGGAGGGAGTCGGACCGCGCGCTGATCGTTTGGGCGACGTCTTCTTCAACAACAACATCCTCACGACGCGCCGCGGCCTCCGTCAGCCCGTACGGATCTTCACCGTCGATCCGGCTCGCAACCGCGAGTCCATGCGCCGGCTGATCGACCTCGATCCGGCCGTTGCGGTCTTCGGCCACGGGCCGCCGCTTCGAGACGCGGGGGCGAGGCTCAGGGCCTTCTCCGACGCGCTCGGCCCCGGCGGCTGACGCCAGGCGACGCCCGCGGTCGAGCGGCCCAGGCGATCGACCGCCTCTCGCGAGCGGGATCCCTGACTCACGCCGGCGGGTCGCCGGTCCGGCTCTCGCCGGCGCGCAGGCGGCGAATGTGCGCGAGCCGCTCGCCGAGGGCCGCCTCCTCGCCGTGCTCCGACAGCTCCAGGAACCGCTCCCCAAGCGCCTCGGCTGGCATCAGCTCCTGCTCGGAGACCCCCTCGGGGCGGTCATGCGGGTAGTCATAGCCATCGCCGCGGCCGAGCGCCTTTGCGCCCGGATAGGCGGCGCTTTGCATGTAGGGCGGTGGGTTGGCGGCTGGGCCGTTCTCGCGCACCCAGCGCCTGGCGGCAGCGAGCGCCCGATAGGAGGCGTTCGACTTCGGCGCAAGCGACAGGTAGACCGCCGCCTGGGCGAGGTTGTGGGCGCACTCCGGCAGCCCGACGTGCTCGACCGCGTGCGCGGCGGCGACCGCCACGAGCAGCGCGCGCGGGTCGGCGTTGCCGACGTCCTCCGAGGCGAGGATCACCATCCGGCGGGCGATGAAGCGTGGGTCCTCGCCGCCCTCGAGCATCGTCGCCAAGTAGAGCAGCGACGCGTCCGGGTCGGAGCCGCGCGTGGCCTTGATCCATGCCGAGATCGTGTCGTAGTGGCGGTCGCCGCCCTTGTCGTAGCGCACCGCCTTGCGCTGCAGGGCGTCCTCGGCCGCGGCGAGGGTC
>Ga0136614_10003342_pt1 | contig 10234 bp, 10 predicted proteins | sample AntDrymUQ2792106_2_FD_106643 | JGI IMG/M metagenome (GOLD analysis project Ga0136614, IMG submission 106643) | Polar desert sand microbial communities from Dry Valleys, Antarctica - metaG UQ279 (21.06) | ecosystem: Environmental > Terrestrial > Soil > Desert | place: Antarctica: Dry Valley... | reverse complement strand
CCGCACAGTGGTCTGCCGTGACGTCGCGACGCTGGCCGAGGCGATCCGATCGCTGCGGGTACGCGGGGCACCGGCGCTGGGTGTGGCTGGCGCCTACGGCGTCGCGCTCGGCGCGTTGGTTGACGGCGACGCGAAAGGCGCCGCGGCCATCTTGAGCGCGCAGCGACCGACGGCGGTCAACCTCGGCTGGGGCTGCTGGCGAGTGCTGGCCGCCGGGCCGGAGCCGGCGACGATGCTGGCGGCGGCGCGGCGGCTGGATGCCGACAACACCGCCGCCTGCGAGGCCATGGGCCGCCACGGCGCCGCGCTGCTTGGTGACCACGCCAGGGTGCTCACCCACTGCAACACCGGGACGTTGGCCTGCCAGGGGATCGGCTCGGCCTTCGGGGTGGTCCGCACGGCGTTCGAGGCCGGCAACCTCAAGCACCTGTGGGTCGACGAGACTCGCCCGCTGCTGCAAGGCGCACGGCTGACGGCCTACGAGGCGTCGGTGCTGGACATCCCGCACTCCCTGATCGTGGACGGCGCGGCTGGCGCGTTGTTCGCGGCGGGCCGCGTCGACGCGGTGCTGGTCGGCGCGGACCGGATCGCTGCCAACGGTGACACCGCCAACAAGGTGGGCACCGCGACGCTGGCCGTGCTGGCCCATCATCACGACGTCGCGTTCTACGTGGTGGCGCCGACCTCGACCATCGACCCGGCTGCCGCCGACGGCGCGGCCATCGACATCGAGTACCGCGACGCTGAGGAGGTGCGCACGGCGATCGGCATAGCGGTCCTCGCGCCCGCCACCACGCCAGTGTGGAACCCCGCGTTCGACGTGACCCCCGCCGCGTTGATCACCGCGATCGTCACAGAGCGCGGTGTCGTGCGGCCTCCGTTCCAGACAGGACTTGCCACCGCCGCCGCCGCGGGGTAGCCAAGGGCGCGTAGCCGGCGGCGTCCGCTACCGGATCGCCCGCCGTGATAGCCGGGCGTCCGCTACCGGATCGCCCGCCGTGATAGCCGGGCGTCCGCTACCGGATCGCCCGCCGTGATAGCCGGCCGTCCGCCACCGGATCGGCCGCTGTGATAGCCGGCCGTCCGCCGCCTGACCGACTGTCGTGATAGCGGGGCGTCCGCGTCCGGAATCATCGCCGTGATAGCCGGGATAGCCGCAATCCACAGCTGTGCGCAGCGGATTGCAGCGGCCGGCGCTGTCGGGTCTACGGTCGGTTGGTGCGGCTGCTGCTGGAGACCCTGTTGCCGCTGCGTTGCGCCGCTTGCGCGGCGCCCGCGAGCGGGCTGTGCTCGGCCTGCGCCCCCGCGGCCGCGCTGCTGGCGCTGCCCGACCGGGGCTTCGAGGAGCTGGGAGCGGGCACGGCGGCGTTGGGCGCGTTCGCCTATGACGGGGTCATCGCCGACGCCGTGCGCGGCATGAAGGTGGCGGGACGGCACGCAGCCGCCCCGCCGTTGGGCGCGCTGCTACGGCAACGGCTGCCGCTGCCGGCGGGTTGGCCGGTCACCTGGGTGCCCTCGACGCGGCGCCGGCTGCGCGAACGCGGCGTCGAACTGCCGCGCCTGCTGGCAGGCCCGGGCGCAGTGCCGCTGCTGCGCCGGGTGGCCGACCGCCCCGACCAGACGTCGTTGGATGCGGTGGCCAGGCGCTGGGCTCCGGTCGGCGCCTTCCGCGCGCTCGGCACCACGCCGGACCGGGTTGTGGTCGTGGACGACGTGCGTACGACCGGCGCCACCGCCCTGGCCGCCGCCGAGGCTCTGCATGCCGCCGGCGCCGAATGCGTCCTGGTGGTCACGCTAGCGGTCGGCGGGGACGCCGCGCGGCGCGCGCTCAAGTAGCCGAAGGGCGGTAGCGCACGGGGGTCGCACTCAGGGCTTGGGTGACGTGTCGGCGGCGTCAAACCTCGGCGTGGGCCTCATGCTCCGCGTCACGCTCACCGACGTGCAGCCGGATGGGCACGCTGGTGACCACCACGCCCCGCTCGAACAGCAACGCGCCCTTGATGATGAGTGCTGTCTGGTTGTGCAACGGCCGGTAGCGCAGCCGAGGCAACACGAACTCCGGCAAGACGCAGGTGACGACAGTGCGACGGCCGTCGGGTCGCAGGTCGCGGACGTAATCGCGGATGGACTCACCCAGCGCGCGAAAGGGGCTGTCGACCAGCTCTAGGGGCACCCGGACACCCCAGTCGTCCCAGGCGTGGAGCATGGCGTCGGCCTGCTCGGTCTCCAGGTTGACGGTCAGGGCCCGCAGCGTGGTCCCGCCCAGTCCTTCGGCGTAGGCCAGCGCGCGCATGGTCGCCTTGTTCACCCCCGACACCAGGACCACCACGTGGTGCTCGATCGGCTCCTCGACCGCGGAGGGCTCGCCGCCCTCGGGCGCCACGACGTTGGTCACCACCAGCCCCTGTCCGACCAGCCCCGCCTTGACGCGCAGGGCCAGGCGGTGGCGCCGGAGGACTTCGACCATGCTTTCTGACAGCGTCTCGCAGACCATGGCCGTCGTCGTGGACTCCGGGTGACGATCGCTGGCCGCCGCCAGTGCTTCGATGATGTTGTCGTCGGCGTGGCGGTCGTTCGACGGTCCCAGCTGCTGCAGCGCGACCCCGGGGGCGAGCCGCTGCCAGGCTTCGGTCAGGTCGGTGCCGGGTGCCGGCACCGCCACGGCGCTCAGCGACGCGGGATTGACCGCTCGGGCATAGGACAGGGCGCGCGACACCGACTCGTCGATCCGGTCGAGCACCAGCACCATGTGGTTCGGCCTGGAAGCGGCGGGTTCGGCGACGTCGCTGCGCAGCTCCAGGCTGACGTCGCCGTAGTGGCGATGGATGCGCTGCATCAGCACGACCAGCAGCGGTATCGCCACGATGACGATCCACGCGCCCCGCGAGAACTTGGTGACCGACACGATGACCAGCACCACGCCGGTCGTGGTGGCGCCGATGCCGTTGACGAGTGCCGAGCGCTGCCAGCCCGCGGTCCTGGTCCGCCACCAGTGGCGAACCATGCCCGACTGGGACAGGGTGAACGAGGTGAAGACGCCCACCACATACAGCTGGATGAGCCGGCTGACCTCGGCGTTGAAGGCGATGAGCAGCAGGCCCGCCATGACCGCCAGCACGACGATGCCGTTGCTGAACACCAGGCGGTCGCCGCGCGCGAGGAACTGGCGCGGCAGGAAACGGTCGCGGGCCAGGAACCACGACAGGCGCGGAAAGTCGGCGTACGCGGTGTTAGCGGCCAGGATGAGGATGGCCGCCGTCACGAACTGGACCATGAAGAAGCCGGGACCGTCGCCGAACACCGCCAGCGCAATCTGTGCGTTGACCGTGCGCTCCATGCCCTCGAAGGCAACGACGTTCTCGACGTGAGTCGCCAAGAAGCTGATGCCCAGGAACATGGTGACGGCCATGATCCCCATCACCCCCAGCGTGGTGGCGGCGTTGCGGCTTTGCGGGTAGCGAAACGCCAGCACCCCGTCGGAGATGGCCTCGACACCGGTTAGGGCCGTGGACCCGGACGAGAACGCCCGCAGGATGAGAAACAGGCTCAGGCCCGCCTCGACTTCGATCTCACCGGAGAAGGGCGCGGCGGGACAGCCGCCCACGCACTGCAGCAATCCAGTGATGATCAAGACGAACATCGTGGCGACGAAGGTGTAGGTGGGCAGCGCGAACAGCGCACCGGCTTCCTTGACGCCGCGCAGGTTGGCCACCGTGACCAGCAGGACGAAGGCCAGCGCTATCTCCAGCCGCAGCCCGGCAAGACCTGGCACGGCCGACGTGATCGCGGCGACGCCGGCGGCGATCGAGACCGACACGGTGAGGGTGTAGTCGATCAACAGTGCGCTCGCGGCGGTCAGGCCGGGCACGTCGCCGAGGTTGGTGCGCGACACGATGTAGGCGCCGCCGCCACGCGGGTAAGCCCGCACGGTCTGGCGGTAGCTGATGATGACGATGGTCAGCAAGGCGGCCACGCCGAAGGCCAGCGGCAGCACCAGGCTGAACGCCGCCGCCCCGGCCAGCGCCAGGACCAGCATCATCTCCTCGGTCGCGTAGGCCACCGACGACAGGGGATCGGAGGAGAACACCGGCAGGGCCATCCACTTGGGCAGCAGCTGGTGTTTCAACTCCCGGCTCGCCCTTGGCCTGCCAATGACGACGCGCTTCAGCGTCGACAGGTCGCTCACAACCGCTCCCTTAAGCTGCGGGTCCGTCGGTTTGGCGGCCCTGTGCACGGTGAGTACCGTGAGTATCGTAGGTCCGTTCGAGCGCGCCGCCACCGCAACACTGGAGGAAAGGGCCCTGGTGCACGTCATCATCGCCGGCTGCGGCCGTGTCGGGGGGCAGCTGGCCCGAGAGCTCGTGGCCGACGACCACGAGGTGGCCGTCATCGACAAGCGACCTGGGGCCTTCCGCCGCCTCGGCGACGACTTCGCCGGGCAGACTATCGTCGGCATCGTGTTCGACCAGGCCACCCTGGAGGCGGCCGGCATCAAGCGGGCGCAGGCCTTCGTCGCCGTCACCAGCGGCGACAACTCCAACGTCGTGTCCGCCCGCACGGCCCGGGAGCACTACCAGGTGGAGCGGGTCGTGGCGCGCATCTACGACCCCGAGCGGGCGGCCATTTACGAACGGCTCGGCATCACGACGATCGCCTCGGCGCGCTGGACCGCCGAGGCGGTGATGCGGACCATACTGCCGGCGGGTGACCGTATCGAGGGCAGCGTCGGGACCGGCAGCGGTGATGTCGTGCTGGTGACGGTGACCGTGCCCGCTGGTGTGCACGCCGCTGACGCTGGCCAGCTGACGCTTCCGGGCAAGGCGATCCTGGTGGCGGTCAGCCGCGAGGGGGCGACACACCTGCCGGTGCCAGGGGCGCGCCTCGAGTCGGGCGATCAGGTCCACCTCGCGGTCCAGCGCAGCGAGGTGGACAACGTTCGCGAGCTGGCGGACGCCCTTGTCGAGGAGGTGTCCTAGATGAAGGTCCTGCTCGCCGGCGCGGGCAACATCGGTCGCTACCTGGCGTTCGACCTGGCCCAGCGTGGCCATGACGTGATCCTGCTCGACCAGAGTCCCCGGGCCCTGGAGATGGTGCCTGACCACGACCTGACGTTGGAGCTGGTCGAGGGTGACGCCTGCGCGCCCAGCGTCTTGGAGCGGGTGGGGGCTCGCGAGGCCGACGTCGTGGTCGCCGCCACGGGAGACGACGAGGACAACCTGGTGATCAGCCTGTTGGCCAAGCAGGAGTTCGCGGTCCCAAGGGTGCTGGCTCGCGTCAACCACCCTGTCAACGAGTGGCTGTTCGACGAGTCCTGGGGCGTCGACCTGGCGGTCAGCCCGCCGCATCTGCTTACGTCCCTAGTGGAGGAGGAGGTGTCCAGCGGCGACCTCGTCCCGCTGTTGAAGCTGCAGCGGGGCACCGTCGAGCTGCTGGAGGTCCGTCTCGACGAGTACTCGCCCGCCGTCAACAAGCGCATCGAGGAGCTCGAACTGCCGCCGGACGTCACGCTGGTGGCGGTGGTCCGGGAGGGCCATGTGGTGGTCTGCAGGGGAACGACGCCGCTGACCCAGGGCGACGAGGTGCTGGCACTGGTCAAACAAGGCCGCAGCGACCTGCTGCGTAAGCTGCTGGTCGGCGAGCGGTGACGCACGCCCGCCGCCGGGTCCGTCTCGGCAGATCCAGTGTAAAAGAAGGGATGACTGATGGCGGTACGGCAGTGTCCACGCTGCGACCTGCGCTTCCGCGACGAGGCGGAGCTGCGGTCGCATCTCGGCGACGACCACGGATTGGACCCCGAGGCGCTGGAGCGCCATCTGGGGCACAGCGGATCGTCGGTGCACCGGCGGCCACCCGACCCGACCCATGTGGTGCACGCCGACCCGCACCGCCGCGACCGCTGACCGGCGACGTTGCGTACGTTGCGTACGACCTCGCGCTCTGTCGCGCGGCAGCGCTACTCGTACAACTCGGCGACCAACGCCCACGTCGGGTTGAGCATCATCAGGCCGTGGTCAGAGTTACGCGCCACGGTGCCGGTGAGGCGTAGGCCCGCGCCGAGCTCGAGGCCGCGAAGGTTCGAGCGCCCCGTGAACACGCCAGTCAGGCGCTGTGTCCCGTCCTCGATCGTCACCTCCAGCTGGCGGCCTGGCACCAGCCGGATGCGATAGACGACGCCGACACAGGTCGCCCGCTGCCGCGGCGGGCTCGACGCGATCGCGGTGGTGTCGGTGAACTGGCTGCGCCATCTGCGCAGGTCTTCGCTCCTGGTCGCCAACGGGTCCACCGCCATCGCGGGAGTGTAAGAGCAGTTGCGCTGCCGGCGACGTCCGGCGACGATGCACAGGTAGACAAAACGGAAGGAGCTTGGTGCGCGCTCGAATCGAGCTGACCAACCGCTTCCGTCCAGCGCTGCGGCCCGGTGGCCTACCGCTTCGCTGCATGAGCGCAGCGGCGGCACCCGCTGCGGGCTCGTCCCGGCCTCCGACATCCGTCGGGGGCCGTTGCCGTCTCGGACTCCAGGAGGCCGCGTGGACATCATCGTGAAGGCGAAGAACTGTGAGGTCGCCCCGCGGGTAAGAGAAGAGGCGATCCAGCGGGTGCAGCACGCCACCCGGTTCTTCGACCGCCTGCTGGGCGTGGAGGTGCTGTTCAGCGAGGAGCACAACCCCCGGATCGCCGCCAAGGCCGCTGTGGAGCTCACCGCTCGCACCAAGGGCCATCACATCCGGGCGGAAGGTTCCGGGTCCGATCACCGTGGAGCGGTCGACGTGGCGGTGGGGCGCTTCGAGCGGCAGCTGGCCCGCTACAAGGCCCGGCTGGTCGACCGCAGCCGCGGCCGCGATCGACATGTCCCCGCAACAGCTGTAGCCGGATCCCTGCCTGCGGCCGCCACCGCCGGGCCCGGCGACGGCTGGCCACGACCGCAGATCGTGCGCACCAAGCGCTTCGCGCTCGTCGGGATGGTCCCCGACGACGCCGCGCTGCAACTGGAACTGCTCGGGCACGACTTCTTCCTGTTCACCAACGCCTCGTCGGGGATCTGCAGCGTGGTCTACCGCCGGCGTGACGGCGAACTCGGCCTCATCGAGGGCGTGCCGGCCGACGATCAGCCAGGGCCTGCCGGGCGCGCATCTTGATCCGAGTGCGCTAGCATCACGTGCATGCGCACGACACTTAGTCTCGATGACGACGTCCTGCTCGCGGTCCAGGAGCGGGCCCGGCGCGAGAAACGCACGGCCGGGGAGGTGCTGTCGGACCTCGCTCGTCAGGCGCTGACGGGACAGCATCGGCGGCCCGAGGATCATGGGACGGAGCATCACGGGTTCCGGCCCCTGCCGCGCCGAGGCGCTGCCATCTCCAACGCGCTGATCGACCGGCTTCGGGAGGACGAACCCGAGTGAGGCGGGCGCTGCTCGACGTCAACGTGCTCCTGGCGCTGCTCGACAGCGATCACGTCGATCACGGCCGGGCCCGCGACTGGCTTCACGATGAGATCGCGGCGGGGTGGGCGTCATGCGCGATCACCGAGAACGGCTTCGTGCGGATCCTCAGCCAGCCCCGCTACCCGAGCCCCGTGTCACCTACGGAGGCCATCGAGCTGCTGAGCCGAGCGAGCGACAGCGGTCATCACGCGTTCTGGCCCTGCGATATCAGCGTGCTCGATGCCCAGGTGGTGGACCACTCCCGACTGCACGGTCCACGTCAGGTGACGGACGCCTACCTGCTCGCCCTGGCAGCGGCGCACGACGGGCGCTTCGTCACCTTTGACCGCTCTCTGTCCCTCTCCTCGGTGCACGGCGTCACCGAGGACCACCTCACGGTCTTGTAGTCCTCCCGTTCCGGGTCACCGTTGCTTCCTCGCGGTGCCGCCCACATCGGCACACGTTGGCCGACCGCAGGGGATCGTCTGCGGGGGCGGGCTGACCGGCTGGGTCGACGAGGCGTCTTGCTTGGCGCCGCCGGATAGCCCTGCGAAACCGTGCCGCCTACCGCTGAAGGTCACATGCCGGCAGACGGTTCTCTGGGCGACTTGTCCGGTTAGACTGGTGTCGACCGGCGTCATCCGGCGTCATCCGACGTCGACCGGCAGCAGACGCGCGAGGACCGCTCATGACGGATGAACCGAAGCGCCGTGATGCGATCCGCGTCATCGTCGCCGATGACCACGCGCTGTTCCGGCGCGGACTCGAGATGGTGCTGGAGTCCGAGCCAGACATCGAGGTGGTCGCGGAGGCCAACGACGGCAACGAGGTCGTTGCCATGGCCGAGCAGTACATGCCCGACCTGGTCCTCATGGACGTGCGCATGCCGAAGCGCGGTGGCATCGACGCTGCCCAGGCGATCAAAGACGCCGTGCCGCACACCAAGATCCTCATGCTGACGATCAGCGACGAGGAGGAGGATCTGTACGACGCGATCAAGGCCGGCGCCAGCGGTTACCTGCTCAAGGAGATCTCCATCGACGAGGTCGCCGGCGCCATCCGCAGCGTGCATGCTGGCCAGTCGCTGATCTCGCCGTCAATGGCTTCCAAGCTGCTCACCGAATTCGCGGCAATGGCGCGCAAGGGCGAGGAGCGCCAGCAGATGCCCGCCCCGCGGCTGACCGTCCGCGAGATGGAGGTGCTGACGCTCGTCGCGCAGGGCTTGAACAACCGCGACATCGCCAAGGAGCTGTTCATCTCCGAAAACACCGTCAAGAACCACGTGCGCAACATCCTGGAGAAACTGCACCTGCACTCCCGGATGGAGGCCGTGGTCTACGCGGTGCGCGAAAAGCTGCTCGAAATCAAGTAGCCGCAACGAGGGACATGTCCTACCCCTTCGCTACGTGAGGACAGGGTCGGCTGCAGGGCATCTGGGGCCGGCACCAGAGTGGTCGTCGCTGCCTCCGTCCCCTACCCTGACCAGTGAGCAGGGCAGCGAACTCGCTCGCAGCGATCTGCAGCCTTCGTGAGGGTCGTCGCAGATTCCCACGCTGTCGTCTGGTACGCAAAGGGCTCGTCCCGGCTCCCGTGGGATCGCCTGTCGTGGCCAGTGCGAAGACGATGGGGCTTCCTCTCGTAACGAGGGATTCTGCCATCCAGCAAGCCAGGCTGGTGGAGACCCTCTGGTAGGTAGCCGCGGCGTGGCGGACAGCCGGGAGCGGCGCGCGGAGCGCCGCCTACACTGGGACACCGTCGCATCCCGGCACAAAGGCAGGCTTCATCGTGGTCCTCCAGAAGATCTTGCGCCTCGGCGAGGGTCGTCACCTAAAGCAGCTCGAGACCCAGGTCAGCAAGGTCAACGCTGTTGAGTCGTCGGTCACCGAGCTGACCGACGAACAGCTGCGTGATCGGACCGTGGAGTTCCGCAGCCGCCTGGCCGACGGCGAGACCATCGACGAGCTACTGCCCGAGGCCTTCGCCACCGTGCGGGAGGCCGCGCACCGGGTTCTTGGCCAGCGCCCCTACGACGTCCAGGTCCTCGGCGGCATCGCCCTGCACCAGGGCGACATCTCTGAGATGCGCACCGGTGAGGGCAAGACGCTGACCTCGACGATGCCGGTCTACCTCAACGCCCTGGAGGGCAAGGGCGTCCATGTCATCACCGTCAACCCCTACCTGGCCAGCCGCGACGCCGACTGGATGGGACCGATCCATCGTTTCCTCGGCTTGAACGTCGGTCTCGTCGCCGCCCAGCAGTCGAGGCAGGAAAAGCGCGCCGCGTACGCCGCCGACGTCACCCACGGCACCAACAACGAGTTCGGCTTCGACTTCCTTCGCGACCACATGGTGCTGTCCAGTGAAGACAAGGCGCAGCGTGGGCACCATTACGCCATCGTCGACGAGGTCGACTCGATCCTGGTCGATGAGGCGAGGACGCCGCTGATCATCTCCGGGCCCGCCGACCAGGCCACCGAGTGGTACGCGGTCTTCGCCAAGCGGGTCGTTCCGCGCCTGAGCAAGGACACCCACTACGAGATCGACGAGGCCAAGCGGACGGTGGCGGTGACCGAGGAGGGTGTCACCCGCGTCGAGGAGCTGCTCGGCGTCAACAACTTGTACGAAAGCGTGAACACCCCGCTCATCCACCACCTGCAGAACGCCATCCGCGCCCAGGAGCTGTACCTGCGCGACCGTGAGTACATGGTCTCCGACGGTGAGGTCCTGATCGTGGACGAGTTCACCGGCCGCACGCTGATCGGCCGGCGCTACTCCGAGGGCCTGCACCAGGCCATCGAGGCCAAGGAGGGGGT
>Ga0136614_10003341_pt1 | contig 10236 bp, 9 predicted proteins | sample AntDrymUQ2792106_2_FD_106643 | JGI IMG/M metagenome (GOLD analysis project Ga0136614, IMG submission 106643) | Polar desert sand microbial communities from Dry Valleys, Antarctica - metaG UQ279 (21.06) | ecosystem: Environmental > Terrestrial > Soil > Desert | place: Antarctica: Dry Valley... | reverse complement strand
GTGCTGCTCTTCCGCACGATGGAAGCCTTGTATCGTCAAATGGCGTCTTTGTACGAAATTCAACTCCAATGAATTTCTAAACCGAGAATTGCTGTATAATCGGTGATTAGGCGGCTACCTTTTGTCATGAAAACCTTTATTTGAAAGGAGATGAGCTATGAGCACAATTAATCCTGAGATGGCATCTTTGAAAACCCGACTCAAAGCGATGTGGATGACCGGCGATTTCGGTCAGGTCGCAAAGCATATTGCTATGGGCGCGGAAGAGTTTATCGCCCGCCTTGCGCTAATGCCGGGCGTTCGCCTGCTTGACGTGGCTTGCGGCAGCGGTAATCTGGCGATACCGGCAGCGCGTCTCGGGGCAATCGTCACTGGTGTTGACATCGCCACGAATTTACTCGACCAGGCGCGGGCGCGTGCCGAATCCGAAAGCCTGACGATCCAGTTCGACGAAGGCGACGCGGAGAATCTGCCATACGGCGACGCGGCCTTTGATGAAGTCGTGAGTATGTTCGGGGCGATGTTCGCGCCGCGCCCCGAACTGGTTGCGGCTGAACTAGTCCGCGTCTGCCGACCCGGTGGACGGATTGCGATGGCGAATTGGACGCCGGACGGATTCATCGGTCAGATGTTCAAGATCAGCGGCAAATATGTGGCCCCACCGCCCAACATGCCGTCGCCTCTCAAGTGGGGCGACGAGAAAATTGTGCGCGAACGACTGCATGATGGAATTGCGGATTTACAATTGACGCGGCGGATGTGTCAGTTCAAATATCCATTTCCGCCTGCCGAGGTTGTTGAGTTCTTTCGCACGTATTACGGCCCGACGCAACGCGCGTTTGATGCGCTCGACAGTGACGCGCAGGCTGCGTTGCGAAATGAATTGGAGGGGCTGTGGGCGGAGCATAATCAAGCAACGGACGACACGACGCATGTTGAAGGAGAGTACCTCGAAGTTATCGCGACAAGAAACTAAAGGTCGGTAACATTTCTCAGGTCAGCCGCTGCCCGAGCGTATCATTCCATCAGACCGCCCGATAGCATTTCTCTCAAGATGCCTCCTTGCGCCGATGGTTAAATGCTGTTCGCAGGCGGCATGTGAATTTCAGTGTTAGCCGAAATACTTGTAACCTACACGGAGGCCGTGCAGGGCATCGGCGGGGAGGGTGGAGATGAGCACCCAGGTGAGGACGGCGTGGGAGAGGGCGAGGGCGTAGAGACTGGGGGCGCGTTGATAGACTGTTGCCCAGATGAGGCCGCCGAGGAAAGTGGCGCACATCAGCCAGGGGTTCGGCAGATGGAAGAGCGCGAAGAGCGCGGCGACGAGAATAATGCTCGCCACGCCTTTGCCAAAGATGAGTTGGGCGCGACGGTTGATGAAGGATTGCAGGACGTATTGCTGCAAGAGTCCCCACGCGAAGCCCCACAGGGGAAAGCCGAAGACCTCCCAACCCGCACGTCGCTCGCCGAAACTAAACTTCCCGCCAAACCAGAACCAGCCGACGAGCACGAGCAAAACTGAACCGGCAAGCATCGGGAGCAAGAGCAGACGCATGGCGCGCGTGAAGTTGTCCGTGCGCCAACCGAGATCGCGGAGCGTCTCGCCTCGCAGATAGTGCGAATAGAACATCAAACCGAAAGCGCAGGCAATTGGCACGGCGAACAAAGTCTTGTTACTGCCGAGCGCGAGCACAGCCCACTCGGCGATGAGAGTTGAAGAAGCGACGGAGACGAGTTCCCACGCGGCCAACGCGCGCGACTCGTTTGCAAGCGGAGAGACAGGCGCGCCCACGCTCGTTTCAAGCGATGCGGTTAACGGTCTGTTCGCTGTCGCTTCCGTCCCGCTCAACGTTGTCCCTCGCTTTCCCACCAAGCCTCCGGCACTGAGTTGTTTTCTTGATCTGCCGTCACGCTGAATTGCCGTGCGCCCCCGCCGATCTCGTGCAGCACCCGACGCCTGCCGTCGCCTATGACGTGCATGGCATAGACCCGCGCTTCGTAGGAGTGGTTCGGCGGGAGGGAAGGTGTGTTGAAGACGAAGCCGTGATAAGCGTCGAGGCTGCGGCCTGCGGCCAGCACATCAGCGCGCGGTGCGTTCGCGCTCAGACGGCTCACAAAATGGCCGTTGATGTAGAGATGCACTTCGACGCGCTCGTCAGGCGCGGCTTCATTGACAACCCACCCCGCGACCGCGCGCTCGTCGGCCACGTCAATTGACCCGCGAAAATATGGATGGAAATTTATGTACGCGAAGTAGACGGCGAGCGCGATGACGAATAACGCTTCGATGATTGACTTGGCGATGAGCGCGCGCGACAGTCGCGTGAGACGCACGGCGGGAGTCGGCGAGTTAGGATGTAATAGCGAATCGCCAGTCGTAAATCGTGAATAGTCTCTCACTAGCTTCTTCAATCTATTCACGATTCACGGCTGACGATTCGCGTGCAACTCGCTTTACGGACTCGACTCGGCGCATCCGTCGTCGTCCGTCGTTGCGACACGCTTCACTGATTCTGATAGGTGTTGCCGTTCGTATCCTGATAGACCCACGTATGATTGGTCGTGATCGTCCCGTCGGCAGCCAGATCGGGGCGCAAGCGGACGGTGATCAGCAACACTGTCGTGTCGTTCGGCGCGAGTTCGTTCACCCGCCAGGTGAGACGACGCGAATCGCCCGTAGCATCCTGTGGGCTGAGCGTCGGGTCTGAGGAGACGAACTGCAACGCATCGGGGAAAATTTCCGAGACGACGATGTTCTTCGCCAATCCCGCGCCCTCGTTGATGAGCACGAGGCGATAGAAGATCATGTCGCCCGGCGCGGTCGAATCCGTCACCTGTTCGGTGCGGACGCGCACGCGCGGCGCAGCCACGGTCAACACCGTACTCGCTTCGCTGGCGGCGCGGTTGGTGCTGGCCGAAGTTGCCACGACGTTATAAGCATATTGCTGGCGGTCGGCGGTCGAACGCGGAATCTCGACGCGCATGAGCAGAGGGAATTGGCCGCCGCGCGGATCAATTTGCGCGCTCTGCGTCACGCTTGGCTCAGAGTCTTGATGCTGGCCGTCGCCGTTCGTGTCGGCGTAGAGCGTGCCCGTGGGCGCACCCGGCGCGGTGATACGCAGGCCGTAAGATTCGGCGTAGTTGCCGGGATTGCGCACGACGAACGGGATGAAGATGACATCGCCGGGCGTGACCGTCAGGCCGGGCGAGACGGGATCAATACGCGCACGAGGCACGCGCCCGATGGCGATGCTTGGCCCGTCGTAGTTTGAGGCCATTGGCAAAGAAGCGGTGCGGAGCATCCCGCGTCCGATGGGGCCGGTCGCGGCCAGCGCGTTCGGCACGGCGCGGAGCGTCACATTGATTTCGCGCACGCCGCGCGAATCGAGATCGCCGAGACTCCAGATGGCCGTGCGCGAAGGGTTATCGTAGTAGAGCGGGAGCGGGCTGGCGCTGACGAGTTCAAAGTCGGTGCTAAAGACGAAGTCGGTGCGCGAACTGCGCGCGGGCGCGCTACCCGTGTTGCGCACAGAGATTGTCTGCGTAAAGGTGTCGCCGGGTTGGACGCTCTCGCGCGTCACGGCGGAAGAACCGGCGAGCGCGGCGGCGACGACCGTGATCGCGGCGTTCGAGATGCGTTGAATCTGATAGTCGGATTGCGAGGCGGCGCGCACGATGAAGGGGCGCTGCAGCCCGTCGGCGGCTGTCTCAGGAATGCGAATGTTGAGCAACACTTGAAGGTTCTGGTTGCGCGCGAGTTGCGGCGTGACGAGGATGGGAAGTCCCGTATCCTGCCCGCCCGAAGCGAGGCTGAACGTCGGCTGATACTCGGCGGGCAAGTCGGTTTCAAGACGGAACTGATCTTCCTTGTTGCCGGAGTTGGTGACGGTGAGCGGCAATTGCACAGCCTGACCGGGCGAGGCCGGAAGCGCGGCGCGGCTCAAAGCCAAAATGAGATTCGGCACCTGCTTGACCGTCAAAACAAAACCTTCCTGACCATTCGGCGCGCTGTTGACGATTGGCGGAGCAGTCGTCACGCTCTCGTTCGGTTCGGCGCGGGCGATGACGACGGGTGTCGGCGTGGCGACCGCTGTAGCGGACGGACGCGGGCGAGCCGGGACGGGTGTCGGCGTGGGTCGCGCCGGAACGGGCTTGTTGGCCGCAACTTGAGTGTCCGGGGATGTTCTCTGCGGCGGAGTGCGATGCGTCGGAATCCGGCTACGGCGGCTGCGGCTTGCGGGCGGCGTGTTGGCGGGAGAACTCTCAATCGTCAACGTCGGGGTCGTAGTTGCCGGCAGGGTGGCGCGCGCCACTTGGGGCGTCGGTAAAGGCGTCGAGCGCGGCGCAGACCGGGCGCTCAAACGCACGACGGGCGTCGGGGTCGGCGTCGGGATAAGGACGGGACGATTCGGGGTCGTCACTTGCGCGCTCTCTTGCCGGGTCGCGGCGGGCGTCGCCGTCGGCTGTGGCGTCGCGCCGCGCGCGGCTCTCTCGGTTTGCGCGGTTTGCAGTTCGCCTTCATAGATTTCAACGAAGGGCGTGTCCTTGATGGAACGCAGGCGTGCGGCGACCCCTTCGGCATCCGGCAGACGGCCTTGCGCGATGTAGGTGCGGCCCAGCCAGAGCAAGGTTAAATCGGTGATGATGCTGTTCGGATAATTTTTGAGAAAATCGCGAAAGACGGTGGCGGCCTGTTCATAGCGCCCTTGATTATAAAAATTCTGCCCCTTGGTGAACATGGCTTGCTCGACATCGGGCGGCGTGTCGTCTTGCTGGAAGGCAGACGCGAGCGGTGCGCAAGGGTTGGGGGTGAAGGCCAAGGCGGACGTGAAAGGCGCGCACAGAAGCGCAGCCGTTAGCGCAAACGCGCTGAGTTTATGCTGCATCATCAAACTAGTAATCCTCCGGCAGGAAGGTACAAGAAGTATTTCGATTGTTTCAATTGTTGTTGAAAACTCGTCCGGCGACTAGGTGCAGACGAGGGCGTGAACCTGTTTTGAGCATCACTTTCCGGCGCGCGTTACTATACAACCTTCACCCGCACCGGACAAGAACCGAACTTCCAACCCGACGCCCGCGCGTCATCCGTCAACGACGACGACCCACTTCGATGCGGTCGCCGGCCTGTAAATGCGGATCGGGAACTTGCCCCGTCTCGATATTATTTAAGAGATATTCGGTCGCCACCAGCCGACCGTCCGCTCCTTGCCGCGAGACGGTAACTTTAACTTTGTTGCCCGCCACGCGCGACACGCCGCCCGAAGTGAGAATGGCCTGCGTCAGCGTCATGCCGGGATGAAAATCTTTCTGTCCCGGTGAGTTGATCTGCCCGCCGACATAGAAGAATTCTTGCGGGCGCGATTGAATGTTAATGATGTCGCCGTCAGAGATCAGTTCATTCAACGCTGCCGGGTCAGCGAGGTCAACAGTTTTGTTGCCCCCTGTCGCGCGCGAAATGATGACGGCGCGACTGGCCTCCGCGCGCGGATTGGCTTCCGACAAAACGACGTAGAGCGGCACGGCTTCGCGGCGTAAAATTTTCGCGCCCGGCTGATCTACGAGGCCGCTCACCGTTGCCGTGTGGCTCGCATACTCGCGCACCACGATCCGAAACTGTGCGCGGTCATAAACACCTCGTCGTTTCAGTTCGGCGGAAAGGCGCGCGCCGATCTCGCCGGTCGTCATGCCGACAACATTGATGGGATCGCCCGCCAGTGGATAATCGAGAATCCCGGTGGACATCACAGTGTAGAGAGTTGAATCCTTCGACATGCCGCCCGCGAGACGTATGTCCAGGATGTCGCTGAGGCCGACGCGATAAAGCGCGGTGAGCGGTAAGGGGGCAGGAACAGCAGCGGCTGTTGCCGTCGTAGATTCCGCATCTCCGGCCGGCGCGGGCGGCTCGTACTTGGGCGGTCCGGGGACACCCATCACCGATGGACTGCCGAAGACGGGCAGCGTGGTGGTGGTCGCTTTCGGCGCGCCGTCGCTCGCCGAGTTGGTTGAAGGTGTCGTGATCTTCGTGTTGGGAGCGGCAGCCGAGGTTAGAACGGTCGGAGCTTTTTGGGTGTCGGATTTATCGTTGTCACCATTCGGAGACTCATTTTTCGCCTCGCGCTTGGTTGCGGTCGAACTGCCAGCGGGCGAATCAGCTTCCGCCGAGACAAGGCGCGACTGAGCGCTCGCGGTGGCCGCCGACGACACCCAAAGCGTTAGCCCAATCACCAACCCAAATAGGACTTTACACATATTGCACTCTATATTCCCCAGGCTTCGACGCGAACGCACTGACCGGGCACTGGCCGGTGAAGTCGCCGCGTTAAAGTCTTAGTTCTCTGAAAGTAATTTGCTGCGTGCGGGTATTTCCCTCTGCCGGGCATGATCAGGGTCAGGCAAATCGTCCCGTCACTTAGGTTAAACAACGAAAACTCTCTCTTTCGCAAAGTTCAAAGTGTCAATTTTTCCCGTCAGACTCAAATTTTACCGGAACCCCGGCGCGTCGAGTCGTCTTTTGTGTGGAGTGATACTTGGCTTGGCTTCCGGTTAAATGCGTGGGATGCAGGACATTTAAGTTCGCGGGAAGTTTATCGGGTCGCCTCGCGTAGCGAAGCGCGCTAGGTTGATTCTACTCTTCGCGTTTCGGGGTTGGCAAGTTTTCCGGTGAAAATAAGTGCGGCCAGCGTTTGCCGAGTTGGACGCGAACAATTTCTTCCGCGCCATCGGCGGTCGCACACTGCGAACATTCGGCGGCGATCTCGCTCGCGCTCAACGCATCAACGCGCGCCAGCGTCCGGCGCACGCGCGGCATCGCCGACGCGGTCATGCTCAGCACGCGCGCGCCGAGTCCGACCAATACCAGCGCGTAAGCGGGCGTGGCGGCCATCTCGCCGCAGACAATGGCGGGGATGCCTCTATCGGCAGCCGCCTTGATCGTACGTTCGATGCTTTGCAACACCGCCGGATGCAGCGTGCGAAACCACTCGGCCACTTCGTCGTTGCCGCGATCAACGGCGAGCAGGTATTGCACGAGATCGTTCGTGCCGAGACTGAAGAAATCAACTTCGCCCGCGAGTTTGTCCGCCATCAACACGGCGGCGGGCACTTCGATCATCGCGCCTACTTTAAGTTCCCCCGTCTCCTGCCCTTGCGTCTGCAAACGCGCGCGCTCTTCTTCGATGATGCGCCGCGCGCGCCTTACCTCCGCTACGTCCGAGATCATCGGCAGCACGACATCGAGCCGCCCGCGCGCCGCCGCGCGAAGCAGCGCACGCACTTGAGTACGAAGCATCTCTTCGTGCCGGAAAGAGAAACGAATCGCACGCAGGCCAAGCGCGGGATTTCGCTCGCTCTCGAAGTCTTCCCCGGCATGATGCTTATCCCCGCCGAGATCGAAGAGACGCACTTTCGCGCCGTCCGCGCCCGCGAGCGCGGCGACCTCCGTATAGGCCGCGCACTGTTCATCCTCCGTCGGGACGCCGCCGCGCTGCGAAAAGAGAAACTCCGAGCGAAACAGGCCGATGCCCCGCGCCCCGTAACGACGCACGCTTTCATATTCCGCCGGCAACTCGACATTCGCGCACAAAATGATCTCAACCCCATCGGTCGTCAGCAGCGGCTCTCGCCCGTTATCCGAGCCGTTCGCGCCCGCGCTCGACGGCAAGAGTTTTCGCGCTTCTTTGAAATGCTCGACCGTCTCGTCCGCCGGGTGCAACACCACTTCGCCCTGTTCGGCGTCAATCATGATCTCGTCGCCCGTGCGCGCGTGGCGATAGAGTTCGCGCAAACCGACGATGGCCGGGATGCCGAGACCGCGCGCGATGATCGCCGTGTGTGAAGTCCAACCGCCCGCGTCCGAGGCAATCGCGCGAACATGTGAGAAATCGAGTTCCGCCGCCGCCGAAGGCAATAACTCTTCCGCGACGAGGATCGCATCTTCGGTCAAATGCCGCGACTGCGCTTCACCGCTCAAAGCGACGAGCAGGCGGCGCGTCACGTCTTCGATGTCGGAACTTCTCTCGCGCAGGTAATCGTCTGTGATTTCGGCATAGACGGCGAGCAGTTTGTCGGAAGCGACCTTGACAGACCATTCGGCGTTGGCGCATTCCTGCCGGATGTAGCCTTCCACTTCTTCGAGCAATTTACGGTCTTCGAGCATCAGGAGTTGCGCGTCGAAAATGTAGGCGTGTTCCGCGCCGAGCGCGTCTTCGGCGCGTCGTTTGATCGCCATCAACTGACGACGTGACAGGCGCACCGCCGCCTGAAAACGGCGCACTTCACGCTTGATGTCATCTGCTTCCAGCATCGTGCGATAAATATTTTGCCGCCCGCCCGTGTGGATACGCAGCACCCGACCCGCCGCCATCCCCTCCGAGACGGCCACGCCGCGCCAGCGCATCTCACGCTTTTCATTCTTCGCCCGCTTGCTCATACTTCCTGTTCTTCCCCGAAACCGCTTTCGATTAAAGCGCACACCGCGCCCATCGCCTCGCGCTCATCCGCGCCTTCAACGGTTAAGCGCAACTCCGTCCCGCGCGAGGCCGCCAAAAGCAGCACACTCAAAATTGACTTGGCATCGGCCACCGCGCTCTTGTCCGCCCGCTCCAGCCGCACGCTGCTGCGGAACGCGCTCGCCGTGCGCACGAGACGCGCGGCGGCGCGAGCGTGCAGCCCCAGACGATTGACGATCAATATTCGCTTCTCCAACATCCAGCCCGATTTCGACTTCGCTTCAACTCTTCTTCTTCGGCGTGGCAAGCAACTCGCCCGCGAGGTAGATGGCCTGTTGCCCCTGATCGCGAACGCGCCCCGCGACAATCGCGAGCGTCTCCGCCTCGGTCTGGCTCGCCAGTTTGATCACCATCGGCAAGTTCACGCCCGTCACCACTTCGACTTCGCCTTCGACGAAGAACATCGAAGCGATGTTGGTCGGCGTCCCGCCGAACATGTCCGTCAGGATGAGCACCCCACGCCCTTCCGAGACGCGCGCGATTGATCGCTCGATCTCTTCGCGCGCCGCGTCCACATCGTCGTGCCAGCCGATTGAGATCGCTGCGATGTGGGCGATGGGGCCGATGATCATCTCCGCCGACGCGAGGAGTTCGGTCGCCAACTGCCCGTGCGTCACGACCACTCCCGCCACGCGCCCCTTCGTTTCGACTTTTCCGCCATCATCCATGACACGCCGCTCCGTCTGACTATCGAAAATTTCTACAGTTCTTAAATATCGTTGGCGATGTTGCCCATCAAATAACCGCCAACCGCCGCGTTGACGCCGACGATGCGGGCGATGAGTTTCAGTTCATTCTGGTCGAGCCAGATACCTCCGCAGGTCACGCATTTATCAATCAGCACCAGATCGTAGATGATCAATTTTTTCATCTCCAGCCCGTCAATCGGACACACGCGCACCGTCTCGCGCGACGGGTTGAGATTCTCCGTACAGTCGGTGCAGATCAAAAATTCGTGCTCGATGGAGACATCTTCGAGTCTGTAATCACGGCGGCAACGGATGCAGTCGTCATTTTCGCTCATGCCAATTTCCCCCTGTGCTGTAAGTGTCTGAATGAATCATTTGGCAGCGGCGCGGTCGCCCTTCGTGCGGCGCGCCCTTGTTTTACTCACATCGCGATGGACGGCGGTAGCTTTGAACCCGTTGCGGCTCAGACGACGCGCGAGGGCGTTGGCAACCATCACGGAACGATGCCGCCCGCCCGTGCAGCCGATGCCGACCGTGACGTAAGACTTGCCTTCGCGTTGATAGAGCGGCAAGAGATAATCGAGCAATCCCCCGAAGCGTTCGAGCGTCTCGATTGTTTCCGCCTGCTTTTTCAAAAATTCGATGACGCGCCGATCATTGCCGGAGAAGGCGCGCAAATCCGCAATGAAATGCGGATTGGGCAGATGCCTCACGTCGAACAACAAGTCGAGATCACGCGGCCCGCCATACTTATGGCCGAAACTCAAGACCTGGACGCGCATCGGCGTGCCTTCCGCATCGGGACTGAAACGCTCGATGAGGTAGCGACTCAAAGAATGAACGTTGTGCTCGGAGGTGTCAATGATGAGGTCGGCGTGATGGGCGCGGATGTCGGCCATCGCGGCGCGTTCGGCGCGGATCGAGGCGAGCAACCCGTCGCCCTGCTCCGCCGGATGCGGCCTGCGCGTTTCGCTGAAGCGACGCTGCAAAACGTCGTCCGAGGCTTCAAAAAAGAGGACGAAGACATCGAGTTTGCTCGC
>Ga0136614_10003336_pt1 | contig 10241 bp, 8 predicted proteins | sample AntDrymUQ2792106_2_FD_106643 | JGI IMG/M metagenome (GOLD analysis project Ga0136614, IMG submission 106643) | Polar desert sand microbial communities from Dry Valleys, Antarctica - metaG UQ279 (21.06) | ecosystem: Environmental > Terrestrial > Soil > Desert | place: Antarctica: Dry Valley... | reverse complement strand
GCCTGCCCCGCAGCGACGTCAGCACGTCGGCAGCGTACGGCGGCGCGGGCCGCGCCGGCACCCGTCGGCCGGTCAGCCGACGGAGACCGTGGGCCCCGCCGCGGGTGTGCCCCCCTCCACCGGCTCCCCCATCTCCTCGGCGATCCGCATCGCCTCCTCGATCAGCGTCTCGACGATCTGCGACTCCGGGACGGTCTTGACGACCTCCCCCTTGACGAAGATCTGCCCCTTGCCGTTGCCGGAGGCGACACCGAGGTCGGCCTCCCGCGCCTCGCCCGGGCCGTTGACGACGCACCCCATGACCGCGACGCGGAGCGGGACCTCCAGACCCTCGAGCCCGGCGGTCACCTCGTCGGCGAGGGTGTAGACGTCGACCTGCGCGCGCCCGCACGAGGGGCAGGACACGATCTCGAGCTTGCGGGGCCGCAGGTTGAGCGACTGCAGGATCTGCGCGCCGACCTTGACCTCCTCGACCGGGGGCGCCGACAGCGACACCCGGATCGTGTCGCCGATGCCCCGAGCGAGCAGGGCCCCGAACGCGACCGACGACTTGATCGTCCCCTGGAAGGTCGGACCCGCCTCGGTGACACCGAGGTGCAGCGGCCAGTCGCCGCGCTCGGCGAGCAGCTCGTACGCCCGCACCATCACCACCGGGTCGTGGTGCTTCACCGAGATCTTGAAGTCGTGGAAGTCGTGCTCCTCGAACAGGCTCGCCTCCCACACCGCGGACTCGACCAGCGCCTCGGCAGTGGGCTTGCCGTACCGCGCCAGCAGCCGCTTGTCGAGGCTGCCGGCGTTGACGCCGATGCGGATCGAGACGCCGGCGTCCCGGGCCTCCCGCGCGATCTGGCGCACCTGGTCGTCGAAGGCCCGGATGTTGCCGGGGTTGACACGTACCGCGGCGCAGCCGGCGTCGATCGCGGCGTAGACGTACCGGGGCTGGAAGTGGATGTCGGCCACGACGGGGATCTGCGACTTGCCCGCGATCGCCGGCAGCGCCTCGGCGTCGTCCTGGCTGGGGCAGGCCACCCGGACGATGTCGCAGCCGGTCGCGGTCAGCTCGGCGATCTGCTGCAGCGTCGCGTCAATGTCCGTCGTGGGGGTCGTGGTCATCGACTGCACCGACACCGGCGCGTCGCCGCCGACCAGCACGTCGCCGACGGCGATCTGGCGAGACGCTCGCCGCGGCGCGAGCACTTGTGGTGGACCCTCGGGCATCCCGAGGTCGATGGCGGTCATCGGGTCACTCCAGTCGTACGGGGTTGACGATGTCGGTCCACACCAGCAGGACGCCCATGACGAACAGCAGCAGCCCAAACGCGTACGCGACCGGCAGCAGCCGTCCCACGTCGAAGTAGCCGGGGTCGGGCCGGCCGAGCAAGCGCGCCCACCCGCGGCGCAGCGCCTCGTACAGCGCGCCGGCGATGTGCCCGCCGTCGAGTGGCAGGATCGGCAGGAAGTTGAACACCGCGATGAACAGGTTGACGCCGGCCAGCAGGCCGACGACGTCGGAGACCCGGGCGGTCCACGGCGACCGCTCGTCGGTGACCAGCTCGCCGGCGACCCGACTCGCCCCGACGACGCTCATCGGGCTGTCCTGCTCGCGCTCGGCACCGACGGCGGACTGGGCCACCCCGACCATGCGTTCGGGCATGTCGAGCAGCGCCGCCCCGGTCGCCTGGAGCAGGCTGCCCATGGTGCGGGCCACGTCGACGGGGCTGCCCCGGACGTACGGCTGGGTCGGGGAGACTCCGAGGAAGCCGACCTCGACGAAGGCCTGGGGGTCGTCGAGGACCTCCCGGGTCGAGACCGTGGTGTTGGTGGTGAGGTCCTGCGGCTCGCCGTCCCGCTCGATGCCGATGACGGCGTCGCCCTCGTCGTTGTCCCGGATGAGCGCGGTCAGCTCGTCCCAGTCGGCGACCTCGTCGCCGTTGAAGGTGGTGATGACGTCCCCGGGCCGCAGCCCCGCCTCCCGCGCCGGGGACACGGGGTCGCCGGGTTGGCAGGTCTGCTCCTGGCGATCCGCCGGCACCACGCAGTCCGACACCGTCTCGACGGTGAGCGTGGGGTTGCCGGGGACGCCGATGCCCATGATGAGGACGGCGAACAGGCCGGTGGCGATGACCACGTTCATCAGCGGCCCGCCGGACATGATGACGAGCTTCTGCCACCAGGGCTTGCGGTAGAACAGCCGGTCCTCGTCGCCGGGCCGCACCAGCTCGTACTCCGCGGCGCGCGCGTCGGCGACCAGCTGGGTGAACATCCCGGTGTTGCTGGCGCGGACCCGGCTCGGGTGGTCGGCGTCGGTCCGGTCGCCCTTGCCGGGCGGCAGCATGCCGACGAGCTTGACGTAGCCGCCGAGCGGCACCGCCTTGACGCCGTACTCGGTCTCGCCGCGGCGCACCGACCACACGCGGCGGCCGAAGCCGACGAAGTACTCGGTCACCTTGACGCCGAACTTCTTCGCCGGCCACATGTGCCCGACCTCGTGCAGGGCGATCGAGGCCATCAGCCCGAGGAAGAACACGACGACACCGACGGTGTAGACGACCGCTTCCACGACGTGCCTCCCTCCCCCGGTCTCGTCGGCCGGTCCGTCAGCCGGTCCGTCAGCCGCCGACGTGTGCGACCGCCCGCTCCCGGGCCCACGTGTCGGCTGCCAGCACGTCGTCGACGGTGAGCGGCGCGGCGGCCTGCGCCGCGGCTCGGTCCGAGGTCGAGCGTACGCGGTGCGGCCCCCCCAGCGCCTCGTCCAGCACGGCACCGACCGTGTCCGCGATCGCCGGGAACCCGAGCCGTCCCTCGAGGAAGGCTGCGACGCACACCTCGTTGGCGCCGTTGAGGACCGCAGGGGCGGTGCCGCCGTGCGCTCCCGCGCGGCGGGCCAGGCGTACGGCGGGAAAGGCCTCGTCGTCGAGGGGGGCGAAGTCCCACCTGCTGGCCGTGGTCCAGTCGCACGCCGGTGCCGCGTCCGGCACCCGGCCCGGCCAGGCCAGGCCCAGCGCGATCGGCAGCCGCATGTCCGGCGGCGAGGCCAGCGCCACCGTCGAGCCGTCGACGAGCTCGACCATCGAGTGCACGTACGACTGCGGGTGCACCACGACGTCGATGCGTTCGAGACCGATGCCGAACAGCAGGTGCGCCTCGATGACCTCCAGCCCCTTGTTCATCAGGGTGGCCGAGTTGACCGTCACCAGCGGGCCCATCGCCCAGGTCGGGTGGGCGAGCGCCTGGTCGGGCGTGACGTCGGCGAGCTGGTCGCGGGTGCGTCCCCGGAACGGGCCACCGCTCGCCGTCACCAGCAGCCGACGTACGTCGGCGGGGTCCTCGCCGCGCAGCGCCTGCGCCAACGCGGAGTGCTCGGAGTCGACGGGGACGATCTGGCCCGGCCGGGCCGCTGCGGTGACGAGGTCGCCGCCGACGATGAGCGACTCCTTGTTGGCCAGGGCCAGTGTGGCGCCGGCGCCGAGCGCCGCGAGGGTCGGCCGCAGGCCGGCCGCCCCGTCCATCCCGTTGAGCACGGTGTGGCACGGCAGGGCCGCGACCTCGCTCGCGGCGTCGGGTCCGGTCACCAGCCGCGGGAGCCGGGTGTTGCCCGCGCTCCACCCCCGACGCTGGGCCTCGGCATAGAGCGCGAGCTGCACGTCCTGGGCGGCGCTGGCCCGGGCGACCGCGACGACGTCGACCCGGTGCTGCAGGGCCTGGGCGGCCAGCAGCTCCGGCCGGCCGCCACCGGCGGCGAGCGCGACCACGCGGAACCGGTCCGGGTTGCGGGCCACCACGTCGAGCGCCTGGGTCCCGATCGAGCCGGTCGACCCGAGGACGAGGACGTCGCGGCGCTCCGGCACGACAGTGGTCACCCCGGCATCCTCCCAGCCCTCCCCCTCCCGCGATCCGCGGCTCGTGGTCACGCCATCCGCGACTTGTGGTCACGCCATCCGCGGAGGGGTCAGGCCTACTTGACCTCACGGCGCAGCAGGCGCACCAGACCGAGCGCGGCCGGGACGAGCACCCAGATCGACACCGACACGGCCAGCCGGGCCCACGCGTCGCCGTCCATCTCGTGCGTCGACGACGGGATCGTCGTGGTGTTGAGGTCGACCCACCGCCCGATATCGGCGAACCACTGCACGGTCGAGGTGAGGATCCCCCACAGCGTGGGCAGCGCGAAGTAGGTCACGATGGCCGCCGCCGAGTTCATGATCAGCATGCCGAGGGCCACGCCCTGCACGACACCGACCAGCTGCAGGGTGAAGAGGTCACGCACACCCTCGACGCCGAACGTCCAGCTCCCGTCACCGTCGAGCGCGGCCGCACCGACGACGTTGGCGAGGGCCGCAAGCCCTATCGCGACGACCACCGCGGCCGCGCCCAGGACCAGGGCGGCGGCTAGCTTGACCACGACCACCCGCCCGCGATGCGGCTCCAGGGTGAACGTCACCAGACCGGTGCGCTGGCCCCACTCGCTGGTCACGGCCAGGATGCCCAGCACCGGCAGCAGGATCGCCTGCGGCATGCTGGTGGCGTTGACGAGGTTGGTGAACGTCAGCTCGCTCGGCTCAGCGGCGAACATGAAGATCACCACGACCGCGGCGGTGAGCAGGGCGATCCCCCAGGAGCAGCCAGGTGCCCGCGCGGGTGTCCATCAGCTTGCGCAGCTCGACTCGTACCAGGCGGCCCTGCGACACCGGGGAGGTGTCGGCGAGCGCCGGGCCGCTCGCTATCGGGCGCGGCGCGTCGAACGCCGACATCGGCTCCGAGCTCTACATGAGTGTCGCGACGGTGAAGGCGCATTCTCTCGCGGCTGCTCACCAAGCTGGACGCGGACAACCGGGTGCAGATCGCGATCCGCGTGCACGACGCCGGCCTGCTCTGACCCCCACGCCATCCGGCCCGGCGATCAGGGGGACTGCTCGCGCCGGCCCCAGGGGCTGCCGTACGCGGTCAGCAGGTCGAGGAACGGCACCGCGTCGAACGCCTCCGGGCCGAGGACCCCCGCACCGGACCAGGCACCACGGGCGAGCAGCTCGAGGGCGACGACGGGGTTGACCGCCGTCTGCCAGACCACGCACTGGTGCCCGTACTCACGCATCGACCACGCGTTGTCGACCACGTGGTAGAGGTACGTCGAGCGGGGCTCGCCGTCCTTGCCGGTGCCGGTGACCTGGAGGCCGGCGCAGGTCCTGCCACGCATCCGGTTCCCGAGCGTCGCGGGGTCGGGCAGGCACGCACCGACCACGTCCCGGGGACTCACCTCGACGCCACCCAGCCGCACCGGGTCGGTGCGGTCGAGGCCGAGCTTGTGCAGCGTCTTCAGCACGCCGATGACCTCGTCGCCGAGGCCGTACTTGAACGTCACCCGCCGGGGGGCGAGGACGCGCGGCATCAGGACGACCTCCTCGTGCTCCACGTTGACGCACTCGACCGGGCCGATGCCCTCGGGAAACTCGAAGGTCTCCGGCTCGCTGAACGGCGCCGTCGTGAACCAGCCCCGCTCCCGCTCCCACACCACCGGCGGGTTGAGGCACTCCTCGATCGTCGTCCAGATGGAGAACGTCGGTGCGAAGGCGGCCTCGCCGTCCGGACCCTCGACGGTGAGGTCGGCCCCGTCGCGCGTGCCCAGCTCGTCGATCTCGTCGAACAGGTGGTCGGCGGCGTACCGGGCGAACACGTCGGACAGCCCCGGCTCCACCCCCATGCCCACCAGGGCGAGGCGACCGGCGCCCGCCCATTGCTCGGCGGCCGCGAACTGCTCGTCGCCGAGCTTGACGCCGACCTGTGCGTACGGACGCTCGGGGTGCGGCCGCGACAGGCTCATCGCCATGTCGAGGTAGTCGGCGCCGGCGGCGTACGCACCCTCGAAGACGCCCATGACGAAGCGCGGGTCGACGGCGTTCAGGACGTGGGTGATGCCGTGGGCGCGGCACAACCGAGCCACCGACGCCGCCGACGAGGCGTCGACCTGCGCGAACGCGAAGCGGTCGTCGTCCACGGCCTCGGCACTGCGTCGGGCGCGTGCCTCGTCGCGGTCGGCGACGACGCAGGCGACGAAGAAGTCCCGCCGGGCAGCGATTGCCGCGAAGGCCGCGCCGACGCCGCCGGAGCCGACGACAAGGATCCGCACCGCTCAGACCTCGATGTTGGTCATGACGTGCTTGATGCGTGTGTAGTCCTCGAAGCCGTACATGGACAGGTCCTTGCCGTAGCCGGAGTGCTTGAAGCCGCCGTGCGGCATCTCCGCGACCAGCGGGATGTGGCAGTTGACCCACACGCAGCCGAAGTCCAGGCGTCGGGACATCCGCATCGCCCGACCGTGGTCCCGGGTCCAGACGCTGGACGCCAGGCCGTAGCGCACCCCGTTGGCCCAACGCACCGCCTCGTCCTCGTCGTCGAAGCGCTGCACCGTGATGACCGGACCGAAGATCTCGTCCTGTACGGCCTCGTCGTCCTGCCGGAGCCCCGAGACCACCGTGGGGGTGTAGAAGTAGCCGTTCGCGAGCTCGCCACCGACCCGCTCGCCCCCGGTCTGCAACGCGGCATGGTCCGGCAGCCGGTCGACGAAGCCGGAGACCTTGTCGAGGTGGGCGTCGGAGTTCACCGGGCCGTACGCCACGTCGGCGTCGTCCGGCCGGCCCGTACGCGTGCCCCGTGCCTGGTCGCTCAGCGCGGCGACGAAGTCGTCGTGCACGCGGGGACCGGCGAGCACGCGGCTGGATGCGGTGCAGTCCTGGCCGGCGTTGAAGTAGCCTGCCGCCGCGATCGCCTCGGCGGCGGCCGCGACGTCGGCGTCGTCGAAGACCACGACCGGCGCCTTGCCGCCGAGCTCGAGGTGCACCCGCTTCAGGTCGTCGGCCGCGGAGCGGGCGACCTCCGTGCCGGCCCGCACCGAGCCGGTGATGGACACCATCTGCGGCCTCGGGTGCGAGACCAGCTCGCGCCCGGTGTCGCGGTCGCCGCACACCACGTTGAGCACGCCCGCCGGGAACGACTCGGCAGCGATCTCGGCGAGCAGCGTCGTCGACGCGGGGGTGGTGTCGCTCGGCTTGAGCACCACGGTGTTGCCCGCCGCGAGCGCTGGCCCGATCTTCCAGACCGCCATCATGATCGGGTAGTTCCACGGCGTCACCTGGGCGCAGACCCCGACCGGCTCGCGCCGCACGAACGACGTGTGGCCCGCCATGTACTCGCCGGCCGACCTGCCCTCCAGCACCCGCGCGGCGCCGGCGAAGAACCGGATCTGGTCCACCATCGGCGGGATCTCCTCCGCGAGCGTCAGCGCCACCGGCTTGCCGGTGTCGCGGCTCTCCACGGCCACGACCTCGTCGGCGCCGGCCTCGATCGCGTCGGCGAGCCGCAGCAGCGCCTGCTGGCGCTCCCCCGGCGTCGCGTCCCGCCAGGTGCCGAACGCCGCGTCGGCGGCGCGCATCGCGCGGTCGACGTCCTCGGCCCCCGACAGCGGGGCGGTCGCGTAGACCTCCCCCGTCACCGGGTCGACGACGTCGTACGTCGCGCCGTCGGCCGCGTCGACGGACTCGCCGCCGACAAAGTTGCGGAAGGTGCGCTTGTCGGACACGCGGAACACACTCCTCGTAGCGGATTCGATGGTGCTGACTGGGGGATGCGACGCATCCTCGCGGTCACACGCCTCGAGCGCAACGGTATCCGCAGACCCGAGCCGACGACCAAGACCCCTCCCCCGCCGCCTAGGGTCGGCTGGTGCCCTCCGCCCCGCTCGACCTCGTCGGGCTCGACGCCCTGCTCGACGACGAGGAACGGGCGATCCGCGACACGGTGCGACGTCTGGGCGAGCGTCGGCTGCGTCCTGACGTGGCGGAGTGTTTCGAGCAGGGCCAGGCGCCGCTGCGCGAGCTGCCGCGCGCGCTGGGGGGGCTCGGGCTGCTCGGGATGCACTTGTCCGGGTACGGCTGCGCGGGCACGTCGGTGGTCGCGTACGGCATGGCCTGCCACGAGCTGGAGGCGGTCGACTCCGGGCTGCGCAGCCTGGTGTCGGTGCAGGGGTCGCTGGCGATGTTCGCAATCCACCGCTTCGGCTCCGAGGAGCACAAGCAGCAGTGGCTGCCCCGCATGGCGGCCGGGGACGCCATCGGCTGCTTCGGCCTCAGCGAGCCCGACGCCGGCTCCGACCCGGGGTCCATGCGCACCTCGGCCCGGCGCGACGGCTCCGGCGACGACGCGGACTGGGTCCTCGACGGCACCAAGATGTGGATCACCAACGGCACCGTCGCCGCCGTCGCGGTGGTGTGGGCGCGCACCGACGACGGCGTCCGTGGCTTCGTCGTCCCGACCGACACCCCCGGCCTCACCACCGTCCCGGTGGGACACAAGCTGTCCCTGCGGACCTCCGAGACCGCGGAGCTGGTGCTCGAGGGCGCCCGCTTGCCGGCGACCGCGGTGCTGCCGGAGGCACAGGGCCTGGCCGGGCCGCTGCGCTGCCTGTCCGAGGCGCGCCTCGGGATCACCTTCGGCGCGCTGGGCGCCGCCCGCGACTGCCTGGAGACCGCGATCGCGTACGCGGCCGACCGCGAGGTGTTCGGCCGGCCGCTGAGCGGCTACCAGCTCACTCAGGCCAAGCTCGCCGACATGACCGCCACGCTCGGCGCCGGCATGCTGCTGGCCGTGCAGCTGGGCCGGCTCCACGAGGCCGGCACCCTGCGTCCGGAGCAGGTCAGCCTGGGCAAGCTGCACAACGTGCGAGCAGCGCTCGACATCGCCCGCGCGTGCCGCACCGTCCTCGGCGCCAGCGGCATCACCACGGAGTACTCCCCGCTGCGGCACGCCAACAACCTCGAGTCCGTGCTGACGTACGAGGGGACCACCGAGGTGCACCAGCTGGTGGTCGGGCAGGCGCTGACCGGGCAGTCGGCCTTCCGTTGAGGAGGTCGACCGCCCGGCCCGGCGCCGCCGGTCAGTTCAGCTCGACCACGAGCCGGCGCATGACGGTCAGTTTCCCGCTGGCGTCGTTGAACTGGCCGGTGCCGCCCACGACCGCGAGGACGAAGCGCTGCGCCTTGAAGAAGACGCTGCCGGCGACCTCGATCGAGCCGCGTCCATTGAGACGCAGGGTCCCCTCGCACGCGAACGAGCGGGCGATCAGCATGCACTCGACCGAGTCCCGCCCCACGCGCTCGCCGCCCTGGCGCAGCCGCTCCTCGAAGACGATGTAGTCACCCCGCTCGAACCTGCCGTCGCCGTCGACGTCGACCTCCGCGCCGCGCACCTCACGCGTCCTCAGCCGGAGCGTCTCCCCGTCGCCACGGCCCTGGGGGCTCAGCTGGCGGTTCGCGGTCGCGTCGTCGGCGAGAATGTGGGTCGGCCAGCCGCGGACGGTCTCGTCGTCCCCCTCGGCGACCGCGGGTCCGGTCAGGGCGAGTGATGCAACGACGCCGGCAGCCGCGAGCGCGACCACCGCCGCCACGATCGTGGTCCTCTTCGAGGTCCAGGAGAGTACGGACATGACGGTTCCCCTTCCCGGCGCGTCCCGCACGGACGCGTCCGCGCACGACGGTAGGGCGCACCGGCCCGGCTCCGCCTGACCCGTTCGGGCGGTTATCGGCCCTCGAGCAGCGGCCCGGCCGGGTCGTGCGCCAGCCCGTGCCGACGGGCGGCCATCGCGCTCAGCGCCTCCAGGACCACCCGGTTCGCGAGGTAGGCGGTGATCTCGGCGTGGTCGTACGGCGGGGCCACCTCGACCACGTCGACACCCACGACCGGGAGCTCCAGGCAGATCCGGCGTACCGAGTCGAGCAGCTGCCGCGCCGAGAGCCCACCCGGCTCCGGGGTTCCGGTGCCGGGCGCGTACCCGGGGTCGCACACGGCCACGTCGACGGACAGGAAGACTCCCGAGCAGCCGTCGGTGGCGATCGCGAAGGCCTCGGTGAGACAGGCGTCGAGCCCGCGGGCCCCGATCTCGGTCATCTCGTACGACCGCATGCCCTGTTCGGCCATCCACGCCATCGTCTCCGGGCCCGGCCAGTAGCCGCGCAGCCCGATCTGCAGGAAGCGGTCGCCGCGCAGCGCGCCGGAGTCGATGAGCCGGCGCATCGGCTGCCCGTGGCCGTACAGCGAGCCGAACGCGATGTCCCCGGTGTCGGCGTGCGCGTCGAAGTGCAGCATCGACACCGCGCCGAAGCCGTGCCGGCGGGCGACACCGGTGGCGTCCGGGAGGGTGATCGTGTGGTCGCCCCCGAGAACCAGCGGAACCGCGCCGGCGGCCGCGACCG
>Ga0136614_10003334_pt1 | contig 10244 bp, 9 predicted proteins | sample AntDrymUQ2792106_2_FD_106643 | JGI IMG/M metagenome (GOLD analysis project Ga0136614, IMG submission 106643) | Polar desert sand microbial communities from Dry Valleys, Antarctica - metaG UQ279 (21.06) | ecosystem: Environmental > Terrestrial > Soil > Desert | place: Antarctica: Dry Valley... | reverse complement strand
GCTCGACCGCCCCGCCCAACCACACCACCACCGCGACCGAGCCGGCCGCCGCTACGCTCGCAACCGCTCACTGATCACCGGATCGCCACCGCGAAGTTCCACGGCGAACGGGACAACCTCCGCGATCTCGCGGTTGGTGTGACCATTGGCTGCCAGCAGCACCAGCTTCGCGCGGACGACGACCCGGTAGGGCAACGTCAGGCTGCCGGCCCGCTGCACAAGCTCGACGACGGACTTCGTCGTTATCGAGTTCGATCGCTGTGGCCGCCAATCCCACGCCATAACATTCGTCAACCTCGCCGTAACTCCTTCAGCACGACGGAACTTGCGGCGGGCAGCACTTAGGGTATGCCGCGCGAAAAGGAGGTACTCATAGGTTGCAATTCCGCTTGTTCGACGGATCGAGTTCACCGCGCGCGGGTTGCACTGAGGTCGGGGGAGCCAGTCGAGGCGGACTGTTGTGCAGAAGCGATACCGCGTCGCGGCGAGCCCGCATGGCGGCGAGCATGATGCGCCACGGCCGGAGGTTGCCTCGGCGAACATGGCGAGGGATCTGAGCAAGGCCTGGAGACCAGATGGTCCCGACGGTAATGGCCCATACGAGGTGTACGGGACGCCAGCGGCGGGCGAGGTACGGCCAGAGCGAGAGCGTTTGGTTGAAGGTGCTGTCGTAGACGCGTGCTGTGTCGCGCAACTCGCGGTCGTCCTCGTCTGGCCGCGGCGCGGGGTAATGGTCAACTGTGACGGCGGGGTCATAGACGATCTTCCAACCGGCCGCGCGCAGCGGGAGGCAAACCGACGGCTCGTTGTGGACTTGGGAGCCGGTGCCACGCAGGCGGCAATCAAAGCCGACCTCAGCTACGAGTCGACGCCGATAGGCCATATTCACGCCCTTGAGGATGTCTGTATTCCGCGCCGGGCCGACTCCAGCATGATGATTTCCCGTGATACGACCGAACCGCTGCACGCGCCCCACCACCGAGCTTCGGCTGCCGCTGAGCTTCAGTCTCGCAGCCAACGCCTCTGCCGCGCCGTCGTCGACGCCGCTCGCGTTCCAGATGACATCCCGGCCACCGACCGCCGCTACGCCCGGGTCTTGGAATGCCGCCTCGATACGAGCAAGCCACTCCGCTCGCGCGACCGCGTCGTCGTCGGTGAAGGCGACGACGTCCGCGTCGGTCGTGGCTAGGCCCGCATTGAGCGCTTGGATCAGGCCTGGTTCGACCACGGGGACCACCCGGACATGAAGCAAGTTCTTCCACTGGTCGACGATGGCGTTCGTCGCTTGGTCTCCGACGCGCACGACGATGAGCACCTCGTCCGGTGACCGACTTTGATGCGTGAGTCCCATGAGGCAGTTTGGCAGCCGGTCTGGTCGGGCGTACGTCGGCACTACGACCGCAATCTTCATGGTCAGCCGGTAGGCCCGGGAGTGCGTGCCATCGCGGCGGCCGAGTGGATGCTCTTTACGGCCGCCGTCAGGCCGGGCCGTCCCCGGCGCCTCGCCCCGTGAAGCAGCAGATGCACCGGTGCGACTACGGCAAAGACCCCCGCCTTGACGAATGACCGTTCAACGCGCGCGTAGCGCTTCCACGTCACGTACAGTCGAGCGGCATCGACATGAGACGCGTAGTAATCGCGGTTGACCGTCGACGGGCAGTGATCGTTCGCCATCGATGCCACAAACTCGATCCTGAATCCTTTGGCGACCGCTCTCATCGCGAGGTCGACCTCGTCTGACCCATAGATCAAGCGTTCGTCGAAGGAAATCGCGTCGAACAATAGGCGAGGTAACACCGTCGCGTTGATCACGATCGTGTCAAGCGGCTGACCGGTGCGGTAGACGCGCGACTGGTGGCCGAGAAACGTGGTGGCCCGCGGATGGATCAGCGCACCACCGTTGCGCTCGGCTCCGGTGTGGATGACGCGTGATCGTGACGATTTGGGAAGGGATCGATTGGCGGACTGCCACGCTGAGACGAAGGCTGTGTCGAGGCGCGCGTCGTCATCGAGGAAGAGGAGGTGGCTGGTTCGTACCTCGGCGAGCGCCGCGTTGCGGTTGGCTCCCAGACCACGTCGCGGTCCCGGAACGTAGGACACGTCGATACTGTCGAGGCCCTCGACGAGCCGCTCTGTCCGGTCATCTGTAGAGTCGTCCGCAACGACGATCGCAGCGATTGTCGGTCCCGCCGAGCGGACCGAGTCCAGAGCTCGTTCGAGTTCGTCGGGCCGGTTGCGGGTGCAGATGCACACCGTGAGACCGGCGATCATGGGGACTCCGCGGCGGAAACGGTCGGCCTGAGCACCCGCCGCATGATGTAAGTGAGATCGTGTCGTGTCGGAATCAGGAAGTCTCGTGAGCGCGCGCCGAAGGCGCGACACGCGGGGCGGAGCTGGATGAGAAACCGAATGCTATAGGCGACGGCGCTGACCATAGCCGCGCCGATTCCTCCGTACGCGGGGAGGATGAGGATGAGTGCAGGCACGCTCAGAGCAAGCGCTACGAGTTCTGCGCGCATCGAAGCGGCGGGATCGTCAGCCGCCTGCAAGGCGGCTGACAGTACGCCAGCCGCTGCCAGCGGCACGCTCGCGGCGAGAAGGATCAGGACCATCGGTACTGACCGAGCGAAGTCCGAGCCGAAGACGAATGGTACGGCGGTCGGAGTCGCCATCGCCAGGAGCAGCCCAGCCAGGCCGACGACGCCCGCTGTGACGCGGCACGCGCGAGTGGCAAGCTCGGCGTCTCCTTGGGCGATACGAGGAAACAAAGCGGTGCTGGCCGCGCCGACAAGGGTCGATGTCAGCGAACCGACGGTGACAGCGACTGCATACAACCCAAGCTCGCTCGAGCTCACGAGTCCGACCATGAGTACCTGGTCCAAGCGGTAGTTGGCGACGTTGCCGACCGTGCTCAGCCAGCTTTTCGCACCGAACGCTGTCGCCACCCGCGACCGTGATAGGTCCAATGAGAGCCGCCGCATTCCCTTGATGAGCCGGAGGAGCAGGAGGCTCCCCAGCATTCCGCCGATCAGATATGCCGCAGCCGCGGTCGTCACGGTCAGGTACCCGAAGATTGCGAGAAGCACGATCACCACAGCAGGCAGCACACTGCCGACGACGCGCACAGCGGTGAACAGCTCCCAGCGCGATTCGCCGATCGCCAGGCCAACCAGAGTCTGTAATGCGACGCTGAGGGGGAGGAGAAACAGCCCGATCTGAAGGAACGCCACGACAACCGGGCGGTCCTCCCCGAGCATGTTCGACAGCGGAATCGCGCCGACAACCCCCAGCAGTGAACACGCCAGCGCAACCGGTAACGCGGCCCCCAGTACGTCGGCGCGTGATGCTCCCCGCGCCCGTTCCCGGCCTACCCAGACCGAAAGACCTAAGTCGAGCACCCACGGCGCCAGAGTGAGCACCACGAGGATGGCTGCGAGCTCACCCCTTCCGTCGGGACCTAGCGCACGAGCTGTGATTGGCCCCGTGACCATGCCGGTCAGGATGATCACGGCGTTGAGCCCGGTCAGACGAGCAACGACGTTGACGAACTGGGGAGCTGCGCGGTGAGGCGGGAGCGGAGCTATATCGTCGGGCCTCGGCAGTGGCCGCACGGAAATCACACCCGCGCGCGAGCCTCAAGCGCCAGGAGGTGGTCCGAGCAGGTAGCCGGTGTCGGCAGGCTGCCATGAGCGCAGCGCGCGAATCCAGCGCGGACGCGGGTCGGGCAGGTCCACGGCGCGAAAGCCGTGCTCTTTGAGATAGTCAGCGACGGCATTCACATCCCCGTGACCCGGAAGGCTCTCGACGATGACCGCTCCGATGCGTCGTTCCGCCAGCAAACGGCGAGAGCCTTGAAGCGCTCTACCCTCGTGACCTTCGATATCGAGCTTGAGGACGTCGATTTGCTCGATGCCCCGCTCCCGCGCGTAGTCGTCAAGTGCTACAACGGAGATCGAGTCGTCCCCCACGCCGGCCCTGTGGGCGGTGACGTCGAACGGCAGCTCTCCGGGTTGGTCGGACAACCCGACCCGCTCGATCTCGATGCTCACCTGCGGATTCAGGCCTACGTTCGTGAGCAACGCCTTGCCCCGCACGGGATGGGGCTCGAAGCTGTGGATCTCGGCGCGAGGGCGCCGCATGGCGACCTGTAGCGTGATGAGACCCACGTGCGCCCCCGCGTCGACGAAGACCCCGGTCGACCGGAGGTTGCCAACGACGAACTCGACCGATGCGACGTCGTATCGCCGAAGCAGGAACGCACACGCCTGCGGCCAGTCGGAGAGGTCCAGCGTCAGGCGAGGACCCGTATCGAGCGTGACCGTTGCCTGCCTCATCGATGTTGCAAACCAGCGGCGGTACACGAGATTGGCCGCGCGGTGATCGGCCGCCCCGGGCGGCAGCAGTCGCAGGATCGACGGAAGCAAACGCATTTTGAAGCTCATCGTTTGCCTGCAGGCTGAGGTGATGGTCGGGTCATTCCCGCCGGATGTGGCGACTGCCGGACGGGCGCGGATGGTGATGCCGCGCGGGCGATGACCGGCGATGCGTGTCGAACGGCCGTGACGAGCCAATAGCTAAGCACACCAGCCGCGAGCCAGAAATACGGAGCCGGTGGAACCGATGCCGTCGTAGGGCCGGCAAAGCCCGCGACCAGGAGCCCAAACAACGGCGCCGCGATCGCGGCAAGCTGCAGTTTGAGAACCGGATCTGCCAGGCGGCGGATCCGCGTTAGGGCGAGCGCGATCAAGGACAAGTTGAGGACCAAGAAAATGAGAAGCCCGGGAATCCCAACCTCGACCACCAGGAAATTCCACTCGGTCTCTGTGTCGAAGCGCCGCTCCACGCGAGTGCGGCCCCTGATCGCGGACGCGGCCGGCCCACTCGAGCCGACACCGACGCCCAGGGGGTAGTCAGACACGTACTCACCAAAGCGCCGGACGCTGACGCCGCGCTCGTCCTGGAACGTCGTCAAGGTCTTGGTTGGGGCAATGCTCTGCGCGCGCTTGGTCGTGCTGTTGTCGGGTCCGAGCAACTGGAACGTGCCGAAGACCAAGAGTGAGCCGATGGCGAGACCCACGAGCATTCGAGCGGCGCTCCTTGCGCTGACTGCGATCAGGGCGAATGCGAGGGTCGACACGCCGACGGTGATTAGCGCAGCGCGCGTACCAGAAGTCGCCACCGCCAAGGCGATCCCGATGGAGAGCGGAATGGCCACAAGCCGGATCCTGCCCCGAGACCCAAGGAGGAGGGCGATGAGGGCCGGGAGCGCGAGTGCCGCAGCAACTGCGCCCGCGCCCAAGTCAGAGCCCAACCCGAAAGGCCGCACTGCATCGATGGAGCCATCTTCATAGGAGACCCTGGGCGCGCCGGCAAACCCGCCTGTTCCGAGGATCCGTTCGCTATAGCCGGGACCCCAGGCGGCGAATTCCTGTGGCGTCAAGGTCGACTGCACATAGCTGACGATCCCCCCGAGACTGGCGCAGAGGACGAGAATCAACAAGAGCTTCTCGACCTGTTTGCCCTGTCGCAGAAAGGCATACCCCAGGAAGAAGAGGGGCACGAACTCCAGGTGCTGGCGAGCGCCGCCGAAACCTACAGCGAGCGGTGGTGCCGACGGATTGAACAGACCGATGAAGACGACGGCTGCGAACGCAAGGACCAAGCCGCCAAGTGGTGGTATCGGAAGCGGCTGACGGCTGTTGAGCGCCCTGAGCAGCACTCCGGCCGCGATGGCGACTACGAGAACATCGCGAAGAAGCGTCGTCAGCGGGCTCCCGGTCCGGAGCTTCAGGTAACCGTCTAGCAGACCGAGGTACAGCCCCAATGCCGCCAGCGTGTAGTCGACGCGCCGGTGGGCGAAGCACCACACCACCAGCGCGCCGAAGCAGACGGCTCCGATGACGACCGGGCCCGTGGCGGCCAGGACGTCTTCGACCAAGGCCAGACTCACGACGGGCTGGCCGCGGCCGCGTCGATGACCGCTTCCCTCACGATCCCCCCGCCGACCCGCTGGATGACATCCCGGTACAAGCGCTGCACGTGCGTGGCGACCACATCCGGATGGTACGCAGCCACCGTCGCGATCCCGCCCTCAGCAAGCCGAGCGCGCCGCTCCGGATCCCCAGCCAGCTCACGCATCGCGCTGACGAGTGCCGCTCGGTCGCCCATCGGGTACAGCACGCCGTTGACGTCGTGGTCCACAATCTCCGCCGGCCCCCCCGCGTCCGCCGCGAGAACCGGCACGCGCGCCGCCATGCCCTCGAGCACGACTTGTCCGAACGGCTCGGGCGTCAGCGATGCGTGGACGAGCATGTCCATGCGCGCGAGCTCGGACCGGACGTCCGCCCGGAAGCCGCGGAACTCGACGCGGCCATCGAGCCCGAGCTCGTCGGCCAGATCGTGCAGCCGCTGCTCGAAGTCGTCCTCGCCGAACAGTGCCGCGCCGACGAGCACGCAGCGTGTGTCGCCGCTCGGGAACACGTCAGCGAACGCCAGGAGGAAGAGGTCCTGGCCCTTCCACGGGGCGAACCGCCCGATCATTCCGACCGTGAGCGGCCGCGGCCCGCACGGCTCTCGGGTCGCGAGCGCGATCGGCGCCTCAAGGACGACGGAGGGAATGATCACCGGCTGCGCGTGCGGGTCCAACGTCGTCATCGTCGCTTGTGAGTTGGCGATCACCGCCGCCGTCAGCCTGCGCGTCATGAGGCGCACGATCCGCACGGCGGCGTCGGGCAGGTAGTCGTTCGCGATCCGGTCGCGGACATGCCAGACGACCGGCACACCCGCCAGACGCGCCGCGATCGAGCCGTAGACGCCGGCCTTCAGCGAGTTCGTGTGCACCAGGTCGGGCCGCAGGCGGCGCAGGCGCAACGTCAGCCGCACGATGTAGGCGGCCGTTGCGACGGCCGCGCCGAGCGGCAGCGCTCGCGGCCTGACGCTGCCCTTGCGCACGTCGCGTGCCAGCTCGGCCATCGCGAGCACCTCGGTCGAGATCCCGGCCTGCACGAGCGCGTCGGCGAGCGGACCCTCTTCGGCAAGGATGACGTGCGGCTCGACCTCGCTGAGATGCGGGACGAGGCGCAGCAGCGCGAGCTCGCCGCCGGAGAGCTGCGCGACATGGTCGAGGTAGACGACGCGCAGGCGCCGCTGCGCGGTTTCGGGCGCGATCGCCTCGCGCTGCAGCGCGCGGTGGCGGTCCACGACCGCGCGCCACGAAAAGCCCTCGGCGAAGCGCCGTGCCGCCCGGCGGCTCGGGAGCCCACCAGCGGATGCGGCGCGGGCGATGCGCGCCGCGAGCGCCGGCACGTCGCCCGCCGGGACGGCCAGCGACGGGTCGAGCCCGGCGACCGCCTCCGGCAGCCCGCCGACACGGGTCACGATCGTCGGCGTCCCACAGGCCGCAGCCTCGATGACCACGAGGCCGAAGCCTTCGAACGAGCGGGCCGGGACGATGCCCACGTCAGCCGCGCGATAGAGATCGACGAGCGCGTCGTCGTCGATGCGCCCGAGCAGCCGGACGCTGTCCTGCAGCCCTCGGTGCTCGATTCGCTGCTCGAGCTCGCCGCGCACCGGGCCCTCTCCGGCGACGAGCAGCTGCGCTCCCGGCGGCAGCTCCCCCAGCGCCTGCGCCCAGGCGTCGATCAGCACGTCGAGGCCCATCCTCGGCACGAGCCGTCGCACGCAGACGGCGACGAATGGGCACGGACCGAGGGCGAGACGGTCGCTCGCGCTCTCGCGATGGCCCGGCGAGAAGTGCTCGAGGTCAACTCCGGGCGGCTCAACGCGCACGCGCCAGGGGGAGACGCCGTAGCGCTCGACGAGCAGGCGGCGAAAAGCCGAGCTCAGCACCACGACCCGCGCAGCGCGCCGGTACACGGTTCGCTCGAGCGCGTGCCGCAGCGACCCGCGCAGCGCCGAGCCATCACCCTCCGCGACGTTCTCGTCTGCCCACGGCCCCTGGAAGTGGACCACGAGAGGCAGCGCGCGCAGACGCCCGGAGAGCAGTGGCAGGAAGGCGTAGAGCGCGAAGTGGGCGTCGACGACGTCCGCGTCGCGCGACGCGCGACGCGCGGCAGCGGTGAACGCGAGCAGTCGCCGGGGCAGCGGCGCGTCGTGGCGGGAGGCGGCCACGACCCGTTCCGTGCGCCCGCTGGCGGGTCCGACGACGACGCCGCCGGCCTCGGGCTGGTGCTCGAGCAGACCGCGAAAATACCGGTTCAGACCGCCGAGCTGGTCGGGAAACCAGCCCTTGCCGAGCATCAGGACCCTGGGGTGCTCCTCCGTGGATGGTCGCGCGTCGACGGGCACCGGCAACGAGTCTACGAGCGCCGCTCGGCCATCGCCTCGGCGAGCACCGAGCTGAGGCATTCGCGAAAGGCGCGCCCCGAGAACCTCCGCGCGTGCTGCGCGATGAGCTGCGGCGAGGAGGAGATGGCGTTGCAGCGGGCGACGGCCTCCAATAGCGCGTCCACCGACTGCTCCCGGAAGAACGTCCCCGTCACACCATCGTCGATCGTCTCCAGAGCGCCGCCGCCCGCGAACGCCACGACCGGCTTGCCCGCGGCGTTGGCCTCAACGGGAGTGATGCCGAAGTCCTGGGCGCCGGGCAGGCAGAAGGCCCGGCAGCGCTCGAAGAGCTCCGTGATCTCGGCGTCCGCGAGGCGGCCGAGAAAGCGCACCGTCGGCCCCGCGCGGCGGCGCAGGTCCGCGAGCGCAGGCCCGGTGCCGACGACGTCGAGGCCGATGCCGGCGCGTGTCGCGGCGTCCACGACGAGGTCCACGCGCTTGTAGGTCAGCAGCCGCGACACGACGAGCAGCCGCTCACCTCGGGGAGTAGGACTGAGCGATCCACGTCGACGGGCGGATACACGACGGGCGCGTCGCGTCCGTAGCGCTGCCGGATGCGCTCGCTCACGAGCTCGCTGATCGCGATATAGAGATCCGCGCGGCCGGCAGCGCGACGTGCGCTATCGCGACCGGCGTGGCACCGCGCGTGTGACCCACCGACCCGATCTCGGGTTGCAGATCGCCGGGCGCCCCGCAGCGATTGAGGTCGAGCTGCAGCGCAAGACCCGCGCACGCCTGATCGGGATCTTGAGCATGTACGCGGAGCACAGCGACGGCGACGACGCCCCCCTATACGGCGTGCTGTATGTCTGTGACCGCGGAGACGTTGCAGATGCCGTCAGGCGCGCCGCCATCGACGTCGGGTTGCACGCGCCGGCGCTGAGCTTTCGCACGCTGCAAGACGTCGTCGAGCAGACCCGCGCCGCGGCTCGTACACGTGAGGCAGCAGCGGGCCGCGACCGGGCGGGGGTGACGCGATGATCAGTCCCATGCTGCGGTACGCCCCGCTGTATCTGGCCTTGATCCTCGTGGCGGGCGGCGCGGGGGTGCTGTTGGCGTGCGGATGCGCCGGTACACGACGGTGTCGATCCGCAACCTGTACCTCGCCGCGGCCATCGCGGCCGCGCTCGTCCCCGTCGATGTTGAGCGCCACCCGCGCAAGGATCGGTGAGGAGCGTCGACATGACAGACGGTATCTGCTTGGGCCTTGACGTCCACGCGCGCAAGACGGCGGTCGCGGCCGTGCAGAGGGGGCTCTGGCGAGGTCTTCAAGGCGCAGCTCTCGGGCTCGCCGGCGGCCGCGCTGCAATGGCTCGCAACGCTCCCGGGTCCGGTCCGCGCGGTGTATGAGGCCGGGCCGACCGGGTTTGGGCTGGCCAGGGCAGCGAGGGCCGCCGGCGTCGAGGTAATGGCTTGCGCTCCCGGAGCGATCCCGCGTCAGCCCGGAGACCGGATCAAGACTGACACGCGTGACGCGCTGAAGCTCGCCCGGCTGCTCGCTGCCGGGCAGCTGCGACCGGTCGTCGTGCCGGCGCCCGAGCTTGAGGCGCTGCGTGATCTCGTGCGCGCCCGGGAGGATCTGCGCGGTGACCTGATGGGCGCCCGTCACCGCGTCATCAGGGGCGGCGCCGGCCGAGACTGCATCGTCGGCGAAGAAGGACGACGACGACATCGACGCCGGCCCCGACGATGACGACGTCGACGGCGGAACTGGCGACGACGTCCTGGCGGGCGGGCCCGGCGCCGACCAACTCGACGGCGGCCCCGGCGTCGACGCCCTAGGTGAGCTGCCCATGGACTTGCTGAACGGTTGAAGGAGGTGTCCGGCCTCCGACGGAGGGTTGCGGTCTACCACGACTGCATCAGCGAAGGAGACCGGACATGGAAGACCGTAGGTG
>Ga0136614_10003333_pt1 | contig 10244 bp, 11 predicted proteins | sample AntDrymUQ2792106_2_FD_106643 | JGI IMG/M metagenome (GOLD analysis project Ga0136614, IMG submission 106643) | Polar desert sand microbial communities from Dry Valleys, Antarctica - metaG UQ279 (21.06) | ecosystem: Environmental > Terrestrial > Soil > Desert | place: Antarctica: Dry Valley... | reverse complement strand
CGCCCCTTCGGCCCGGCGTGCGCCTCATGCGGAACGTCGGGACCGATACGACAGGTGCCGCGAGGCCCCAGCGTGCGCCGCTCGTCACCGATCCGGAAATCCATCTGACCGGTGATCACCATCCCGTGCTGCGCGCTGGCATGCCGGTGCTCGGGAACCACGGCCAACGGGTCCAGCTCGACGACGGCAAGGGTGACAAGGTCGCCCTGAACTCGGCGCACCCGAACGCCCGAAAAGACCTGGATCGGTGGAATCTGCTCGAGATCGGTGAGATCGGTCATGACGTGGTTCTCCATGCGGGCACATCCGTCCGCTAGTCTGAACGACATGGTGAGGGCCAAGGCAGCCAGCAAGACCGATGCGCCGGACCCCGACAAGCTCATCCGCCAGAAGGCGGGCATCTACCGGACCGGCGACGACCGGTTCGAGATCCGCGAGGGCGATGTCGGCTGGTTCCTGGTCGATCCCGAGCAGACGAACGAGTTCGGGCAGGAACTCATCCACGGGCCGTACCCCACGCTGAACGCGGTCCGCGAGGCGCTGCCTGGGGCCCGCAGTGCCGGGCCGGCGCCCTCGCAGAAGGTTGACAGGCGCGCGGCGAAGGACAAGCCACGAGCGAAGACGGCGCCGAGGCCGCCCGCGCCACCACCACCGCCACCGACCTGGATCGAGCAGCTGCCGAGGGCCGAGGGAGCCGCGGTCCGCAAGCTGATCGCCGCGCTCGGCCGTGAAGGCATCGGCGACGCGGAAGCCCTCGTGCGGCGCGACCGCGACGGACTCCTGCCGGCGGTGGCGACCCGACTGATCGAGCGACGCCTCGACGCCCTGGTCGACGAGCTGCCCGAGCAGGGACGGGAGGCGGCGCGCGAGTTCGTCCAGCGCGTCGCGCTGGTCATCAGCAGCGAGGGGAGCGCGCGGGAGCCGCTCCCGGGTTGGGCCCTCGTCGAGATCGGTCCCGAGCCGGAATCGCCGAACCGGCGAATCGACCTTCGGAGCTAAGCCGGTGCCGATCGACGTCCGGCGCGCGACGATCGAGGAGATCCCGGCCATGGCAGCCACGCTGGCCCGTGCCTTCGCGCACGACCCGTTCTACTCATTCCTCGCCGGCGGTGCCCCGGAACGCAACCAGCGAATGCGCGACGGATGGAGCGGAATCCTGCGCTTCGGATCGGCGAATCTGACCGAGACCTACACGACCGATGATCACGGCGGAGTCGCCCTTTGGCTACCGCCTGGTCACGCCGGCCCAGCATTCCTCGACAGCCTGAGGATGATGCCTGCCGTCGCGCGACTGGCCGGCTGGGGTCGCCTGCGGATTGTCACGAGCGTGATCGCCGAGCTCGAGAAGCGCCACCGCCACCACATGGCCGGTCCCCATTTCTACCTGTCGGCGCTCGGCGTGGAGCCACAGCGCCAAGGGGAGGGGATCGGTTCGGCCCTGCTCCGACCGGTCCTTGACCGGTGCGATCGCGCCGGGATCGCTGCCTACCTCGAAACGGCCACCGCCCGCAACGTGCTCCTCTACGAGCGCCTCGGTTTCGACGTGGTCGAGGAGCTCACGCTTCCGCGGACCGACGTCCACGGATGGCTCATGGTTCGGTCTTCCCGTCCATCGACGCAAGCTCCTCGCGCGCCTGTTGGAACTCCTGCTTGACCCCGTCGCTTCCATGCTCCAGGACGACGGGCTCGAGGCCATCGAGGAGCCATCGGCCCCGCTGAAGCACCTCGCCGATCTGGGAATCGTCAGCGTGCAGGCTGTCAACCGCCGCCCGGGTCGACACCGAGATCACTCGGATCCGCAGGCGCAGCGCACGCTCTTCCATCCCCGCCGGGTGTTGCAAGCGCGATGCCGCGATGGTCAGGCGGCCCGCTCTCGACGCCTGTACATGAGTACCAGCCCCGCAATCGCGGCCACGCCGGCGCCTCCGAAGACGATCACGCTCCCCGACCGGATGGCGGTTGGATTGACCAGGTCGGGCGCAAACACCTGAAAGGCAAGGACCGATCCGATCCCGGCAACGACGGACATCACGACGCCTGCGACGAACGCCCAGACCTCCCTGTCGCGCATCCCCTCCGATACCTCCCCGGCCACGATGCCGAACACGACGAGGCCGACAGCGAAGCCGCCGCTGAACAGCAGCCAGGTCAGATCGGTCATGCCGCCGATCGCGAGCAGCACCGGCACCGCCAGCAGGCTGGGCGTCGGTCGCAACGCCAACGAATACCGAGAGGAGCGCGCCGGCCGGTAAGCGCGCACGGACTACCATCCCTCGGTGGATCCGGAGGCCATCCTGGGCACCCTCAACGACGAGCAGCGCCAGGCCGCCCAAGCCGTCGAGGGCCCCGTCGTGATACTGGCCGGTGCCGGCACCGGCAAGACGAGGGTCATCAGCCACCGCGTCGCCTACGCGGCCGCGATCGGTGCGGCCGACCCGAAACGGACCCTGGTCGTGACCTTCACCGAGAAGGCGGCGGCCGAGATGAAACGGCGGCTCCACGAGCTGCGCCTCCCGCAGGTGCAGGCGTCGACCTTCCACGCCGCCGCCCGGCGTCAGCTGGTCTACTACTGGCCACTCATCCATGACCGGCCGCTGCCCGACGTGCTGAGCTCCAAGCTCGGGATCATCAGTCCGCTGTCACGGCAGCTGCCTGGCGGCTACAGGTTCACGCCGGCAAAGGACCTGGCCGACGAGATCGAGTGGGCCAAGGTGCGTCGCCAGCGGCCCGAAACATACGAGCCGGAGCGCGAGCCGCCGGTCCCGAAGGACGTGTTCACGAAGCTGTGGCGCGGCTACGAGCAGGCGAAGGCGCGCACGAACCGGATCGACTTCGAGGACATGCTGACCCTGGCGGTCGAGCTCTATGAAGGCGACCCCGAAGCAGTTGCCCTGGTGCGGAAGCGGTACGCCTGGTTCAGCGTCGACGAGTACCAGGACACGAATCGGCTCCAGGAAGATCTGCTGCGGCTGTGGCTGGGCGATCGACGCGACCTGTGCGTCGTCGGCGACCCCGACCAGACCATCTACAGCTTCACCGGCGCCAGCAGCGAGTACCTGACCACCTTCGCGGACCGATACGCCGATGCCCGCGTCGTGCGCCTCAGCCGGAACTACCGCAGCACCCCGCAGGTGCTGTCGCTCGCCAACCGCCTCATTCCCGGTCGCGAGCTGCGCGCCACGTCGGCCGATGGACCGAAGCCCGAGCTCGTTGCCCACGCCGACGGCGACCGCGAGCTGGCCGCCGTGGTGTCCGCCATCCAGCGCCACCTCGCCGATGGCATCGACCCGACCGAGATCGCCATTCTTGTGCGCACCAACGCGCAGCTCATCGCGTTCGAGGCGGCCCTCACCTCCGCCGCCATCCCGTTCACGGTGCGCGGCGTCCGCTTCTTCGCCCGGCCCGACGTGCGCGCCGCCCGCCACGCGCTCGTCGAGGTCACTGATGCCAGTGGCCGCCTCTCGCGCATCGTCGTCAACCGGTGGCGCACGGAGCTCGGTTTCGACAAGGCCTCACCCGTCGGCCCCGGCTTCGAGGCACGCGACCGCCACGCAGCGCTCTCCACGCTCCTCGCCATCGCTCGCCGGCTAGAGGTGGAGCGCCCGGACGCCACCGTCGCGGACTTCGATGCCGAGCTTGCCCGTCGCGACGCCGCCGAGGCCGATGCCGCCGGCGAGGGCGTCACCCTATCCACCCTGCACCGCGCCAAGGGCCTGGAATGGGACGCGGCCTTCCTGCCCAATCTCGAGGAGGGAACGCTACCCATCCGCCAGGCTGCGTCCGACCCCGATGCGCTGGCCGAGGAGCGGCGGCTGCTGTACGTCGGCATCACCCGCGCTCGACGTCACCTCATGCTGTCATGGGCGCTCATCCGATTTGGGGTGAAGGGGACGGCCGCGCGCGCACGGCCCTCGCGGTTCATCGCCGAGCTGCGGGGTGGAGCCGTGGCACGACCTCGGGCGGCGGCGGCCACCCCCACGACCTTGCCGTCCTTCGAGATCGGCCAGCGAGTGCGCCACGCGCGCCGCGGGACCGGCCTGGTGGGCGGTCCTTCGACGGACAGTGTGCGCGTCAACTTCGACGATGGGGCCATCGGCGTCGTCTCCGTCCGCGACCTGCGCGCGGCGCTCGACTCGCCCGATGACGACGCACTCCTCGAGCGGCTCACCGCCTGGCGCCTCGAACGGTCACGCACCGATGGCGTTCCTGCTTACGTTGTGGCCGACAACAGGACCGCTCGCCGCCATCGCGGCGCATCGGCCTTCGGACCACGGTCAGCTTCTGGGCGTGCCGGGCATCGGCCCGCACAAGGTGGCGAAGTACGGCGAGGAGATGCTCCGAATCATCGGCAGCGGCGGAGACCCGTCGTAGATCCGCCTTCGCAGGCGCGCATCTTGACCCTTGGCACCGAGCGCCGGGCGGGCATACTCGGCGCGACTGGCCCCTCCCGCCACCGGCCACGGGCGCCGCCCCTGTGACCGCCCTGCAGGCGGCTGCCGCCCTCGTGAGCGGGGAGTTCACCGATGTTTCGTGCCCGAGCCTTCTTCCTTGCCATGCTCGCGGGTCTCGTGCTGATAAGAACGGTGATGTGGTGAGCGAGCTGAACAACTATGCCTTCCGAGGTCGTGTCTACAACGCATCGGGCTCGATCCGTGTCGTCGACGTTGGAGCGGACCGAATCGCCTACAACCCGGATGGCAGCATCTCGCAACGATCATCGGCAATGTCCGATCGATCCAGCTGCCGGGTCAGGGACGGGTCTACTCCGATGTGGGTCAGGGGGAGCTGCTTGTCGTCTTCCCAGATGATCCGATGGCAGAGCCGACCGTGGACGTGGTCAGCTCGGCCGGACAACACGACGACTTCCCGACAGCGATCATCTGCGAGGCGCTCGCGGCGTAGGACGTGCTGTGTCCGCGGTCAGGCCCGCCCAGGGCCGGCCGCGAGCGCAGTGTTGGCGGCCGTGGCCTGGACCTATTCGCAACCGAACCAAGTGCGAATCAGCTCAGGCCGGGCTGTGGATCGGTTCAGGGCGCACCGTCAGCGAAAGCGGGAATGTCCAGGCCCAGGTGGTGAGCCAGCCCAGCGCGAACGGCCCGCCGCACATCGTGGGCGGTCACGGTACCGATCGGTGCCGAGCGGACTCTGCTCAGCGAGATGGTCCGCACCTGGCTCGTGATGACCACGGCGTCGCGCGTCTGTCCGGCCTCGCCGTTGCGGATCGAAACGTCACCTGGATAGGGAGGCTCCAATCTGGCCGCCGTGATGGGGCACACGGTCGCAAGCCCGGACCTGTGGAATGGCTCGTACGACACGACCAGCGCTCGTCGTCGTCCAGCCTGCCCATGTCCCTCGACGGGATCGAGATCCACGATGACGATCGCCCAACGAAGCGGTGTCGTCAGGCCGGCCACGTCTCGCCATCGGCGGATCGATAGGCACCGTCAAGCTCCTCGGTCTCGGCGCGGAACGCTGGATCCATGGCGGCCGCCGCCCATCGCTCAGCCTCGTGCTGCTCGCGCAACCGCCGCTCGAGCTCATCGACGGCCAGCTCGACCACTGCGTCCTGCGACGCGGCGACGCCGTAACGCTCCGCCATCTCCCGGACCCGCTTCACGGTCGCTGGTGGCAGGTTGTACGTACGCTTCACGCGGTTCACCATGCGCCGATCCTCGCACGTCCGTTCTTGGGTGTCAATCAGGGTCCACGATGCCAATACGAACGGGCGGGTTCTACCGCAGGAGCAGCAGCCAGGTGGCGTCCGCGGCGGCCACCGCGGCCCAGAAGCCCATGATCAGCATCGGGCGGCGCAGGACGCACTGCGAGCGGGTGATGCCCATGGCCACGGCCCGCCCGTAGAGGTAGATCGCCACCAGCGCCACCCCCAGCACGAAGATCGGGGGCGTCAGCAGCCAGGCGATGAGTCCGACCGTGCCCATCTTGCAGAAGGTGAACGCCAGGCGGTCGTACTTCTGGGCCTGGGTGAGCGGTGGCCGCTGCGCCAGCCAGGCCCGGACGGGATCGGTCCCCACGGCCGGCGCGCTCACGGCCGAGCCCCCAGCCCGTCCAGCGAGACGAGCTCCCGTGCTCCCACCTGCCCCACGGAGGTCCGTCGCCGCAGCCCGCCGAAGAGCTGGCGCGCACAGAACGGGATGCGCACCGGATCGGATTCGCCGTCGATCGACCCGACGTGCACGCAGCATTGCTGGAGCCGCTCGATGTTCATCGTCCAGGCGTCCATGAACGACTTCACGCTCAGCCGCTTTGTTCGCAGGGCCACCAGCTCCGCGGCCCGCTCCCCCTTCAGCAGGTAGCGCCCGACGTCCTTGATGAACCCGCCGACCGAGAGATCGCACGCCTCGCAGATGTTGAGCAGGTAGTCGATAAGCTCTGGACGGGTGATCGTCGTCGTCTCGCTCATCATCCCGATGAGCGCGTCCCACAGCTCGTCATCGGCGGCGATCCGGTTGCCGACCACCGACAGGTTCGCCTTCAGGCGCTCCAGCCCCACCATCGAAGGAATGGACCGATACGCCCCACCATCATCCCGGACGAAATAGGTGATGGCGCAACAGTCGGGATGCGAGCACGGCAGCGCGATGAAGTCCTCCGCGGTCGCTCGCCCCGAGGTCTGCGGGCCCAGGCGCTTCAGCACCCCGGTCGTCGTCATCCGATGCATCGGGTCAATGGGATTCGCCCGCCCCGATCCAAAGACCGGTTGGTACGCCACCCCGGCGATGTAGTCGGTGCCGAACGCGAAGTCGGCCACCGCGCCGATCTCGTGATCGTTGACGCCCTCGGCCACGACCATGGTCAGCGTCGTGAAGATGCGCGCCTCGGTCAGGCGCCCGATCGCCCGCGCCTTCATCTCGCGCAGGTCCTCGCCGCGGTGGTAGAGGTGCGTCTCGAGGTCGAACCCGTCGAACTGGAGGTACACCTCGACCCGATCGCGGAGCTTGTGCAGCGCCTCCAGGAACCGATCGTCCTTCGAGACTCGGATGCCGTTCGTGTTCAGCAGGACGCGGGTGACATTCCGCTCCACTGCCGCCTGGATGATCTCGACGATCTCGGGATGGACGGTCGGCTCCCCTCCCGAAAGCATGAGGACGTCGACCTTGCCGCCCTCGCGTTCGATCGAGGCGTCGAGGGTGCGCAGGATGTGCGGCAGGCGTGCGTATCGGCCCACGGTGGTGCCGGAGGCCGCGAAGCAGGTTGGGCAGTTGAGGTTGCAGTGCTCGGTGACGTCGAGCAGGAGGATGCAGGAATGCTGCGTCTGCAGCCGCCCCAGGCCGTTGGCGTAGCCCATCGGGATCGGCATGACGTTGTCCGGCGTGTCGGGAATGATCTCCCGCGTCGGCACGCGCCATTGCTGGAGATACTCCCAGAGTCCGTGGTCCTCGTCATAGAGGCTGACGACCTCGCCGTGGCCGCGGCGGCAGTGCCGGCGCAGAAAGACGGATCCGTCCTGCATGACGAGGTTGCCTTGGAGGATGTCGGTGCCGTACTCGATCTCGCGGTCCGGATCCTCGCTGAAGCAGTGGCCGCAGACGGTGAGGACCATCCGCAGCGGCGTGTACGGGCGGAGGGGCAGTGCCGTGGTCATGGTGGGATTTCCCTTCGCTACTCGCAGGTCCAAGTGATGGTGCCCGACATCGCGTCTCCCTCCTGGCCGACGACGCCTGGCTCGGGGGGGTCCATCGGCACCGCCTCAAGGCCCGCGAAGGTGACCGTGCCCGACAGGCCACCCGGCGCAGCGTCGATCTCGATCCGGGATTCGGGCGTGGCCGACCATTGCTGCGGCGCCTCCTGCGACCGCGATACAAGCTGGACGTAGACCCCTGGCGCCTCCGCCGAACCCGGCCCCGGCGCCGGCGCCGGACCACCCTCCGGCATGGACTCGGTGGCATAGGAATCGACCGATGCAGTGACGACCTGGTCGCCGATCGAGCCAAGCTCCTGGGCGTAGACGCTGAACCCCGTCGAGGTGCCGTGTGGCTGGCAGAAGGCGCCGCCCGATCCTCGGAATTCGATCGGCGCGTCGATCGCGAGATCCATGACCCCCTCGATCGCCGGCGGCGCCGGTGAGCCGATGGCTCCCGTCATCGCGTAACAGCTGCCGCCGATGAGCAGGGCAAAGACGAGCGGGATCATCCCGCCGATCACGGTGGCCGTCGTCCGGCCCATCTGCGCCGGGCCGGTCGAGGCGACGATCCCCCAGGCGATCAGCGCCCCGATGGCGAGCGCGATGGCGAGGACGACGGCCAGGACGAACGTGCCCTGGGCGAACGAGGCGAGCATGCCGGTGAGGAGGATGACGAGGAGGAAGACTGCCACGTTGACGCCGACGAGATAGAGCCAGAACCTGCCCCAGAAGCCCTGACCGACCACCGCGTCCGGATCAGGGGCGTCGAGCGCCGCCCACGTGGCATCGATATCGGCGGGAGCGTGGCCCGCCTTGATGAGCTGCTCGCGGATCACGTCGCGTGTGTACTTCTTCCGATTGGCGCGAATGAAGTCGGCGATGCGCGGGTCCATCGGTCAGCCTCCGTGTGCGATTGCCGGTTCGGGCATGGGCAGCCGGTACGCGCCCGATCGCAGGCGCCGGACGAAATGCATGACGAGCAGGCCGACGAGCGGGATCAGCACGATCTGCGGTCCGCTGAGGCCCCACGCCTGCACCTCGTTACCGCGCACGAACTCGACGCCGAATCGGAACAGGCCGTAGGCCAGCAGGTACGCCTTGAGCGTGTCCCCGCGGATCGGCAGCAGCGGGCCGCGGGTGAAGATCAGGCCGAAGGCGGCGAGGTGAAAGCCGATCTCGTAGAGCATGCTCGGGTGCATCGGTCCGTCGCAGCCGGGACAGCGTGGAAAGCTCGTGGCGGCCTCCGCGCTCACGGTCATGGCCCAGGGCAGGTCGGTCGGCGTCCCGAGCGGCAGCTCGGCGAGGAAGCAGCCCACGCGGCCGATGGCGAGCGCCAGGGGGATCGCCGCGGCGTAGTAATCACCGGTGGACAGCGTGTAGCCCAGCGCCCGCTTGCTCAAGACGATGGCCAGGTAGCCACCGGCCAGCCCGCCGACGATGCTGCGCGGTCCGTGAGTGACCACGTACGTCAATGGCAGCTCGGCCGCGGTGACTTCGTCGATGATCTCCCAGCTCGTGATGAGCCGCGCGCCGATCGCACCGCCGGCGATCGCGGCAAGGCTGACGAGCACGATCCGCCCGTCCAGGACGCGGTCCCGCCGCAGCGCTCGGTAGTAGAGCGCCAGGCCGGCCAGAATGCCGAGGACGGTAAAGAAGTCGTGCGTATAGAGCGTGAATGGCCCGATCTGAAGGAGGACCGGCGCCATCGATTACACGCTCGGGACCGCGAGGGGCGACCGCCCTACCGGCATGGCCGAATCATGGCACGGGGTGACGGCTCCGCGGCGGCTACTTCGACCAGGCCGGATGCATCGCGACGGTCTCCCACAGCACGTCGCCACTGGCCGCGTCCAGCACCTGGATCAACGACTCCGGATAGGGCACCTCCACGGCGATCCGTGAGCCATCCGGTGACCAGGTGGGGGTCGTGCCCGAGACGCCGGACCAGATCTCGCTCCCTTCGAGGTCGACGACCGCCAGGATCGGTGTCCCGTCCTGGTCGTGGTCGTACGCGAACACCAACCGCGTGCCATCCGGTGACCAGACCGGCGCGAACCCGGTGGCGAGATCCCTCGGATTCGAGCCGTCGGCGGCGGCGAGCGTGATGGTGCCCTCGTGCACGAGCAGCACGGACGACCCATCGGGCGACCAGAACGCGTCCGTCTCGGGGGAGATCTCGACGGCCTCCCCGCCGTCGAGCGACATGGTGAAGAGCACGCTGGCGAAGGCTCCGCCGCTCTGCTCCATGACCCGGTTGAAGCTGAGCGCCTGGCCGTCGCCCAGCCACTGGGGGCTGAAGCCCTGGCCGATATCGGTCACCTCACCGCTGGCGACATCGACGATGAACATGGACGGCGGCTCGGACGTGACGTCGTCGACCTCTTCGACGAGGAGCCGTGTGCCATCGGGCGACCAGCGCGGATTGGTTCCCTCGGAGAGGTACCGCTCACCGGTGTCGTCGGCATTGACCACGCCGATCAACCCCTTGACCCCGGGAGAGCCGACCTTCGGGCCTTGGAAGGCGATCTGGCTGCGATCCGGCGACCAGACCGGCCAGGCCGCGCCCGGCAGCGTGCCGCTCATGCCGGTCACCTGGCGCAGG
>Ga0136614_10003330_pt1 | contig 10247 bp, 11 predicted proteins | sample AntDrymUQ2792106_2_FD_106643 | JGI IMG/M metagenome (GOLD analysis project Ga0136614, IMG submission 106643) | Polar desert sand microbial communities from Dry Valleys, Antarctica - metaG UQ279 (21.06) | ecosystem: Environmental > Terrestrial > Soil > Desert | place: Antarctica: Dry Valley... | reverse complement strand
GTCATGACCAGCCGTTGGGGGTAGCGTTTCTTTACCTTGCCCTTGGCATCAATGGTGTCCTCGGCAAACAAGCAGGGCCGGTGGAAGTTGAGGTAGGGGTTGAGGTGCGCGGCACAGAAGGCGAGCGCAAAACGCTGCGGGATGTGACTGTAGCCGAAGCACTTGCGTACGACGGCGCCGTTCTTGGTCTCCGCCAGGCCGTTGTCGTTCGAATGGCTGCCGTACGTTGCCCAGGGACGATGCACTTCTCCTGAGACTCCCTGGCCTGGCCTGTCCTGGCTGGCTCACACCCTTTCTGGTTTCCCTCTTGCGCTGTGCGCCGGGCTCGCATTGACTCCTGCGCAAACCGAGGCTGCCTATGCGGCCACCGAGTTGGCTAGCCTACCCGTAGGATCGAGCCGCGTCGTGCGCGCCAGCGAAACGACGCCGACGAGAATTGATGGGGCTTGCTCCCTACGGCGAGCCGAAGTATGCGGACGTCATTCTCGACAACTTGCTGGATATAAAGGAAGACGGCACTTTTATTGCTTCTATGCGTCACCATGACCAATAGCCAGTTCGATCGCCTCTTCGGTGGTCCACCATGCGCGCCAGAGTCCGGGTTACCCAGCGCGAGATGGATACCGCCTGTTCCAACACCCCAGCGGCCGGTAACAGCGCCGATGCGTACACGATCGCCGCGCGCGCGAAGGCGGGGCTGATCGTCGCTCGCCGCAATGTCAGTCGCGTTGCGCGCCTCGACGCACTCGCCGAGCGGATCGGCGTTGCTCGCGCGACGATGCTGGGCATCGTGCATAACGAGGGCTAGGGAACCTCCAAGTACTCAAAAATGGTTGTGCGGTGATGCATGGCAAGCGATTTCAGACGGAAACGCGGCTGTTAGGCCGGTTTTTCATCGTTGAAGGGGGCATTTTTGCCCGATTTGCCGTACTCAGGCACACTACGTCGGTGCCGGGCGCCACAGCCGCCGGCGAAGCATGTACAAGTTCGCAAGCGCGCACGTGACGAACAACCGATGCGCGTTCTTCTCCAAGCCCTTGTAGCGCGTCTTCACGAAGCCGAAGACGCGCTTGATGATGAGGAAGGGGTGCTCGACCTTGGCGCGCACGCTGCACTTGGTCTTGTTCTTCGCCCGTTCTTCTTTATCCACCGTATCCTTGTAGCGGTAGCGACGGTTCGTGAAATCTTTCGCGTTCGGCGCGTGTGTGCGGATAACCTCACTCTGTCCCTGATAGGCCGAGTCACCCCACACGCGGGTCTCGTTCCCATGCAAGAGGTCGGGCAGGCAGGTGGAGTCATGTACATTAGCCGCTGTGGCGGCCACCGCATGGATGACCTTGGTTTTACTGTCGACGCCGATGTGCGCCTTCATGCCGAAGTACCACTGATTGCCTTTCTTCGTTTGGTGCATGTCCGGATCGCGGCTTTTGTCCTGGTTCTTGGTGGAGGGCGGGGCGCTGATGATCGTCGCATCGACAATCGTGCCGGTGCCGACCGTGATGCCTTGGCGCTCCAGAAAGTCATGCACCGCCTGAAACAACTTCTCCCCCAGCGCGTGCGCCTCGAGCAAATGGCGGAAGCGGCACACCGTGGATTCATCCGGCACTGGGCTCTCGCCCAGGTCAATGCCCGCAAACCGGCGCATCGACAGCGAGTCATACAGCGCTTCTTCGACCCCAGGATCCGAGAGGTTAAACCACTGCTGCAGAAAGTACACCCGCAACATCAGCTCCAGCTCTTTCGGCGGACGACCGTCGCCGGCTTTTGGGTACACCGGCGCTATCAGCGCGCACAGCTCGCTCCAAGGCACAATGCCATCCATCTCGGTGAGAAATTTCTCCCGACGAGTCGTCTTGCTGTACTTCTCGAAGCCCGTACCCAGTGTCATCTGTTTGCTCATCATCGTCTTCGTCCGCGTTCGGTGCGTCTACCGATCAGATCGTGGACTTTTGCAGAGGTTCCCTAGCTGTGACAAACCATCCCCGGCGTCCCGACGATTCGGTAAACGCGCAGGTTCAGGCGCCCAACGCGTACGCGCCGGGGCTGGTGGGCAATGTGCTATGGAACTTTGGCGGGGGCCTCGCTCCTCTGCTGGGGGCGATAATCGCCACGCCATTACTCATCTCCGGTCTCGGGCTAGAACGCTTCGGGATCCTCATGATCGCGTGGATGGTCGTCGGTTACTTCAACCTCTTCGATATGGGTCTGGGCCGCGCGCTCACCAAGTTGGTCGCCGAGCGTTTGGAGAGCGGCCGCGATAACGAGAATCCAGGGCTCATCTGGACTGCACTGGCGATGCTGTTTGCGCTTGGCGTCATAGGCGGGGGCTGCCTGTGGCTGCTCTCTCCTTGGCTTGCCGGAGACGTACTGAATATCCCATCGAATTTGACCCCGGAAGCTGTCGCGAGCCTGTATTACCTGGCGGCGTCGGTCCCGCTGGTTGTCTTGACGGCCGGACTGCGTGCGCTGCTCGACGCGCATCACCGGTTCGACATCGCGAACATCATTCGCATTCCCTCCGGACTCTGGCTAACCTTGAGCCCGCTGGCGGTTCTTCCATTCTCTAACCGACTCGATCACCTGGTCCTCGTTCTGATCGCCGGCCGAGTGGTGTTTCTGCTCGTGCATCTGGTGGTCTATGCGCGCATTCGCCCGGGTTTCCTGGCCTCGTTCACGCTGCAGCCGGAAGTTACACGTTTGCTGCTCTCGTTCGGCGGTTGGATCGCGGTGTCGAACATCCTGGGGCCGATCATGCTCTACTTCGACCGCTTCGTAATCGGCGCGCTGATGACGATGACCGCGGTCGCGTACTACACGACTCCCTACGAGGTCGTCGTCAAGCTTGCCATCGTGCCGGACGCGATTTCCTCGGTGCTGTTCCCAGCGTTCGCCGTGGCCCTCGCGACGAACCAGGCGCGGGCGGGCAGGCTTTTCGATCAAGGCGAGAAGGCGATCTTCATTCTCATTTTTCCGCTTGTGCTCATATTTCTGACGCTGGCTTATGACGGACTGAGTCTTTGGATCGATGAATCGTTCGCACAGGAAAGCTATCGGGTCGCGCAGTGGCTCTGCGCGGGCGTTCTGACCAGCGCCGCGGCCAACATTCCCATTGCGGTTATCCAGGCTTCGGGGCGGCCGGACCTCACGGCGAAGCTGCACCTTATTGAGCTGCCGTTTTATGTCGCCATGCTGTTTCTTCTGATTAAGACGTTCGGCCTTCAAGGGGCGGCTGCCGCATGGACTATTCGAGCGGCGGTCGGCATGGCCGCTCTGCTGCTGATCGCGCGAAGGTTGATTCCCGCGCTCAAAGATGTGACGACGCGCGCGTTCAAACATCTCGCTTTTGGTTTGACCGTTTTAGCCGCGGGCGCGTTGCTTCCGGACTTACCCGCCCGCCTTAGCTTCCTCGCGGTGGCGCTGCCGACGTTCGCGTGTTTTGTGTGGCGGTTCACGCTCAAGTCCGAAGAACGTGATTTCGCTCTTACCAGGCTGAAGCCTTTACTCGCAAAACAAACTTAATACAGGGAATGAAGATGAAAAGGATAGTAGTAACTGGAGGACTTGGTTTTATCGGTTCGCACGTGGCCGACGCTTACCTTGCCGCCGGTAACTCCGCGACGATAATCGACTCGGAGGTCGCGGCGGTGACCGACGGGATGGAGTACGAAGCGCATCCTAACTGCACGGTCGTACGCAAGTCCGTAGAGGACTTCTTCGACGATGGCGGTTCTATCGAGGATGCCGACCGGGTCGTGCACGCGGCGGCGCATGTCGGACCGGCGGGTATTCTCGGTTACGCGGGGCGGCTGGGGCCCGACATAGTCCGTGGTACGGAGTACGTGCTAGAGGCATGCCTCGCAGCCGATGTTCCCCTTTGTGTGTTTAGCTCCGCGGAAGTGTACGGGCGCAGCGGTTTGCTGAACGAGAAGGATGACATCACTGTCCCGGTCGAGTACAACGTGCGCATCGAGTACGCGATCGCGAAAACGCTCACCGAAGCCATGACGGTGAACAGCCTGCACCGCGGCCTGCGCGCGATCGTCATCCGTCCCTTCAACGACGGAGAGTTTTCGAGTCACGTATGCCACTGTCTGAGAACCTCGAGCGAGTCCTCGTCGTCTCGCCGCACGCCGACGACGAAGTGCTGGGGTGCGGGGGTCTCCTCGCCAAGCTTTCCGCACGTCGCTGCAGGGTTCACGTCCTCTACATGGCGGTGGACGGTTTCCACCACTACGGCCTTGATCGCAGGACATCCTATAAGGAGCGCGTGGCGGAGATCGAAGCTGTCAAAGAGTTACTCGGCTGCAGCTACGAGATCGCGTACGGCGACCAGGACCTTATCGAGAAGCTCGACACCCTGCCAAAGCGGGAGCTCGTCGACCTGTTCGAGGCAAAGATCAACGAACATCGTCCGGATCTTCTGCTTCTGCCTTTCGGCGTAGATTACGATCAGGACCACGTAGTAACATTCCAGACCGCCTTCGCCGCCGCCCGTCCTATTGCCGAAGTGTTCGGCAAATGGCTGGTGCCGCACGTCTTCATGTACGAGATGACAAAGATCCAATGGGCCGCCGAACAGCCGCCCCGCCCTGCGGCCTACTGCGACATCTCCGCCCATCTGGGTGTAAAGCTCGAAGGCGTCAAACGCTACGCGACCCAGTTACGTCCGAGCCCGCACATTCGAAGCCTGGAGTCGGTGAGCGCCCTGGCATCTGTCCGGGGCAAGGAGATCGGGGTCGAATACGCGGAGGCCTTCGGCGTGTTGCGCACCGTAATCTAGTTTCTTCAGGAAGAAATATATCCGCGTTATGTCGTCGCTGCTGATCTTTGAGCCCCACTGGGAGGGGCACAACATGCGATATGTACTCTGGATCGCGAAAGAAGCCGTGTGCCAAGGTTACAGTGTACGGCTGGCTACCTCCGCAGGTTTCCTGGGACATCCCTTCTACTTTACGCTGCAGCGGGAATGCAAAGACAGCGTTCGACTCGTGGTCCTTCCCGGAAACAACGAAAGCAGGCCGGTAGAGCGTCTGGGAGGGTACAGGTTTCACTATTACAAGATGTTCGCGGAGTGTTACGGGCAACTGCCGCAACATGAACGCCCGGACTACGTTCTCATACCGTACCTAGATTACTGCGCTTACGCCGCGGGCCTTCTCGGATCCCCGTTCGGGGACGCTCCCTGGGGCGGGATCATCATCGACCCCATCTTCCACTTGACCGAGATGGGCATTCGGGTACCTTGGTCTCTTCCGCAGTGGATCAAGAAGAAGCTGTTTTTCCGTTTGTTGCGCGACAAAGCTCTCCGGAGGGTATTCACCCTCGACAGGCTGCTCGTCCGTTACGTGCACGAAACTAAGCGCCGCCTAGGGAAATCCCTATGTTTCATCCCCGAGCCCGTCGAGCTTCGGGGGTCGCAATCCCGGGATTCGGCCCGGCGAGCCCTCGGAATACCGGACGATGCTACCGTGGTTTTAGTGTACGGCGTGCTCGACGACTCGAAGGGCCTGGACGCCCTGCTTCGCAGCATGCAGGCGGATGGTTTTCCGGAAGAAGTGAGTGTGCTCGTGGCCGGTCCTCAAGACTCCGAAATCAGGGCGTTGCTCGCCTCTCCGCAGGCCAAAGCGCTACGCGATGCCGGGCGGATCCACGAGCGCAACGACTTCCTGTACGGTGAAGGTGAACAAGAGGTGTTCAGCGCGTCGGACATTGTCTGGATAGGATACCGAGGACAATACATCTCGAGCGGGGTTCTCATCCAGCACGGCAGGCTTGCCGATCGTGGGTTGCGATGAGGGGTTGATCGGCTGGCTCACCAGAAACCACGAGATCGGTCTCACCGTGGACATCCGCGACGAGCCGGCAGTCGCGAAGGCGGTCGCCGAACTCGCGCGAAATGAGGAGCTGTCCGGGAAGTTCAGGGAGAACGCGCGACGCTTTTCTACCCAGCACACGGTGGACCAATTCATGCAGGCAATCGGCAGAGAACTGCTGCTCACCTTCCCGGCACATGCGTGAAACGATGGGAGCCATGAATTCAAAAGTATTCGGCCTAGAGAAAACGTGCTGCCGTCCTCCGCCGGTTACATCTATCCCACGCGCTTGGGACGATCGCCTCGATGCGCCGGACGGTCTCGAGGCGTTCTGCACCATCGCTGTGGTGTGAACATGCTGACGTATGCTAAAGGTCGCCTTTAACGGACGCTTTTCAGGAACGTCGCAGCCGACAGGCACACAGACGGCTTCGTTCCAATTGTTTGATGCGATCCTGCGAGAGAGGCGGGATTTCGAAGTCGTCGTTTTCGCCGATTCCCGCTTCCCAGGCATAAGGGAGTGGGAGGACTTACCCCTCGTGACGACAGTGGAAGTGCCCTTCCAGGACTGGTCGCGTGAGCGTGCCCAACTGTGGGAGCAGCGCGATCTGCCGCGGCTTTGCCGCCAACAACAATGCACGGTCGCGCACCATCCGATGACCACCTCGCCACTATGGCGGAACGGCGTTAGGAGCATTGTCACTCTGCACGACCTGAATTTCTACCTGCACCCGGAATGGTTCTCGCGCGCATTTCGGCTCGCCTACGCCGTGTGCGCCGTGCCGGCGCTCAAACGGGCCGATCGTGTGGTCGCCATCTCCCGCTACGTTCGGGAGCGGGCCAACCAACACTTTCAACTGGAAGCCGAACGGCTGCGGATGATTTACAACGGCGTCAAGTCGCTCCCACTGGCGGTGCTGCGGAGTGCCGCCCCCTACCTTCTCTGTGTTGGATCATTGCAGCCGAACAAGAACCTCGCACGTATGATCAAAGCCTTTCTGCGAGTGAAGGCGGATTTTCCGGGCCTGGAGCTACACGTTGTTGGACGGCCCCAAGCTCGTTTTGCCTCGGATACCGACTTGCCATCCTTGCTTTCCGCGCCCGGAGTTAAGCTGCTGGGCTATCTCTCGGAAGCCGATCTCGCGTCCGCTTACGCAGGCGCCGCCGTATTCTGTTATCCCTCGCTGGAAGAAGGCTTCGGTTTGCCCATTTTGGAAGCGATGATGCAAGAGACTCTGGTGTTGACGTCGAACGTCTCCTGCCTTCCCGAAGTCGCGGGGCCTGCCACGCTCGTAGATCCTTTTTCCGTCGACGCCATTTCGATGGGGGTTATGAAGCTCTTGCGGCTTCAAGATACCGAGCGAAAGAGAGAAATCGAGAAAGCCCGCGCTTGGGCTTCCAACTTTACTTGGCAGGCCGCCGCTCGCGAATATATTGCGCTTTATAGGGAGTTTCGATGATGGCTTATTGGCGCCTGCTTCTGGTCAGCGAGCCTGGGCGCGACGGAGCTTTCACGGTCGTACGAAGCTTGGTTCGGCACATTCACGCGAAGCATTCCGAAGTAAGCCTGGATCTTGCCTACTCCAGTTGTCGCGGGAGCGCACCACTCGATGAGCTGGTTCATGAGGTGACAACACGCGGAGGAAAGGTCGTCGATTTGAGGGTGGCGAATGCTCCACAGAAGGCGGACTTCCTCGCTGTCAACAATGTGCATCTGTCATCGTGTTGTTGATAAGGGCCGTGTTGCTGTTTGTTCCTTCAAGCTTGATCGACGCATGCACGGGATTGGTGATGTGTTTCCTTCAAAGCGTACCCGATCAATATTGCCGTTGAACGCGCTTATGAGGAAGGCGCCATGGCCGGTACTGCCGCTGTTGTTGGAGAGCGTGTTATTCCTGATGAGGACATTGGAGAGAGGCGGGCTCGTGTAAGAGGGCTCGGTCGCCACGAGAATGCCTGCGCAACAGCCGGTGCGGCCGATCTTGTTCCCTTGGATGGTGATGTCCGCACTGCCGACCGAGGTGATGCCCCGGCCCCAGTCGTTTCCAGCCACGTCGTTATCCTGGACGAGGATATTTCTGACGATCGTTGTTGTGCTGTAACTCACCGTGGCAATCATATCATCACCGGTATTCCGCACTCTGTTGTTTGCAACGATGATATCGTGGGCGCCTCCGGTGTTGTGAATGCCGTCAGAAAAGGTGTCGTGCACATAGTTATTTATAATTTTGCCTGGTCCAGATGAACCATACGTAAGAATTGCTGCCGATGCCGATCCGGTAACCTCGACATTGTCGATGGTAAAGTTTGTAGCCGCTTCGACAAAGATGTTGTGATCTGCGCCCGTGCGTGAGGTGCCATTCGTCCGTACTTTTAGATTTTTGAGCACCGGCCCATTGCCGTTCAAAATGATCATGGAACTTGCCTGATTAGGAGCGTAGAGAATTGATTTCGGCCCGTTTCCTGTCAACGCAATACCATTGAAACGAAAACTAGTGTAGCGGAATGTTCCCGGAGGAACATAGACCCCCTTGCGTTGGGACTGTGCGGCCCGAATGGTATTCTTAATGGCCGTCGTGTCGTCCGTCGTGTCGTTGCCGGTAGCGCCATAACTCGTGATGCAGAGGGTTGCTGCTTGCGTCGTTGCCGAAGCGGAGGAAGCTTGCGCCGAGGTATTCCCGGCCGCATCGTAGCCGGCTACCGTGTAGGTGTAGGTGGTGGAAGGCGAAGCGCCGGTGTTCTGGTATGAGGTGCCGCTGACGGTAGTCATTTGGGCCCCACCGCGGTAGACCTTGTACCCGGTGACGCCGACGTTGTCTGTGGAAGAGGTCCAAGCGGCATCGCGTACTGTGCCTCCAGTGGGGCTGACCGTGACGGTTTGGGGCGTGGGATTAACCTCCGTGGTCGGAACATCGGGGGCGGATGTACTTGCCTTGGCGGTGTCCGTCGTCTTCACCATGCGAAAGGGATCGCGGACTTGGCCCGTGTCATCGAGGAACACAGCGTCCAATAAAGGCCCGTTGACGTTGAGGGCCATCGAGCCGAGGATCTTGAGCGAGACGTAGATCACGGGGTAGTCCAGAGACCCGACTTGGGTCTCGCCGGAGCTGCCTACAACCGCGTCGCGGATCGGCCGATCAATAACCGATGTTTGATACTCCCCATCGCCATCGATGCTCCCGTCACTGCCGTCGACGAGCATGGTTTGCGGCTCGAAGGTAACGGAGCTTCCAGAATGTCCATCAATCAGGAACGAGCGCTCATACGAGCCGCAATCCCCGTTTAGCACGAGGTCCACGCTCGCATCCCCGAGGATCGGAAGGACATTTTCGCGCATCTCGCGCAGTGCGATCTCGGTATCGGGATCATGGAAACCCTTAGAGCACGGTGGGTGATCCCAGTAAGCGATGATCCACGGTTGTGTAGTGACCGCTAGATCATTTTCCAACCACGTGAGCATGGCTCCCGAGGGGGCTTTGCTGCTCTCCACAGAGTCCAGCACGACGAAGTGGATGTTACTGTAGTCAAAAGAATAATAGGCCTCCGTACCCGAGGCCAGGCCGCCGGCTTCACCCTGTTTAGGCAGGGTGAATATGTCATAGTAGGCACCGCTCTGGGAAGCGGAGTCTGCCGTAACCCCGTCGTCGCGGTGACCGAGGGCCGGCCACAGCGTCGTCTGGCGTAAGAGCGTCGGATAGGTGTTGAAGAGCGCATCCTGATAGTCGCTGTCGGTACGGTTGTGGTAGGCCTTGTCGCCAAGCATCAGCCAGAGATGGGTGTACTGGTTGCCCTTGTATTTAAAGTAGGCGTCGCGCACAGCGCGGGCTTTAGCAATTGCGGTCCCCGAGTTTCCCAGCACCCAGATGAGGGTGGGCTGTTCGGTTCCGGGAGTGGGTGCCGCCACGAAAAAATGGTCGGTGCCACCCGCAAGGGTGGCTTCACTATGGCCTACCGAGTAATAATATTTGGTGCTCGGGTTCAGGCCTGTAAGCTTGACGACGTGCTCGGTAGCACTGGTTGAATCGTCAACTACGCTGCTTAGGTTACTCGGGTTAGTCCCGTAGCGCACGCGACTATCGGTTGCCGTTTCGGTACGCCAGCGCACAACGATGCTTGATTGCGTCCCTAATTGCAGGTAGGGGCCGCGCGTTAGGGTCAGCGCCGCAGCATCTAAGGGCGGCCCGAATGCGTAGCCAGCCAGGAGTACCGCGGCGACTAAAGCGTTTGTCTTCATATTGGTTACATTTCAAAAAACAATGCAAGGCTGTGGATAACTCCATCCAACCCCGAGCTGTATATGAAACGCGGCCGGGCTGGCGATGTTGATGTATTTGCCGACGAGATCGGCGTTGACGCGCGCCACGAAATCTTCGAAGCAGAGGTCCACGTCCTCCATCGTCGCGCCGAGCTTCGCGGCATAGTAATAACGCAGGT
>Ga0136614_10003329_pt1 | contig 10249 bp, 7 predicted proteins | sample AntDrymUQ2792106_2_FD_106643 | JGI IMG/M metagenome (GOLD analysis project Ga0136614, IMG submission 106643) | Polar desert sand microbial communities from Dry Valleys, Antarctica - metaG UQ279 (21.06) | ecosystem: Environmental > Terrestrial > Soil > Desert | place: Antarctica: Dry Valley... | reverse complement strand
TCGTCGCCTCGCCATCGTCGACCTTTCGCCGGCAGGCAACCAGCCGATGCGCGGCTGCGCCGAGCAGAGTGTTTGGATCGTTTTCAATGGCGAGATCTACAACCAGGCAGAGTTGCGGAAGGGCCTCGAACAACGCGGACACCGATACACTTCCCGCACGGACACCGAGACCATCCTGCATCTCTATGAGGAGCGCGGACTTGATTTCGTCAATGAGATTGACGGCGACTTTGCCATCGCGCTTTGGGATCCTACCCGTGAACAACTACTGCTCGTACGCGATCGCATAGGCGTCAAGCCACTGTATTTTCATCAGCAAGGTGGCCGGTTCATTTTTGCCTCTGAGATTAAAGCAATCCTGGCCCATCCCTGGCTGACTCCTCAGATGGACGAGCATGCGCTCTATCACTATCTCTCTTTTTTGACCACGCCCGCCCCGAAGACTCTCTTCCGAAACATCCGCAAACTTCCCGCTGGTCATATGCTTGTCATTGATCGACCGGGAAATGCGCGGCTCACCCAATACTGGGACGCGTTGCCCCCGGCAACCAACACAGGCACTGAGGATTCAAGCGACGCTGCGCAGCGCGCGCAGCTTCTGCGGTTGCTGCGGGAGTCAGTGAAGAAGCGAATGATGTCAGACGTGCCCTTCGGAGTTTTCCTGTCGGGTGGCGTTGACTCCTCGGCCAATGTAGCCCTGATGGCCGAGCAAATGTCGCGGCCGGTCGATACTTTCACGGTGGGCTTTCGCGATCACAAAGAACTGAATGAGCTGGAATCAGCGAGGGAAATTGCGCAGCGTTTTGGCACGAACCACCACGAAGTCCTGATTGGTGATAAGGAAATGGAGAGCTTCCTGCCTGACCTCGTTTTCCACCAGGATGAGCCCCTCGCCGATCCAGTTTGCGTGCCCCTGTATTTTGTTTCGAAGTTGGCGCGCGACTCTGGGACAATCGTTATACAGGTTGGGGAAGGCTCGGACGAGATCTTCAGTGGCTACGACAAGTACGTCAAGTACCTGAGTCTCTATGAAAACTTCTGGCAGTATGCGGAGCGGGTACCACGGTTTGCACGGCGTGCGGTCAGCAGTGCGACTCGAAGCCTCGTCGAGAAAACACTGAAGAACTCGGAGGCCACTGAACTGGTTAGAAGGCTGGGAGCTAACGAAGCTCTTTTCTGGGGCGCCGCCATCGTGTTTGATGAAACCCTGAAATCAGGTCTTCTTTCTGCCACGCGGCGTCGTAGTCTCGATGGTTTGTCTTCCTACAGCGTGGTGCTGGAGCATCTCGATCGAGTCGCTCGTGAACGTCCAGACTCGGACTTTCTCGCGCAGATGACGTATTTGGAGTTGAAGCTGCGGCTGCCGGAACTGCTCTTGATGCGTGTTGACAAGATGACCATGGCCACCTCAGTTGAGGCCCGCGTACCCTTTCTCGATCATCACCTGGTTGAGTTCGCGCTCTCGCTACCGCGCTCGCTGAAAGTGGAAGGCAAGAGCGGTAAGCACATTTTGAAACGAGCACTCGAAGAGATTCTGCCCAGAGATGTGCTTTACAAACGAAAACGCGGATTTGGCGCGCCGGTTGATGGCTGGTTTCGGGGGCCGGCAGGCAGTGAGTTGGAAGCGCTGGTTATGAATTCGTCGCTCCGCAAGCGCGACTTGTTTGACTACAACTTCATCGCCAGGTTATTTGACGAACACCAGCGGGCCTCGCGCGACTGGGGCTTTCAACTGTGGGCACTTTTGAACCTGAGCCTGTGGTATGAGAGATGGATCGAGTAGCTATGCTACCTAGATAATCAATGGGCCATATCCTTTTGCGACGCGTCCGTGCTTCCGTTTCTTGTGCCACTTGACCAAAGGGTAGGGTACCGCGAGGCGCGCAAGTGACCTCAGTAATGAGGCAAAAGACGGTGCGCCACCGAAGCTCTGACGAAGAAGTTTGAGGGCCTTTGATTTCTCGCCCAGTCGCAAGAGATCTTCTGCGCCGGCGAATTGTAATATGCGTTGAAAGCGTTCGAGCTCTTTTGCGTCTAAACCCAGGCGGCCGGCAACGCGGCGCTGGGCGGCCAGGCGCGCATCAATCATCCAGGAGAAATCCCGACTTGTGTTGTGACTATGCTGCCGCCAGGCGGACAAGACCCGTGGGTCGAAAGCGAAATCACCTTGCGTGCTCAAACGCAGATAGAGATCGTAGTCTTCCAGTTTTGCCTGCTCGTGCCAGCCCTCCTTTTCCAGCGAGCTCCGGCGATATAAAACGGTCGGACTCATGGGGGCAAATGTTTGTTGGAGCAACATCTCGCGAGCGTTGCCATTTACGTAGGGAGCCCAGTCAAGGGTGCAGTCGATGATCTGGTTTGCTTCGTCAAAAAGATAGCAATGGCCATAACCGAGCACAGCTCGTGGCGTGGCGTCGAGTAGAGAAACGCGGGCTGCAAGGAAATCAGGCAACCAAACATCATCGGATGACAGATAAGCGAAGTAGTTACAGCTGGTCCTGGCGAGCCCTTCGTTCAAGGTTGCGCAAAGGCCCCGATTACTGCGCGCGATAAACTCACTGGGGAAATGAGAGTCTTGCAGGATGCGTTCGATAATTTCAGGCGAGCCATCGCTTGAACCGTCATCGATGACGAGCAACTGCGCCGGCGCTCGCGTCTGATTGTAGATGGAGCGGAGGGTGGTCTGTATGAAAGGCGCGTGATTGAATGAAGGCACAACCACCGACACATTGGATGCACCGGCGCCTGCCGCGTCGCTTTTGGGAAATGTATTTTGCCGGCTCATCAGTTAGTCTGATTCCGCTTACCCGGCCATTATAGCTTCGACATGAGCAGAAAGACTGTCCTCTTAGGTCCTTATCCACCACCTTATGGAGGAGTCTCGATATACATTCAGACTCTGTTTCACTCTATCAAACAACGCGGCGTCGAACTCTGGACTTACGGAGACGAGGAAATCAACGCACCGAACGTGTTCTTTATGAAGGATAAGCGCTGGGACATTCTGCCGCTGCTCATCCGGAGAGGCTTTCGTGCACGCATCATTGACTGCACTCATTTTCTAATCGAATACCCGGGCTTTCTGGTCCCGATCTGGGTGGTTCTTAAGGCACTGCTTCGCTTCGAGTGGCTCAAGATCGTCCACGACGGCTCGCTCCCCACGCGCTGCCGCAGCTTCGGTCCATTGCAAAGACTGTTCTTCGGCCTCGCTATCCGCGCTGCGAACGAGTTCGTCGTTGTGAGCGAAGACTTGCGGCGTTGGTTGCGCGACGAAATCAGAGTTGAGCAGGAGATCACAGTTATCGCGCCTCTGCTGCCGATCCGCGGCAAGGCTTTGGATGCGGCGCTTCCCGCCGATTTGGAAAGGGCGTTGCTGCCGTACCTCCGAAGGGGCAAGCGGGTCTGCTCGGTCGGCGTCTTCATCCCAACCTACGGCTTCGCGCATGTGGCCGAGGCGGTCGAGAGCGTGCGCGAAGAAACAGGCGAGGACATCGGCCTCGTTCTGCTCGACGGCACTTTTGCGCGTGACGAAGACTACCGCGGCGGGGTGCTCCATGGACGTGACTGGATAACAGTGCTGGAGAACGTGCCGAACCACAGTCTGTACCGGATTCTCAAGCAAAGCCACGCCTTGGTGCGCGCCTTCGGCCAGGAGAGTTACGGCATATCGCGTGTAGAGGGCGTGTGGTGCGGCGTGCCGGTCGTGGCGACCCGAGCCGGTGAAACGCGCGGCATGCTGGTCTACGATTTCGGCGACGCGGATGGTCTCAAAGAGCAACTGAAACGGGCCCTGTTTGACCCGCAGGCGCAGGTTGAGGCGGTGTGGGCTGAGCAGTTTCGGCGGGAGGCTGAAGAGAACTTGCGGGGACTGAGGAGAGCGTTGGGCCTCGGCTGACGTGCACTTGCGGTAGCCGCTCTCCGGTCTGCTCCGCCCGCCGTTTTTGTAGAATTCGCCGAGCGGTGAGTCGCGGAAAAGAAAGCAAGCTGGCGAGAAGTTTTCACGATCTCTTATCTTTCACCCAAGTGCCACAGTCCTGACCATTTTCAGATCCATATGATGCGTCAACGAATCAGGAGAGCGGTGCCACGCGAGTTGAGGCCTTACCTCGGCGCGCTGCGACGCAAGGTCGTCTTCAACCCGCTCAGAGTTTATCTTCAGCGGCGGAAGTTACTGAAGTCCGCGGATCTCACTGCCGGTCAGGTAGAACTGCTCAGGCGGGTCAGTCCTAAGATTCATTACCGGGACAACATGTACGCGGGGAACGGCGAGAACTACTTTCGCACCGGGCTGTCAGCGGTCGGTTGCATTGACGACGTGCTCCATCACGCCGGATGCTTGCGCATCCGCGACGTACTCGACATGCCCTGCGGTTACGGCCGAGAATTGAGGTTTATGGTGCTCCGTTTCCCGGAAGCGACGTTTACGGCCTGCGACATTCAACCGGGTGCGGTAGATTTCTGCGTGCAAGAGTTCGGCGCCGTCGCGGCCTACTCGCGTCCCAAGTTGAGCGAAGTTTCATTTGATAGAGGGTTCGACCTGATCTGGTGTGGCTCGCTCGTCACTCATTTGAACCGCGATGCCATATTAGACCTGCTCAGGCTCTTCTCCCGCCACATGAACCCGGGGGGCGTACTTATTTTTACTTTCCACGGAGACTATGTGTTAAGGAAAATGCTCGATGAAGGCGACAAGTACGAACTGACCTCGGAGAGCCAAGCCGCCTTGATCGCTTCTTACACTCAGACCGGCTACGCGTATCAGGACTATCCGCGCGGTCTTGGTTATTTCGACTTCCACCCGGAGGGGCGCGGGTTCGGCGTATCCTTAACGTCGCCGGATTGGCTCCGTGATCAAACAAGAGCCGTGGGCGGGCTGCAAGAGGTTTACTTCAAAGAGAGAGGCTGGGCAAACCACCAGGATGTGTTAGCAGTCTCGAAACGCGATTAGGCAGCAGAATCCTCACAACGCATACGATGCGGTAGATTGCCACAGCGGCAATTACGAAAAGAAAGTAATGGATCACAAGAACGTAACGGTATTCGGTGTGCAGAACCGACTGCGTGCAAAAGTAATAAACGGGCACAGCGAGTAGTACGACGAGCTCACGAAACTGCCGCCAGAACATAAGAATAATTAGGCCAGCCAACACTAGCGGCAGAATGACTGCAGTGATGAATGATCTTTGCACGGCGCGGACGGCAAGATAGAGATAGCGCGTCCAGCGTGCCGGAAGATTTGCTGAGATGAGCGGCGCTCTTTCAAGCCGCCACATTGATCCGGCGCGCCGAACCATGACCGTAAAGAACCAGGTGGGATGAGCGCGGATAATCGCAAAGCCGCGCGCGAGCCGCTCCCTGTCACGTAGGATGGCATCGGGCCCAAACAGCGTGAGGGCGTAGTCAGGCCGATTGTGAGTTTCCGCTTCCTGCTGGATGAGACCCATATCTGTGTCAGACAGTCCTAGACTTCCCGTCTCATCATAGTCCGCGATCCTTCGAGCAACGTTTGTCCAGCCCCGAGGGACACCGGTATGAAGTGCTTAAAGACTACGGCGTTGCGAATAGTGAGTGGAGCAATCGTCAGGCAAGCGCCTCCAATGAGAGCCAATCCCGTTTTGAGTCGCCTGCCTCGTGGAAAAATCATAAGTATCAGCAGCGCCAAAAGCGGCGCAAGTAGTAAAGCGTTTGCCCTGAACCAACAGGAAACGCCAATCAAAACGCCGGCCATTAGAATGGTGGGCGACCGCTGCGTCTGGCGGGCGCGAGTGATAAGGTACATTGCCACCAGGATTGGTAAGGCGGCCAACGTGTCCGGCAATAGCAGAATAGAATTCCAGCTAAACTGGGGCGCAAAGGCAGCCATGAAGCCGGCTATTATCCCGACGCCGAAGGGCAGCAACTCCATGGCAATTAGAAAAATCATTACCGCTGCCAGCGAGTCGCAGATAGTCTGGAATAATTGCGCCGCGAGGTCCGTCTCACCCGCGAGTCGGTAAATAAACGCCAGCAGAATCGGGTAACCGGGTGGATGGCCCAGCAGGTCTGGATTGCCCGTTGTCGAAGAGGGGTCAAAGAATGAGGCGAGTCCGTTTTGTTGTAATAGTCGGGCCAGATGTTTGTAGTTTTCAGCGACGCGAGTTTGTACTCGCGGGACCTCAGTCCGCTTGTTTTGCCATACTAAGAGTCGGACGCCGAAGGCCGAGAGAAAGACGAGACTGGCAATGATGATTCGTTGGCGGCCAGCGTTTCGTTGAGCTGCAGCAGAGTGCCCGGACGAGTTTGTTTCTTTGAGCAGGGTAACCTGGGAGTGGGATTCAGGATTACGGTGGTTTGGCATCGTGTCGGGCGGCATTATACAAACATAAAGTGATTCAGGGACACTCGATTATTTGCTTTGGTGGCGAAGACTGGTGGTATCACCATCCGCATTCGAAGAACCACTTGATGCGGCGCTTTGCGCGGGCGGGCAACAAGGTGATTTTTGTAAACTCCATCTCGATGGGCCTCACCTCCATCACCAACAAAGATCTGCTTTCCCGCATCACCAGGAAATTGCGCAGTTATGCAAAGCTTGCTCGGACCACCTCCGAAGGCATCACCGTCGTTTCGCCGGCGGCTCTTCCATTCTTTGGTAGCGCCGGCGCCAGGACGGTGAATCGTAATTTGATTGGTGCACAGATCGGCGCTCTCGCCCGCAGCCGAGGGCTGAAAAAACCCATCCTCTGGATCGCAATTCCCACAGCCGTGGAGATGATCGGACGTTTTGATGAGTCCCTCGTCATCTATCACGTTTCCGACAAGTACGATGCCAACACAATGGACCATGCGACCGACCCGGCCTTGATTCGACAACTGCACGAACGCGCCATCGATAAAGCTGATATCATTTTTTATTCAGGTCGGAAGCTGCTCTCAGAAGCGACACGTGGGCTGGAGCGCTCGCATCTCCTGGAACAGGCCGTAGACTTTGATCATTGGTCGAGGGTTGGCAGCGGCGAGCTTGCAGTTGCACCGGAAATAGCTAGTGTTCCCCGGCCACGTCTGGGTTACTTTGGAGCGATCGAACCGTGGCTCGTCGATCAGGAGCTGATCACCCGAGCTGCTCGCGAACGCCCTTCCTGGCAGTGGATCTTCATTGGCAATCGATCGCGCGGTCTGGATATCGAGAAGCTGCCGAACACGCATTTTCTGCCTGCGGTTAGGTATGATGACCTGCCCAGGTATGCAGCGGGGTTCGACGTCTGCGTGTTACCGTGGGAGACTGAACAGCCGTTTACGAGTTACGGTTCGGCAATCAAGGTTCGCGAGTATTTGGCCACCGGGAAGCCGGTGGTGATCTCATCATTGCCGGAATATGAGTCAATGCGCGACGTGCTCCGGATCGCTCGCGGTCATGATGAGTTTTTCAGGCTGGTGGCGGAAGCGCTTGATGAGAGAAATCCCGAAGCAGTGCGACGACGACAAGCATCAGTCGCGCAAGGCACGTGGCATGCCCGCGCCGAGTGGGTCAGTAAATTGATCGAGGAAAAGCTGGACTTATTACAAAACCCGGAGCGGGTAGAGAGTGTGGGAAAACCCCAAAGGGAGTTAGGCTAATTTGCAGGTTTAGGAAGGCGGACCCTGTCCCCGCTCTAAGCTTGAATCTTAGCCGCGACTGGCAGATTGAGTTTTCGGCCACCTGCGAGCCATGTGAGGCTGCTCCCGAGAGGTGAGAATGGACTGAATGTTCGTCTAACGATTGTATTTTCGGCGTAAGAGCGGGGACATGGTCCGCCTTCCTGACTCGCAAATTAGCGCGGCTTGAGTCGTACTTTCGAACAGTAATTTGAGAGACCCTGCTCTACAATTGACCTCAACATGAAACAGGTACTGCAGAATCGAAAGACCGGAAAGGTAGCAGTTGTTGACGTCCCTGTCCCCGCTCAGCAGCGTGGGCGAGTCCTCGTGCGCGCGGTTGCCTCACTAATCAGTTCCGGAACCGAGCGAGCGGCGGTTGAGCAAGCGCGCAAGAGCCTGCTGCAGAAAGCGCGCGAGCGACCTGATCTGGTGAGATCAGTGGTGGATAAAGCCAGGACGGAAGGATTGTTGCAGACCTTTGGCGCGGTGCGCGACAAGCTGGCCGCTTCGCAAGGCTTGGGTTACAGCGCGTCGGGGATTGTAGTCGGAGTAGGCGACGACCTGACGGAGTTTCGCGTGGGCGATCGAGTTGCATGCGCAGGATTGGGCTTTGCTTCTCACGCCGAAGTCATCTCAGTCCCTAAGAACCTCAGTGTCCATCTCCCTGAGAACGTCAATTTCGAAGCCGGAGCCTTCGGAACGTTGGGCGCAATCGCGTTGCAGGGTGTACGTTTGGCCGAGCCGACACTGGGTGAGTCGTTCGTGGTCATTGGGCTAGGTTTGATTGGACAGTTGACTCTGCAACTGTTGAAGGCCAACGGCTGTCGTGTTTTTGGAATCGACCTCGACCCGAATCGTATTGACCTGGCGCGCGAACTGGGGGCCGAAGCGGGCTGCCTTGCAAACGATGAAGCCGCGCAGACAGTTAATGGCTGGACTTCCGGACGCGGCGCGGATGCGGTGCTGATAACGGCTGCCAGCGATTCAAACCAGCCAGTTGAACTGGCGGGGAAAATCTCGCGAGTGAAGGGCCGCGTAGTGGTGGTTGGCTCAACTGGTCTGCAAATTCCGCGACAGACGTTTTACGACCGTGAACTGGCGCTCAAGATTTCAATGTCTTACGGGCCAGGTCGTTACGACCCGGCATACGAAGAGCGTGGACACGATTATCCTTTTGGCTACGTGCGTTGGACTGAGCAGCGCAATATCGAAGCTTTCCTGCAACTGATCTCTGAAGGCCGCGTCAATGTCGATCGGCTCGTCACCCACCGCCTCCCAGTGGCAGAGGCCGAGCGTGCCTACGAAGTAATCGCGGGAAGTTTACCTGAGCCGCACCTGGGAGTCTTACTCGAGTACGATCCGAAAAGCGAACCAGGCCGAGAAATCGCGTTGAGTGCGCACTCGGTCTCCTCTCGAAAGCTGGAGAAACATGTTCGCATCGGCGTGATCGGCGCCGGGGATTACCTTCGGGCCATGCTGCTCCCTCAGTTCCAGAGTGCGGGGGCGGAATTTCATTCAATCGCCACGGCTTCCGGAGTATCTGCTCACGACGTGGGTAACAAGTTCGGTTTCGCGCGGGCAGTGTCTGACGCCGAGGCGGTGATTAACGACCCCAAAATAAATCTGCTGGTGATTGGTACGCGCCATGACTTGCACGCCGAGTTGGCACGTCGAGGACTGGAACGCGGGCATCACGTCTTTGTCGAAAAGCCACTCGCTTTGTGCGATGAAGATTTGGATAGACTGCAGGAGGTTGCGGCAAATGCTAACGGTCGCTTGATCGTTGGGTTCAATCGGAGATTTTCCCCACTCGCCGTTAAGGCGAAAGACTTCTTTGCGGGGAGACGCGCGCCGCTTTCGTTTGTCTATCGGGTTAATGCGGGGCGCGTGCCTAAAGGTCATTGGACGCAGGATCCGCGCGAAGGAGGCGGCCGCATAGTGGGTGAAGTGTGCCACTTTATCGATCTGCTTCAGTACTGGACTGAAGCGCCCCCGGTGTCGGTGTTTGCTGAAACGATTGCCAGCGGGAACCAGGAAATCGTTAACGACGACTCGGTCTTAATCACCGTGCGATTCGCTGACGGCTCAAACGGGTGCATCGCTTACCTGGCGGAAGGCGATAAGACGATGCCCAAGGAACGCGTGGAGATTTTTGGTGAGGGCAAAGTGTTTGTGCTCGACGATTTTCGTAATGCGCTTCTCTATCGCAATGGCCGGGAACAAAAACTGAAATTGCCCAAACAGGACAAGGGACAAGCCCGGGAAGCACAAGCAGTGTGCCGGATGGTCCTTGAAGACGGCCCAGCCCCGATTGCGCTGGAAGAGTTGGCAGCCACCACCCGGGCAACGTTTCGTATCAAGGATTCGTTACGCAGCAGGCAGCCGCAGAAAGTGATAAGTGATGGGTGATAAGGAATCAGACGGTGGTGTCCAATTTCATTTTCTTTCTGCTTTGTGTGCCGTGAAGCAAAATTACAATTCTTGTTTGGGCGCCATTTCGACCGAACGAAAACGATCCACGAAATCACAGGGGACCTGGATAGGGTTCAGGGTCAAGGGGGAGCGTAGCCCCTTGGGAAAGGAGTAGTCAACCATCCCATATGTTCGTCGAAGTGTGTAACGCGAGTTACGG
>Ga0136614_10003328_pt1 | contig 10250 bp, 13 predicted proteins | sample AntDrymUQ2792106_2_FD_106643 | JGI IMG/M metagenome (GOLD analysis project Ga0136614, IMG submission 106643) | Polar desert sand microbial communities from Dry Valleys, Antarctica - metaG UQ279 (21.06) | ecosystem: Environmental > Terrestrial > Soil > Desert | place: Antarctica: Dry Valley... | reverse complement strand
GTTTAACTCTGGTCAGGGGCTCGGTGGTCTGCAGCCGCTAAGCTTCTAGGGCGCCGGTTATAGGGATCGCTCGCGAACTTCCTGTCGCCCATGGGATGGGTTGGCTTGTTCTCGGCTTGCGTCCCGCCGGCGACCGGCGTGCGGAGTGACTCAAAAGAGGTGTGCATGGCCCGAAGTCGGAATGTCCTTCACGCGCGCCGACGGCAGAGATCCGACCGAAACGGAGGTGCGTGCGCATGAAGGTGTTGATCGGGGTCGATCCCCACAAAGCGTCCGTCGCCGTCGCGGCGGTGAACGAGGCCGGCGAGCTCGTCGAGGGCGCCCACTTCTCGCAGAACCGAGCCGGCTTGAGGGCCCTCGAACGTTGGTCGAAGCGGTTCCCCGAGCGCCGCTGGGCGGTGGAGAACGCTGGCGGCCTCGGTAGGCACTTGGCGCAGAGGCTGTCCGCGGCAGGCGAGTCCGTGGTGGACGTGCCGCCGAAGCTTTCGGCGCGCGTGCGGGTACTCTCCACCGGTAACTCCCGCAAGAACGACGGGCTGGACGCCCTCGCCACCGCGCTGGCCGCTTGGCGCAACGAGCGGCTGGCAGCGGTCGATCCCGAGGCCGGATCGGAGGTGCTGCGCCTGCTCTCCGAGAGGCGCGAAGACTTGGTGGCCGAGCGTACCCGGGCGCTCAACCGCCTCCACGGACTCCTGCGCGATCTCATCCCCGGCGGGGTAGCTGGAACGCTCTCGACCCACCGAGCCGCCCGCATCTTGCGCGGCATACGGCCCCAAGGCGCCTCGGCCCGCCTCCGCCGGCGGTTGGCTTCGGAGATCTTGCGCGACGTCCGGGCACTGGATCGAAAGATCGCGGACCTGAACGAGCGCATCGAGGCCGAGGTGGAAGCCTCCGGTACCGTCCTCGTAGAGATCTTCGGCGTGGGCCCCATACTGGCCGCCAAGATCATCGGGGCGGTAGGCAACGTGGCGCGTTTCCCGACCAGGGCCCACTTCGCCTCCTACTCCGGCACGGCACCGGTGGAGGCCTCCAGCGGCGAGGTGGTGAGGCACCGGCTCTCGTTGGCGGGCAACCGTCACCTCAACAACGCCCTGCACATGGTCGCGGTGTGCCAGGCTAGGTCGGATGTTCGGGGCGAGGCATACTACCGCAAGAAGATCGCGGAGGGCAAATCTCGCAAGGAGGCGCTGCGGTGCCTCAAGCGGCGCGTCTCCGATGCCGTCTTCAAGAGCCTTACGGCAGATTTGCAGGCGCCTTCGCGCAGCGCCGCTTGACAAAGAGGAGCCGAGAACTCCGTACACCGGAAGCCTAGTTGCCGGGAACGCGTCCTCTCGGAAGGTGGGTGAATAAGCACCGACTCCTCAATCTGACGCTCTCAGGGACGATCCTCGCACCTTCTCCGGGGTTTTCTACTCCTTCCCTCTGATCCAGTGTCCCGGAACATCTCGGCCGGCAGGAATGCGTCCCGGAGCTTCAGCAGCACCCGTCGGAGACCATGAGGTAGCCGCCACCAGAAGCGCCACGCGAAGTAGACGATCAACATCCAGGCCAGGTTCTGTATCGCTGTAACTATGATCCAAGACGCAGCATGAGCAAGGAGATCAGCATGCGTCAGGACAGCGATCGTGAGTCCGTGCTGCATGTCTATGGGAACCACGGAGAAGAACCGGGCTGCGCGGTAGTAGATGTTGGCGTAATTTTCCATCTACCTACTAGCCGCCTCAGGGCGTGTTAGCGACACTGATCCGGGCATGCGGTAGCCGGACCACCCGTTTTCGGGCACAAAAAAGGCCAGGATTCTACCCCCGACCGGTATGAATATGTGATGCGCTGCCACCCCAGAGGGCAGCATTATCCGCAAGGCTCCATAATCACCTCTTGGGAAGCTGAGGCCGCCCACGTGGAACGGCCGTCTGGTTGCGCTAGACTTTCCGGCGGCGAGACATGCAAAGCCTCGCCAAAGGTCGCACCACGCCCTGGGAGGAGGGCGTTAACAATCTACGAAGGTTCTTAGAGCAAAAAGGAAGGGCCGCTTTTTCGGCCCACACCATCTATATCGAAACGATACAAAGGTCCTGCATGACGTTGGTCCAGCGAAGTCTCTTTCTCTAATCCTCCTCGTCGGTCATGGTTGCCATATCAGGTATGTCCCCCTCCCACTCCGGTGGCAAGACATCCTCAAAGCTATCTGTCTTTCCGGTAGTTTTGTGGAGTCGCCGAGCCTCATCCTTAATACGATTGCTGATGTAGCTCTTCGCCCATGAATCGAAGGTCGTCCCACCCTCCCTGAACTTCTCGCATGCCTCTAACAGGCCCATGCGCCCCACTCCTTCGAGATCCTCAGCATCATCTACTCCCCGGGCGATCCTACCGGCCACGGTAGAGATGTAGGACTCAAAATCACTGAGTATCTTGGGGGTCAACTCGACTCCTGGAGACGCCTCCTCGGACCTGACAAACATTCCAGGGGCAACATCCACCGGATGGACCCCCAAAGCACTGGCGAGCTTGGATACCGTACTGCGTCGAGGGGCCTGCTGGCCGTTCTCGATTCTGTGGATCGCCGGCCGCGAGACACCGGACAGATCCGCGAGTCCCTCCTGGGTTAGACCTCGCTCCTCCCTGAGTTTCTTCAGATCCATTAGTTGAGTCACCCCTTAGACCACAAACACATCACATCCGGTCCAGAAGGTCGGCCTTCTTCCCCTCGAACTCCTCCTGAGTGATCGCTCCCAAATCCCTGAGGGCGGCGAGCTTCTGTATCTGGTCCGGTATGTCGGACGGCGCAGACGGCTCATGCGAAGCCTCGGTCTGGGAAGCATCCAGCTGGGAGGGATCCACGGCGGCTGCCCGGTTCTCGACAAGCTCACTCTGCACCCAGGACTCCACCGTACGCTGCCAGTCCGTCCGGTTGGAGGTCACCTCGATCCGGGTCCGAGTGGCGTCCTCCAGCGTGGCGATGACCTGAACCCTACGCTGCAGCTCTATCAGGCCAGCCTCATCCAAGAACCACAGAACGAGGATGTAAGCGAGGTAGACGACCGTGAAGACGAGGAAGGTAATCAGGCTCAAGAAGACCAACAGGGCGAGCCCCGCCCAGGAGTTGACCAAATACCTCTTCTCGCCAAAGAGAACGATCCTGTCGGGTCCGGGAGAAAACTGTGTCGGGTACCTGTAGAACTCACCACCATATGGCCAGTCATCCCTAAGGTGAATTGCGACCTCAGCCAGGCATGATTCCGGAGTGCCGTCAACCACCACTTCCATATCTCCTCCCCCGTGCCGACATCCTGCTCACCCTCCGAATATTCTCCGCCACCAAGGCTTCTGAGAGCCCGTCTGCGGGCCTGCGGCCTCCGGTCCAGGTTCTTCCCCTTCCGGCTCGCTTGCGGCTGTCTGCGAAGCTTCTCGCTCGTTTCTCGGGGACTCCAGTTGCCGCAGGCGGTCGGCGAACATGGCGGTCAACTCCTGCTCCCGCTCCAGGGCCTGGTCCCGCCGGCGGATCTCCTCCGCCCTGGTCTGAAGCTCGCGGTCGCGGGTGGCGATCACGCCCTGGAGGTAGCCGATCTGCTCACGCAGCGCCTCTACGGGCACCGTTTGGTCGCCAACCGGTCGCGCCTGGTCGGCCTCCAAGAGGACGTAAACGACACCGACCTCCTTCACGCTCTGCAGCGTGCCCCGCTTGAGGCGCGAGCGAACGGCCTCAGCGGAGATCCCGAGCTCGTGCCCGGCTTGAGAGACGGTCAAACGGCGCTCGGTCGGCGCCCGGTCCCCGGCTCGGTCCTCCCCCATGCGCCCATGCTACACCCTTCAAAGATCCCGTGCCGCCGCCCAAAAGCGATCCTCGCGCCCCTCTCCTCTGTGTTATGCGAAGTTGGCAGAGAAGACATCTGCGGGGCGGCGGAGATCAGGAGTAGGTTTACCCTGGGCCGAGAGGAGACCGGCCGTCAGCGGCGATCCCCGCAGCTCTCAGGAGCAACCGCAGAACCTTCGAACCACCCTACTCTGACCCCACTCCTACCCAACCACGGGTGCCCATTCCTGACAACTCCAGTCCAACTCTTGTCCCACCACGGGTGAGAGTCGCGGATTCCCTACCGACGATACCAGGCGGCGTCTTCGTAGTTACGGGGGATGGTCTCGCCGCGCTCGTAGGCCCAGCGTCAGTAGTCCTCTCGCCAAGCCATGTCCTCCTTGGCCATTCCCACGGCGCGCCTCCTGGAGGCCTCGCCGCTGAACTCGTCCTGGTAGCCCTGGTAGCCCTGGTAGATCAGATCGTCCAGCTCGTTCTCAGAGATATCGGCGTGCTCAAGCTGACTGAGATCTGTGGCCCCGCCGACGCCTTGCACCTCTGACCCCGTCCCGAGCACCCTCGCCCGGAACTCAGCGTAGGTCTCGTCAACGCAGTTCATCGCTGCCTCCTTGTGTAGATCCTGCGAGAACATGCTCCCACCGACACCGGAACGGAACCGGAACCCTGCATCACGGCGCAAGAGGATCCCAAGAGATGCAAGCCATCGTCGAGGGAGTTCACAACGCCTCCCTCCGGTCGCGGGGCATTCGCCCGTCACGGGCCTCTAGGAGCTCCAGCGCGGCGCGACGGGTGTGAAGGGGAAGATACCTGATCACGGGGTGGCGCCAGTGCTTCTCCCCGTAGGCCCAGACGGCCTCCCAGCCCGCAGACCTCAGCCACTCCTCCTCCAGATCGGGAGGCACGTCACCGGCATCCGGGGCCTCGTCGAAGGACCAGTACTCCTCGGCCTGCTCCTCCCTGCGGGTACGCTGCTCCTGCAGGCGTTCCGCAGTGACACTGTTCTCCTCAAGCTCCCCAGCCAAACGCTCCCAGAAGCTCTCCGGCAGCCGCCACGTGTCCCCGTCGCACACAACCAACCCAGTCGCCTCAAGGCGCCTCAGATAACGCACCACGGCATCCTTGCGCCGACCCGTACACTCCGCGAGAACGTCGGTCGTGAGTCCCTGCCTAAAGGCCAACAACCAGTGCAGGAACAACCCAGCAACCTTACCTACACGCTGGGCTGCCGCCCTGGCGTCCTGGCCCCAACGGAGCCTCAGCAGCTCCCCGAACTCACACAGGTCTACAGCACTTAGATTACCCGCCGCCGTGTGTATGTTAGTGCTGTAGACCTGTGTTTCTGGCTTGATTACGATGACCTCGCGGGCCCTCGCCCTGGTCTTGGGGATCATCTCCACAAGCCCCCGTATCTTCAGTCGCCGGAGGCTTTCGAGGACGGTCTTCTGTGTCGTCCCGCATCTCCCGGCCAGGTTCTCGGTGCCAGGCGCCGTATTGATGCTGCCGTCCCGCCTCGGGTAGCCGTTCTCACTTGCTTCTATCAGCAGGCCGCAGTAGACATTGTGGTCCGTGGCTCCCGGCATGCCTCCCCACTCCTGGTTGAACAGCGGTGCCCACAGACCCGCTCTCACCTGCTGCCTGGCCTCCCTCTTCGCCGCCGGCGGGTCGTAGATCTTGCCACGGTAGCGGAGCACCGAGCTGGCTACCGAGCGCTCCACGTAGTTCAGCCCTTTGCTCGCCCTGTAGAGCGCGCTTCGCCTGAACAGCCGGGCCATCTGCTCCGGATCGCACCTGGTCCAGAACCCGAGCCTCCCCAGGAGGGCGAAGTCTGCTTCGCTGTGGGACTTGTGGCCTGAGATGTCTCCGTGGTCGAAGAGCCTAGCGAACCCTGTGCCGTGCTTAGAGTTGCGGGCCTTGCTTAGCAGCTCCTCGTCCTCCAGCGTGCCGCTTCCCGATGCCCTGGGCGGTGGGGCGTCGTCTTTCGCTGGTGGGAACGCCTTTCCGTAGATCTTCTCAAGGGCTGTCTGAGAGTCCGTCACGAGATCGTGACCGTCGAGTTCCCAGCCGGTTATGGTGAAGAACCGGTTCTGGTCGTAGAGTTCGATCTCCCCGTCCCAGGGAGTATTCTTCGTACGGCACCTATCTCCGGGCTTCCTGGCTCTGACGATGACCTTGATCCCTTCGCCTGAGGGCGAGATCTCTGCGTATCCTCCCAGGGCCTCGAGATCCTCCACTACCGCTTCGTGTGGCCGACCGCCCTGCAAGCAGTCGTCGTAGTCGAGGCCGCAGTAAGGGTCGGCCTCGGTGAACACGAACCCCACGCCGTCTATATCGTCTCGGGCTCGCCAGCGCCTCACGGCCGTCTTGAAGCTGCCCCAGGTATCCCGCCTGTCCGTTTTCGCCTTGTGGCCCGTGTGCGGGTTGTATGGCTCTTTGGTCCACTTGCCGTCGCGCTCTGTCCAGCTCCAGCAGACCCACTGGCGCAGTTCGCGCAGCTCCTCTGGGGCGTTCGCCGGTGTAAAATGCGTAGTTGTGGGGTGTTGGCTACCCCTGCCGGATGGTAAACTGCGTAATGACATTGTAATTGCCTCCTTGCTGGGGGGAGTGCAGTGTCTCTTGAACGGGTCGCCTTGTAGTGGGGGCGACCCTTCTCTTTTGTCTAGTTCGCATTGGCCTCCTCGTCTGGGGCGCGTAGTTCCCCGATCTTGACGCCCAGGGCTCGGGCGAGCGTCCGCCTGGTTCTAGACTCCGCGCCACGCTGGAGCGTCTCTAGTCGCCAGACCGTGTCTGGGGAGATCCCCGCCTTCGCGGCCAGCTCCCTTATTGAGAGTCCGGACTCCTCTCGTGCGCGGGCCAGGCCAGGCAGCAGGTAGCTCCCTGGCTTCAGGCTTCTCATCCACTGTCTCGTCGGTGCTTCCAAGCTCGTTGCTCCTTATTCGTAACTGTGTGTACGTAGTTTAACGTAATTGCTGTTAGAACACAAATACACTACTATTCCGCATAGGTAAGCGGAATTCTCGCTTTATACTGTACTGGAGCTATGTTATAATATGTACACATAAAAGAGGCCCTGGTGGGTGCGGGAACACCCCCAGGGCCGGACCACAGCCCCTAGCGAAAGGAGACTACTGTGGTCGGACGAAGTGTACCCCGGAACGGGGTCAAGCCTTCCTCCACCAGGGAGATCTTGGTGGACGGCCGCTACGCGGAGTTGCTGGCCGAGGACCTGGGCGTGAAGGTGACGACGGCCAGGTCCGCGTTCATCGGCGAGCCCCAGCGCCGAGCCCTCGGCGTTGTCGCGTGGGCGTTCAAGCACGAGCCCGACAGCCCTGAGTTCAGGGCCAGGATGGTCCTGTGTTGGGCGAGGAAGCGCGGCGCCGGGGCGTTCCGCCGGGACGGAGACGCCGAGCGGGACATAGCCCGCAAGATCGCCGCCTACTGGATCGAGCATCCGGATCGCCTCGCGGAGACGCTGCGCGAGGCCCTTGGCAACGGGGCGTGAGGTGCGCGCCCACACCGAGGAGCTGCACCACGCGGCTCCTAGATGTCTGCTGAGGCTCCACGATGCCGCCCGGGGCGAACTGTGGTTCTCCGGCGTGGGGGCGTGGCTGGAGTGGGAGGACGAGGCCGGGCGCTGGGGCGTTCCGGTGGAGATTGCCCGCGAGGACCTGGAGCATCTGGTCGAAGCCTCCACCGTGGTCCTCGATCGAGAGAAGCACCTGCTGCTGCACAGTACCGACTGGCAGCGGTGGGGTAGGCGAGGTGGCAGGGAGACGGTTCGTAGGTACGGGACGACCTGGATGAGCCTGCTGGCGCTGAGGCGCTGGGGCAGGATCTCGCCGGCGGACCTCGACGCGGCCAGGGTGCTCAGGTGAGCCCTCATGGAAGGTTCGAGCTGGGGCTGGTGGTCGCCACTCCCGGAGCCCTGGAGCTTCTGCCGCGCATGGACCTTGACGGGCTGCTGCGGCGCCACCACTCAGGCGACTGGGGCGACCTCGGCGCGTCGGACAGGAAGGCCAACGACTACGCCCTGGAGCACGGCGAGCGGCTGTTCAGCGCCTACGAGGCGCGCCAGGGCCGCGTGTGGATCATCACCGAGGCTGACAGGTCCTCGACGTGCATCCTGCTCCCGGGGGAGTACTGACGTGCGCTGCGACGGATGCGGCGCCGAGGCCCCGGTCCTCAAGACGTGCCGCTGCCGCGACGACGCCGAGCGCGCCGGCGTGCTGTGCGATCCGTGCTGGGATCCGCTGCGGGATCGGGTCTGGATCATCCCCGGCCCGGTCGCCTGCTTCGGCACTTGCTCCCGGTGCGGGGAGTGGGTGAGCGTCAATGATCTGCGGGACGCGACCCCTGGGGGCCGGAGGAGCGCGCCGAGCGGCCTGTGTAGGATGTGCGCTGATGCGCCTGGCCTCTGACCACGTCCACCCCACGCCCCACGACGGGCGGTGCCGCGTCCGAATCTTCCTCCCCGACGACGAGCGGGACGCCGTTGTGGTGGTCTGCACCGAGCCGAGGGACAACCCCGGCACGTCCATCACCAACGCGGCGGAGAGGATCGCTGGCGAGGTCATCTACGCTCATCGCCCCCCGACCCACCTTGTCCAGTAAGATACGTCGCATGGATCAACCTTCTTTCTTCCAGGAGCCGCCGAAGATCGTCAACGTCGCGTCGGTTCCGCAGCGCAGTCCCTTCCGGTACCCGGGTGGAAAGACCTGGCTCATCCCCCGGATTAGGAGGTGGCTTCTTAGCCGGGATCTTCGTCCCGTCGAGGTGGTTGAGCCCTTCGCCGGCGGCGGGATCGTCTCGCTTACCGTAGCTTTCGAGGCCCTGGCCGAGTACGTGACGATGGTAGAGATGGACGAGCAGTTGGCCGCTGTATGGCGCACCATCCTCGAAGAGCCGGACGGCGCCGAGCGTCTCGCGGAGCGGATCGTATCCTTCGATCTCTCGCTTGAGGCAGTCCGCGAAGTCCTGGACTCCGAGCCCACTACCGTCCATGAGCGGGCTTTTCGCACGGTCTTGAAGAACCGGGTCAACCGCGGCGGCATCCTCGCTCCTGGCGCCAGTCTCATCAAGGCCGGCGAGAACGGCAAGGGTCTGCGCTCCAGGTGGTATCCCGAGACCCTCCGGAAGCGCATCCTCGACATCGCTAAGATCAGGGAGCGGATCACCTTCATCTGCGGCGACGGTGTAGAGATCATGCGCGAGGAGGCAGACCGCTCCGACGTCGCCTGGTTCATAGATCCACCATACACCGTAGCGGCGAAGCGTCTCTACAACTGCTGGGAGATGGATCATGCCGCGCTGTTCGAGGTTGCTGGGGAACTCGCCGGCGACTTCCTCATGACCTACGACAACGACGAGCGGGTTCGCTCTCTCGCGGAGCGACACGGCTTCGATGCCCGTGAGGTAGCGATGAAGAACACCCACCACGCCCAGATGACGGAGCTGCTCATTGGGCGCGACCTCACCTGGGTGGAGGACTAAGCTTCCGGTTCCTCCTCGAGGATCTCTCCAAGGATCGGGGCGTCCGGAGGACTGTCGAGCTTGTCGTCTAGCTTCTCTTGCAGCTTCTGCTCAAAGTCTTCGACCGCGCCGACCGCCGGCGTGGTGATGCTGTCCAAAGCGGGCTGAAACCGCGTGTAGACCACCTCGCCCAACTCCAGCCGGTGCTCGTTAGCAGCCTCGTCCTTGCGGAGGTCGTAGACCAGCCAAGCGACCTCGGCTTCCTCGCGCTCCACGGTCGGGGGGTTCGGCAAGGTGTCCCAGAACTTTCGGTGCAGCGCGACGGCCTGCTTCTTGCTCCACGACTGCAAGATCCCGCCCTTGTAGACCATCTGCGGCATGAGTCGCTTGCGAGATGATGAGAGATAGTCCGCCCGGGCCGTCTTTCCTCTCCAAAGAGTCTTCTGGTAGCGCTCCCTGTCGGCCATGTAGTATGTGAAGGCTTGGCGTATGTTCCCCGAGATGTAGACCGCCTGGATCTCTAGCGAGCCGAAGTCTGTCAGGTGCCCGTGCTCGTCGTAGGCTACCAGCACGACATCTATGTTGCCGGCAGATCGTCCGGTGGTGTCGAGGAGCTGCACCTCGTTGAGAGAGGTCCAAGAGCCGGGAGAGAAGCCGAAGAACTCCGCAGCGTCGGTGGTGACCCGGTGATCCTGCGTGCGGAACCTCACGGGGCAGGTGATCGTCGGATCGTCGCCGTCCATAACGCTGCACACTCCGAGCGGGTTGGTCGCGTCGCTCTTGGTGCAGTTGTCTACTCTGTTGCCGAAGGGACAGAGCTTGTTGTCCCTGATGTGCTCCGCCTCTGGCGAGAGGTTATCTACCGGATAACCGAAGACCTCCCCGAGCGGGTTGTGAGGCGATCTGCGAGCCACTACCCCTCCCCTGTTTCTCGTTGGCCTCCGAACATCTTACGCCACCAGAGCCGCT
>Ga0136614_10003327_pt1 | contig 10251 bp, 9 predicted proteins | sample AntDrymUQ2792106_2_FD_106643 | JGI IMG/M metagenome (GOLD analysis project Ga0136614, IMG submission 106643) | Polar desert sand microbial communities from Dry Valleys, Antarctica - metaG UQ279 (21.06) | ecosystem: Environmental > Terrestrial > Soil > Desert | place: Antarctica: Dry Valley... | reverse complement strand
GATCGACAGCGGTCGGCGATCGAGGAGTACGTGGACGGCGCGCTCGGGGCCATGCCCGAGCACCTCCGGGCCGGCGTCGTCGCCGAATCGCTGGTGCTCGGGGCCTGGGTGAGGCTCCAGCGACATCTCGGACGACCTGGGCGCTTGGCAGGTTTCATGTCTCATCTTCCTTGGTGCCGGGGATAGCGGCTTCCTCGACCAGGCGAGGCGCGCAGCGAAGGAGGTCCCGAACGCGGAGCTCGCTTCCCCGTTGCCGCAGACCGACGGCCGACGGCGAGACACCAAACCGGTGTCCGGGGACGCTGTCGGGTCGTCAGCTCCGCGCCCGAGCCGCCTCGGTCGTAACCGCGGCGCGAAGGAGGCTCCGTCCTGGTCATGCCGCCGACCATCGGGCGCGGGCGGATAGGCGCTACCGTCGGTCGCGCTCCCGCTGATCGAGGAGGCTGGTTCGTCATGACGCTCGGCTACGACGTTCAGGCCGACAGGCACGTCGGGCTCGTGTGGGGCTTCGCGTACGGCGTCACCCTCGACGCCGAGGGCAGCGACCGCGCACTGTGCGCGGCCCAGGGGCTGCCGCATCCCAACCTGCTCACCGACTGAATCACCGCCACGACCTGCGCGATGGCCACGCCTGTCGCCGCCTCGGCCTCGGAGCACAGCTCCTCCGACACGCTCCCGTCGGAGCGACGGGCCGCCGCCGACCACGGGCCGTCCCGCCTTGCCTCGCGTCTGTCCGTAGCCGCCGTGGTCGTGGCCTTGCTGCCCGTCGCCGTCGCCACCACCCGTGCGCTCGAGCGCGGCTGGCTCCCGGTCAGCGACGACGCCTTCTTCGCCATCCGGGCGCGTGACGTTCTCACCGAGCATCATCCCCTGCTGGGGACGTGGTCGTCGGCGTCGTTGACCGCCGACACCGAGCTCAACCATCCCGGGCCGCTGCTCTTCGACGTGCTGGCCTTACCGGTCCGGCTTCTCGGTGGAGGTGCCGGACTGGCACTCGGCGTCGCGCTCGTCAACGGCCTGGCCGTGGTCGGCATCGCGATCGTCGCCTACCGACGGGGCGGCCCGCTCCTCGGGACGGTGGCCGCGGCGGTCGCCGCCGCGCTCGGGTGGGCGATGGGTAGCGAGGCGCTCTTCGAACCCTGGCAGCCCCACAGCGTCCTGCTGCCGTTCCTCTGCTTCCTGATGCTTGTCTGGTCGGTCGCCTGCGGCGACCTGGCCGCCCTGCCGTGGACGGTGGGCGTCGGAAGCCTCGTCCTCCAGACACATCTCAGCTACGGATTCTTGGTGCCGGCTCTCGGCGTATGGGCCGTCGCGGCACTGGTCCTGGATCTGCGCTGGCAGCGCCACCGAGATCCGGGGTCCTGGCCCCGGTTGCGCGGGCGCGCCCTGCGGGCGGGAACGCTGGCAGGCCTGGTGCTCGCCGCCTGCTGGGCTCAGCCCGTCGTCGAGCAGCTCACCGGCGACGGCCAGGGGAACCTCTCCCGGCTGGTAGCGAGCGCGAACGATCCGGCCGAGACGATCGGCTACGACCGCGGCGCTCGGCTCGTCGTCAGCGTCGTGTCCCTCCCGCCATGGTGGCTCCGGCCCTCGTTCAGGGAGGCGTGGCTCGGGCCTGCCGGTCGCTTCGAGCCCGAAGCGGTGGACCTTCCCTCGCCGGGCCTCACTGCCGTGTCCCTCGCGGGCTTGGCCGCCGTGCTCGCATGGTGCGCGAGGGACGCCCGTCGCCGGCGCGACCGCGACGCACTCCGCCTTGTTGCGACCGCCGCCGTCGCCGTGGTGGCCGGGCTGGCCACCGCGGGACGAACCCCTCTCGGCGTGTTCGGCCTCGCACCGCACCAATTCCGCTGGCTGTGGCCGCTCGCCGCCTTCGTGTCCTTCGCCGTCGCGGCGACGCTCGCCCGCCGGCTCCGACGAGAGGCCGCGCCACTCGTGGGCGCCTTCGCTCTGGTGGCGGTGGTCCCGGCAGTGCTGAGCCTCCCCACCAGCAGTCAGGCCGTCAGCCCGAACAGCCTGCAGTGGTCGATCCCCACGGTGCGCGACCTCGGTCACCAGATGGCAGCGCTCGAGGGTGAGGGCCCGCTCCTCGTCGACGACCTCTTCTACGGGAGGTTCACCGATCCCTACGGCACCGCGGTACTGGCCGAGTTGCAGCGCCGAGGCATCCCTTTCGTCGTCGACGACGCGGCGCCGGCGCGCCAGCTGGGCCCTGCGAGACGATTCACGGGCGACAACGCGCGGGCAACGCTCTTCCTCAGGGTCGGGGACGCAGCCGGAGCGGCGCCGCCGCGGGCCCGACGGGTCGCTTTTCACGCCGGTCTCACCGACGAGGAACAGCGCGAGCTGGCGGGCCTCGAACACCGGATCGGGGAGTACCTCCGCCCACGGGGTCGGCTCCGTCTCAACGATCGTGGCCGGGCGGTGCTCCATGACGGCGAGCTCCCGGTCCTGCGCGGCCAGCTCCCGGGGCAAGTCGATCCGGAGGCGCTGTTCGCGTCCCGGGAGCTTGTCGCGATGGTCCGCAGAGATCTCCTGGTGCTCGACGAGAAGTGGGCGCGGCGCTTGGATCGCTACGCCGATCGCCAGCTCCGGTGGGACGACGAGACGGCGGCGCTCTTCGTCAGACCGTTGGGAGTGAGTTGAGTCAGTCAGCGCGAACGGCCGGCCCGGGCCGCGATGTCCTCGCAGACTCGACGTGAGAGGGGTCGGTTCTCGACGTCACCCGAGAAGCGGGCTGCCACCGGGCTCCCGACGGGATTGCGGCCGAGCGTGAACTCGTCGGTTGTCGAGGAGTACTCCCCGCCGAGCACGAACCGGTCCTCCAAGGACACGAAAAGCTCGGGCATCCGGCGGTCCAGGACGACTTCGACGTCATAGGTCCGCCCGGTCTCGATCGGCACCGCTGGGCCTCGAGTGAACGAGCCGTCGCCACCCACTTTCGCGAAGGCGATGCGATCGTCGTCGAGGTGCTCGACAACCACGGCGGTACCCGGGTCATCGCGGTTCGCGACGATCGGCTCGCGCGTCCCGTGCGGGCGCCGTGTGAACTCGAGCCGAAGATGGAACCGGCCCGTCGCGTTCGTTCGCTCCACCGCGAACCACCGGCCGCCGTCCGACCAATAGAGGCCGTCGCATTCGCCGACGATGAAGAGGTCGCCTTCCGATTGCCGCTCCGGCAGAGCGTCTCCCGAGCGGACGTTGTCGACCGTGGCGTCCCCGAGACGGCGGTCCACGTCCTGCTGAAACGCCACCAACTCGGCGCGCAGCTCTTCCGGCACGAACGGCGCGAACTCCCGCTGGTAGCGGAGGGCCAGCGAGGAGTTCGCGTAGCAGCTCCACAGCCCCAGCAGGACGAGCGCGCCCGCAACGGCGCGCGGCCAGCCCCCACGGACACCCGCGTCGTACTTGTGCAGCAGGAGCTGCAAGCCGGGCAGGCTGCCGAGCACGAGCAGGGGGACGAAATCGGCCGTGTAGCGATGGGCTACGTAGATGATCAGCAGCGTGACGGCGCCTCCGGCGGCCGCGCCGAGGAGGGGCACCTGCAGGACTGCGAGGCCCGCGCGGCGGCCGCGCGCCCGCACGATGCCGGCGAGCCCGAGGACGGAGAGGGCGACGAGGGCCGGCATGGTGGCGGTCACACTCGACGCCCGGTCGATGACGTCGAAGCGCACGCCGCCCAGCACGGTGGCGCGCCGCGAGGGGAACGTCACCCAGGGAAACAGCCCGTCGAAGCCGATGGCATCCGGCCGCGCCTGTTGGAGAAGGTTTGTCGGGATGGCGGCGGGGTTGAGGAAGCTGTTGCGGTTGGATCGGAGAACCTCGACGCGAGCCGGTTCCAGGAAATTGTGGGCCTGGCGGTCGAGCGGCACGTTGAACAGCGTCTCGAACTTGGCGTAGTTGACGTAGCAGTAGAGCGCGATCGGCACGAGGACGGCCACGAGGAGCGGGATGGCGTAGGAGCGGCGCGGCTCTGTGCGGAGGAGTCGAAAGGGGCCGAGCCGGCGCCTCGTCACGTGCGCGACGAGGACGAGTCCCAGCGCCGCCACCGGGCCGCCGCCGACGGTCGGCCGGGTGAGCAGGGCAGCCGACGCCAACAGGCTCGCGAGCGCGAGCGCACGGCCGGAGGGGCGGACCAGCAGGCCCACGATGGCGTCGTAGGCCGCCAGGGACAGGGCGATGCCCCAGAGCGTGGCCTCGTGGTACACCCACGGCCGGCTGGCGAGGTAGAGCACGCTCGAGCCTGTTCCGAGCAGCAGCGCATAGCCGGCGGTGGCGAGCGCCTCGGGGCGTGAGAAGGGAGAACGACCCCGCACGAGACCGCGCACCCGCCAGCACAGCCGGCCCGCGAAGGCGAGAGCGACGGCGAAGGCGGCGATCATCGACAGCTGGGTGAGGCGCCCGTCGAGACTCTCGGTCACGACCAACACGGGCATGCGCAGCAACGCGGGCACGGGCCCGAAGTAGATGTAGGACTTGCCGTCGGTGACGAACGCCTCGATCCCCGCCACCTCGATGGGTACGTCCCAGCGGAGGTCGAGCAGGCTGCGTGCCTGGGCGTCGTAGAAGTCGCCGCCGTACCGCTGCCGCTGGGTGAACTCGAGACGGCCGGCGTTGAGGATCCAGACGAAGACGAGGGAGGAGAGGAGGGCCCCGGTCGAGAACGCCCATGTGAAGCCACGTCGGGCGTCATCGTTCGACGTGCGAGTGGCGGTCAGCGCCGTATCGAGGCTGGCCATCGGACTGAGGCTAGTGACCCAGCCCCGACCGCGGGGCGTCAGTTCGGGTCGACGCTGGGCTCGAAGACGTCGTGCAGGAAGGGCAAGTCGACGAACAGGAGCGTGGTCATCAGAGCCGCGCACGCCACCACCACGAGCATGAGCCGACGCTCGCGATACAGCTTCTCGGGGTGCTCGACCGGGCTGTGGGGCCGGAACGCGAGGTTGAGGTACATCGCCATGATGAGCGCCACGAGCGGGGACGTGCCGATCAGCTCGAGGCGGTACCGGATGATGAACGCGCCGAAGAACAGCGTCGCGCTGGCACCGTAGAACATGACCGACACCAGCAGCCGACGGTCGTTGTAGTGCGAGAACGACTTGCGGTAGAGCTCGGCCTGCCCCGACGACTCGCTGAAGTCGCGGTACTCCGCGAAGCGCTTGATCGCCATGAGGTAGCAGCCGATCATCCAGTAGCTGAGCAGAAGGGACGCCGGCGGCACCGAGGCGCTCGTCACGATGAACCAGCCCACGAGCATCCGGAGCGGGTTGTTGACCGCCTCCGAGATGACGTCGACGTAGGGCAGGTCCTTGCTCCGTAGCGGCGGCAGGTTGTAGACGCACCCCATCAGCCAGAGCGCGGCGAGCGTGGCCGCGACGACGGGCGAGACCAGCAGGCCGAGCCCGAGCCCTGCCACCATCAGGGCGAGCCACTGGACGTACGCGAGGCCGACGTTGACGGCGCCCGACGGCACCGGACGGTGGCGCTTGACCGGGTGGTGGACGTCGAAGGGAGCGTCGCGGAGCTCGTTGATCACGTAGTTGCTCGATGCGATGACGCATGTGGCAGCGAGCCCCACGACGAGGTGCCACGGCAGGGCGGCGGTGCGCACGTCGGGGTCGATGCCGAGCGCGACGACCACGCCGGGCAGGACGAACACGTTCTTGAACCAGTGATCGACCCGGAGGATCCGGAGATGTGCTCGCAGTGTCGGGTGCTGGGCCCGGGCGGGTGCCGCCTCGACGAGGGCGAGGGCGTCGGAGCGTCTCAGGTACACCACGACTGGTCGCGCCGCCGGAGGAGCACGACGAATGAGTCGTGCAGGTTCAGTGGGATCACACGATCGTAGAGCCACCGCAGGGGCCCGAGCCGGCGTGCGAGGCGGTTAAGGCGCCTCAGGGGAAGGTAGCGGGCGGCGCGCTCGGCGAGGTAGGCGACGCGGAAGAACCAACGCGCGCGCGTCTCGCGCACCGCCACGAGCCCGCACGCGTCGACCGCTCGCGCGAGCGACGAGCGGTCGAAGTAGCCGACGTGCGCGAGGCGGAGGTGCCACCACCGACGACCCAGGGCCCGAGCTGCGAGGCTGCCGCGGTCGGGCGTGACGACCACGAGCACGCCTCCCTCTCCGAGCGCGTCCGCGCACGCCCGCAGGAGGCGGAGGGGCTCGGCGACGTGCTCGATCACGTCGACGAGGAACACGAGGTCGAAGCGCTCGCCCTCCAGGTCGGGATGCGGGAAGACGCCGTCGACCATCGAGATGTTGTAGGCATTCATGCCGCTGTGGACGAGAGCGCGGCTCGGCTCGACCCCCACAGCCCGCAGACCTGTCCGGGCCGCCTCGGCTACGAGGAGGCCCGTTCCGGCGCCTACGTCGAGCAGAGAGCGCGCCGCCGGATGGGCATGCAGCGCGGTCCTAAGCAGCCATCGCATCTGCAGAGCCCGCGGTTCCTGGGTGTCCTCGTAGCCCGGGTCCGAGAGGCGCTCGTAGAGCGCGGTCAGGTGCTCGACCTCGGCGCCCTCGGCGAAGACGAACCCGCAGTCGGCACAGCGGCGTAGGCCGAGGGTGGTGCCGTAGCGGGAGTCGGTGATGCGGAGGTCCTCGGGTGTGAGCTCACGCGCGATGCTGCGCCCCTTCCAGAGCGCAGTCGTGGTGGAGCCGCAGACCCAACACGTCTCCGGCGGCGCTGTAGACGCCCCTGCGCGGTGTCTCGTCGTCACGGATGAGGCGATTTCAAGCCGCGAGTCTCGAGGTGTGGGTGAGCCGTGGACTCCCCGCCCGGAGATCCTCCACTTCCGTACGATAGCTCGCGGGCCGGGTGCCAGGAATGAAAGGCGGGCGTCGAGTCGGCCTGTACGCTGGCGAGCGCCGGAACGTGTACCGTCACCTGCGGGAACGCCCCGAAACCGGCTCTGATCTGCGCTTTCGCGCCGCGCTCGCGCTCACTGTTTCGCGCTGTTTCGCGTCCTCGCGTGTCCGTGGTGTGTCCGTGGCGCTTGCGTCACCGGCCCCGCGTACGCCCCTGGGATCGGTGGGCGTGCCCTCGGGCCACCAGGCCGGGCGGGTGGCGATGACGGCCATGCCGAGCACGACATAAGTGTAGGCGCGCTCGGCTTGCGCCTCGAAGGTGTCGCCGCGCGGGACGCGCCGGCCTGCGCGCGTGTCGTAGATGGCGACGAGGGCGCGCATCGGCACGGGCTCGGCGTCGTCGGGTGGGACGGGCCAGTCGTAGCGGGACGTGTCGAACGCGATGCCTCGGGCCGAGCCCCGCGGGCTCACGGCAGCAGGCGGCGCCGGTAGCGGTTGAGCACCTGCTGCTCGACGAGGGCGAACCCGAACAGGCCGACCAGCGTCTCGGAGTATTCGCCCGCCGCGTCGAACCGGACCTTGCCGTCGGGGTTGGTGCGGAGGCGGGCGGCCGCTGAGCGGCAGACGGCCCACAGGTCGTCGGGCACGGTGGCGTACCCGTGCGAGTAGGCGACGATGACCTCGGAGTCGGTGCCGCCCCAGCCGGTGTCACGGCACAGCGCCCCGGAGCGGCGCCACCGGTGGTCGGTGATCGCGACGCCGTCGAGCGTGACCGACGTGACCGCGGTAACGGGCCGCTCACCGACGAGCAGGCGCCGCGCGGGCGTGCCGGCGAGCAGGTCGGTGTCGCCGGTCACGAGGGTGATGGTCTGGCGGGTGTGTGCGCGGATGAGGTCAGTCGAGGATGAGCGAGGCGAGCTCCTCGAGGTGGTCGGTCGCGCCGCCGCCCTCGTGTTGCAGAGTGAGGAGCCGCTTGTAATAGAGGTGGACGTCGTGCTCCCAGGTGAAGCCGATGCCGCCGTGCACCTGGATCGCGGATGCACCGACGCGGTAGAGCTCGTCGGCCGCGAAGGCGCGGGCCATCGTGACGGCCCGGTGGCGCTCGCGGGCGGGCGCGGCGTCGGCGGCCCAGCACGCGTAGTAGGCAGCGGCGCGGGCCAGCTCTACCGCCCGCAGCATGTCGGCGCAGAGGTGCTGGACCGCCTGGAACGCGCCGATGGGCCGCTCGAACTGACGGCGCTCTCTCGCGTAGTCCACTGCGAGCTCCAAGGCCCGAGACGCGGCGCCGACACCGTCGATGACGCCGGCCACGGCCAGCCGGTCGATGGTCTCGGCCAGGGTCGCGGTCGCGTCGCCGCGGTCGAGGCGGCGGCCGGGCACGTCATCGAGCACCAGCGCGCCCCGCTTTCGCGTGCCGTCCACGGGCGGCGTCGCTCCGACCTCCAGCCCGGGCGCGTCCCGCTCGACCACGAACACCGCCAGTCCGTCCGCCGCCGCGGTGACGAGCAGCAGGTCGGCCGCAACCGCATCGGGCACGTGGACCTTGCGGCCGGTGAGGACCCAGCCGTCACCTTCCGGTCGCGCCGTGGTGGTGGGCTGCGCCCAGTCCCCGCGCCGGCCGGGCTCGTACACCGCGACCGTCCCGACCCGCTCGCCCGACGCCAGGCCGGGCAGGAGCGAGGCCCGAGCGTCATCTCCGCCGGCCGCGAGGATCAGGCTCGTCGCGCCGACCGCTGACGACGCGAACGGCCCCGGGTGCACCGCGCGGCCGAGCTCCTCGAGCACGACCGCCATGTCGACCATGCCCATGCCGGCCCCGCCGTGCTCTTCGGGCACCAGCAGGCCCGTGGCGCCGAGCCTTGCGAGCCCCGACCACACCTCGTCGCTCGTCCCGCGGTGGTCGTCGAGCATCGACCGCACGTACGAGAGCGGCGCCCGTTCGGCGAGGAAGCGCCGCACCGTCTGGCGCAGCAACTCCTGGTCGGCCGAGAACTCCAGATCCAGCTCTATTGCTCCGCTCGCCTCGGGCGCCGGGATACCCGGCGCCGCCCCTCGGGCCGCACGCTGTACCCCACCGGAACCGCGTGCTCGCTCCGGACGCCGCACGTTAGCGAAGTAGCTTCGCGGGCGTGCAGCTGCGGTACGGCGAGGCCGAGGAGGAGTTCCGGGCCGAGCTCGTGGACTGGCTCGAGGCCAACGTCCCGCCCGACGAGGTGCTGCGCCAGCCCAAGCAGTCGAGCGCCAACCTCACCGACTGGTCGCGGGCCTGGCAGCGCAAGCTCTTCGACGCCGGCTGGCTCGTGCCGGGCTGGCCGCCGGAGCTCGGCGGCCGCAACGCGACACCGGCGCAGCAGATGATCTACTTCGAGGAGCTCTCGAAGCGCGAGATCCCCCGCAGCCTCAACCCCCAAGGGCTCGGCATCGTCGCGCCCTCGATCCGCGACTACGGCACCGCCGAGCAGCAGGAGCGCTTCATGCTCCCCACCCTGCGGGCCGAGATCGCGTGGTGCCTGGGCATGAGCGAGCCCGGGGCAGGCAGCGACCTCGCCGCGCTCCAGACCCGGGCGGTGCTCGACGGCGACCACTTCATCGTGAACGGCCAGAAGGTGTGGACGTCGGGCGCTCACCACGCCGACTGGTGTCTGTGCTTCGTGCGCACGGATCCCGAGGCGCCCAAGCACAAGGGGATCAGCGCGCTCATCATCGACATGCAGACACCGGGCGTCGAGTGCCGGTCGTTCCCCGAGCTCTCCGAGCCCGACTACTACGACTTCAACGAGGTGTTCCTCACCGATGTCGAGGTACCGCGCGAGAACCTGCTCGGCGAGCTGCACGCCGGATGGCCCATCACCCAGGGGTCCCTTGCGCACGAGCGGGCGATGCTCTGGATCGATTACGCCTCCCTCGCCCAGCGGGCGGTGCAGGCGATGATCCGCCTGGGCGACCGGCCGGGGGCCGATGGTCGGGCTCTGCGCGCCGACCCGCGCTTCCGCGACACGGTCGCCGGCTTCTACATCGACGCGCAAGCGCTGTTCCTGATGGGATACCGGGGCTTCGCGAAGTTCACGCGGGGCAAGGCCGCACCCGAGCACTCGCTGTTGAAGCTGTACGGCAGCGAGACCATCCAGCGCTGCCTCGACGCCGCCGTCGAGGCCCAGGGCCCCGAGGCGCTCGACACCACCGTCCTCGGGCCTCTCATGTGGCGCGACGGCGCCTGGGCGGTGCAGTGGTTGCGGTCGTTCTCGGGCACGATCCCCGGGGGCACGAGCGAGATCCAGCGCAACATCATCGCCGAGCGGGTGCTGGGCCTCCCGCGGCGATGAGCGACCAGCGAGAAGGAGGCAGGGCCGTGAGCCAGCAGATGCTCGGCGACGACGAGATCGTGCGCATGCGCACTCCCCTGTGGGAGCAGGCCGAGGCGGCCATCGCCGCCGGAGACGCGGAGGGCGCGG
>Ga0136614_10003325_pt1 | contig 10252 bp, 8 predicted proteins | sample AntDrymUQ2792106_2_FD_106643 | JGI IMG/M metagenome (GOLD analysis project Ga0136614, IMG submission 106643) | Polar desert sand microbial communities from Dry Valleys, Antarctica - metaG UQ279 (21.06) | ecosystem: Environmental > Terrestrial > Soil > Desert | place: Antarctica: Dry Valley... | reverse complement strand
CTGGCAGCCGGTGCCGGGTGGCTGGTCGATCCAGCGCGGCGAGGATGGTCGCTGGGCAGCGGACTACGACTTCCCGGATCCGGTGCCCGCACCGTTCACGTCCGTCTCCTGGCGGCTGCTGCACATTGCCGACTGCAAAATCATGTACCACGAATACGCTTATGGTGCAGCGTCTTTGACCTTCCCGAATCTTGAAGCTCCGCGTACGGCGGCCGCCGCCATTGAACGCTTGACCGAAGGGCAGCAACTGCTGCGGGACGACTTGACCGGCCTGGCCGACGATGCGGCCCTGGATGCCGATGTGGGTACGAACTGGGGTGAAACCTGGCCGGCTTGGCGGATCTTCTGGGCGATGATCGAGCATGACGCCTGGCACGGCGGCGAGATCGGCACGATGCGCGACCTCTACCGCAACCGCTCGAAGGTCCTCCCCCGCGGTGTCGCCCGCCCTTGACTCATCAACTTCCTGGCGGTTTTGACGTAAACCGCCAGGGGGTGGTGGGTCAGGTTCGATTCACCTTCCCGTCCAGGCGAAGGACGTTCGACTCGTCACGATGCGACCCGGTGGTCCCGACGTGTTTGTCGCCAATGCCCGGCCCGTTCCTGATCACGTGGACCACGGCCATGGCGTGACCTCGACCGATCCCGAAGTCGTCCTTGAGCCAGTCGACGATCTCCCCGGCTCTGGTGTCGGCCCCGTACCCGCGTTCGACAGCTAGGTCGACCAACTCCTGCGGTGTCTTGCCGGTCTTGTCCTCGACCGCATCGAGATAGGCCTGAAATGAGATGGTGGCTCCGTCTCAGCCTTCTATGTTGCTCATGACGTGCTTGATCCGGGTGTAGTCCTCGAACCCGTACATCGACAAGTCCTTTCCGTACCCGGACTGCTTGAACCCGCCATGCGGCATTTCGGCAACCAGCGGGATGTGGCAGTTGATCCAGACGCAGCCGAAGTCCAATCGCTTCGCCATCCGTAGGGCCCGCTTGTGGTCGGCGGTCCAGACGCTGGAGGCCAGGCCGTACTTCACCCCGTTGGCCCAGCGCACCGCCTCGTCCTCGTCGCGAAACCGCTGCACGGTGATCACCGGGCCGAAGATCTCGTCCTGGATCACCTCGTCGTCCTGATGCAGGCCAGATACGACGGTGGCCTCATGGAAATAGCCGTTCTCGCCCTGCCGATGTCCGCCGGCCGAGACGTTCGCGTGGTCGGGCAGTCGGCCGAGCATCCCGGTGACCTGCTCGAGTTGGTTGGAGCTATTGACCGGTCCGTACAGCACGTCCTCGTCGTCGGGCATCCCGGTCTTGGCGTTGTTCTTGGCCTGCTCGGCCAGTGCTGCGACGAAGTCGTCGTGGATCCGTGGCGAGGCGAGCACCCGCGTGGCCGCCGTACAGTCCTGACCCGCATTGAAGAAGCCGGCCGTGGCGATGCCCTCCGCTGCCACGGAGAGGTCTGCGTCGTCGAAGACCACGACCGGTGCCTTGCCGCCGAGTTCGAGGTGCACCCGCTTGATGTCATTGGCCGCCGCCTTGGCGACCTCCGAGCCCGCCCGGATGCTGCCGGTGATCGACACCATCGCTGGAGTCGGGTGGCTGACCAGCAGCCGGCCGGTGTCGCGGTCGCCGCAGACGACGTTGAACACGCCCTCGGGGAGGTGCTCGTTCATGATCTCGGCCATCAGCAGCGTCGAGGCCGGAGTGGTGTCAGATGGCTTGAGCACCACCGCATTTCCGGCCGCGATCGCCGGGGCCCACTTCCAGACCGCCATCATGAACGGGTAGTTCCACGGCGTCACCTGCGCGCACACGCCGACCGGCTCGCGACGGACCCAGGACGTGTGCCCGGCCAGGTATTCAGCGGAGGCGAGCCCGTCCAGCACCCGAGCGGCTCCGGCGAAAAACCGGATCTGGTCGATCGCCGGCGGCAACTCCTCGCTCGTCGTCAGCCCGATCGGCTTGCCGGTGTTCTCGCTCTCCACCTTCACGATCTCGTCGGCCCGCTCCTCGATCGCGTCGGCGATCTTGAGCATCGCCCGCTGCCGCTCGGCGGGTGTCGTGTCCCGCCACTTCTCGAACGCCGCAGCTGCCGCGTCCATCGCCGCATCGATGTCGGCCTGCCCGCTGATCGGCGCCTTCGCGTACGGCCGGCCGTTCGTCGGGTCGATCACCTCACTGGTACGGCCGTCCGAGGCGGCCTTGTGCTCGCCGTTGATCACGTTCTGCAGGGCCCGGAGTCCGGTCGTCGAGGTCATCTCCGCAGGATGTCAGCCCGATGTGCGCCGTGACACCCCTGAACGGGACGTCTCGATGGACTCAAGGACCCCTTCTGCCAATAGGTTCGGCACAAGGGGTCCTTGAGTCATTGCGAACGGGGGCTCGGTGGGAGGTCCAGGGCCGGGTTGCGGTCGAAGAAGCCGACCGGTTTGAGCTGGAAGGACACGATGTCGGCGGGCATCACCGGCCAGTCCTCAGGGCGGGTGATGTGGTGCAGGCCGAAGACGTACCAGAGCACCACGTCGGTGTCCTCGATCGACCGATCCGCCTCGATCCAGGCCGGCAGCCCCTGATCGCCGGAGCTCTGGATACAGAACTCCCCCGCCGGCCAGCGCTCCTCCTCGTCGAAGGCCGTCACCCACAGGGTGTGCGCGATGACACCGGCCCGCTCGAGCATCGGCGAGGACGGGTCGAACATCGCCGGGAAGGCGCCGCCTGGGACCAGCTTGTATCCGGGGTGGCCGCCGAGCCGGGTCGACCGGCTGCGGTTGACCACCTTCCAAGACCGCTGGCTGGCCCAGTCGTAGTCCTGTTTGCCCTCGGATTCGGTACGCAGCGGAGTCCGCTTCTCGACCAGCGCCAGCCCGTACGGGTTGTCCGCCGAGATCGGCAGCGCCTCGGCGTGGCACTCGAGCACCGTGTTGTCCGGGCCGTCAACCTCCATGTCGAGCCGGGCGACGATGAAGTGTTGGTGGAACGGTGCGTACGTCCGCTCGTCCACCAACGCCCCCGTCGGCGGGGCCGCCTGCTCCGACCCGATGGCGGTGGTCACCATGATCCCGGTGGCGCGGACCTCGCACTCGATCGTGGCGTCCTGATAGAAGCGCCAGTAGACGAGGTACTCGTAGTTGGCCACCGTCGCATGGAAGGAGACGACAAGCCGCCGCGACCGCCGAACCTCCGCGCCGGCCCGCTCGTCGACGTGCTTCCACAGGACCGCGTCGTCTTCCTCGTGGATACAGATCGCGTTCGGGATCTCGTACGGTTCGCCGCGGCTGTCGTGCAGCACCGCGTCCAGGTAGGTGATCTCGCCGAGGCAGTCGCAGCCCAATTCCAGCGACTGGGTCATGAAGCCCAAGCCCCACTCGCCGATGTCGAAGGCCGTCCGCCGGTAATGGTCCTCGCTGGGATCGCGGTACGGGACGATCATCTCGGCGAAGGAAATCCGGTGTGCCACGGGGCGTTCCACGCCATCGTCGTCGTAGGTGACCCGGTGGATCACGAGACCCTCGCGGTAGTTGAAGCCGAGCCGCATGGACCATTTCTGCCAGCGGACCTCGTTCCCGTCGACGCTCAACGAGGCACCCTCGGGCTGATGCACGATCAGCGGCTTGATGTCGGTGCGCTGCACCAGACCCGGGACGAGGGACGGGACGTACTCGCCCATCACCTCGGGTCGGTCGATCGAGAAGGAGTCTTCGATCCGGAGCACTTCCATCGTGTTCATGTCCAGGATGATGTGCAGGCCGTTGACCGGATGGGCGTACGGGTTGCCGGTCTCGTTGCCCCGCAGCCAGGTGTCGGTCCAGCCCAACCGCCGTCCCGAGTACTCCTCCGGGATCATGGAGTGCGCATAGGTCCAGGTGTCGATCAACACATTGTCGAGGTCGGTGATCCCGCGTTTGGCCAGCGCCGCAACGACGCCCGCGTCTTGCAACAGGGCGTGGCCGGCCTCGTGCCATTCGTCGACGGTCATGTTCGGCTGCTCGCCCGGCATGTCGTCCCAGGACAGGACCGTGTCCTCGGTGAGCGAAACCAGCGCCTTGTAGGTCACCTGCTCCACCCGACTCCAGCAGACCGCTCTGGCCTCGCGGGGCGGCGCAGATGCGGCCGACGTGGCTGGCCCCGAAGGATCGGCCGGCTCCGCTGAGTCGAACTCTCGTACGGCGTCCTTGCTCGGCTCCTTGACTTCGATCGAGGCGAAGCGCCACGCCTCGTCCACGCCGCGGTCGCGGCGCAGCACCGCCACGGCCTGCCGGATCTCGCCGGCGGACAGCGGGTCGAGCGGGTGCGCGGTCATGCTCTGCGTCCTTCCAGGATTGGTTCGCCCGGATTCCAAGCGGTCCCGTCTCGCACATCCCGCTGCTTACGGGCCAATGCCGAGAGTGCTTCCAGCACAACCCGATTAGCCAACGCGGCGGTGATGTCGGCATGGTCGTACGGCGGGCTCACCTCCACCACATCGATGCCCACGATCGGCAGTTCCAGGCAGAGTCTTCGTACGGCGTTCAATAGTTCACGCGCCGTCAAGCCGCCCGGCTCGGGTGTTCCGGTGCCAGGGGCATGGGCCGGATCGCAGACATCGATGTCGACGGAGAGGAAGACGCCGGTGCATCCGTCCACGGCAATCGCGGAGGCCTCGGTCAGGCACTCGTTCAATCCGCGGTGCACGATCTCGGTCATCTCGTACGACCGCAGGCCCTGCTCGGCCATCCAGTCCAGGGTCTCCGGAGGCGGCCAGTAGCCACGCAGGCCGATCTGCAGGAACCGGTTGCCGGCTAGCGCACCGGACTCGATGAGTCGGCGCATCGGCTGTCCGTGGCCCCATAGCGAGCCGAACGCGATGTCGCCGGTGTCGGCGTGCGCGTCGAAGTGGATCATCGAGACGTTGCCGAACCCGAGGACATTGGCGACCCCCTTGGCATCCGCATAGGCGATCGAGTGGTCACCGCCCAGGACGATCGGGATGGCGCCGGCCCGGACAATGCGCTCCACCGCTGCCTCGAGGACGCCCAGGGACGTGACGATGTCGCCCGGCGGCATCTCCACGTCGCCGGCATCGACGACCCGAAGATCGCGCAACCCATCGGTGCCCAACGCCAAGCTGGGCCGCGATCCGTCGTGCGGCAGGTAGTCGGTGCCGCGGATCGCCATCGGCCCGAATCGGGTGCCCGGCCGGTGTGACGTACCGCCGTCGAACGGGGCGCCGAGGACCACCACGTCCATGCCGCTGTCCGGGGTCAGCTCGTCGAGATCACACCGATCGACGCCGAGGAAAGTGAAGTCCGGCCCGAACTGCGTCCCATACCGCGCCATGGACACATCCTCTCGTGTGGGTGACTGTCGGGGGGCCGAGCGTGGGGAGGATCGGACTGCGTACTCCCGGTCGGATCCTCCCCGCCGACGGCTCATGCGATGGGCCGGAGAAGGGCGGAAACCGTGCTGTCGGTCAGCCACTGCTGATAGCGATCGGGGCTCCAGCTGCGTTCGTCAACGAACAACTGGTACGTGGCGGGGGCTGACAGCGTGTAGAGGACGTCGGCTGCTTCGGTGATTCCGAGTTCGCTCTTGAGTGCCTGCTGGCGGTCAAGGGCGGCAACCACCTCGGCACAGTCAACAAGCCGGCGGCGACGGCCACGGTCGCGCAGCACCGCAAGATCCTCATCGGCGGCCGCAGCAGCATCGGCAACGGCCAACAGGCCTGCGGTGCGTTGCAGGACGGCGGTGGATGTCGCGGCGAACGCGGCCAGCGTCTCCGCACCACCTGCATCGAGCATCGCCATCCAGTGCGGCCGTTTCCCCAAGGGCAGGGGCTCGTCGTCCCCAGCGATCGCAATCTGGATCACCTCGGAGAACAAGTCCGCCTTCCCACCAAAGGTCATGTGGATATACCGGGCGGACACCTGAGCGTTAGCGGCCACCAGATCCATGGTGGTTCCGCCGTAGCCACGCTCGAGGAAAAGTGACATAGCTGCCTGCCTGATCTGCCGCCGGGTCGCCAGTCGTGCGCGTGCCCGCTGCGGCGCGACGTAGCCGCGTCGAGCCCCCTCTACCACCACCCCTCCTCAAGCGGTCCGGATCGTCTATTGACTTCCGCCTCTCTGAAGTCAATTCTAGCCACCATGGACCGGGAGTTGCCATGAACGGCACGCGGGCGGTCGGCACTGTCGAGCCGGTGGTGATCGATATGCACCTCCCGGCGGGCACAACCGGACCAAACGCACTCAGCTTCGATGTTCGCTTCCTGGCAGTGCGGCGGCGATCAGCACCGCACTGACCGCGGTCGGCGCCGCCTGGGAGGACGTCAGCGACGTGGTCTTGACCCACGCCCACTACGACCACGTAGGAGGCCTGCCTGAGGTCGCTCGACTCTCCCCGGGCGCAGCAATCTGGATCGGCGGCGCAGACCTGCCGGACGTTCCGTCGCTGGCCGGACTCCGGCTGCGACCTGTCGAAGACCAGGACCGCATCCGCCAGTTTCAGATCCTGCACACCCCTGGCCATACCCCAGGACATCTCAGCTTGTTACAGGAGGACAGCTCGGTGTTGCTGCTGGGCGACCTTGCCGCAATGATGAACGGCCAACTCGTACGGGCGCCAGCAGTGTTCACCGCTGATCCGGCCCTCTGCGAGCGATCTCTACGCCGGGCAGCAGACCTCGATCCTCGACGCATATTGCCCTCCCACGGACCAGAATTACCGACTCCGCCCGCCCGCGTATTGATCGATCTTCTCGACCCCCTTCCGACCACCGCCCAGGACTGAGTGCGCCGGCTATCGCTTGGCACGGGCGAATTGGGGTCAGATCTCGGGATGGCGTGCTGGGACACAGAGCACGGGTCGGGAGGCCAGGTGCAACAGCTTGTGCGGCGTGGACCCCAGCATCGCGCCGCGCAACGGGCTCTCCCCGTACGTCCCGACCACGATCACCTGGGCGTCGTGCTTGTCAGCCGCTGTGATCAGCGCCTGGGCAGGTTTGTCGTCGATCAGTTCCACGACCGTGCGGACACCGGCTGCCTCGGCCTCGGCCACCGCGTGCCCAGTCGCCGTACGACCGATCTCAGTGAGCGCGTCCAGATGGGTACGGAACTCCTCGCCCACATTGCCCGGAGGAGCCACGCCGTTCACCAGCACCAGAACCTCGTCGAAGCGCCTGGCCAACTCGATAGCGGTCGTCAGCGCTTGCCGGGCACCGGGTGACTCGTCGTACCCCAGAACGATGCTCATAACTCCTCCGCGGAGAAAAGTGCGTCGTCGACGCTCATGCCACACCACGGCCTTCGGAGTCCAGGGGATCCGGCTTCGCAGTGGTAACTCCGTGTACGAGATCGGGATCGGCCACCCCTGGCCGCTCCTGCCAGAACTTCTTGTGCTGGGCCCGCCAGATCAGCATCAGCACGACTCCCACCAGGAAGACGCCGATCCCGATCACCAGCGGCGGCCCCAAGCCGAACCAGGCCTGGCCGCTGTAGGAGTTCTCCGGATCCGCGAGATCGAACACCGACTCGATCAGCAACCAGATCAACATCGCCGAGCCGATCAGCGGTCCGAGACCGATCAGCAGGAAGTTCTTCGCACTCTCGGTGAGGTGCCGCCGGTAGTAGACCGCGCAGGCGATCCCGGTCAGCGAGTAGTAGAACGCGATCAGCAGGGACAGGGCGGTCAGCGTGTCGAACAGCGCGTTCTCGCTGATCCTGCCGACCACGATGTACCAGATGATCGAGATTCCCGCGACCCACCACGTCGAGACGTCGGGCGTACGGAAGCGGGGGTGAATGTGTCCGAAGTGCCTGGGCAGTGCGGCCCGTCTGGCCATCGACAGGCCGGTACGCGAGGCGGGCAGGATCGTGGTCTGGGTGGAGGCGATCGCCGCGATCGAGACCGACACCAACAACACCCAGTCCCAGCCACCCATGACCTCGGTGGCCAGCAGCCCGAAGATGTACTCCTCTTCCTCCTGGTTCTCGGTGAGGAAGTCCGTGCCGGCGTACGCCACGACGGCGTAGGCAACAGCGACGTAGGTGACCAGCAGGACCACGGTCGATGCGATAGCGGCCCTGCCGGGAGTGGTCCTCGAGTTGGTGGTTTCCTCGGACAGGTTGACTGCCGATTCCCAGCCCCAGTACGCGAAGACGCCTAGCAGCAGTCCGCCGGTCAGCGCCGCCCCGCCCTCGCCGAACGGGTTGAGCCAGGAGAAGGACGGGTCGAGTGAGTCCAGTGAACTGTCACCGCCCACAGCCCGGACCAGCGCGACCACAGCGAAGACGAGCAGGGACAGGATCTGGACGAGGATCAGAATGTTCTGCACCCGTGCCGACAGTTCGGTACCCAGCACGCAGATGGCAGTCATCAACAGCACCAGCGCGATGGTCAGGACCGTGACGGCCCAGTAGTTCTCGGCCAACGTGTCCAGGCCGAGCGCCAACAAGCCGAAGCGGACGCCGGTGTCTGCCAGCGAAGCGACGATCAGCACGCCTGTCATGGCGATCGCCCAGCCGCCCAGCCAGCCCAGCCACGGGCCCATCGCCCGGGTGACCCAGGAGAACGTCGTACCGCAGTCGGTGTCGACCTTGTTGAGGTAGTAGAAGGCCGAGGCGATCAGCACCATCGGGACGAAGGACGCGAGCAGGACGCCGGGCGCGTAGATCCCCACGAGCGCGACGATCGGGCCGATGACCGCAGCCAGCGAGTACGCGGGTGAGGTCGAGGCCAGGCCGATGACCATGGCATCGAGAAAGCCGATCGCGCCGGGCTTGAGACTCGGTTCGGTTCCCGGCGCGGTGCTGGACTCCTGATACTGGGTCGACATTCAGCCTCCTGACGATCGGCCCAGTTCGTGACGAGCCTGGGCGCCGGCCCACCATCTGACCCTGCCAGCAGGCCTGTGTCCATAGGGGACAGACGTCGTAGGGTCCAGATCCAGTCCGGGTACTCCTATTCCGGCGTACGGCGAGGGGAGCCAGCATGCGCATTTTGCTCGTCGGGACGGGTGGTGTCGGCGGTGCCTTCGCCAGGATCGCCACGCGCCGGGACTTCTTCGAGGCGATGGTCGTCGCCGACTACGACCTTGGTCGAGCCGAAGCCGCGGTCGCCGCGGCGGCAGATGACCGGTTCATGGCCGCGCAGGTCGATGCGACCGACGAGACCGGAGTCACGGCGCTGTTGACCGAGCACCGCTGTGACGTCCTGATGAATGCCACCGACCCGCGGTTCGTCATGCCGCTGTTTCGGGCCGCGCTGTCCGGTGGGGCGCACTACCTCGACATGGCGATGTCACTGTCGCGACCGCATCCGGAGGCGCCGTACGAGAAGACCGGGGTGAAGCTCGGCGACGAACAGTTCGCGATGGCCGCCGACTGGGAGGCCGCCGGGCGACTCGCGTTGTGCGGAATCGGGGTGGAGCCGGGGCTGTCGGACGTGTTCGCCCGATATGCGGCGGACGAGTTGTTCTCGCACATCACCGAACTCGGCGTACGGGACGGCGCCAACCTCGAAGTGGCCGGGTACGACTTCGCGCCGTCCTTCTCGATCTGGACAACGATCGAGGAGTGCCTGAACCCGCCGGTGATCTACGAGCGTGATCGTGGCTGGTTCACCACTGCACCGTTCAGCGAGCCGGAGACTTTCGAGTTCCCGGAGGGCATCGGCCAGGTCGAGTGTGTGAACGTCGAGCACGAAGAGGTGCTGCTGATGCCGCGCTGGGTCGATGCCGACCGGGTGACATTCAAGTACGGGCTGGGCGAGGAGTTCATCAACGTCCTGCGGGTGCTGCACAAGATCGGTCTTGATCGGACTGATCCCGTGCGGGTCGGAGGGGTCGAGGTGTCACCGCGTGATCTGGTGGCCGCCTGCCTGCCGAATCCGGCCGAGCTCGGAGACCGGATGTCCGGCAAGACCTGCGCCGGTCTCTGGGTCACCGGCACCGGCAAGGATGGGGCGCCGCGGGCGGTCTACCTCTATCACGTGGTGGACAACGAGTGGTCGATGCAGGAGTACGGCGCCCAGGCGGTGGTCTGGCAGACCGCAATCAACCCGGTGGTGGCCTTGGAGTTGATGGCCACCGGGGTGTGGGTGGGAGCCGGCGTACTGGGCCCGGAGGCGTTGCCGCCGAAGCCCTTTCTGGACCTACTCACGGCGTACGGCGCCCCATGGGGGATGCGTGAGGACCCGCCGCCCAGCGCCTGACCGCACTTTCTCCGGAGAAAGTGCGGTCAGGCGGTCTCCAGATGTGACTTAATCCGGAGAAAGTCCGTTCTGGGGG
>Ga0136614_10003324_pt1 | contig 10253 bp, 6 predicted proteins | sample AntDrymUQ2792106_2_FD_106643 | JGI IMG/M metagenome (GOLD analysis project Ga0136614, IMG submission 106643) | Polar desert sand microbial communities from Dry Valleys, Antarctica - metaG UQ279 (21.06) | ecosystem: Environmental > Terrestrial > Soil > Desert | place: Antarctica: Dry Valley... | reverse complement strand
GGCGGGCCCCCCGCCGATGATCGTCCCGGCGCCGCCGCCGAGAATGAAGTTGAGCCCCCCGGAGTCGCGCGCGAGGACCTGGAGGCTGCCGAGGTTTCCCGAAAACGTGTTGTGGCAGGGTCCCGCGCTGATGTCGGCGTTGGTCAAACCCGGGAAAGCGGCCATCCCTGCGGCGGTCAAGGTCGCCGGGGTGCTGCAGTTGGAATCTTCAACGATCCCGGGAATCAGAGCGGACAGCCAGCCGTAGGCGTCCGGCCCGGAGCCGTGGGCCATCAGGCCGCCGCCCGAAGCGACGAAGTTGGCGATCCGTGTGGCGTTGGCCGTCAGCGCCGCGCCCTCGGCGGAGTCGAGGTCGTTGGAAGCACCCGTTCCCGCCAGCCAGATCATCGCCGGGTTGACGGCTCCGGACTGGAGGTCCGTGAAGAACTGGTTGATCGCCGCGGCGCCTTCGTAGTAATTGATCGTCTTGCCGAGCACGCCCGCAACGGACCCGATCCCCGCTCCCGCGTCGCCTCCGGGGCAGGTCGGGGGGCAGCCGGCTACCGCCGCGGAACCGAGCGCCGCGATGGAACCGTTGTTGCCGGGCCGCGTGATGTTGCCCGGCGTGTTCAGGATGTTGGCGACGGCCCGCTCCATGTAGAGCCACCCCTGGACGTTCGCGCTCCCGGAGCGCGATCCGTGGTCCGTCAGGTCGTCGCCGCCGAGAATCACCGGGCCCGCGAGCGCCGGGGCGGCCACGAGAAGCGACGCCGCGAGCGCGAGCGTCAGAGGGAAACGCGATCTGGGATTCACAGCTCCTCCTTGTTCGTCTTTCTTCGTTGGCTGAGTCGGTGTTGCAAAAATGAATTCGAGCCCTCGGCGGCGCACCGCGCCACGGAACACTCGAAATCGTCCTCGAACGGGGGGTAGCCTCGCGAATTCTTACTACAGAGCCGGCCGGAGCGGAAGAGGAATCTCTCGAACCCATAAAACGTTAGGCCGGAGCCCGTCTCCAGCCTAACGTCATTCGGCACCCACGGACCACCGCCTAATAAGCCTCGAGGTATTTCTCGATCTCCCACGGCTGGACCTTGGAGATGTACTCCGCCCATTCGCCGCGCTTCGCCTCGATGAAGTGCTTGAGGATGTGGTCGCCCAGCGCCTCCTGCACGACGTCGTCCTTCTCGAGGTTGTCCAGGGCCTCCGAGAGGTTCCCGGGCAGCTGCTCGATCCGCAACCGCCGCTTCTCGCGCTCGCTCATCTTGAAGACGTTCCGATCCACGGGCTCTCCCGGGTCCATGCGGTTCTTCACGCCGTCGAGTCCGGAGGCCAGCATCACGCCGAAGGCCAGGTAGGGGTTGCAGGACGGATCGGGCATGCGGACCTCGATTCGCGTTCCCATCCCGCGCCGCGCCGGGACGCGCACGAGCGGCGACCGATTCCGCATCGACCACGCGACGTTGACGGGCGCCTCGTAGCCGGGAACGAGCCGCTTGTACGAGTTGACGAGGGGATTCGTGACCGCGACGAAGGCCCGAGCGTGCCGCAGGATGCCGCCCGTGTAGTAGAGGGCGGTCTTCGACAGCTGGTACTTCGCCTTCGGATCGTAGAAGACGTTGTTGCCCTTCTTGTCGAGGAAGGACTGGTGGGTATGCATCCCGGAGCCGTTGACGCCGAAGAGCGGCTTCGGCATGAAGGTCGCGTGGAGGCCGTGGTCCAGTGCAACCTTCTTGACGACGAAACGGAACGTGGAGACGCGGTCCGCCGTCGTCACGGCGTCCGCGTACTTGAAATCGATCTCGTGCTGGCCGGGGGCCACCTCGTGGTGGGCAGCCTCGACCTCGAAGCCCATCTGCTCGAGCGCGAGGACGATGTCGCGCCGCGCCTCCTCGCCCCGGTCGACGGGTGTGAGGTCGAAGTAGGCCCCCTGATCATGGGTATCGACGATCGGATCGCCGTTGGCGTCACGTCGGAAGAGGAAAAACTCCGCCTCGGGGCCCGTCACCAGGAGGTAGCCCAGCGCGGCGGCGCGGTCCATCTGCCGCTTCAAGGTCATGCGGGGGCAGCCGGCGAAGGGCACCCCGTCGGGGTTGTAGACGTCGCAGATCAGCCGGGCCACTTTCTTGCCGCCATCCGTCCGGCCGATGTCGTGCGCCCACGGATAGATCGCGAAGGAATCGAGGTCGGGCACGAGGTTCATGTCGGACTCCTCGATCCGCGTGAACCCCTCGATCGAGGACCCGTCGAACTGAATTTCCCCGTCGAGCGCCTTCTCGAACTGAGAGCGCGGGATCTCGACGTTCTTGATGACGCCGAGAATGTCCGTGAACTGAAGCCTCAAGAACCGCACGTTCTCGGCGTCGCAAAGCTTCAGGATCTCCGACTTGGACATCCCCGGGCCCGCGGCGTCGAATTTCAAAACCTTCGCCTTCGGCATGCCGACCTCCGTTTTTTTCAAAGTTTGCGTGATTCTAGACGCAATGAGCGGAAATACAAGTCGTCCGTTGCTATTTGTCGCGCAAAAAGTGTCATCGGTACACAAATCTGTGTGCACTTCAGGCCGGGGGGGCCCGGAGAAAGGGTCGCCCGTCTGGTATAAATCCCCCTCTCCGCAGGGCGTTCTCATCAGGAGCCGGGACCGCATCGTGACCAGAAAGGGGGCTTCATGAGCAGCACGGTCGAAACGACCTCGCCGCGCCAGGTGCGGGCGAAGCGAATCCTCAAGGATCTGAGCGGCGAGGAGCTTCGCGCCCTCGCCCGCGCGGGAGAGAAGACGACCGAGTACGGCTCTCCGGTATACGCGACCCGGGTGAAGAACCGGTCGGCAAAGAACACCTTCATCGTCGCGGACGGCGTCGCCGTCGGCACCATGCAGCAGCCGATGGAGCCCCGGCGGGCCCAGGAAGTCGTTCGGGAGGTGCAGGACACCCTCGCGGGGATGGAGATGATCCAGGTCGATCGCCGCATCGGCGAGGACCCCGAGGCCACCCTGAGGTGCCGCCTGTACGTCCCGAAGGACTACGCGCGCATTGCCTACATGTGGCACAACATGCTGTTTCCGTCGGACTCCTCGCACGAGCCCAACTTTGTGTCGATCTACGTCCCCGACTGGCCCGAGCGGCTCATCTTCGCGGACATGAACCTCGGCTACACCTACATCCTCGGGACGGACTATCCGGGAGAGGCGAAGAAATCGATGCTCCGGCAGGCGATGTACTGGATCAAACGGCGGGACGGGCTCGGCCTCCACGCCGGGTCGAAGATCTTGCGGGTCTCCGGACCGGACGGGGCCCTGCGGGACGTCGGGTTTCTGCTGTTCGGCCTCTCGGGCACGGGCAAGACGACGCTCACGCTCCACGACCACGGCCTGCAGGAGCCCGAAAAGGCCATCATCAAGCAGGACGACGTGGTCCTCATGACCCGCGAGGGCCGCGCCTACGGGACGGAGGACGGCTTCTACATCAAGACGGAGGGCCTGGAGCCCTCCCAGACCGTCCTCTGGGGGGCGGCGACGCACGCGACCGCGACCTACGAGAACATCGCCGTCAAGGAGGGCGGCGCGGTCGACTTCCTCGACACGAGCATCACGTCGAACGGCCGGGGCGTCGTTTTGCGCCGCTACATCAAGGGAACCGGGGAGGGCATCGACCTCGCCAAGGCCAACAAGATCGTCTTCATCACCCGGCGCAACGACATCGTCCCCGTCTGCGCGCGGTTGACGCCCGACCAAGCGGCGGCGTACTTCATGCTCGGCGAGTCCATCGAGACCTCGGCCGGCGACCCGACGCGGGCCGGTCAGGCGAAGCGGGAGGTCGGAACGAACCCGTTCATCGTGGGGCCGGAGGCGGAGGAGGGCAATCGCCTGCTCGCGATCCTGCGCGAGAATCCGGACATGCAGGCCTACATCCTGAACACGGGCTCCATCGGCGCGCGCGACGGATCGAACGGGGAGAAGATCACCATCAAGGTCTCGACAGAGATCATGAAGCAGATCGCAAAAGAAGGGATCGCGTGGGAAGCCGACCCCGACTGGGGCTACGAAGTTCCCGCACGGGTCCCCGGTGTCGACCTGGAGCGCTACATGCCGCGCGCCTTCTACGACGCTGCCCAGTACGCCGAGCGCGTGGCGCGCCTGAGGGAGGAGCGGAGGGCGTGGCTCGCCCAGTTCCCCGGCCTCGATCCCGTCATCCCGGAGGCGATCGAGAAGCACTGATGGTCGAAATCAAGGAAGGGCTCGAAGACGTCGTCGCCGCCGACTCGGCGATCTGCTACATCGACGGCGAGCGCGGAGTCCTTTCCTACCGCGGCATCGACATCCACGAGCTCGCGGAAAAGTCCAACTTCGAGGAGGTGTGCTTCCTCCTCTGGGAAGGGCGACTCCCCCGCAAGGCGGAGCTCGACGAGGCGCGCACCGCGATCGGACGCGAGCGGGCCGTCCCGCGCGAAACTCTGAGCCTGCTGGCGACCCTCGCGCGGACGTCCGCACCCATGGACGCGCTGCGCACCGCGGTCTCCGCCCTGGCGGACTCGGACCCGGACACGAGGGACATGACCCCGGCCGGCAACCGCCGCAAGGCGGTGCGCCTTACGGGCCAGCTCGCGACGCTCGTCGCCGCGTACCACCGGCTGCGCGAAGGAAAGGCGGTCGTGCCGCCGGATCCGGGCCGCCCGCACGCGGACGACTTTCTGCGCATGCTCAACGGCGAGACGGCCCAGACCGCGGCCGTCCACGCGCTGGACATCGCGCTCATCCTCCACGCGGACCACGAGCTGAACGCGTCGACGTTCGCCGCCCGCGTCACCGCCGCCACGCTCGCCGACATGCACGCCGCGATCACGTCGGCCGTGGGGGCGCTGAAGGGTCCGCTCCACGGGGGGGCCAACGAGGCCGTGCTCCGCATGCTGAAGGAAATCGACTCGCTCGACCGGGTCGACGAGGTCGTCCACGCGAAGCTTTCGCGCAAGGAAAAGATCATGGGGTTCGGCCACCGAGTGTACACAACGGAGGACCCCCGGGCGACGCACCTCCGGGCCATGTCCCGAGAGGTCGCCGAGTCCTCCGGGGTCACAAAGTGGTACGACATGTCCCGCCGCATCGAGAAGCTGATGAACGAGGAAAAGAGCCTCAACAGCAACGTGGACCTCTACTCGGCCTCGGTCTACTTCATGCTCGGGATCCCGATGGACCTTTTCACGCCGATCTTCGCCATTTCGCGGATCTCGGGGTGGACGGCCCACGTCCTCGAGCAGTATGCGAACAACCGCCTCATACGGCCCCGCGCCGAGTATGTCGGGCCCGCGTACCCGCAGCCTTACGTCCCGATCGGAGCGCGGTAAGGAGCCGGGTCTCTCTGCGGATCGGCCAGGCGATTCGAACGCCGATTGACGTCTTGACGTCAAAGTGATAAGACGTCGCAATGGCTTCTTCCCGCCGAGCGACCGTCTATCTCGACCCGGAGGTCCACAGAGCGCTCCGGCTCAAAGCCGCAGCCTCCGATCGTTCCATCTCGGACATGGTCAACGACGCAGTCAAGCAAACGCTGGCAGAGGACGCAGAGGACCTCGCAGCTTTCGCCGGTCGCGGGCGGGAACCGACCCTGGACTTCGCGCGATTCGTACAGACTCTCAGACGGCGTGGGAAGGTATAGCCTTTCCATCAAGAAGTCGGCCGCCAAGGAGATCGAGGCGGTTGGCCAGAAGAAGGACCGTCAACGCATCGTCGCCCGAATCCAATCGCTCGCGGAAAACCCGCGCCCTCCCGGCTGCGAGAAGCTCACGGGGGCCAGAGACTCCTACCGGATCCGCATTGGGATATACCGGGTCGTCTACTCCGTCGAGGACCTTCCGGCCGCGGTCGTCGTCTTCAGGGTCCGTCACCGAAAAGAAGTCTACCGCTGAATCACACTCGGACCGTGGAGCCACGATGTTGGAGGTGATCGGGAGCGGCTGCAGCGCCGCGGGCGGGTATTGCTGGTTCCTGATCGGCCGCGACCGGCAGCAGGCGTACTGGGTCGCGCGGCAGGACTGGGCCTCGCCGGGTGACCCGTCCGGCTACGAGGTGCGGACGTTCCTGCCCGGGACCCCTTTCGAGAAATCCTCACCTGCGCCGGACCGCGAAATCGAAGAAGTGCTGGACTTCGCGAGCCCGCTCGAGCCGGGAGGCGACCTCCCATGGGGAGATGCCGCGCGGGCCGCCGAGCTGTACGCCGCATACACGAAGCGTTGAGACGCGATGCGCGGGTGTCCGCGGCGAGGACGTAGAATCCGGAGCGGAGGCTCCAACCATGTCCACCGATAACGAGCGCGTGGCCCGCCGCTGGTTCGAGGAGGTCTAGAACACCCGCCGGGACGGATTGCGTTGCAGAGTCCGGTCCTCGCCTCGAGCAGAGTTCGGCGCGCCGCGGGCTTCAGAATTCTTGCGAGCTGCTTGAGAGTTCGGCTCTCCACCTCAAGCTGCCGTAGCCGCTTCGCCTCCGAGACCGCCAGCCCACCGAACTTTCCCTTCCAGCGGCAAAAGGTCTCTCGAGAAATCCCATGCCGCCGACAGAGCTCCCGAGACTAAACCCCCGCCTCCGACTCCTTCAGGATCCCAACAATCTGCTCCTCCGTAAACCGACTCCGTCGCATCGTCCCTCCTCCCCCAGCCTAGAGAGGGCGAGGAGTGTCCTTTACGCTGGACCAGTTCTAGGGAAGAAGGTCAGGGGCCCATCCGGGCGCGGGTCCTCTCCCTCAATCTCGTCCTAGCGGCCGGCTCCACGGCAGCGCCTTCGCCCCTAATACAAAGACGATGGTTTGAAGTCGGATACCCCCGAAAGCGTGCGGAAAGAGCGGCTCCTCGCGACGAAGGAATGCGAGGCAGGATTCACCCTCGGCGGCCGCATCATCGAGCCCGGCTCTGGTATTTCGTCGGGGCTGGCTCATGATCACCACCGCTGACTCGTGACCAGGGTAGCGCTGTAAGGGACGGCCGCGCCGCCATTGTTTCGAGCTCTGATGACGTAGGTCCCCGGCGAGGGCGTAGAGGCAACGGCTAAGAGGCGGCCGGAGGCCGAAGATGTCCTACCCACTGGCGACCCCTGCGGATTGAGAATCATCAACGTCAAGACCTCCGCCTGTATGGATTCCACCAGGCCGGCAACGCCAACCGTCCCTCCATCGGCTGCCATCGGGTAGTCGACTTGTCCTCCGCCAGCGAGGCTGCTGGTGACACGGATCACTACCTGCCGTGTGGACTCGTCGTCGAACTCGTCTTTGATCCCGTCGTTGTCGTCGTCATCGTCCTGACCATCATTCAGACCATCGTTGTCGTCATCGTCATCGTCATCATCCCTGCGCCCATCGTTATCATCGTCGCCGTCTTCGTCATCCCGCTCGCCATCGTCGTCGAAGTCGTCGTCATCGTCATCGCGAGGGGTCGGGGTCCGCGTCGGAGTCCTGGAAGGCGTCCGCGTGACCGTCGGTGTTCGGGTGAAGGTCGCGGTGCGACTCGGCGTCCGAGTCCGGGAAGGGGTCAGGGTACGCGTTGGCGTTCGAGTCGCCGTCTGCGTCAGAGAGGGCGTTGGAGTATTGGTCGGCGAGGCAGTAATGGTCGGCGTATCCGTTGCGGTGGCCGTGGGGCTGGCCGTGTAAGTTGCCGTAGATGTAGCCGTCGGCGTATGAGTCGGCGTCGCCGTGTCAGTCGGCGCCGCCGTCGCGGTATGCGTAGATGTCGGCGCGGGACTTGCGGTCGCCGTGCTCGTGACGGTCGGTGTCGGCGTAGAGGTCGGCGCGTCCGTCACCGTCGAGGTGACCGTCGGAGTCGCAGTTGAGGTGGGCGTGGGGGGCACACAGCCATTAAGTAGGATCGACACGTTGTGTGAGAAATAGTTTGCAACCGCCAGGTCCTGCCTGCCGTCTCCGTTGAAATCGCCGATCACCAGGGAGCGAGGAGACGTTCCCACTGCGTAGTTCACAGGGGCTTGAAACGTACCGTTCCCGTTTCCGAACAAAATCGACACGTTGTCCGAACCCGCGTTCGCGGTCGCGAGATCCTGCCTGAGGTCTCCGTTGAAGTCACCAACGACGATCCAGAAGGGCCGCGTCCCAGACCCGAAGGCAACCGGCGCCTGGAAGGTGCCATCGCCGTTGCCCTGCAGTACGGAGACGGTGCTGCTGAAATAGTTCGTCACGGCGAGATCCTGTTTTCCATCCCCGTTGAAGTCGCCTACCGCGACGGATGAAACGGCTCCACTTCCGTAGCTCACCGCCGGCTGGAAGGTCCCGTTTCCGTTGCCCATCAGGATAGAAACGTTGCTCGAGAAGTAATTCGCGACTGCGAGATCCTGCTTTCCGTCGCCGTTGAAGTCACCAACCGCGGCGAAAATGGGGTTTGAACCCACGCCGTAGCTCACGGGCGCTTGAAAAATCCCATCGCCATTGCCGATCAGAATCGAGACATTGTTAGAGGCCTGATTGGTAATCGCGAGGTCCTGCTTCCCGTCGGCATTGAAGTCGCCGACTACCGCGAACACCGGGCTCGTTTCCACCGGGTAGCTCACTGGCGGCTGAAATGTCGCGTCCCCGTTGCCGATCCAGATCGAGACACTATTCGACCCGTCATTCACGAGAGCCAGATCCTGCTTTCCGTCACTGTTGAAATCCCCTGCTGCAGCGTATCCGGCACTTGCAAGGTAACTGGCGGCCGCCTGAAACGACCCGTCTCCGTTTCCAAGCAGGATGGACAGATCGCTCGAATTCGGAGCCGGAACCGCGAGGTCCAGTCTCCCGTCCCCGTTGAAATCCCCGACAGAGACTGTTGCCGGGTTCGAGCTGGTCGCATAGTTGACGGCCGGCCGGAAGTACCCGCAACCAGGGAGTGGGGTTGGAGTGGCAGTCGGCGATGTGGGAAGCCGCGTCGAGGTCGAAGTCGGCGTGGGTGTCGCCTCGATGATTTCCGCGACTTTGGCGACGAACGAATCGAAAGCTCCCCCGTTGTAAGTCAAGTCCGGGCCCACCGTAGTCGGGAAGCTCGATTCCGTCGACCCCGTATATCCCGTCACATAGGCGCTCCCGGCACCATCCACCGCGATTCCGGTCCCCGCATCGAAGTCGGTCCCTCCGATGTAACCTGCGTAAGGAAGGCCGCTTCCCGCCGAGTTCACTTTCGCGACAAATGCATCGAGAGAGCCCCCGTTGTACGTCGGGTCTGGTCCGTTTGTGACAGGGAAACTTGCCTCAGCCGAGCTTGTCTCACCAGTTATGTATGCCTCCCCTGAGGCACCTACCGCAATCGATCTTCCGGTATCACTTCCATTGCCGCCCACGTATCCGCAGTAATCGAGCGCACTTCCCGAGGAATTTACCTTAGCTACGAAGGCGTCGCTTCCTCCGTTGTGAGTCAGGTCTGGACCCGTCATCACCGGGAAAGTTGGTTGACTCGAATCGGTTCCTCCGGAAACGTACGCCGCGCCCGAACTATCGACCGCGGTACCGAAGCCATAGTCGGCGCCGGCGCCTCCGATATAACCGGCGTAGTCGAGGACTGCGCCGGTACTGTTCACCTTGACAACGAATGCGTCGTAATCGCCTCCGTTGTAGGTCAGGTCCGGGCCGACGACTACCGGAAACGTGGACTCTGTCGATCGAGTGAAACCGGTTAGGTAGACATTCCCGGACGCATCTACGGCGCAACCGCGCGCCTCGTCGTAGTCGCCCCCGCCGACGTATCCGGCGTACGCGAGTCCGGCGCCCACCGGATTGACTTTCGCGATGAAGGCGTCCGTACCACCGTTGTAGGTCAGGTCGGGTCCTACAGCGACGGGGAAGGTCGTCTCGGAAGACCGCGTCATCCCTGTCACGTAAGCGCCAGCGGCGCCATCGACAGCGATTCCCTTTGCGTCATCGTAGTCGGCGCCCCCGATATACCCGGCATAGAGAAGGGTCGTCCCGGTCGGGTCTATCTTGGCGACGAAGGCGTCGTGGCCGCCACCGTTGTAGGTCAAGTCGGGCCCGACGGTCACCGGAAACGTGGCTTCCGATGATGTTGTCACCCCGGCGATGTAAGCGTCGCCTGAGGCGTCGACCGCGACGGCGCGGCCGTATTCCAAGCCACTCCCCCCGATATACCCCGCGTAGAGGAGGCCCGATCCCGAGGAATTAACCTTGGCGATGAAGGCGTCCGTCCCGCCGTTGTAGGTCAGATCCGGCCCGACCGCGACGGGAAAAGTCGCCTCGCTCGAGTCGGTCTGCCCCGTGATGTAGGCATTGCCTGAAGTATCCACGGCGATCCCGTACGC
>Ga0136614_10003323_pt1 | contig 10256 bp, 6 predicted proteins | sample AntDrymUQ2792106_2_FD_106643 | JGI IMG/M metagenome (GOLD analysis project Ga0136614, IMG submission 106643) | Polar desert sand microbial communities from Dry Valleys, Antarctica - metaG UQ279 (21.06) | ecosystem: Environmental > Terrestrial > Soil > Desert | place: Antarctica: Dry Valley... | reverse complement strand
TCCTCTTCATCGACACGGAGACGCCTCCTCATGCTCGCTTCACCGCGGCCACTCGAACGAGTGGTGGCGACCACGATACCCGAAGAGGAGCACTGCTGCAAACCAATCATGTCAATACACTAGGTGTATCCCTTCGGAGACCTCGACCTCTCCGCCGGTGTGCCACCCGGCCCGATCCACCACCAAAAGTACGCGCTTGTCCTTGCCCGCCCCCACCTCTCCGGCGAACTCGGCGAGCGCCATCGAGAACAGCTTTGCGTTTACCGTAGGCAGAATCAGCCAGAAAACCTCCCCGCTCTTGGGTCGCACGAAACCGTAGAGGTAGGTCCACTTGTAGCCCCTCTTGAATCGGGCGACGGGCCTCTTTCCCACCGGCGCCCACACCCGCCGAACCACCGGCTTGAGGGCCAGGCGAGCCTCATCCTCGGCCCAAAGCTCCACCTCCTCGGCCTCCGGATGAGCCTTCCTGATCTCCCTCAGCCGCTCGGGGAGACTTTTTTGAAAGCCTCCCGCTCTTTGGCATCGGCCCCCTTGGCGTTGGAGGGCCTGGGAACCTGGGAGCTCATACCCGCCCTCCTCATGTACTCCCAACCTCGCTGGGCATGCACCTTCTCTGACCCGGTCTTCTCCTCGATCCAACGCGCCACCTTCAGCCCGCTCCACACCCCGCCTCCCGGTGGTGTCTCCTCGAGAAGAGCCTTCCCAAGGCGTGCTTGGCCCTCCTCGTCGAGCAAAGCCCTAGCCCTGGCACCGGGATTGGCGTGCCGGCGATCGCCGAGCCCCTCGGCCCCTTCGGACTCGTAACGTCGCGCGATCTCCCTGGTCCACTTCTCCGAGTAGCCCACCATCTGGGCCACTTCGTCCACCGAATCTCCAAGCGACATCCGCCAAACCATCAACAAGTGAGTGCGCAATACTGAATCGGTCGCCTTTCGATAGAGACCCTCCAACCGCGAGGACTCCGATTCCTCCGGACTCCGTTTCTCGCTCATGCTAGGAAGTATACAGCCGGATTCGGTATGAGGCGCGCGACGCGTACGCCTCCTCGAGTGTCTCCGGAAGGTAGACGATGCTGCAGCCGGTGACCCGGGAAAACTCCTCGGCGACATGCAACGTGATCGCCTCCGGCCCGATCATGTCGTAGGGGCGTCCGTCGTCGCGGTCGTCGAGCAGGACCGCAACGGCCACGTCCGCGACATCGTCGAGCGCCACCTCCCGACACGCCTGTTGCCTGCGGGCCCGCGGATGACGCCGTCTGTCCCCGCTAGCGCGGGGAGCTTATCCGGGCAGGGTTTGTCGTTCAGAAAGTGAAGCGGACGCCGGTTGCGCGTATGTGCTTCTCGGTGTGCCAGTGGTCCCAGGCAGACGTGAAGTTGGCTCTTGGTGCAGCGCCTATGAAGGACAGGTACACGATGCGCTCGACGCCGGTCGACGCCGCAGCGTCGACCGGCACTGATATTCTGGCGCACTCGCTCGCCAGCCTTACCGGTCGAAACCATGAAGAAGGTCCGTACGCCGTTCAGTGCCCTCCGCATCGCTTAGGATCGACATAGGAGGCTTCAGCTGGCTTCAGCTCCCGAAAGATCGAGAGCGCAGCTGACATTGCGGACGACCAATCTCTAGCTGTGACCTTACTCTGCTAGGCGAGCCGCTACCCTGCCGCCCACGGCACCGGTCGCGCCCGTGAAGCTGAAGAGATCAACTACCACCCCGCACCGAGTATGCCTGGCCGGGACCGATGATGGTGGCATCCATGGCGGCTTCCTTTCCCTCGAGAGATCTTTGTCCTCGTCTGTTCACACATAAATTTCGTTGATAGTGTCCCAAGACAGAAAGATGGCTTCATCGACCACTCCACGATCACCTACTCTAAGGGTACCAGTCGTTGTAGGAGTTGACCGGAACCGAACTCGCGCCGCTGTTCGCGGTGTTAGTGTCCGTTGTCGGTTACCTTTCGTCGGTATCCTTCGATACCCGGATCACCGGAGCGTGCCCGTCCGTAGTGTTTATCGCGCCGGCAAAACGGCGAGTGCCGGGGGCTCCTCGTGTGAGAACAACTCTTCGCGGACCTTCCGCAACGCTTCGAGGGCCAGCCGGAGCTGCTCTTCGGTGTTAGCCGCAGTGACCGTGAAGCGCAGCGCACCGCGGTCGATGGGCACCGCGGGAAACAGGGCGGGTGTGATCAGGATGCCGTGCTCCCAGAGGACGTTGCAGGCCTTGATGACGTCGGATACGTCGCCGATCCTCACACTAACGAGCGGAAACAGTCCATTGGTGTCCACGGTGAGACCCAACGCGCAAATCCCCGCGACCAGTTGCCGGGTCAGGGTCAGCAGGCGACGGCGAATGGCCGATCCCTCGTCATCTTGAGAAATCCTCAGCCCCGCCATGGCGCTCGCCAGGCTCGCCGTGGGGCTAGGCCCGGAGAAGACCGCGGTCGAAGCCATGGACAACCGTCGCTTCTCGGCCTCGTCCGCGCAGGTAACGAAGGCGACCATCGAGGAGAACGCTTTAGACATGCCGCCGACGTAGACGATGTCGTCGCCGTAGCGCAGACCGGAGTGTCGGACGATGCCGTTGCCCCGATCTCCATAGGGGTTGCCCGGCGTGGGGTTCTCTCCGATGACGCCGAGACCATGAGCATCATCTATGTACACCCGGGCGCTGTACTTGCGCGCCATCTGTACAAACTCCGGCAGCGGAGGATACGCGCCGGACATCGAGTAAACGCCGTTTATAGCAATTATCTTCCGGGGCCGCTCCCGATGAAGCTCCAATCGCCGCTCCAGATCTTTAGGGTCGTTGTGGGAGAACCAATCCACGGTCGTACCCCGGGCTCCGGCGAGCTGGGCCGCCTCCTTCGTGGAGTTGTGGGCGGCCCGATCCAGCAGGATCACGCCGTCACCACCCGCGAGGACGGGCAGGACGCCGTTGTGGAGCAGGGTGACGGTCGGGAACAGCAAGACGTGCGGGGACCCGATAAACCTCGCGATCTCTTGCTCCAGGTCCTCGCAGAGCTGCGGGGAGGCCACAGCCCGAGTCCAGCTCGGATGCACGCCATAACGCTTTATCGCCTCGGGGATCGAAGCCAGAACCGCGGGGTGAAGATCCAGGCCGAGGTAGTTCGCGGACGCGAAATCGGAGCACCAGCGCCCGTCGATCTTGACGTTCCGGCCGTCCTGCTCGCTCACGACGACACCGAGCTGAGGGATCTGCCTGAATATCCGGTCTTGCAGCCCGGCGATTCCGGCGATCTCAGCGGACGCTGGCGAATCCCATGCCTCGGTCCGGGAATTCTTGCGTACCACGTCGCAGACGTCTTCCACCGTCCGCAGCTCGGCGATGACCGAATCGCCCAATCGGACCTCGAAAGCTATCTCCACCTCCATCAACAGCTCGGCGACGGCCAGCGAATCCAACCCCAGGTCCCCCTGCAGGGAATCGCCGAACCGCACGGGCTCCGAGCGTCCCCTTCGCCGGGCAAAATCCCGAACGATGGAGAGAACACGATCGGCCTCGGACGTGGATCGGTTTGGCAATAACCACCCGAACGACTCGCCGAGATCCGCCGCCGGCGCGCCGGGGTCCGCAGTCTCCGACCCGGCGTCTTGCTCGCCCACAGCGGCCGACAACACGTCCGTCGCCACGGTCGCCAGAGTACCGCCCGAATAAGCAGCTCGAGTCGCTCGTCGCTGGATCTTGCCGCTGGAAGTCCTGGGGATGCTTCCGGTCCTGATCAGGACAACGGCGTGGACCTGCACCTCGTGATGCTCGGTTACCGCGCGACGTATGGACGTGGCCACTTCGCTCACGTCCGCATTTCTTACGTAAGAGCGTTCCAGCTCCTGGACGATCACCAGTTTCTCCCCTTCTTCGGTCTCCACCGAGAACGCCGCGCAACCACCCTGACGCAAAGCTACGTGGCTCTGTTCCACCGTGTGCTCTATGTCTTGCGGGTAATGGTTGCGTCCCCGGATAATGATCAGGTCTTTGAGCCGACCCGTTACGAACAGCTCCCCGTGGTGCAGAAACCCCAGGTCGCCGGTACGCAGAAAGGGACCCTCGTCCGTGTCCGCCAGGTACGCTCGAAAAGCGTGCTTCGTCTCCTCAGGCCGGACCCAGTACCCTTTGGCAACGCTGGGGCTCGACACCCAAATCTCTCCTACTCGATCAGGCGAGCACCGGGTCAGGAATTCGGGGTCAACTACGATAACCTTCTGGTCCGCCAGGGCCCGCCCACAGCCTACCAGCGTCCGGGTGCCCTCATCCCCGGCGGACGCTGCGACCACTCGATCGCGCTCGAGTTCCGCTCCTTCGACGGGGAGCACGACGGGCGGAATTATTTGCGAACCGCCGGAAACGATCAAGGTCGCTTCCGCAAGCCCGTAGGTCGGGTAAAACGCCTCCCAGCGAAAGCCGCAGGGCTCAAAGGTCGCCGCAAACCGTTCCAGAGTCTCCTGTCGAATAGGCTCGGCACCATCGAAAGCCACCGTCCAGCTGCTAAGGTCGAGGGTCGCCAGCTCTTCGGGGGTGATCTTGCGGGAACAGAGATCGTAGGCGAAGTCCGGCCCGCCGCCGGTGTCGGCTCCCAAACAGGAGATGGCCCGCAGCCACCGGAGAGGACGTTGTAAAAAGGAAACCGGCGACATGAGCGTAGCCGGGAACCCGCCGTAGAGGGGCTGCAGCACCCCCCCGATCAGTCCCATGTCGTGGTAGGGGGGCAACCAGCTCACCATGTGGCTATCCGGCGTGAGAAGACCGTGATAGATCGTGGCCAGGTTGTGTAGCAGGTTACCGTGGGTAACCATCACCCCCTTCGGCGCGGCCGTGGAGCCCGAGGTGTACTGCAAGAAAGCCAGCGTGTTGTCGCCTATCTCGGGGCAACGCCATTCCTCCGCCGGGTCCTTGCCATCGTCGGTGGCCAACCAACGCAACGACCTCATCTCCGGGGCATGCGCGAGCCGGCGCTCGAGGTTGGATAAGATCGGGGTAGTGGTGAGCGCCACCGTCGCCTTCGAATCCGCCGCGATAGCCCGGAGCCGGGATATGGGCCGGTTGAGCCGGGGCGGGTAGGCGGGCACGGCAACCACTCCTGCATACAGGCAGCCGAGAAAAGCGGCGACGTATTCCAGACCCGGAGGATAGAACAAGAGGGCGCGCTCTCCGCCCGCAACCCCCAGGGTTTGCAGCCGGGCAGCGATGGTCCGGGATTGCCGGTCCAGCTCCTCATAATTCACAGAATTTTCCGCCGCTTCCCCGTCTTCCAGGAAGGTGTAAGCTCCCCGTTTGGGTTGATGAAAGGCCCTCCAGCGCAGGAGATCAACGAGGGTGGCGAGTTCAAAACCGGTTTCGGGGAAAGGAGGTCGAATGCTATTGCGTCCGTCGTCTAGGCCGCTTTCTCGAGGAACGGTGGTTTCCATCTAGAAGCTCTCTCCTAGTCTCTTTCTTGTACCTTCACGCTGTCCCCACTCCAGCAAGGGCACCATCGTAGCGTACTGAGTTTTTACCCGAATGGCCTTTGTAACGAATGGCCTTCGCACCAAAAATTCGGCGTAGTACAACAAATTGTGCTTCTCAGGGAAGGGATGCTCAATACCTGGTACGTCAATATTTGACGCAGGCCGCCACTTTCGTATACTCCCGGTTAAAAAGTCTTTCGAAGATGGCCGATAACCGGAAGAAGTAAGCAATTTCCTCTGCTGGGTTGGTTGGCAACCAGAAGGAACGGTCCGTGTACCGATTGACGGGGAAAAGAGTGATAGTCGGCAGGCAGTTGCGAGCGTGGCATGTGTACCTGCTGCTGGGCCTTCTCGCTACGGGTGCGTATTTCTTGCTCCCATCGCAAACCGCGCAGAACACGCTCCGCCTCCTGTTCGCCATGTCCGCGCTAGCGGCGATCGTAACCGGTATCCTCATACACCGTCCGAGCCGACCGCTGCCCTGGTACCTGTTCGCGTCCGGCATGCTAATGCCCATCCTCGGCGCCGTAGCCCTCGGCTACTATGAGGCTGTTCTGGGCATCGAATCCCCGTTTCCGAACGTGGCCGACGCGTTCTTCCTCGCTACCTACCCCTGCCCGATCGTCGCGCTGCTGCTGATCCAGAGCCGGAGGCTCGTCCGCGACCGAGCTAGCACGATAGACCCGATAATCATCACCGTAGGCGTAGGGATGCTCGCATGGGTCTTTTTGATGAAGCCGTACGCGGAAGATCCGTCGCTTTCGTTACTCGAGCAACTGGTCTCTATGGCCTACCTGCTGATGGATGTGCTGTTGCTCGCGGTCGTGGTGCGGCTGCTGCTCGTGCCCAGTGGGCGTCCGTTCGCTTATTACCCCTTGAGTGCGAGCGGGGTGTCGTTGCTAGCCTTCGACGCCGCGTACGCCGCGACGACGCTGTCGGGCACCTACGAAACCGGAAGCCCGATCGACTCCTTGGAGCTGCTCTTTTACGTGCTTTTCGGGGTTGCCGCGCTGCATCCTTCGATGGTAGACCTGTCCGACGGTACCGTGCTGCGTTCCGAGACAAAGCTCACGCCGTGGCGTCTCGCGTTGCTCGCCGCGGCCTCCCTGCTGGCGCCCGGTGTGCTCGCGCTCCACGTAGCACGTGACGATTCCGTAGACGTCCTCATGATCGTGGGAGGCTCGGCGGCGATGTTCTTGCTGGTACTGGCCCGCATGGCGGGCATCATGCGGGCCCGCGAGCAGACCATTGACCACGAGAGGATCTTGAGGAGGACCGCGGCCGCACTCGTGGCCGCCCCGGATCGAGAGAGCATCTACGAGGCGGCCCTGGATGCGACCGGGGCACTGGTGGGCAAGACGCCGAAGACCTGGGTAGGTATCGTCACGGGCCCGCCGGAGGAAGCCACCGTCGTGGCTGCGACCGGCGACCACGCGGGCGAAGTCGCAGGGGGCCGGATCTACTTCGATGAGTACACCGACGCCGTCCGCGCAAACCTGCTCGAAGGGCAGGTCGTCGAAGCGAAACGTTTCCATGAGGAGGGCAGGTCGAAAATCTTGCTGGACTTCGACCCCGAGACGGAAACCGTCTTCTTTGTCCCGCTGCTCGCCCAGGCCCGGCTCCGGGGCGTGATCCTCGTGCTCACCGATTCCACCCTTTCCGAGGATAGAAAGGCGGCCCTGGAGGCCCTCGGCAGGGAGGTCGCCCTCGCGTTGGAGAGCGTCGCCCTCGCCGAGGAGGCCCACCGGCGCAAAAGCGAGGAGCGCTTCCGCTCCCTGGTCCAGAACTCTTCGGACGTCGTCGCGGTCGTCGGGGCCGACGGCGTCGCTCACTACGTGAGCCCCGCGGTCGAACGGATCCTCGGGTACAAATCCGAGAACGCGATCGGCCGCATCATCTTCAAGCCTCCTATGATGCATCCCGACGCTGTAGACAGGGTACGCGAGCTCTTCGCGTGGCTTATCAGGAGCCCCGGCGCCAGCGCAACGCTCAACTGCCGCCTGCGCCACGCCGACGGCAGGTGGATACACGTAGAGGCGGTCGGCAGGAACCTGCTCGACGATCCGAGCATCGGCGGGATCGTCGTGAACTACCGCGACGTCACCGAGCGCAAGACCTTCGAGGAGCAGCTGAGGTACCAGGCGTTCCACGACCCTTTGACCAACCTACCCAACCGGGCCCTGTTCATGGACCGCCTCTGGCACGCCCTAGACTACATGGAGCACCGCGAGAAACCGGTCACGGTGCTATTTATGGATCTGGACAACTTCAAGCTCGTGAACGACTCTTTAGGGCACGAAGCAGGAGATCTGCTCCTGGTCTCGGTGGCGGAACGCCTCCGGGGTTGTTTGCGACCTGCAGATATCGCCGCACGCTTCGGCGGGGACGAGTTCACCATACTGCTGGAAACGGTCACGGACGCGAGCGATGCGGTGCGGGTAGCCGGCCGGATCACACAGGCGCTAAAAGAGCCCTTCATCCTAGACGGCCGCGAGGTGTTCGTCGACACGAGCATCGGCATCGCCCTGGCCACGTCCGGTCTTGAGCGCCCCACCGACCTCCTGCGCAACGCGGACGTGGCACTGTATCGTGCTAAGGCCAGCGGCAAGGCGGCATGCGAGGTGTTCGACGCCGCCATGAACATCGTGGCCCTGGAACGCCTGGACCTCCAGGCGGATCTCAGGCGAGCGATCGAGCGAGGAGAATTCGCGGTACACTACCAGCCCCAGCTGGAGCTCCCGACGGGTAGGATCGCGGGGTGGGAAGCCCTGGTGCGCTGGAGGCATCCCGAGCGCGGTCTGATCCTTCCCTCGACTTTCCTCTCGATAGCGGAGGAGACCGGTCTGATCACCCAGATTGGGAACCTGGTGCTCGAAGAAGCCTGCCGGCAGGCCAAAGAGTGGCAAGAGCAACACCCCGCCGTCGATGCTCCCCTGAAGATCAGCGTGAACATCTCGGCGAGGCAGTTTCAGCGCCCGGACATGCTCGTCCGGGAAGTCGTCCGGATCCTCGAGGAGACCAGGCTGGCCCCGAGCAGCCTGGTGCTGGAGATCACCGAAAGCATGATAATGGAAGACGCCGAACACAACGTAGACATGCTAGGGAGGCTCAAAGACCTGGGGGTACGGATCGCTGTAGACGACTTCGGCATCGGTTACTCGAGCCTCGCCTACCTCAAGCGCTTCCCGGTGGACATGCTGAAGGTGGACAAATCTTTCGTCGACGGGCTGGGAGAAAATCCGGAGGACACGGCGATCGTGGAATCGGTGGTTAATCTCGCCCGCGCCCTGAGTCTGAGAACGATCGCCGAGGGCATCGAGACCACCGGGCAACTGGACCGGTTACGGGACCTGGGGTGCGAGCTGGGGCAAGGGGACTACTTCTCTAGGCCGCTACCGGCGCATAAGGCGAGCGCCCTGCTCCTGGCCCCTCCGGGCCATCGCACCAAAAGGCGCTAAGTACCTCCAAGATGTACTTGCAGTAATGTCGCGTCACTTCTACGACTCTCCAACCGAGCTTTTGGGCGGACCTTACCAAGTGCCTCACGATTGCTGGCAACCAGGGGGAGATTCAGTGTTAGCTTGGAGGTACTTAGACAGTTTTAAGGTGGCGCGGTCTCGTCCCAGCCCTCGTGCGCCTCTTTGCAGTCCACCGCCCGTCACCCCTCGATCGCCGACTACTCCTCGATGCTATCCTAACCTTACCCTAGTTAATTGACTAAAGCAAATAAATGGTGGACAATGACAAATATAAAAGGAGGTGGCACGTGCGAAAAGAGCATTTTGGGGACGATCTCGAGACGAGAGTCGACGCCGTCCGGCGCTTCAACCGCTTCTTCACCCGGCGGATCGGCGTTCTGCGCGAGGGTCTGTTGCACAGCCCTTACTCGCTGGCCGAGGCCCGCATCCTGTTCGAGATCGCGCACCGCGACCTTGCCCTCACCGCTTCCGACCTGTCGCGCGAGTTGGGCCTGGACCCGGGTTACCTCAGCCGCATGCTGGCCCGCCTGGAGCAGCAAGGGCTTATCGACAAGTTACGTTCGGAGACCGACGCGCGCCGGCGTCTCCTCTCTCTCACTCCCGAGGGCAAGGAGGCTTTCTCCTTGCTCGACGCTCGCTCGCGTGAGGAGGTGGCCGAGATGCTCGGTGACCTCTCTCAGGGGGATCAGCAGCATCTGCTCGAGGCCATGCGGACCATCGAGGGCGTCGTCGGCAGGGACTCCGCCAGGGGTTTCAAGTTCTCCGAGCCCTTCTTCTTACGCCAGCACGAGCCCGGCGACATGGGCTGGGTCGTCCACCGGCATGGTGTCCTCTACGCGAAGGAGTACGGCTGGGACGAGCGCTTCGAGGCGCTCGTCGCGCAGATTGTCGCGGACTTCATAAACGACTACGATCCGGCCAAAGAACGTTGTTGGATCGCCGAGATGGGTGGCGAGATCGTCGGTTGCGTCTTCGTCATGAGAGCCAGCGATACGGTCGCCAAGCTCAGGCTTCTACTGGTCGAACCCGAAGCGCGCGGCCTGGGCTTGGGCGGCCACCTCGTTGAGGAGTGCATCCGCTTCGCCCGGAGTCGTGGTTACGAGAAGCTCACGCTTTGGACCAACAGCGTGCTCGGCGCTGCCCGGCGCATCTATGAGGAGCACGGGTTCGAGCTCGTGAAGGAAGAAGAGCACCACAGCTTCGGCAAAGACCTCGTCGGACAGAACTGGGAACTCACTCTCTGAAGCGGCGGTACGTCGAGCCCCGGTTTCGGCGCTCTCTACCGGTTCGCGAGTGCGTTGCCCTGGTCGGTTAGCAG
>Ga0136614_10003322_pt1 | contig 10256 bp, 6 predicted proteins | sample AntDrymUQ2792106_2_FD_106643 | JGI IMG/M metagenome (GOLD analysis project Ga0136614, IMG submission 106643) | Polar desert sand microbial communities from Dry Valleys, Antarctica - metaG UQ279 (21.06) | ecosystem: Environmental > Terrestrial > Soil > Desert | place: Antarctica: Dry Valley... | reverse complement strand
TAGCTCGATCTGGAGCTGCTGCTGGCGGAGGTTGCGCTGGCGGCCGGCCAGGTTCAGCTCCGCCTCCGCGCGGTGCGCGGACTGTGATCGCTCCAGCGGATACGAGCTCGAGAGGAAGACGCTGAACCGCCGATCGCTCGCGTTCCAGGCCGACCCGAAGGTGGTCCCCAGCCCGAACTGGTTCAGGGCGAAGTTGAGGTCGAGCTGCGGGAGCAGGTTCTGGCGCGCGAGCCTGGCGGCGCGCCGCGCGTCCTCGACCTGGTCGCGGCTCTCCGAGAGGTCGATGCGCGCCTGCTGCCCGCGGGCGACCAGGACCGCGATGGGCTCGAGCGGCTCGGTGGCCGCGATGTCGGGGAGCTCCACCGCTTCCGGCTCCACCGGCTCCGTGGCGGCCAGGCCGAGCGTGGAGCGGAAGGCCTCCAGCGCGTTCTCCAGCGACGTCTCCGCGCGCACCATCGACTCCTGGGCCTGCGAGGCCTGCAACTCGGCGCGGAAGACGTCGAGCTTGCTCACCAGGCCGACCTGCAGCCGCGCTTCCGAGGCATTCAGGAGGCTCTCGCCGCGCTTCAAGCTCTGGCGCGCGACGGCGAGGAGCTGGCGCTGGAGAACCACCTGGTAGAACGCGGACGTCACCTGTATGGCGACCCGCTGGCGGGTCAGCTCGAAGGATCGTTCCTGGCTCTCGCGGCCGCGCTGGCTATTGCGCAAGTCGTAGTGCGCGGCGTTGGGCCCCAGGCCGCGCAGCAGCGGCTGGGTGAGCACGAGCCGCGCATTCGAGGTGCGCGGCAGCGCGTCGGCGCCGTCGATCGACGAACGGAACCCCGCCTCCGCGGAGAGGGAGGCCCCGGTAAAGGGCAGCTTCTGGCGGAAATCCAGCCCGATCGACGGACCAAAGACGGTCTGACCGTAGGACGGAAGGAGCCTGGGATAGAACTGGGCGCGAGCGACCGATTCGTGCATCCGCGATGCGGAGACGCTGTCGGCGGCGGCGAGGATGCCGAAATTCTGCTGGAGAGCGGTCGCCACGGCGGCGGCCAGGCTCACCGTCGACACCCCGGGCGTGGGCGCGACGGCGTCGTCCGCCGGATCCTGCGCGACGCCGGGAGGGCCCGCCACGGCCCCCGACAACACGAGCGCCCACAAGACGATTTGGCCCAAGCGGAGATTATACCTTGCCTTGTGAGTCCACCTTGGCGGGTGCTATCGTGCTGTGCCCTCATGAGATCCGCCCTCGCCTGGAGCATCCTTTTCGGTTCCGCCGCCGCGGCCGCGAACGTCGCAGGAGGCCTCGCCGTAGTGGCGCGGCGGCACTGGAACGAGATGTTCCTGAAGTACTTCCTCGGCCTGGGCGCGGGGTTCATGCTCGCGGCGACGTTCCTGCGCATGCTGCCGGAGTCGATGAAGCTCACGGAGCATGCCCCTCTCCTGTTCCTCGGCGGTTACTTCCTCGTGCACTTCTTCGAGCATACGGTGGCGCCGCACTTCCACTTCGGCGAGGAGCGCCACGACGAGGTGATGATGAATCCCGCGGTAGGCATCTCCGCGCTGGCCGGGCTCACCATCCACACCTTCTTCGACGGGGTGTCGATCGCGTCCGGCTTCCTGGTCTCCGTGCCGCTCGGCCTGCTCATCTTCTGCGCCGTCATCCTCCACAAGATCCCGGAAGGCGTCACCGTGGCCTCGATCGCGCTCGCCTCGGGGCACGGGAAGCGAGGCGCCCTCGCCGCATCCTTCATCCTCGCCGCGGCGACCCTGGCCGGGGTGCTGGGAATGCATCAATTCGAGGCCGCGGTGTCCTACGCGCTCCCCTTCTCGACCGGCGTCACTCTATACGTCGCGGCCACCGACCTCATGCCCGAGGTGAACGAGGAGCGCGGAATGAAGATGACCCTCGTGGTCTTCCTCGGCGTCGCGCTCTTCTGGCTCACCGAGAGGGCGCTCGACATCGTCCAGCCGTGAAGCGGGTTCACGGCTAGAATTCCCGGTCCCCGTGAAAAGGAGCGCACCGTGATCACGTTCTCGCACCGTATCGCCGGCGTGGCGGCTCTCGCCGCGCTGGCCACGTTCGCCATCGCCGACGGCGACTGGCCCGCCCTGCGCGGCCCCAACCAGGACGGCAGTGCCGCCCGCGGCACCCGCTTCGGCGCCGGAGAGGGTGCCCTGGCGGTGCGCTGGCGCGCTCGCCTGGGCTCGGGCTATTCCGGCATCGCGGTGTCGGGAGGCAAGGCGGTCACCATGTTCTCGGACGGCGCGCGGGACGTCCTCGCCGCCTTCGACGTCGCCACCGGCAAAGAGGCGTGGCGCGTCCCGATCGCCGAAGGCCACCGGGGCTTCGACGGCTCATTCGACGGCCCCATCGGAACGCCGGCCATCGCAGGCGGGCGCGTGTTCGCCCTCGGCCCGCGCGGCCACCTGGTGGCGGCGGACCTGGCCACGGGCCGCGTCTCGTGGCGCGTGGACGTGGCCGAGCGCGACGGCGCGCGCAAGCCCCATTACGGGTTCGGCTCGTCTCCGGTGGTTGCCGGCAGAGTGCTCGTGGCCCAGGTCGGCGGCGACAAGGGCCGGGCGATCGCCGGGTTCGATGTCGCCACCGGCGAGCGCCGGTGGACGGCGGGCGAGGACGAAGTCCAGTACCAGTCACCGGTCATGACGACGCTCGGAAAGCAAGAGATCGTGCTCGCCGTCGGAGACGCCAGGCTCTACGGGATCGACCCCGCGACGGGCCGGATCGTGTTCGAGCACGCGCACGGTGGCGAGGCGAGCACCATCTCCGTCGCCAGCGCGGTACCGGTGCCCGCGGGCGAGGGCCGCGTGTTCGTCAAGACGCATCCCGACAAGTCCACGATGTTCCGCCTGGTCGCGGCGCCGGAGGGCGCGGTCTCGGTGCAGGCGCTGTGGGCGGCGCCCGTGCTCCGCACTACGTACGTGGTTCCCGTGTACCACGACGGCCATCTGTACGGCATGACCGGCCGCACCATCTTCACCTGCGTGGACGCCGCGACGGGCGAAGTCAAATGGCGCTCGCGCGAGCCCGGCGACGGCTTCCCCACGCTGGTGGGCGGCGACATCGTGTTCCTGACCAAGGAGCGTACGCTCCACGTGGGGGCCGCCAGCCCCAGCGGCTGGACGGAACGGGCACGGTTGGACGTGTTCGCGGACGTGGTCTGGACGGCGGCCAGCGTGGCCGGAGGCTCCGTGTTCGCGCGCAGCCAGGGCGAGATCGCGCGCGTCGACTGGAAGGCGGCGCCGGCCGCGGCGGCGGCGCGAGAGGCGGTGGAGTCGCGGGTGCTGGCGCGGTTCCTGGAGGAAGTGGGGCGTGCCGGTGCGGCGGAGAAGGCGGCGGTCGTGGACCGCTTCCTGGCCGCGGCCGCGGGCGGACCGCTGGTCGAGCCCCCTGACCGCGTGGTGTTCCTGTACCGCGGGGAGGCCACCGACGTCGGCATCGCCACCGATCTCATCGGGATGCGGCGCGAGGACCCGATGCGCCGCGTGCCCGGCACCGACCTCTTCTACTACGAGGCGCGGCTGGACCCCGATGCCCGCGTCAGCTACCAGTTCGTGCGCAACTTCGAGCCCCCGATCCCCGACCCGCGGAACCCGCGGCGCGTGCCGGGAGCGACCGCCGACGCTTCCTCGGTCGCCATGCCGGGGTGGCGGGAGCCCGGGCACCTGGCGGAGGCGCCGGAAGCGCGGCGCGGCCGGGTGGAGACGCTCGATTTCGCGAGCACGGTTCGGGACGGAGCGAAGACGGTGCTGCACGTCTACATCCCGTCCGGATACGACGCGTCCGCCGCGCGCTATCCCGTCGCCTACGTGCTCGACGGCAATGCGGCGCGCGAGCAGGGGCTGGTCCCCCGCTCTCTCGACCACGTCATGCCCGAGAAGGTGGCCCCGGCGCTGGTGGTCTTCCTGAGCCGCTTCGACTGGGGCGCAGCGAAGCCCGAGGACGAAGGTGGGGCCGCGCTGGAGCTGCTCGTGAAGGAGGTCGTCCCCGTGATCGACGCGCGCTTCCGCACCCTGGCCCAGCCGGGCGCGCGGGCCATCGTCGGAAGCGCGTGGCCCGGCCAGCTCGCCCTGCGGGCCGCGTTCGACAAAAGCGGCCTTTTCGGGGCCCTCGGCCTGCAGTCCGTCGCCATGCTCGACACCGACGAGACCGAGATCTTTCCCCTCATCCGCAGCGCGGCGGAGCGGCCGCTGCGCGTCTACCACGACTGGGGCCGCTACGACGCGCACGCTACCCGCGAGCACTGGGACATGCGGACCACGAACGCCCGCCTGAACGAGCTGCTGCGCAAGAAGGGATACCAGCCGGCGGGCGGCGTGGCGCCCGACGGGACCGGCTGGGGGAGTTGGCGGAATCGGACGGACCGGCTGTTCGAGGCGCTGTTCCCGCCCCGCGGGTGACGCCATGAGCGTGCGGACGCGGAGCATCCGGCGGTCCTGGGGGTGGCTCCTGGCTCTCGCCATCGCCGCCCCCTGCCGCTCCGCCCCGGCCGAGGAGCTGAATCTCTTTGCCGCGTCCAGCCTGACCGACGCCCTGAAGGAGGTGGGGCAGGGCTTCGAGAAGGGCACGGGGCACATAGTGGTTTTCAACCTCGGAGGGTCGAACGACCTCGCCCGCCAGATCAAGGCGGGCGCTCCCGCCGACGTCTTCTTCTCCGCGGACAAGGCCCAGATGGACAGATTACAAGCGGAAGGCCTCGTCCGGGCCGGGGAGCGCATGGACGTCCTTTCCAACGTCCTCGTGACGGTGGTGCCGCTCGCCTCCTCCGCTCGACTGAGCGGCCCCGGCGATCTTCGGACCGTGAAGCGGCTGGCCCTGGCCGACCCGCAGGCGGTGCCGGCCGGCGTCTACGCCCGCACCTGGCTCGAGTCCATTGGTCTCTGGGCCGTCCTGAAGGGCAGGATCATCCCGACCCTCGACGTGCGGGCCGCCCTGTCCGCAGTGGAGGCCGGGAACGTCGACGCCGGCATCGTGTATCGGACCGACGCCGCGATGTCGCGCGGTGTCCGGGTGGCCTTCGAAGTGCCGCGGGACCAGGGCCCGGCCATCGTCTTTCCCGTGGCCCCCATCGCCGGCTCGCGGAAGCGCGCGACCGGCGAGCTCGTCCGCTATCTCACCTCGACGCGAGCGCGCGAGGTCTATCGGCGCCACGGGTTCGTCGTGCTCGGAGAGAGGTAGCGCCTGCTGAGCGCCGAGGAAATCGGCGTCGTCGTTTTCACCCTCCAGGTGGCCGCGCTCAGCACGGCGGTCATCCTGCCCTTCGGCATCGCCGCCGCCCTCGGCCTCGCCCACTACCGCGGACCGGGCAAGGGCGCGCTCGAGACGCTCCTGTCGCTGCCATTGATCCTGCCTCCGACCGCCGTCGGCATCCTGCTCCTGGAGCTGCTCAGTCGGCGTGCGCCTTTCGGAGCGTGGCTCGCCGCCCGGGGGCTGGAGGTGGTCTTCACGTGGAAGGCCGTGATTCTCGCCTCCGCCGTCATGTCCTTCCCCTTGCTCGTGCGCTCGGCGCGGACCGCATTCGAGGAGGTCGATCCCCGGCTGGTCGGTATCGCGCGCACCCTCGGCCACGGCCCCTTCGCCGCCTTTGTCCGCGTTACGCTGCCGCTGGCCTGGCGGGGGGTCCTGGCGGGAACGGTGCTGGCATTCTCGCGGGCCTTGGGCGAATTCGGGGCGACGGTGATGATCGCCGGGAACATCCCCGGCAAGACGCAGACCCTCGCCCTCGCCATCTTCCACGACAACCAGATCGGGAGGGATGACCGCGCGCTGGTCCTGGCCGGGGTGACCGTCGCCCTGGCGTTCACCGCACTGTGGCTCACCGAGTGGATCACGCGAACTCGGGGACGGAGGAGCGAGGCGTGATCGAGGCGCGCGTCGACCTGCCGCTGGCGCGCTTCCCGCTTCACGTGGAGCTGAAGTCCGGCGCCGGCGTCACCGCGCTGATGGGCCCGTCCGGCTCCGGCAAGACGTCCCTGCTCGAGGTTCTCGCCGGCCTGCGGCCGCGAGCGCGGGGCCGGATCTGCGTCGACGGCGCGACATGGCTCGATTCCACGGCCGGAATCATCCTCCCCCCCCAGCGGCGGCGTGTCGGCTACGTTCCCCAGGACGCAGGACTCTTCCCCCACCTGACGGTGGGCGGCAACGTGCGGTTCGGCGTTCGGCCCGACGACGCCGCCGCGGAGACGGCGATCGACACCCTGGAGATCCGGCCCCTCCTTCCGCGTTACCCGGTCTCGCTGTCCGGGGGCGAGAAGCAGCGCGTGGCGCTCGCGCGGGCCCTGGCCACGAGGCCCCGCCTCCTGCTGCTCGACGAGCCGCTGGCATCGCTCGACGCGGCGCTGCGCGGGCGGATCCTGCCGTACCTCATGCGCATCCGGGAGGAGTGGACGGTGCCCTGCGTCTACGTGACGCACAACGTCGGAGAGGCCCTGGCCATCGCCGAGCACCTCGTGCTGCTGCGCGATGGCGCGGTCGAGGCGCAGGGAGCGCCCGCGGACCTCCTGTCCGTGCCCGGCGTTCTGCACGAAGCCGAGGGCGGCCTCGAGAACCTGATCACGGCCCGGGTGGTCGCCCACGACGCGCCCGGCGGCGTGACCACGGCCGAGCTGGCCGCCGGCGTCACCGTGGCCGTTCCCATCGCTGCCGGGCGCCCCCTGGGCAGCGATCTCACCCTGGCCATCCGCGCCGAGGACATCCTCGTGGCCATGGAGCCGTTGCCTCGCCTCTCCGCTCGCAACGTCTACCCGGCGCGGGTCTCGGCGCTGGAGCGGACGGGTGCGAGCGTCACGCTGCGCTGCTCCGTCGAAGGCGTTCCACGCGCCACCTGGCTGGTCCGGGTCACCCCCGCCGCCATCGAGGCGCTCGCGATCACGCCCGGCTCCGCGGTCTGGCTCGCCGTGAAGAGTCACTCCATCCGCCTGGTCTGACCGCGTGATCCGTTCGCGCCCGCTCCGCGCGTCTTCTGCTAACCTGCCTCTGGACACTGCTGGAGGGTTCAAACGCATGAAAATCACCAAGACGCGCGCGATCGCGTGCGCTCTTCTCGTTTCCCTGCTCTCCGCCGGTTTCGCGCCCGCCGCGGACGCCGCCGACAAAGCCGGCATCGCCGTCGAGGAATTCACGCTCCCCAATGGCATGCGCTGGCTCCTGTTCGAGCGCCACGACGCGCCGACGGTCTCGGCGGGATGGGTGGCCCACGTCGGCTCGGTGAACGAGCGCGAGGGCATCACCGGGATCAGCCATCTCTTCGAGCACATGATGTTCAAGGGCACGCGCACCATCGGCACCAAGGACATCGAGGCCGACCTGCGCCTCCTCGGCGAGCAGGAGAAAGTCCGCGAGGAGATGCGCGCCGAGCTGTCCAAGATGCGCGCGGCGCAGCGCCGCGGCGAGATCGACGACCTCCTGAGCGCGGACAGCAAGACCCCGCGCTATCGCGAGCTGGAGAAGCGGTTCGACGAGCTGGTGTTGCAGCACCGCGAGGTGGTGGTCAAGGACCACATGGACCAGCTCTACACGAGAAACGGCGCCCAGGGGTTGAACGCGGGAACGTGGGAAGACCTCACCGCCTACTTCATCACCCTGCCCAGCAATCGCGTCGAGCTGTGGGCGTGGCTCGAATCCGACCGGCTCCTGAACCCCGTGTTCCGCGAGTTCTACTCCGAGCGCGACGTGGTCCACGAGGAGCGCCGCCGCAGCACCGAGGCGACGCCGCTCGGAAAATACGACGAGGCCTTCAACGCGCTTTTCTGGGAGGCCGCGCCCTACAAGTGGCCGGTGGTGGGATGGGCCTCCGACCTCGCGTCGATCTCCAAGGCGGAGGCGGACGCGTACTTCGCGACCTACTACGCGGCCAACAACCTGACCGGCGTGCTGGTGGGCGATTTCAAGTCCGCGGAAGTCCGGCCGCTCATCGAGCGCTACTTCGGGCGCGTGCCGCGCGGCAAGGTCGACCCGCCCGAGGTCGTCACCGGGGAGCCGAAGCAGATCGGCGAGAAGCGGTACAACGCAGAGGCGGAGACCCCTCCCACCGTGCGCATCTGGTGGCATTCCGTGGCCTTCGTGCACAAGGACCGCACGGCGGCCGACCTGCTGTCGGACATCCTGGCCGGCCGCACCGGGCGCCTGTACAAGGGGCTGGTGCAGGGCCGCGAGCTGGCCAACGAAGCCTCGGCCTCGGTTTCCCTGAAGAAGTACGCCGGGATCTTCGAGGTCGAATCGGTGGTCAAGGACGGCAAGGAGCCGGCCGCCGTCGAGGCCGCGATCTACGAAGAGCTCGAGCGGCTGGCCCGCGAGCCGGTGCCCGACGCCGAGCTGCAGAAGGTCAAGAACCAGGCCAAGGCCAACGCCTTCCGCCGGCTGTCGTCGCCGTCGTTCATCGCCCTGCAGCTCCTGTACTACGACGGGCTCGGGGACTGGAAGTACATCAACACGTACTCGGACGAAGTGGACCGCGTCACCGCGGCCGACCTGCAGCGCGTGGCCCGGGCCCACTTCACGAAGGAGAACCGGACGGTGGGCGTATTCCTGCGCAAGGCCGGCGCCACGGCGGAGGCCGAGGATCCGGAGCTCGCGGGGCTGCCCGCCGAGGCCCGCACGATGGCGCGCCAGCAGCTGCAGCAGATCGCGGCCGAGACCGACGCGGCCCGGCTGCGCGAAGGCATCACGCAGATGACTGCGGCCCAGGGGCAGGTGCCCCCGGAGATGAAGCCCGTGTTCGCGCTGCTGCTGAAGAGAGCGCAGGAGCGGCTGGCGGCGCTGGAAGGGGGCCAGAAGTGACGATGAGGATTGCCGCATTTTTCCTGGCCATTGCCGCCGTCGCAGGCGGCGCGTCCGCGCAGATCCCGGATCATCCGGACAAGCTCCTCTTCGAGCCGATCGCGTACACGCCGCCCGTCGCCAGCGCGCATCGCGTCGTCCTGAAAAACGGCATGGTCGTGTACATCGCCGAGGACGCGACACTGCCCCTGGTGAACATCTCGCTCTTCGTGCGCACGGGCGGCTATCTCGCGCCCGCGGGCAAGGCCGGCCTCGCCGCGCTCACCGGATCGCAGATCCGGCGAGGCGGCAGTGCCTCGCTCACCGCCGAGCAGCTGGACGAGCGGCTCGACTTCCTGGCCGCCAACGTGAGCACGGGGATCGGCGACACCAGCGGGCAGGCGTCGCTCAACAGCCTGCGCGACAACCTGGACGAGTCGCTGCGGCTGTTCGTCGAGCTGCTGAAGCAGCCCCGTTTCCAGGAGGACCGGCTGCGGCTGGCCAAGGAACAGGCGCTGCAGGCCCTCAAGAAGCGCAACGACGATGCCGCGGACATCGAGCAGGCGGAATGGAACGTCCTCCTGTACGGAGAGCACCACTTCACCAACCGCTTCGTCACCCCGGCCACGCTCGACGCCATCGGCCGGCAGGACCTCGTCGATTTCCACCGCCGGTACTTCCACCCCGCGAACATGATCGCCGCCGTGTCGGGGGCCTTCTCGCGCGGCGAGATGATCCGCAAGCTGGAGACGGCCTTTGCCGGCTGGCCGGGGGAAAAGGCGGTTGTGCCCAAGGTGCCCTCGGAGATCGCGACCGCGCGTCCCGGCCTCTATCGCATCGAGAAGGACATCCCCCAGGGCCGGGTCATCCTCGGCCTGCCCGCGGTGCGGCGCGACAGCCCCGACATCTACGCGCTCGAGGTCATGAACGAGATCCTGGGCGGGTCGGGGTTCACCTCGCGCATCACGCGCACCGTGCGCTCCAACGAGGGGCTCGCCTACCAGGCCGGCTCCGGCCTGCGCTTCGGCGTGTACTACCCGGGCGTGTTCCGTGCCGTCTTCCAGTCCAAGAGTCGCTCCGTCGCCCGCGCGGCGGGGCTCGTGCTGGACGAGATCGGCAAGATCCGCGAGGGCGCGGTCACCGACGAGGAGCTGGACACGGTCAAGCGCAACCTGATCGAGACCTTCCCGAGCAACTTCGAGTCCAAGGCGCAAGCCATGTCGATCTTCGCCGCCGACGAGTACACCGGCCGCGACCCGTCGTTCTGGCAGACCTACCGCGAGCGCGTGCGCGCCGTCACCGCCGCGGACGTGCAGCGCGTGGCCCGCACCCACCTGGCCCCGGAGAAGCTGGTGATCCTGGTGGTGGGCAACCAGAAGGAGATCGACCTCGCGGACGACAAGACGCGACAGGGGCTGGCCGACCTGGCCGCCGGCGGCCAGGTCGGCCAGCCCCTGTCGCGTCTTGTCGTCCGCGAGGTCGATCTCCTTCTGGT
>Ga0136614_10003321_pt1 | contig 10259 bp, 11 predicted proteins | sample AntDrymUQ2792106_2_FD_106643 | JGI IMG/M metagenome (GOLD analysis project Ga0136614, IMG submission 106643) | Polar desert sand microbial communities from Dry Valleys, Antarctica - metaG UQ279 (21.06) | ecosystem: Environmental > Terrestrial > Soil > Desert | place: Antarctica: Dry Valley... | reverse complement strand
TGGGATAATCTCGTGGCCTGCTGCAAACGCTGCAACCATCGCAAGGGAAATCGCACGCCGGAGGAAGCGGGGATGCATCTGACTCGCCACCCGCGCGGTTTTTCCCTGCACGTCAGCCGCCAGATCATGCGTTATCTGGGACGCGCCGATCAGACTTGGCGCAAATATCTGTTTTATGAAGCGAACGTGGATGAAGACGCTTGAGTTGGCAGCCGGCTCATTTCGTCACGGGATTAGCAGTAAAGGATAGGAGTTATGAATCAACTATTTTTCGGCATCGCCGGTCTCGGCACGCAAGAGTTAATAATCATTCTCTTGATCGTCTTCGTTCTATTCGGCGCAAGCCGCCTGCCGCAGTTGGCGAAGGCATTGGGCCAGAGCAAGCGCGCTTTCCGGCAAGGCTTAGATGAGGCCGAAGAGGAAGCGCAGCTTGAAGAAACGCGCCGCCGCGAACGACTCCGCGCCGCCGAAGCAAATGTCCGTGAAGAAGAGATCGCCAGCGACAAATTTACGGTCAATAAGCCGCGCTGAACTGTAGAAATTTAGCCAGAGAAAACACAGAGGCCACAGAGAGAGAAGAGATCGCCAATTCGAGATTCCAAATTTCAGATTTGAAATTTCAAATTGGCGATCAATCTTTTCCCTCTGTGGCCTTTGTGTTCGATGACAGGAATTTGAAAGTCTTGCTATTGCCGCACCGTCGGAGGCTCTGCGCCGACCGGCACGACCCACAACTCGATCTGCAACGCGCCTTGAGGGCTGCCGGTTAAAGTGATGATGCGTGACGAATCGATGCCGCGCGTGTTGACGAGGTAGCCGCGCACGCGCGTGGCGCGCTCTTGCGGGGAATTGCCACGCCGGGCGCGACCGCTGCCGTAAATGATGACGTAGCCCTTCGCCTCCGGCTCGTTCTGCAATTGAATGGCGAAATTATCGAGACGGGCTTTTTCGTCATTGCGCGTGATGTCGCCGAGCAGATCGAATTGCTTCGGTCGGATGTTCGCCGGAATTTGCGTCATGCCGCTCGCCGAGCAGATGCGCCCGTAACCGCCGACTTCAAGCGTCGCTTTGATGTCTTGGCCGCCGAGGCCCGCCGTATCGACCGTGATCGAAGTGGTCCCTAAACCGCTGACGATGCGGCCTGCTGAGATTGTCCAATCGTGAGAGGGCGTGACGCCCGGCGTGCCGCCGGTCACATCCGCCGTGAAGGTGATGAGATTGCCGGCAGCCGCGACATCCTGAAAATTGATCGAGATGTTCGGACAAAACTCACGGAGCGGCGGGCATTCGTTGATCCTCACCGCCGTCGTCGCAAAAGCCATGCAATCAGGGTCGGGGCTGGTGGCGACATCGACGCGCGCCGTGTAAATGCCGGGCGCGACGCCAGACAAATCCCACACCGGATTAGCTCCGTCGCCGACGATGCGCCCGCCCGACACAATCCACGTGTAGCGCAGCGGATTACCGTCGGGAGATTTCGCGTCGGCCTTGAGCCGCACTTGCGTCGTGGCGAGCGTCGCGTCGCGTGGGCAGAGAGTCAGGGTCTTGACATCCGTCGCTAACGAAACGGTCGGCGGGTTACGCACCGTTTCATTCGTCCGGCGGTTTCGTCCAGATGACTGAGCCTGCGCCGCCGTACATACGACGAGCGCTGCCAACGGAAGAAACAACATGAGCGAAAATTTTCTGATCAGCATATTCAACTCCTGACTTTAGTAAACAGGCAATTGCCGGCAAATTCCGTCGCTTGAAGGGCAACCGCATGAGCTTCGTTGCCTTAAACTGCCTTGCGTCCGATGAACAGCGTGGCTTTGATCGAGAGTGAGAATTCTGATTCGTGCCGCTCTTCGTCGATAATCCGGGCCAGTTCCGCCAGCACAGTTGCGCGCGCGTCATCGTCAGGTAGCGGCGCGAGCCAGCCGGACAACAGAAAGTTTTTGACGAGCGGCGCATTGAGAAATTCTTCGCCCGCCGGAAGGTCAAACTCTTCGATCTGCATCCAAAACTGTACTTCGTCCAGTCCTTCGCGCCGAAGCAGCGATTCCACATCCTCAATCGTCGGCAGTCCGGTAATTAGCCCTTCGACGTGATGCTCCTGCCCTGCAATGCCGGCGTTGGCGAGAGCTTCCCAATAAATGGAAAAGAACTCGCCAAAGCTCGAAGCCGTCGGCAGATTCACGGCCACTGTCGCACCCGGCGCGGCCACACGCACCAACTCCGCCAGCATCTCCGGCAGCCGCTCAACCGCGAGGAGCGAGGCGTCGCCCAAGACGAGATCGAACCCCTCATTTTCAAACGCCAACGCCTCAAGCTGCCCGTGTTGAAATTCGGCTTGGTCGCTCAACTTCACCGCCGCCGCTTTCGCCCGCGCCAACACTAAACGCTCCTCGCTCTCGTCCACACCGATCAAAGACACGTCTGCGCCCGCGCGCGCCTTCAATGCCAGCGCATGTCCGCCCGTCCCTGCAGCAACGTACAACACGCTCCCTTTCTCCGGCAGCTTAACGTGTTCGTCAATCAACTCCGCGAACCTCTCGCCCCAATCCGGCGCGACGTAGAGATCGTGCAGATAAGCTAATTCTTTCTCGGTGCTTTGCTCACTCATATCTTGCAGAAGCCAGAAACCAGAATTCAGGAGCCAAAAGCAATGTCACCGACGGCGGCACGTCTTCTGGCTCCTGAACTCTGGATTCTCATTTCATTCATCCTTGTAGTATTCATGCCCGCGCAGGCTCTCAGGCAAACATGACATTTCTTCTTTGGCTCGCGGGTCGTCGTGAACGTAGCGATAGCCTTGTCCATAGCCGGCGCGCTTCATGAGCGGCGTGATCGCGTTTCGCAAATGCATCGGCACAGGCTCGCGTGCGGTCTCGCGGGCGTCGTCTGCTGCTGCGTGGTAAGCGCATTTGACAGCGTTTGATTTGGGCGCGCGAGCTAAGTAAATCGTCGCTTGCGAGAGCGGGTAGAGCGCTTCGGGCAATCCGATCAGTTCGGTGATCTGCGCGGCGGCGGCGGCTTGCACGATGGCTTGCGGATCGGCGAGGCCGATGTCCTCGGAAGCGAGAATGCAGAGGCGGCGCGCGATGAAGATGGGATCGGCCCCGCCTTCGATTAGGCGTGCGAGCCAGTAAAGGGCGGCGTTCACGTCTGAGTTGCGGAGCGATTTGATCAGCGCCGAAGCAAGGTTGTAATGCTCTTCGCCGCCCTTGTCGTAAGCGTAACGGGCGCGGCCTAGAGCCTCGACGATAATCTCTTCGGTGATGTGGCGCACGCCGTTCTCGTCGGGCGTGGTCGCTTCAACCGCCGCTTCGAGCGCGGCCAGCGCGACACGAGCATCTCCGGCAGCGGCACGGGCCGTGCGCGCCAGTGTCTCGTCGGAAATCTCCGGGTGCAGATTCGCCAGTCCGCGCTCTTCATCCGTGAGCGCGCGGCGCAAGAGTGTCTCGATGTCCTCTTCGGTGAGCGGTTGCAAGGTCAGGACGCGCGTGCGCGAGAGCAGAGCGCCGATCACTTCAAAGGAAGGATTCTCGGTCGTCGCGCCAATGAGCGTCACTGTGCCGTCCTCGACGGCGGGCAACAGCGCGTCCTGCTGCGCTTTGTTGAAGCGGTGTATCTCATCAATGAAGAGAATTGTGCGACGCGCGGTGCGGCGGGTCTCACGAGCTTCGGCGATGGCGGCGCGCACCTCCTTGACGCCGGAAAAAACTGCGGAGAGTTGGATGAACTCGGCATCGCTGCGGCGCGCGAGCAAGCGCGCGAGCGTGGTCTTGCCCGTGCCGGGCGGCCCCCAGAAGATCAGCGACGGCAACGCGCCGCCCGCCCCATCGTAGAGGCGGCGCAGGATGCGGCCTTCGCCGATCAATTGCGGTTGACCGACGAACTCTTCGAGCGTGCGCGGGCGCATCCGTTCCGCGAGCGGCGCGCTTGTCGTGCTGTCCGGCAGTTGCTCCGCTTCAGCATCGGCGAATAAACTTTGTGTCCGGCGGCGAGACATCATGCACACCTGCAAAGGTTTTTTGACTCAGGCTGCCGCTTCGTGGCAGCATTCATCGGAAATGATCGGCGCTTGGGATTGTTTACGAAGACGAGCTTAACACATTTTCGTGCCGGCGTAGGCGGGCGGCACAAGTGGCGCAACGGCCTGTGACTTCTATGGGAACGCGATCCATGAGTTGTTCGTATAGGAGGGCAAGCGCGGCGAAACCTACCTGAGCAGGCCGGCGCGTGATACGGTAAACGTCAAGACAAATGAGGTGAGAGCAATGAAGAATACTTGGAGAATTGTTGGCATCATCGTCCTCGGACTTTTTGTGTTAGTCATCGGCCTGCCGGTCGCGCTGTCCGCCGTCGGCTTAGTTGTCGGCGGTGTCGGTATGTTAATCGGGCTGGCGATCAAGCTGATCCAGTTGGCCGTCGTCGTCGCCATCGGTTATTTACTGCTGGCCGGCATCCGCGCTGTGATGCGTTGAGATGAAGGTTGAGCTGCGGCGCGCTCTGTCGAAGATAGACGGGCGCGCTGATTTGTTTTGGATGAAAAACTGAGAGCGGAGAGCAGCCCATGTATTGCCAATCGTGTGGCGCGGAGCGACAACCGGGCCTGAATTATTGTAATCGTTGCGGGGTGGCGGCCAGTCTCGCGCCGACGCACGAACTAGCGCCGATTGAGTTGGGTGGGCCGTTCCGCGTGATCGGTTTAACGGTCGGGCTAACGACTGTGATCGGCCTTGCGATTCTGTTCATCGGCTTGGCGGGCTTGGCTTCGTGGGGCAGTAACGGCGATTGGCTGGGGTGGATCGGCTTTCTTGGTTTTGTTACGCTGCTTAGCATTGACCTTGCGCTCATCCGCCTGCTCTCGCGTCTGATCAAGAGTACACAAGAGTCGGGGCGTCCGATACAGATCGGAAAAGCCAAAGCAAAAGAACTCCGTCCAGCGCAGACCGGCCCCGTCTTCCCCGACCGCATGTCGAGCGTGACCGAACACACAACGCGCACCTTCAGCCCGATCTATAAAGAGCCGCGCACGTAAAAGCCAGAGTTAAGAAATTTGCACGGCAGAGGGCTGTGACGAGCGCAGAGGAACTTCGAGTTTTTCAGACCCGAAGCTCCTCTGTGTTTCTCGCCGCGCGTCGCTTTGGTGCATTCTTACTTTTTGGGATCGCTTGCTTCATTCAGTCGGTCGCGATTGCCGGCCTTGAGCGTTCCTTCATAATTGCGGAGCCGCCGCCGCGCCACTTTGAAACTGAGGCCGAGTTCGTCTGCGACTTGCTGCAACCGCTCCCGCCGGTCGCCCCGCGCTTTCTGAAAAAGTTGGTACACGGTTTTCCACGTCGCCATCACTTCAGGCGTGGCCTGACTCCCAACATCCTTTGCCATTCTGTTGCTGACCTCCGATTAACCTATGACGCGCCTCTCGCACGCTTTGTCAATAACCATCGTTGCTGTCGACACTTTTGTATTTAGCCGATGCAAGTCGGGTGTCCGCAGTCGCAAATGATTTCATGCGCTTCGTCCACCGTGTCGTTTGTCGTCTCGCCGACGCCCGCGCAGTAAGGGCTGCAATAATCGCTGCCTTCCTCCGGCGCACAGTTACATAAGCCGTGCCGGCAGATTCTCTCTTCAGTAGTATTCATCTCTTGATGCCTTTCATCATTATGTCGCGCTTCAGACGTTGAAACGAAAATTGACCACATCGCCTTCCCGCATCACGTACTCTTTGCCTTCCAATCTCAATAAACCCTGTTCGCGTGCCGCCGCGTAAGAGCCGGCGCGGAGCAGTTCATCGTAGCCGACGACTTCGGCGCGGATGAAGCCACGCTCGATGTCTGTATGAATCGTGCCGGCGGCTTGTGGCGCGCGTGTGCCTTGCGGGACCGTCCACGCGCGGACTTCCTTCTCGCCCGCCGTCAGAAACGACATCAAGCCGAGCAGCCGGTACGCACTTTTGATCAATGCATCGACGCCGCTGCCCGCGACGCCAAGCGATTGCAAATAACCAAGCCGTTCGTCGGGCGGCAACTCGACGAGTTCAGCCTCGATCTGCGCGCAGATGACCACGCTCTCCGCCGCTTCGCTCTCCGCCGTCTCGCGCACGGCAGCGACGTGTTGGTTCTCATCCGGGTTGGCGAGCGTGGCTTCATCGACATTGGCAGCGTAGATCGTCGGCTTCGCCGTCAGCAGGAAAAGCTGGCGGGCGACGGCGCGCTCGTCGGCGTTGAGTGGCACGACGCGCGCCGGTTTGCCGTCGGCCAGTGCGGGCTGAAGTTTTTCGATCACGTCCATCTCGGCGCGAGCCGTTTTGTCGCCGCTCTTCAAATTTTTCTGCACGCGCTCGCGGCGGCGTTCAATCGACGCGAGATCGGCGAGCGCCAATTCAATCTGAATCGTTTCGATGTCGCGCAACGGATCGACCGAGCCTTCGACGTGGATCACTTGCTCGTTCTCAAAACAACGTACCACCTGCACAACGGCATCTGTCTCGCGAATGTTGGCGAGAAACTGATTGCCCAAGCCCTCGCCCTGCGACGCCCCGCGCACCAGACCCGCGATGTCCAAAAACTCGACGCTCGCCGGCACGATCACTTCGGTGCTAACCAACTGCGCGAGCCGTTCCAAACGCTCGTCCGGCACCGGCACGACACCGACATTCGGCTCGATAGTAGCGAAAGGATAATTGGCGGCGAGCGCCGAAGACTGCGCGGTGAGCGCGTTAAAGAGCGTGGACTTGCCGACGTTCGGCAGCCCCACGATGCCTGCGCGAAGCATGTTGATTCCTCTCTGAGCAAAAATGATAGCTGCGGTAAAAGGAAAACTTTTACACGGTGATCGGCGATGTGTCCAGTTAGTCTAACTGCCGGGCGGCGCTTAAACCGCGATTGTCTCGCCGTGCAGTCGGATCAATTCGGAGATGCGCGCCAGATGATGATCGTCATGCTCGGCGATAAAGAAGGCAAAGTCGAGGACGCGCATTTCCAGTTGCAGGCGCGGGTGCAGCGCTGTGCGCTTGACGAAGGCTTCATCCAACTCATCCAGCCGCGCAACGAAGGCCATGCGTTCGGCGCGGAACGCCGTGAGAATGCTTTCGATGGAATTGGCATTGTGATCGGCGGTGTAAGTTTTCCGGTTCTCGCGGTCGGCGGCGGTCAGGACTGTGGCTCCGGCGGTGAACTCACGCAATCGCGTAATGTCCAACTCGGACAGATCGAGCAAGTGGCCGGCGTGTTCCTGAATAGACCACTGCTCGTTGTGCCGCCGTGTGAGATGTTCGGGCGGAATTGATCGCACAAGGTCTTCCAAACGCGCGGGCGTGCCGCGCAGTCGCGCGACGATGTTCGGGAACATCCAGACGGGCAGCGTGAAAGAAAATTCGCGGGCAAACCACTCTTGCAGTTGAACCATTTGCTGATCTCTCCGGTAATAAATTGAAGAAGAGCAAGACAAGTTTAGCATTCGCTACGCTGCAATCTCACTCTCTGCCGAGCGCGCGCTCGTCCCGATTTTTCTCGGTTCGTATAAAACGGCCTATCGCATATAATCAAGCGCGCTTGTTATTGTAGCTTTATCTTCCGCCGGTCTTCACTTGGAGTTTATGTTTTTTTTGTTAGCGCTCGTCGCGATCACGAGCGGCGCGTTGATGACTTATTTTTATGACGAGGATGCGCCGCTTTATGCGCGCCTGTGCGCGGGCGTCTGCACGGGCTTTGCGGCGTGGGGCCTTGCCGGTTTCGTCTGTGCCTCATTTTTCGGCTTGAATGCCGCGAGCCTTGCGCTGGCGACAGCGATCATCGCGGCTCCGTTGGCTTTGCTGTGGCGCTCTGACTGGCGCGCGCGCGTGCGTTACGACATCAATCACGCGACGCGCTGGATGAGCGACACGCTCGCGCGGCCACGCGCACGCACTCTCGTCCGGGTTCTGCTGTTCGTGTGCGGCTCGGTCATGTTGTGGTTGCTCTTCGGGCGCGCGATGTTCGTGCGCGGGGGAGAAATTTTCACGGGCGTCGATAACAATCTGGGCGATCTGCCGTTTCACATCAGCATCATCAACAGCTTCGTCGAGGGGCAAAACTTTCCGCCGCAGCACCCGGAATATGCCGGAGCGCGTTTGACCTATCCGTTCATTGTGGATTTCGTCGCGGCGATGTTCGTACGCGCGGGTGCGAGCCTCGAAGCCGCGCTCTTTTGGCAGAACTTTTTGTTGGGTTTGTCGCTTGTCGGTTTGCTGTATCGCTTCGCTCTGAAGTTGACCGGCAATCGTGTGGCGGCGACGTTCGCGCCGGTGTTGACGTTGTTGAGCGGCGGACTTGGCTGGTTGCGTCTGTTGAGCGAGTGGCAGGCGGGCAGTCAGAGTTTAACAACTCTGCTTTGGAATTTGCCGCACGACTATACGATCAGTTTCGACGGCGTGTATCGCTGGGGCAACGCGCTCACGACGCTCTTCGTGCCGCAACGCGGATTGCTGCTCGGCTTGCCGCTCGCGCTCATCGTGATCACGCAATGGTGGATGGCGGTCAGCGACGGCGAAGGGATGCCAGAGCGTGAAGTAGCAGAAGAAAGCAAAAGGCAAAGGGTAAAAAGCAAAAAGCAAAAGGGGACCAAAGAGGCAGAGTCGTTTCGGCGACCGGAATTTTCACCTTTGGCTGCTGTTCCATTTTTGAATGCTGGGCCTTCGTTGGCGACGGTGCGGATGATCGCGGCTAGTGTCGTCGCGGGATTGTTGCCGTTGATTCACGCGCATAGCTTCGTGACGTTGATGTTGATGGGCGGTTGTCTCGCATTGTTGTTTCCGCGTTGGCGCGTGTGGCCGCTGTTTTTCGTGGTTGCGTTTGTGATCGCCGCGCCGCAGATGTGGTGGGCGACGCGGGAGAGCGCGGCACGCCCTGAAAGTTTTTTCGCGTGGCAGTTCGGCTGGGATCGCGGGACGCAGAATGTGTGGTGGTTCTGGCTCAATAATACGGGGCTGTTTATCCCTCTGCTCATCGCGGCGATGGCTTGGCGCGGGCGCGAGCCAATCGTGCCGAAAAAGTTGCTGCTGTTCTACGCGCCGTTCGTGCTGCTCTTCATAATCGGAAACGCCGGGAAAATCTCGCCGTGGATTTGGGACAACATTAAAGTACTGTTCTATTGGTACGTCGCGTCCGCGCCGCTCGTCGCGCTGTTGTTAGCGCGACTCTGGCAACTACGCGGCGGCGTGTGGTGGGGACGCACGGCGACGTTAAGTTTATTGCTTGTGCTGACGCTGGCAGGGAGTCTGGACGTGTGGCGCGTCGTGTCGGAAGCATCGGAGCAGCGCGAGTTTGATCGGGCGGGCGTGGCGTTCGGCGAACTGTTGAAGAATCAGACCGAGCCACGTTCGCTGATCCTGCACGCGCCGACTTATAATCATCCTTCGTATCTGTCGGGGCGGCGTTCGCTGATGGGCTACGGCGGGCATCTCTGGTCGCAAGGCATTAACTACGCGCCGCGCGAAGCCGAGATCAAACAAATCTATGCGGGCGGCGCGATGGCAGAAAGTTTGCTGGCGAAGTATGGCGTCGATTACATCGTCGTCGGTCCGTTAGAGCGTTCGTCTCTGACAGTCAACGAAAATTTCTTTCAAAGATTCCAGAAGGTTGGTGAGACAGTTGGCTACCGCCTCTACAAAGTCGCGCGCCCGTAAGGGGAAGGGCGCAGCGGCGACAGACACGTTCGAGACTTTCAGCGACAGCATCGCCGGCAATGACGACGCGCAGATAGCAACCCCTTCATCTTTCGGCGCGGAGTTGTCGCCGCGGGTGTGGCTCATCGCGTGCGGCGCGGTGTTGCTCGTAGCGGCGTTGCTGCGTTTCTACAATTTGGATTTGAAGCCGCTGCATCACGACGAGGGCGTGAATGGATTCTTTCTGACGAACCTGCTTCGTTCCGGCATCTTTCGTTACGATCCATCCAATTACCACGGGCCGACGCTCTATTACTTCACGCTGCCGCTCGCCTACGCCGCCGATAAGTTAGGCCGCTTGGATACAACCGTCATCCGCTCCGTCACCGCGCTCTTCGGAATTGCGACCGTGTGGCTGGCGCTGTGCTTGCGGCGGCAGCTTGGGATGATCGGCGCGCTCGCCGCCGCTGCGCTCTTGGCCGTCTCGCCGGGCGCGGTCTTCTTTTCGCGCTACTACATTCACGAAATGCTGTTCGTGTTTTTCACGCTCGGCATCGTCGTCGCGCTGATCAAGTTTTACGAAGCGCAGAGACAACCGGCAGCGAGCGACGGGCGTTTCGGGATCGCG
>Ga0136614_10003319_pt1 | contig 10260 bp, 6 predicted proteins | sample AntDrymUQ2792106_2_FD_106643 | JGI IMG/M metagenome (GOLD analysis project Ga0136614, IMG submission 106643) | Polar desert sand microbial communities from Dry Valleys, Antarctica - metaG UQ279 (21.06) | ecosystem: Environmental > Terrestrial > Soil > Desert | place: Antarctica: Dry Valley... | reverse complement strand
CCTTTGGAGCGGCAAGTCCGGGTGGAAGGAAGAGTGTCGCGCGTTTCCGCGGACGAGTCAGACGAGTATTTTCAAACTCGCGCTCGGGAAAGCCAGATTGGCGCCATTGCCTCACCGCAAAGCGATGTAATCGAAAGTCGCGCGGTTCTGGAAGAGAGATTCCGTGAGCTTGAGGAAGGTCATCGCGGCAAGATAATCACACGCCCTTCTCACTGGGGCGGTTATCGCTTAACACCTGACCAAATCGAATTCTGGAAGGGCAGACCAGGCCGCCTGCACGATCGCCTACGTTACGAGCTTCAGTCAGACGGCGCTTGGCTTATAACCAGACTTGCCCCTTGATCATTCCTTACAACGGACGCATTGAGCAGCGCGCGAGTTTCTTTTTCAAGTCTACGTAACCCTGTTCGCCGGCGACGAGATCGCCCAGCACGCGCTTGATCCCGCGATGGCCGCGCGCAAATTCGATCATGCGTTCGGTGAACGGTGCGCCCCAGAAATTTCCGTAGAAGCGCCGGCGCATCTGGGCTGCACGCTTCAACTCGCCACCGAAGTCTTGGCGCCAACGCTGTTCATACACCGTCGATGCGCCTGCCAAATAGCACTCGACAAAGAGTTCGGCTGAACGCAGCGCATAGTAGATTCCCTCGCCGGTTACAGGATCCGCAAAACCCGCCGCATCACCAATCAGGCCCCAGCCGTCGCCGCAGACACTCCGGGTGTCCCACGTTTTATCATTGAGACCAGGAATGCGCGCGGCATAACGTTCCGCCGTATCTTTCAGATTACTTCTGATCCGGAGATCGCGTTCCCGATCGATCTTGCGTCCCGACCAAAGTTTTGCCTTCACATCTTCGCGTTGGCGGTAGTAGCCAACCATGAAATCCCAGAGCAGATCGTCTAGCGGCTTATGTTCAAAAGCATCCTGCGTGGTGGCGATACCAAATGAAATGTGATCGAGCCGAGGAAAGGCCCAGGCATAGCCAACCCATCCTGGCAGGAAAGCAACAACCGTGGGCGCATCCTCGCGTTCAGGGAGGGGCGCTCGGTAGCCAAACGCGACTTCCATTTCTGAAGGCGGCAGAGGACCGGCAAGCATACGGGCGATAGAACTGCCGGCGCCGTCCGCGCCGACGAGTGTTGTTCCAGTCCATTCTTGCCCACCTGCGCTTTTGAGAACCCAGCCGGACGCAGTTTTTCTAACGCCTCTTCCCGAAATCTTTTCGAAAACAATAGAGGCGCCCGCGTCATGTGCCCGATCACGCAGGTAGGAATCAAAAGCGATGCGCGAGTAGATAGCGAAAGGTTCGTCGAGTCGCAAATGGAGTCGTTTGCCGGAAGGTGAATACAGATCGAGTTCCTTAACGGTCCGGCCGACGGCGCTCAGCAAGTGGGGCCAGGCCTTCAGGGCTTTGGCGGTAACACCGCCGCCACAAGCTTTTGGTTCGCCCGGGGGACGGCCATCAAATAGGGCGACGCGCGCACCGCCATTTGCCAACAGTTCCGCCGCGAAGGATCCCGCGGGCCCAGCACCGACAATTAATACATCAAACTTTTCCATCGTGGACATCATATTGCGCAGTTACATCCAGAGCAATTCAACGCCTAAGGAAATATCACGCGGAAGGAAGCAAGTTACGGCAATTCGCAGGTCAGGAAGGTGGACCCTGTCCCCGCCTGCTCGTGATATTCAAGGACAAGCTGTATCAACCTGTGAAAGCCACAGTTATCAAATCTCCGACCAAGTTGAGCGGGGACAGGGTCCACCTTCCTGACCTGCGAATTGGCTCGCCATTCTCCTCAGCACTTCATCAGCCTTTTCACACGCGTTAACCGCGCGCGGATTCTGTATTGCGCTCCCCAGCGTGATAAAATGCGCACCGTTCCCGCACAAGCAAGATGTCGCTAACGGTCCCTAAGAAGACCGCCGAACGTTGGTTCCTAAATGGAGGGGACCACAAAAATGGGAAACGAGACCTCCCTGGTTTTTTCCGGCATCGCTCCTCACCCGCCGATCATGGTTCCCGAGGTCGGACTCGAAGCTGCCAAAGAGGTGCGCCGCTCAATCGACGCAATGGCAGAACTGACCAAACGCATCATCGCAAACGGAGCTGAGACGGTGATACTGATTTCACCGCACGCTCCGCTTGAACCCGACGCCTTCGTTGCTTATCAAGATCCCCGTTTGCGCGGAGACTTCGCCGGCTTTCGCGCGCCTGGAGTCATGCTCGAAGCACCGCTCGAGTCAGAGCTGCTGGCGGCGATCGTCAAACGCGCAGCCGCAGATAATTTCAACGTTGTCGGTATTCCAGACCGGCATTTCGATCATGGAACCGCAGTGCCCCTCTATTTTCTTCAGCGACATGGTTGGCAGGGTCGTGTTGTAGCGCTGGGCTACTGCTTTCTGTCCAACGAAGATCATGTGCGCTTTGGCTCATGTATCAGAAAGGCGATCAGCGACGTTGGCCGCCCGGTAGCTTTGATCGCGAGTGGCGATTTGAGTCATCGTCTCAAGCCGGACGCCCCGGCGGGTTATAACCCAGCTGCGTACCTTTTTGATGATGAGATCGTAGACGCCGTAGGTTCCCATGATTTGGATCGCATCGTGCGAATTGATCAAGGATTGCGCCGCCTCGCGGGGGAATGTGGTTATCGCTCGCTGCTCATCGCCATTGGTGCGACCCAGGGCCTTCCACTGGCTTGTGAGGTTTTGAATTATGAAGCGCCCTTTGGCGTGGGTTATCTGGTGGCGCAACTGACAAGCAATAAGACCGCAGCGCGAGCTGTGCGTGAAGACGCTGACGTTGAAATTGCCTACGCGGAAGCTGTGAGCGGAAAGGGTGATGTATCTGGCGAAAGTCTCCCCGCGCTTGCTCGTAAGGCGGTCGAGAGTTTCGTCCGGGACGGAGTTCAAATGGTACCGCCGCTGGATAGCTCAGAGTTAATGCAGGCCCGGGCTGCGTGCTTCGTTTCGCTCAAGACCTGGGACGGCGAGTTGCGGGGCTGCATCGGCACCATCGAGCCGGCAACCGACTCGTTGGCTGAGGAGATTATTGCCAACGCGATCAATGCAGCCACGCGCGATCCTCGTTTCGCACCCGTTACGCCCGAGGAGCTTTTTAATCTCCGCTACTCGGTGGACGTACTTTCAGCGACTGAACCCGCGGACATGGAAGATTTGGATCCGGCGATTTACGGAGTAATTGTTGAGGACGAAACTGGATCGCGCCGCGGATTGCTATTGCCTGCCCTGGAGGGAATCAAGACAGTGCAGCAGCAGGTCGAGATCGCCGCCCGAAAAGCAGGAATTCCGCCGGACGTACCGGTAAGGCTTTCGCGCTTCAGTGTGAATCGATACGGTGAGCGGTAAACATAAATCGAGGCGTCCCTGGAGACGCCCCTACAATTCCCTATTTGGGACAGGCCTACTTCAATGACGTTTTAAACGTCCAGGTTCCTGACGCCGAGCGCGTTGTCTTCGATGAACTTGCGACGCGGCTCAACGGCGTCGCCCATTAGCACTGTAAACAAGTCGTCAGTTTCAACCGCGTCGTCTACTCTCACCTGCAGCAAAGTCCTTTTTTCCGGGTTCATAGTCGTTTCCCAGAGTTGCTCCGGATTCATCTCGCCCAGACCTTTATAGCGTTGAATGCTCAGGTCTTTTTTGGCGGCCGCCAGAACTTTCTCCAGCAATAAATCCCGCGTAGCGATTTCTTCGGAGGTGCCATTTTCGCCGATCACGAAAGGCGCGGCGAGTTTGTCTTCAAGTGAAGTGTAGAGCTCCACCGCTTTCTGGAATTCCACGAAGCTGGCGAAGTTCCAATCAATCTTCAGCGGCACGCCGGTGCTTGTGAACGTCTCTATTTCCCACAAACCGTGTTCTTCGTCGGGTGAGAGTTCGGTCTTGTAGCCTCCCTTGTCCAGAACACCTTCGACTTTGGCCATTAGATCGCCATCCTGAAATACTTTTCGCAGTGTGGCTCCCTCTTTCCGCAAGACGCCTTTTTTACCGCCGAATGCATCCAGCAGAATATCGAGCAGATGCAAATCCCCGCCGATGCGCCGCGCCGCGCGCTCACTGTAGTGTTTGAAGTCGACCATCTCTTCGAGAGACCGGGCCAACGCCTTGCCTTCGACAACTTCCTTCGAACCTGCCGACTTCACAGTCAGGTCGGCAGTAGCCATACGCATCAGATAGCGGACCATCGAGCCTTCGTCTTTGATGTACTCCTCTTTCTTTCCTCGCTTCACTTTGAATAAGGGTGGCTGGGCGATATAGACGTAACCCTTTTCCAAAAGCTCAGCCATCTGCCGGTAGAAGAAGGTGAGCAAGAGCGTCCGGATGTGTGAGCCGTCGACGTCGGCGTCGGTCATGAGGATGATCTTGTGATACCGCAACTTGCTGGCATCGAAATCCTCTTTTCCAATCCCGGTGCCAAGCGCCATGATCAGCGATTTGATCTCACTGTGGCCCAGCATCTTGTCGAACCGAGCCTTTTCCACATTCAGGATCTTTCCCTTCAGGGGCAGGATTGCCTGGTTCTTCCGGTCTCGGCCCTGCTTGGCCGAGCCGCCCGCGGAGTCGCCTTCAACGATATAGATTTCGGAGAGCGCCGGATCCTTTTCCTGGCAGTCAGCTAGTTTTCCGGGCAACATGGTGGAACCCAGCACGCCTTTACGTACGATCTCCCGCGCCTTCCGGGCAGCTTCGCGGGCGCGTGCGGCGTCCAGTGATTTCCCCACAACCCTTCTTGCAACGGTGGGATTCTGCTCGAAGTACTCAGTCAGGCGTTCGTTCAAAAACGACTCGACCGCTCCCTTAACGTCGGAGTTCAACTTACCCTTCGTCTGTCCTTCAAATTGAGGCTGCGGTAGTTTTACGGAAATCACCGCCACGAGACCCTCGCGGACGTCATCACCCGTAAGCGAGCTCTTGAAATTCTTGGCTAACCCTGACGACTGAGCATAGGCATTTATAGTCCGTGTAAACGCCGAGCGGAAACCCGAGAGATGAGTGCCACCGTCGACCGTATTGATGTTGTTCGCGAAGGAATAGACTTTTTCGTCATAGCCATCGTTGTATTGAATGGCAACCTCGATCGACAGGGCCTCGCCTTCCTTCTCGAAATAGATTGGCTTGTCGTGCAACGTGCTTTTGTTCTTGTTTAGATGTTTGACGAATTCTGCAATTCCACCCTTGTAATAAAACTCGTGTGAACGTTCCGGCTCTTCGCGCTCGTCTTTGATGGTGATGCGAATGCCTTTATTCAGGAAGGCTTTTTCGCGCAGGCGTTCCGACAACTTATCGAAACTAAATTCCGTGTGATCGAAAATCGTGGCGTCGGGCTTAAAGGTAATCTTCGTTCCACGCTTCCGCGTTTTGCCCGTCTGTTTTAGCGGTACAACCGAAACGCCGCGAACATATTCCTGCTCGTAAGTTTTCCCTTCGCGCCAAATCTCCAGACGCAGTGTCTCGGAGAGGAAGTTGACTACGGACACGCCAACACCATGCAACCCTCCGGAAACCTTGTAAGCGTTTGAGTCAAACTTCCCGCCGGCGTGTAACTTGGTCATCACGACTTCGGCCGCGGATTTTCTTTCTTTTTTGATCTCGTCCACTGGAATGCCTCGACCGTTATCAATTACGGTAATCGAGTTATCCAGATGGATTGTCACCTCAACGGTGTCGCAATATCCGGCAAGAGCTTCATCAATCGAATTATCGACCACCTCATAAACGAGATGGTGGAGGCCAATTTCGCCAGTCGAGCCGATATACATTGCCGGGCGTTTGCGCACCGCCTCACGCCCTTCCAGGACTGTGATCGATGATGAATCGTACTTTCTGTCTGTCGTTCCTGCTGTTGACAATCCGATCTCCTTAATATTTCCAGCGTCGAAATTGTTGTCTGAATAAGCGTTCTCTAAATCGTATCCAACGTGGCTAGAACCTCGGAGGCAGGGCCTCTCTCCTTCTCACTATTCAGAGCCTTTCCGTCGTCAATCTGATAAACACTGGCCCGCGAAAGAAAGCTTTCGAGATGGCTGCGCTTTGAAGTTGTAATGAAAGTTTGCGTCCGACTTTCGAGGTATTCCAAGAGGTGTCTGATCCTTCTTTCATCAAGTTCCGCATCGACATCGTCTATGAGAAAAAGGGGGTAATCTCCATGCCATGAATTATACAACGAAATTGCCGCTAAGTCTAATAATAACAATGCGCTACGCTGCTGTCCGGCGCTCCCAAAAACCCTCATCTCTCGGCCGTCCAAAAGTATCTCCAGATCGTCACGATGAGGCCCGATCAGCGACCTGCCGGCGCCCAATTCAGCTCCCAGACGAAGCCGCAGCCGCTGATTGATGAGCGCCTGGTAGTCTTTCAGGTCCCCCTTACCCTCGAGGAACGAAACATAAGTTATATGTACATCCCTGTTCTCGAAGAGTCCTCGCTCCAAAACCTCGTTTATACGGACGATGTATGAGGTCCGTACTTCATGAATCTCTGCCGCGATTCTTGCCAGCTGCTCGTTCCAGGGGGAGACCAGATCTTCCACCTGCACCAGACTCAACCGTTGCTCGTTGGCATCTTGAAGGATTCGATTTTTTTGCTTGATGATCCGGTTGTAATCCAAAACGGTCTGCACGTAGGCGGGCTGCAAAGAAGCCACTCCACGATCGATGAACCGTCGGCGCGCTTCCGGCACGCCCCTCACCACCTCGAGTTCGTCGACGGTGAAGGCGAAGACTTGTAGTTGGCTGAGATACCTTGTCAACGGCTCTTTTTTCCCGTTAATAGAGATCGCCTTGGTGTTGCCCTGTAAGGTTACCTGAAGGTCGCGGCGTATGTCTGAACCGCTGGAAACCTGGCCTCTAACGTAGGCCGTTTCCTGTCCAAACTTGATCGATTCCCGAAGTCGCTGCGTGCGGAAGGATTTTGTCCGCGAGAGTAAATATACGCCTTCGAGCCAGTTCGTTTTGCCCTGACCATTACTTCCAAAAATAATGTTGAGACGCGGACCGAGATGGAGTTCTCCACTCAAATTGCGAAACTGGTGGGCCTGAATCGACTCAAGGATCATGAGTCGATTTTACCATAGTGATTCGTGATGAACTGGCATTTGAGGGAGGGGAGGAAACTGTCTATTGAGTTCAACGTTTTCGGCTGCCCTTGGTAAAAATACTTGCTTAGGAATCCAGTTCCTGAAAAATCAAAGGCGCCCTCAGAGTTGAGAGCGCCTCAATGCGAACGGTGCCTCTTTCATTAGCCCGTTCCTTGTTCAGATGCGCATCGGCATCACGACATATTTGTAGTCGTAGTCGCCTCCCTCGGCGGGGCTTAGTTGCGCCTGGGAATTTCCATCCTTAAACTCGAACGCCACTTTTCCTTCGCCCATCACGTTGAGAAAATCCTGAAGATACTGAGCGTTGAAACCAATATCCGTGTCTTCACCACTGTAGTCTGAGGGAACTATTTCACGTGCTTCACCTTCTTCGGCATTCTGCGAACTGATGATTAATTGATTTGGTTCAAGGTGGAAGCGAATGGCATGGGAACGGTCGTCCGCCATCAGAGCAACTCTCCGAATAGCTAGATTAAGAAGCGCACTATCAAACTGAACTGACTTGTCGTTGTTTTTCGGCATCACCATTTCGTAATTGGGAAACTGCCCATAAAGCATTCGCGAAATCAATAACCGTGAGCCTACCTCGAAGTAAAGATGATTCTCGTCCATTCCGAGGTTTATCTCATTGTCGTGATCCGCCGTTAGCTTGGTAAGTTCAGCTAAAGTCTTCCGCGGTATCAAGGTATCAATCGTGTCTTTACCGCCATTCTTCGTTGTCGCCTTCATTTCCACATAAGCCAACCGGTGACCGTCCGTAGTGACCATCTTCACGCCAGATTCATCCAAAATGAACTTTGCCCCGGAGAGTGTGTACCGCGACTCCTCCTGCGTAATCGCAAAGATTGTTCGATCGATTAAGGTCTTCAAGACTCCTGCGGAAACTTTTATTGGAGCTGATTTCGATGACGGCACTTCGGGAAAAGCGTCTTTGGCTACGCCAACCAATTTGTACTTGGCGCGATCGCATTTAACTGTCACCCAATTGTTGTCTTCTTTTTTGAAAGTAATCGGAGCATCAGGAAGTAATCTCACGATGTCGAAAAGCTTTCTCGCCGGCACACAGATCGCTCCAGGTTCTTGTATCTCCGCTTCAGCATCGCAACGAATAGTCACGTCGAGGTCCGTGCCAGTAATCCTGATGGCATTTTCTCCGAGCGATTCAATTAGAATATTTGAAAGGACAGGAATAGTATTTTTCTTTTCCACTACTCCCTGAACGAAGCTCAGTTCTTTTTGAAGGTTTAGTTTATTTATGACGAATTGCATAACCCAATCTCCTTACGACTCTCGCTGAAAAACTTTTTACTACTACTAGTTTTGAAATTCCTTTATTTAGATCCAGTAGTAGTAGTAGGGGCCTGTTAATATGTGGAAAACCTGGCAACCCTTTAAGGGTTAAATAAATCGATGAACATCCGCCTGTTGATCCGTTGCTTCATAAAGAGAGCAGTGCTGTTGAAAACTTTACCATCGAACAGGGCCAGCGCCATATCCACAGGATATTCATCGAAGTTTTTGAAACACATTTGTTAGAGATCTCAATTTACACCGGGAAAGGAGCAAAGCTGTCCACATCGCTTGTGGAAAAGACACCCCTGATTACTTCTGCAGGCTCTCAGACAGGTCGTTGACCACCTTCTGCATTTGGGAATCTCTAAGCCGAAGAGACTCTACTTTCGCGTAAGAATGCATTACCGTTGTGTGATGCTTACCGCCGAAGGCCCGCCCGATCGCTGGATAACTGTGCTTTGTCAATTGCTTGCAAAGATACATAGCAATTTGACGTGGACGAGAAACCTGTTGCGCATTGCTTTTAGATAATAATTCGGCAACGCTGATTTTGAAACTGCTCGCTACGACCTTTTGGATCTGTTGGATAGTGATGACGTCTGATTCTTCTTCACGAGCAATATTTCGCATAGCATCTTGTGCCAGCGTTTTGGAGATCTTCTCTCCTCGCAAAGAGGAAATCGCGACAAGACGGATCAATGATCCCTCAAGCTCCCGAATATTATGTTTCACTCTGCCGGCTATCAAAAGCGCGACTTCATCGGGAATCGTGACACCCATCGTCTCCGCTTTTCGTTTTAGGATCGCAACTTTCGTTTCGAGATCAGGCGGTTCAATATCAGCGATCAATCCCCATTCGAAACGCGAGTGAAGACGTTCTTCCAGCGTAGGAATCTCGCGGGGTGGACAGTCGGAGCTAATCACAATCTGCTTTTGCTGATCGTAAAGCGAGTTGAAGGTATGAAAGAACTCCTCCTGGGTGCGCTCCTTCCCTGCCATGAACTGAACGTCATCGATCAGTAAAACATCCACCGAGCGATACCTTTCTCGAAACGCCGGCGTCTTGTCGTAACGGATAGCGTTGATCAGTTCATTCATGAACTTCTCGGAGGAGAGATAACAAAGTCGGAGGTGAGGATTGCGCTGTTTTATGGCATGGCCGCAGGCATGCATTAGGTGTGTTTTACCCAGTCCCACACCACCATAGAGATAAAGCGGGTTATAAGTTTTTCCCGGAGCTTCAGCGACCGCCAGTGAGGCCGCATGAGCGAACTGATTACACGATCCAACTACAAAACCGTCGTAGCTATATTTTGAATTAAGCGAAGGGTCGAGACTGGGGGTATCTGCCGATCGAGCATTCCCAGAGAAGAACCTGGCATCGCGATACCCTTCGGCTGTGGGAATATTAGTGTATTGCCTGGGCGGCTCGGACTTTGGAAGTTCGGTGCTCGTTAAAGAAGCAGTCGCATCAGAACTCTCTTCGTCGAGCTCAAGAACCCAGTGCACTGAAAAACCCGGCAGACTAGCCTCTTTGAGTACCAAGCCCAGCAGAGATGTAAAGTTGGTCGTTACCCAGCCCCTTACGACCTCGTTTGGCGCACAAAGGTGAATTGTAGAATTCGAATAGTCGATGCCGCGGAATTCAAGCAGCGCAAACCACGTTTCGAAGGTTTCGTTGTTGAGTTTGTTCCTGAGGGACTCAAGAATTCCGTCCCAAATATCATTTTCGCCGATCACTTAATTACTGCCTCTGACGGTTGTGATTTTAATTGTCTGAGAATCGTACATCTAGCGCCGCTTCCTGAAGGGTCTGCGGATTTGCCTGGAGACGGACCCACCTCCGCAT
>Ga0136614_10003318_pt1 | contig 10261 bp, 8 predicted proteins | sample AntDrymUQ2792106_2_FD_106643 | JGI IMG/M metagenome (GOLD analysis project Ga0136614, IMG submission 106643) | Polar desert sand microbial communities from Dry Valleys, Antarctica - metaG UQ279 (21.06) | ecosystem: Environmental > Terrestrial > Soil > Desert | place: Antarctica: Dry Valley... | reverse complement strand
GTTTTACCGCCTGTCTCATTAATTTCTAAACTTTTTGAAATAATTTGCAGGTGGAAACTCAAGGTGCTAGTTTGGATACGCCTCTCTTACAGGCGTGCGGTACTCCGTAATATCCCAATCAAATCAGCAGGCATGAAAGGCTTAAGCAGGAAATCGTCCGCACCGCGCTGCAAACATTCTTCTCTTACGTTTAAGCCGGAGGTCATCACCACACGAACGCTGGCGATTTGAGGGTCCTTGCGGATCGATTCCACGATATCCATTCCGCTTTGTAGACCGAGATGCACGTCCATAAAAAGCACATCCGGTTTTTCACGCAGAACTGCCCCGGGAACATCAGACTCGCTGTCCACTGCAACCGTTTCAAATCCCTCCATGCTGAGCAAGGTCTGAAGCAGGGAGACCATGGTTGGGTCATCCTCAGCGAGCAGTACTTTTGCCATTCGCCTTCGTTTTCCTTGAGGTGCCATTCTTGCTCGTCATTTTCGATGTGCTTGATCTACGTTTCGATTCAAGAGCCGAGTCAAGCACATCGTCCATCGTCTCTACAAATATGAATTTCATCGATTGCTTGATCTCCTCGGCAACATCCTCAAGATCATGCTGATTGCGTTTCGGCAGGATTACCGTGCGTAAGCCATTGCGGTGTGCAGCAATGACTTTTTCCTTGACCCCACCTATCGGCAGCACCTGACCTCGGAGCGTGATCTCACCTGTCATGCCCACACGCGGTTTGACCTTACGACCGGAAACAAGGGAGACCAGAGCCGTCGCTATTGCCACACCTGCTGAGGGGCCATCTTTTGGCTGGGCACCCGCAGGGATGTGCAAGTGGATATCAGATTTGCTAAAGAACTCATCGTTGAGACCCAGATTCTTTGCACGCGATCGCACAAAAGATAACGCGGCCCGCGCAGACTCATTCATCACATTTCCGATGGAGCCGGTCACCTGAAATCCTTTGCCTCCCGGCATGCTGGTTGCCTCTATAAAAAGCACATCGCCGCCATAGGGAGTCCAGGCAAGGCCGGGGACAACACCAGGAATGGAGGTGCGCAGGTTCAGTTCCTCTGAACCTTGAAAGATCGGGTGATCGAGATATTCCTCAACCAGCTCAGGAGTGATTACGGATTCCTGCAATTTTCCTTCGGCAATACGTGTTGCCAATTTTCTACAAACTGCGCCTATTTTTCGTTCCAGATTTCGAACCCCTGCCTCCCGCGTATACTCACGAATGATCTTCCGCAACGATTCATCGGTGAATTTCACCTCGTTTTCGCGAAGACTATTTTCGCGTATCTGCCGCGGAATGAGATATCCTTTCGCGATCGAGATCTTTTCACTTTCCGTGTAACCGGAAAGAAAGATAATTTCCATTCGATCACGCAATGGGCCAGGGATTGTCTCAAGAGTATTGGCTGTGGTAATGAAGAATACCTGAGAGAGGTCAAACGCGACTTCAAGGTAATTGTCGCGAAACTCAGTATTTTGCTCCGGGTCAAGTACTTCGAGCAAGGCAGAAGCCGGGTCGCCATGAAAGTCAAAAGTCAGTTTGTCGATTTCATCCAGCATAAATACGGGATTCCTGGATTCAATCCGCCTGAGGGCCTGCAGAATGCGTCCAGGCATCGAACCAATATAGGTACGGCGATGACCGCGTATCTCCGCTTCATCGCGTATGCCGCCCAGGGATGCCCGCACGAACTTGCGTTCCATCGCACGTGCAATGGACTGCCCAAGAGATGTTTTGCCCACCCCTGGCGGGCCGACAAAGCAAAGAATTACGCCTTCTCGTTCCCGGCGGATAAGATCGTCAGAAGGCACTTTGGTTTCATCTTTTCGGTCAAGGCGCAACTTACGGATTGCCAGGAATTCCAGAATACGTTCCTTTACATCTTCAAGACCATAATGATCCTTATCCAATATCTGACGGGCGTGCGGAATCTCAAGGTTATCATCTGTCGATTTCGACCACGGCAATGAAACCAGCCAATCAAGATACGTGCGAATGACGCCATACTCCGCCGCAGCTGTCGGCAAACGCGCTAATCGTTCCAGCTCTCGTTTCGCCTGCTTCTCGGCTTCTTCAGGCATATGCGCATCTTCGATCTTTTTGCGTAACTCCTCTGCTTCAGCAGCCTGCTCATCCTTCTCCCCAAGCTCGCGCTGGATGGCTTTCATTTGCTCTCGCAGAAAATATTCGCGCTGAACCTTCTCAATTTCGCCGCGCGCCTCATTTTGGATCTTCTGACCAATTTGTAGCACCTCTGCTTCACGGACAAGCAACCCGATCAGTTTCTTGAGCTTTTCAGCTACAGAATCGATCTCCAGGATTTCCTGTGCATCCTTCAAATCCATGCGCTGGAAGTTTGCAATGGTATAGGCTGTTTGCAATGGCTCTTCCACCGATGTAATGGACCCGGCCAGTTCTTCAGGGAAGGAAGGGATCATTTGTGTGATCTGCTGGAATTGATCACGCGCGTTGCGGGCGAGCGCGTCAACCTCAAGACCCTCCTCCACTTTTTCGGGAGCCAGCTCGATGTGTGCCTTAAGATATGGCTGTTCCTCAACAAACTCACCCACCCGAAAACGATCCACTCCCTGCACCAGCAAGCGGATCGTCCCATCCGGCGCGCGCAGCAAACGATGAATGATTGCAATTGTCCCCACCTGATATAGATCATTTGGGCCCGGCGTCTCAAGCTCGGCATCTTTCGCGGCGAGCAGACCAACAAGCTTATCGCCAGCCACAACATCATCCACCAACTTGATCGAACGCGGCTGGCCCACCGTCAGTGGAACGGCAGTAAAAGGATACACAACCACCCCGCGCAGCGGGAGGATCGGAAGCACGTCCGGATATTTCGATGATTCTGCCGCTTTGGAGGACTCCGCCTCAGACGAATCCGAATCTTTCTTTTGGATGCGCGGCAGCATGGAAGGCATGATCATGGAGAGCAATTCATCATCCGTTTCATCCATCCATTGAAAAAGATCGTTAAAACTGGTTTGCCAGCGTGAAGCAGGCATAAATTATGATTCAACCTCATTTTTTCTTTTGGTTTGTATTTTGGGGAGATTGATCGTTAAGAATCCATCCTCATATTGAGCGCGCGCATTTTCCATATCAACAGGAGCAGGTAATCCCACAGCGATCTCGAATTTCCCAAATTGTATTTCCATTTGATGATAGGCGCGTCGTTCCGGGAAATCAGGACGGTTACCGCTTATCATAAGAATATTATTTTCAATGGCGACTTCAAAATTATCTTCACGCATTCCCGCGATTTCCACCTTAACAACATATCCATCTTCGATTTCATACACATCCGTCGGAGGACTCCAGACATTTGAACGTACCTGCCAGTAAATGGCCTGGAGGATCTCGCGGCGAGTTTCCATAAGTGGCGAAGATGACCTGCGGATGATAGTAGGCATGAAACTTTCTCCTGTTCAACCCCTCCCCATTTCCCCTTCTCAATTTTAGAAAGAGGAGTGCGCCCCTGGCGGGATTCGAACACATAACCAACGGCTTAGAAGAGTCGGGGTAGGGCGTATTCCTGCGAATTATACTTCCATTGGGTCTAAACCCAAATATCAAAAAACTAAAAATGCTTTACCCGCTTTTGTGTATAATTGATTTATCTTTGTCATAAGACAATCAGATTGAAAAAATATCTCCTTCCAGAATCGAGAATCCGGATGAATGTTCCACTACCAGGTGGTTCGATGCAAGGATTCCATTTTTTTAAGTGGAGGAGGTGATGACGCAACATATTCACAGATCTGTCGATGAATTTCCCCAAACCAATAGACTATAGGAGAAAAAGAGATGAAGAAAAGTTTGCTTTTTGTTTTGAGCCTTTTGGTGGTCGCCTCCCTGGTGCTCACCGCCTGCGGCGCCACACCCGCAGCCCCGGCCACTGAAGCGCCGGCTGTCGCAGCACCCCAATTCACTTGTGCGCTGATCACCCCCAATCCGTTGGGCGACCGCTCCTTCATTGATGCATCTGCGCGTGGCATTGAAAAAGCCAATGCTGAACTGCCCGTCAAATGTGACATCATCGAGACCAACGGCGTTGCCGAGCATGAAACCGCTCTGCGCGGCGCAATCTCCCAGAATTACGACCTGATACTTGGGCTGGCAATGGATCCGGAAATGTTCGTCGGTCTGGCCGAGGAATTCCCTGACCAGAAGTTCGCATCACCCTCTGAAATCTTCCTCGAGACACTGCCCGAGAACCTGGTCGCTTACCAGATTGACGTTCATGAATCCAGTTTCCTGGTAGGTCTGATCGTCGGCTCACTCACCCAGACCAAGACCGTAGGCGCTGTCGTCGGTGGCGATGCCCCCGGCCTGAACCAGTTCTACTATGGTTACAGGCAGGGTGTATTGGAAGTCTGCCCGGACTGCGAGGTGCTGGTCAGCTATCTTGGCTTCGAATTCTCCAACCCGACCCTCGGACTCGAGACCGCCCTCGGGCTATATGACCAGGGTGCCGATATCATCTATCAGGTTGCAGGTCGTTCGGGCGAAGGCGTTCTTGAAGCTGCCGCTCAGCGTGATCTCTACGCCATTGGTGTGGACTCCAATCAGGATGATATCCAGCCCGGACATGTGATCGTTTCGAGTCTCAAGAAAGTGGAAGCCACGACCTACGACCCGATCAAACTGGTCGTGGATGACACGTTTACCGGTGGCTTCCAGCGCCGTGGTATGAAGGAAGGCTTCGCGGGTCTTTCCTGGGACGAAGGCTCAACCACATTTGAAACCCAGGGTCCAGCCGAATTGACCGCAAAACTGCCTGAGATCAAAGCGCTTGTGGAAGAATGGCGCACGAAGATCCTCAACGGTGAGTACAAAGTCTGCGATGCATTCGTGGCTGATACACCCGAATGTGTGGAACTGCTCGCCAAATAACCTGAACATGATCGCGTAGAAATAGACCCCGAGGTAACAACCCCGGGGTGTCTCTATGAAGGATGTGCCTATGACGCTTGCAATCGAAATGAAAGGCATGACCAAGTATTTCGCATCCACGCATGTGCGTGCAAATGACCAGGTTGATTTTTCAGTGGAAAGCGGGGAAGTGCATGCACTCGTTGGCGAGAACGGCGCCGGTAAAACAACATTGATGAATATTCTCTACGGTCTGATCAAACCGGATTCCGGTGAAATCTTTATTGACTCCCAAAAGGTCCGGATCGGTCACCCGGATAATGCCATCAAACATGGCATCGGCATGGTTCACCAGCACTTCAAGCTGGTTGCCTCTTTCACTGTCGCCCAGAATATCCTTCTGGGAATGGAACCAAATCAAGCGGGATTCTTAAACGAGCAGAAGGAAAATGAGCTGGTCGATGAACTGGCTAAAAAATATAACCTGCCGGTGGATCCCACGGCCCGCATCCGGGACCTGCCGGTGGGTATGCAACAACGGGTGGAAATTTTGAAAGTATTGCAGCGCAACGCAAAAATACTGGTTTTGGATGAACCCACCGCCGTGCTCACTCCTCAGGAAGTGAATGAGCTGATCACGGTGATCCGCGGACTATCCAAGATGGGGTATACCATCATCTTCATTACACACAAACTGATCGAGGTGATGCTGGTTGCCGACCGGGTCAGTGTAATGCGGGGTGGGAGAATGGTCGGCACGGAAAAGGTTTCTGAAACATCGATTCCCGAACTTGCGCGCATGATGGTGGGCCGCGAAGTTCTATTGAGAGTAAAAAAGAAGCAAATCCAGCGGGGTGAGATGGTTCTCGAAGCCAGGAACATCAGCGTCTCCGACGTGAACGGCCTCGCAGCAATTTCACATGTTTCGTTTCAGGTATATAAAGGCGAAATCGTCACCATCGCGGGGGTCAGCGGCAATGGACAGACCGAACTTGTTGAAGCGATTTCGGGCATGAACAACCTGGATGGCGGTGAGATCATCTTCAGAGGCAGGCCCATTAATGAGGCCTCGGTGGGCGAAAGACGGGATCTGGGTATGGCACATATCCCCGAAGACCGCATGGTGGTTGGATTAAATCTTCAGACCACTCTGGACGAAAATTTGATCGTCTCAAGGTACAACCATTCAGCGTTCAGCCGTTATGGGTTCTTGTTGATGAAGACAATCTCCCAATTTGCTGAAAAAGTGGTGAATGCCTTTTCAATCTCTGCCGCACGACCCGGAGAAGGCATCTCGATGCTCTCCGGCGGCAACCTGCAGAAGGTGGTTGTTGGCCGCGAGCTATCCGGCGACCCAGCTTTCATTATTGCCAACCAACCCACACGTGGTCTGGATGTGGGCAGCATTGAATTTGTGCATAAGACATTAATTGAGGAACGCGATAAAGGTGCAGGAGTTCTGCTCGTCTCTGTTGAACTGGATGAAGTCATGGCACTATCCGATCGCATCCTTGTACTTTACCGCGGCAAGATCCAGGGGGAACTGGACGCGGCTACCGCCACCGAGGAGGAGGTGGGCATCCTGATGGCAGGTGGAACGTTGGAAGATCTGAAACACCATGCGAAAGACAACGGGCAGGGTGACAAACGGGAGCTGAAGCCATGAACAACCAACGATTCAGGAAATTGCTGGATTCCATACTCGTTCCCCTCCTGGCAATCCTTTCCGGTCTGGTGGTGATGGGTATCCTGATCCTGATTCTAAAGAAACCACTCTTTGAATCTTATGCCGTTCTTTTTTCCAAGGGATTTGGTTGTGAGGCATACGGCAACTGCATTTTCATCACAACACTTGAACGGGCGACACCGATCATCCTCACCGGCTTGTCCGCTGTAGTAGCATTCCGCTCTGGAATGTTCAGCATCGGGCAAGAAGGCCAGTATCTGCTGGGAGCGGCGGCGGCGGCCTGGCTGGGATATGCCATCCATCTGCCTCCCATTCTGCACCCGCTTGTGCTTATCATAGCCGGCATGCTGGTTGGCGCAGGGTATGGCTGGATCCCAGGCATCCTCAAGGTCAAGCTGGGGGTAAACGAATTGCTGGCAACCATCATGCTAAATTCCATTGCCGCTTTAATAATCGAATATCTAGTGCAATTCCCCATGCGCGGCGATCGAAGTACCACGGCGCATTCCCCTGTCATTGATGAGTCTGCGCAATTGATGTCATTCCTTCCGGGTTCCAAATGGGGCGTTGGTTTTGTGATCGCGGTGATCGCGGTGATCGTTATTTTCATTTACTTATGGCATACCAAACATGGCTACGAACAGCGCATGGCCGGACAATCCAGGAAATTTGCTCTTTATGGAGGCATCCACAGTGATAACGCAGCCATCCGCGCCATGCTGATCAGCGGCGCTCTCGCCGGGCTGGCAGGTGCCATCGAGGTGATGGGCGTTCACCGCAGGATCATGACTGGTTTCTCGGTCGGCCTGGGTTTTGATGGACTTACATCCGCCATCCTTGGGCAGACCCATCCCATTGGAGTGTTTATCGTCGCCATCCTTTTTTCCGGCCTTAAGTTGGGTGCGCAACTTGGTCTGCAATTGAATCTGGAAATCCCTCGGGAACTGGGAGGCACGATCATCGGATTCATTATCCTCTTTGTTGCTGCAGGGAAGCTATACGAAGAGAGTATCGTTCGCGTGCGGGATTGGTTCACTCGCAGGCGAGGCAGTAACCTGAAAGGAGAAAGTCGCTAACATGGAAGGATTTTTCAGCGTTTTTACTGTCGAACTACTCAATAGTGGAATCCGTCTTGCTACGCCCATCCTGTTGGCTGCTCTTGGTGGAGCCATCTGCAACCAGGCTGGTGTGCTCAATCTGGCCCTGGAAAGCAAGATGTTGCTCGGCGCTTTCGTGGGCATTCTGGCTGCTTATTACCTGGGCAATTCCTACGGCGGCCTGCTGGTTGCCATGGCTGCCGGTGGTTTGCTCGGCCTGCTTTTCGCGTTCCTCTACCATAAGTACAGAGTGGACCTGGTGATCCTGGCAATTGCCTTTAACTTGATCATTGTCGAACTGACCGTTTTTGTGATGCGCGCCATGTTCGGCAACGTGGGCAGCTGGTCCGATCCGAGCATTGTGCGCATTCCAGATATCCAGGTTCCTCTTATTAAGGATATCCCATTCCTCGGACCTATTCTCAGCGGATATAACATCATCGTCTATTTTTCATGGCTGGTGACGATCGTGATGTTCATCGTCCTTTACAAAATGCGCGGCGGCCGCCATTTGCGGGCTGTGGGCGAAAACAAGAGCGCCGCAGAGACCGTGGGTATCAATGCCATTCTCCTGCAAACCCTTGCGCTGGTGATCAGTGGAGCACTAGCCGCGTTGGGCGGCGCCTTTCTCTCCATCGGTCACTTAAAATTATTCACCCGCAACATGAGCAACGGACGCGGTTGGATAGCCATTGCCGCTGCCATGTTTGGAGTGAACCATCCGGTGGGGGTTTTCCTCGCCAGTTTGTTCTTCGGCTTTGCCGATGCCTTTTCGGTGCGTGTCCAAAACGTAACCGACCTGCCGCCCAACCTCGTGAAGTTGTTACCCAATGTCGCCACATTACTTGTGCTGATCATCATCGCACTGCGCAGCAAGATCGCTCTCAGCATGGCCAGACGCCGTTTCCGCTCTCAATTGCGCGCTGAGGAAGCCGCCAACCCGGCAGATTAATCGTTGTAATTCATATCTATGCGAGACTCGAATGGAAATTTGTGAAGTCTTATGTTATGGCGAGATCGGTATTGATAACATCATCCAGGCCGATGGTCTGCCATCGCCTGAAAAGGCAATTTTTTCGAAATCGGATAGTTATCATGGAGGCGGCGCAGCTTCGAATACAGCGGTCTGGCTGGCCGCCCTGGGTATAAAGGTAAGGTTGACCGGTAACGTGATCGGCCGCGATCCTTACGGGGATTTGATCATGGAAGGATTGCGGAAACAACCCAATATTGACTTGAGCCTGGTGGAGCAGCGCGAAGGGGTCACTACCCCCTTCACGCGCGCGATTGTCACCCCCGATGGAGAACGCTCGTTCCTGATCTTCTGGTATCCCCAGGCACCCAAGCTTACCCTAACGAAAGTAATGCTGGAGGGCGTCAGATATGTAGCCCTTGATCTCTATGGCGGACCGGAAAGACTGGAGACAGCGCGTTTGGCTTTCGAGTCCGGTGTGTCCACTGCCATCGGCGATATAATCTGGCCGGATCATCCAGCCCTTCCCTTCACCAGCATCGCCACCAACTCCGGCCCTTATATCCGTCAGAGTTTCCCCGGTGTGGATGTCCGCCAGCACGCTCGTAAGTTGCAATCCATTTCCAAAGGAATTGTCATTACTACCGATGGTCCATTAACCGTTCATGCCCTCGACGCGCAGGGCAACGGCTTTACCATCAAGCCGCCTGCCGTGACCGCCATGGATGCCACCGGGGCAGGAGATGCCTTTCGCTCTGGCCTGCTCTACGGATTGTCCCGCGGCTTTGATCTGCCGCGTAGCGTATGCTGGGGCGTAGCTGCCGGATCCCTCAAGGTAAAAAACCTGGGAGCCGCTACCAGCCTGCCGGACTTTAAAGAAATCGAAGTCCTCGCCAACAGCCTCCAGACCCAGCCTGAAATATGATCCATTGATTGAACGCTTTATCACCGATGGATTCATTGCGTATTGCTCTCATAACTCGAACCCTGAAGCGAATTGTCTGGCTGTCCTTCCCAGTGATCTTCAGTCTCCTGGCCGGTGCGTTGCTCATCCTTGCTGCCGGTCAAAATCCCCTCTTGACGTACGCCAACCTGTTCGAGGCTGGTTTCAGCTGTAGGGCCGGTCCAGGGCGTTGCGCCCTGGTTACTGGGCTGCAATTCGCCACGCCCCTCATCCTCAGCGGTCTATCAGCCACGGTGGCGTTGCGCGGCGGCTTCTTCTCGATCGGTCAGCTCGGTCAGATGCTATTTGGAGCCGCGGCGGCCAGCTGGCTGGCCGGGTATCTATTCCTGCCGCCGGTCATCCATCCTGCTATCGCATTGGTTGGAGCCGCGCTACTGGGAGGTGTATGGGGCCTGGTTCCTGCACTGCTGAAACACTTCATCGGAGTGAACGAGATCATTGCAACGCTGCTGCTCAACCCGATTGCCAGCGTGCTGGTCGGTTTGGTCTGGTTGCCGCGCGTGGATGTGAGCGCGCGCTTGTCACCGTTGATTCCGAGCACCAAGCTTTCGGCTGGCATCTTTATTGCGCTCGCGGCCGCCTTCCTGATCTATCTATTCCTTTGGCGCACTACACGCGGCTTGGAGATACGCACCAATGC
>Ga0136614_10003317_pt1 | contig 10265 bp, 6 predicted proteins | sample AntDrymUQ2792106_2_FD_106643 | JGI IMG/M metagenome (GOLD analysis project Ga0136614, IMG submission 106643) | Polar desert sand microbial communities from Dry Valleys, Antarctica - metaG UQ279 (21.06) | ecosystem: Environmental > Terrestrial > Soil > Desert | place: Antarctica: Dry Valley... | reverse complement strand
GACGAACAGGAGGCCCTCTCCACCCTCACCGGTTTCGGCGCGCAGGCGAAAAGCGTTAGTCACTAGGTTCTTCATTGATGGATCCAACCTCGCAAAAAATCGTTCACAGTTTTGGTGCGCTGGCGGATCTGGGCCAGGAAATCGCGAACACGCGCGAGTTCAACGAGATGGTACGCACCTCCCTGCATCTGTTGCTGGGAACGCTTGCTATCCGGAGAGGTGCTGTGGCCCAGTGTCGTCCCGACAAGGATGAAGTCGACTGCCTGGCCATTTGGGGATTAGGGGATGAGTTTCAAACCAGTCTGACTATCAACGCCACCGAGCGGGAAGCTTTTCTCACTTCGGGTCTCAGCCAGGTCAATGCAGATGCCGGCCCTCAGTTCTCAGAATTCCTTAGCCGCCATCGCGAAGGATTAGAGCGGCAGGAGATCGAGGTAGTAATCCCGATGGTCGTTCGTGGTGAGCTGACCGGAATCGTATTGCTCGGTGGGAAGGCGAGCGGCGAACCGTTTACTTCGGACGATCTCGAAGTGATTCGGGCGATGGTGCGACACATTGGCGTCGGGATTCATACACACCGTCTCTTTGATCAGGTGGAGCAGCGCGCCGAAGAGAATCGTCGTCTTTACGAAGACCTGCGAGCAATCTATCGGGACACTGTGCGCGCGTTTGCAGCGGCAATCGACATCAAGGACAAGTACACGCAGGGCCACTCCGAGCGCGTGGGCAAATACAGCGAGATCATCGCGCGCGAGATGGGCTGGCCCGAACAGGAAGTGGAAGGAATGGCGATTGCCGGTTACCTGCACGACATCGGCAAGCTTGTAGTTGAGCGCGACATCATAAACGCGCCCTATAAGATTGACGCTAAACAGTCCAGCGAACTCAATCGCCATCCCGCAGCGGGTTATGAGATCCTCTCGCCGATTCACCATCCTTACGCAGACATTCCCTTAATGGCGCTGTATCACCACGAGCGGATGGACGGCCGCGGCTATCCCGAGGGGTTGATCGGTGAAGAGATTCCTTTGGGGGCCCGAATTGTTACCCTCGCCGACTCGTTCGACGCGATGACGACTGATAGACCTTACAAAACGCGCCGCTCGTTTTCAGAGGTTATTGAAGACTTCCGGCAGAATACCGGGAAGCAGTTTGATTGCCAGGTTGTGCTGGCGCTCTGCCGGGCTTTGCTGAAAGAGATTAATGGCACTGGCACAGATCGCCGCATGACAAAGATGCTGGGGAAGAATTATCTCGACACCGACCGCGACACACCTCTCATTAACCAACTCATCTCCGAGCTGGATCCCAACCAACAGGCCGCAGCCGCCGGCGCATAATACTCTACTTCCTGGGTCACAACGGAGAAAGGTGATTCTACGACTACCCGGGTTTGGGTAGACGCTGAAATCCGTTCGCACCGGCTTTGCACAAAAACTCAGTGTGGGAAGTAAACAGTACAGAACCCGGAGCGGTAGCGACGGGAGGCTTGATTCAACATGCTTCTAGTGACCCAGCTGATATCGATTTTCCTGTGATTTGCGTTTAGCATCCCGTCGCTTAACGCTCCGTACTAGAGTTGAATCTATAGGTTCCTGTGACGACTTTTTGTGCAAAGCCGTTCGCACCTCGACAATGGTGGTTGACTTATCGCCGGTTTAAGCATAAAGCAAGCTTGCAAGACTCACTCAAGAGAAGGAGACAAGATATGTACGTTACTGTAAGTCATGACATTTCCGATTCAGACAAGTTTTGGGCTGCTGCCGAGAGGGAGCTCCCAAACCTTACCCCTAATCTGAAGTTACATCTGTGTACCCCGATCACTGATGGGAAAACTGCCTTCTGCTTATGGGAAGTGGATTCGGTTGAGGCGCTGCGAAACTGGATGGAGCCATTGCTTGGTGAAGTCAGCAGAAATGACTACCATGTTGTAGACGCCGATAAGGCCATTGGGCTACCCAAAGAAGCCACATCATCACAGACCACCGCTTCAGCTACCAGCAGGTAATCTACCTGTGGTTGTGGATTAAACTATGCGGAATCCCTGCCGGTCTGGAACCGAATAGGGATTCCGCTTGTCGCTATTAGCTAACCCTAAAGACTAATTCGGAGGCCGAAGCCTGTGCTACTTCGGCTGGATGCGGAGGACGAAGTTGCAGATGGCGATCTTCTGATCCGGCAGGATTTGAGTGCGTTGCTCGCGCGCGAGTTCGTTTCCGCCCACAAGCGTGGGGTTGCGGCCTTTAGAAACCAGCCAGTAGCTTCCATCGTTTTCGCGCGTGAGGATAGCATGCACGCGGCTTACCTCCGGATCACCTTTCAACGGCAGATCTACAGTTACTGATCGTGAGCCACGACCGATCGTGATCTCATTCTTCGTGATGGGGACGACCGCCTCACGCACACCATCGCGCCAGACCTCCATCAAATAGAGCTCAACGATCCGCGGGCGCACAACTGTCTGTTCGCTCCCGGCCTCTTCCGCAGTCTCGCGAATCGTGTCGTTCAGATTAGGTTGCGGGGCAGATTGGCCGGAACTCGGACGGGCGGTGACCATCGTGTGGCCACTCTCAGATTCATCCCACACTGGTTGCACGCGGAACTCGCCTTTGTTGAGCGTGCCGTCAACCCGCAGTTCCACGGCGAATGATTTTGTTGCCAGTTGCGTCGCGCCGCTCAGTTCTCGAGCTCGCTCGGAGAGTACATGAAACAAACCCTGCTCTAAGCCACGGCGTTTGTCGCCCTGCCAATCCTTATCATCTTCGGAACTGAGATAGACGATGTATTCGCGCGGGATGTAGGTCGGTCCGCCGGGTGGCGTAAACATTTCCCGCTGCATGGCCGCTTCCACCTCACGGGCAATCTTTACGAGAAACTCTTCCCAAATGCGGCGCGGTCGCGCGTGCTCGTCAGCGGCTTCCAATAGATCGGCATTTGTGTCGCCGTCTATCCATCTTCTAATCGATTCCAGCAGGCCCAATGCGATCAACTCCTATGTCATGCTTGGCTTTGCACAAAAAGTCCGTTTTAGTTGAGTCCGCGTAGCGGACGTATGAATTCATCCCAGCACTTCAGTGCTGGGATGAATGCGCGAAACCGAATTGAGTCCGCGTAGCGGACGACTGAACCTGAACCCACCGAGTTTACCCGCCTTTTCGCCAACTTCAGCCGTCCGCTTCGCGGACTAGCCCCGCTGGCGTGGCTAGTCCCAGCACTAAAGTGCTGGGCTAAATTCATTCGTCCGCTACGCGGACTAGGCGTGTGACTTTTTGCAGAGCACTCCAAATTACCACTCTAAAATTTAATCCAACTTCACGAATCTCTTGTTTAGCCAACCGCGATCCGATGCAAACGGGTCGGTCTTGGGCCGGCCATGCTGTACCACCTGGACTTCGTACCAGTTACTATTAACTGCCAACACTTTCACACGCGAGCCGAATTCCGCAAGTCCAATCGCGGTGTTCGTCGAACTCGGATCCGCCCTCAGGTTCACGTCCGTAGTCGTCACGCCCTCGCGCCCCACCACAAACACGTTTTCCAACTGCGGAATCCGCACCAGGGGATTCCAGTTCGACGTCACGTACTTATGTGTCGCCAGCAACATCCCCGTGAAGCTAAGGATAAGTAAGAGCGCCACGAGAAATCGTTTCGAGCGGCTCGAGGGTAAATTCTGTCGCGGCCGCCGCGCGGCCTTACCGTTTCGTGACTGGTCCGGAAAGGCCCGAACAATGTCTTTCGCTGAAGGACGTGGAGCGAGCGGCGCTGCGACACCTGGACTCAGAATTGTGCTAACAGGCACGACGATCTTTGGGCGCCTGGCCGTGCTCGCCCCACCGAGGCCGGCGTATGCAGCTTCCGCAAGAGGTTCCGGCTCAAATCGCGGTCGTGGCGGCGCCTGAGTTATCTCTTCCGGTTCCACCAGCAAGTCGGAACTCGGTCGGCGTTTGATCGCATCCTCTGCATTCAATAGTCGCGTCGGCGCGAGCACAGCATCAGCCAGCTCATCCCAAAATTCAGCAACCGACTGGTGTCGAAGTTCGGGGCGAGTCTGGGTTGCTTTCTCGAGAACCCTTAACAGCGGTGCTGACCAGTAGTGATTGGCAATCACGGGTGGCAGCTCCGTAACCGGCTCATGTGCAAAACGTCGCGGCGCTTCACCGGCAAGCAGGCTATAGGTCGTCTTCGCGAGTGAATAAATATCAGCGGCAGCTGTGAGCTGCGGTTCCTGTTTCAGCACGCCGGTGTCCAACGGTCCGGTTTGAAGCAACGGGTTATGTTCCGGCGGGGCGTAGATGTTTGTTCCTACTCTTGTGATCGCGCCTTCCGACGCTTCAAAACGCGCGACTCCAAAATCAGCAATCTTCACAATTTGCCTGTCATTCGTCAGCAGCAGGTTCTGTGGTTTGATGTCGCGGTGTATTACGCCGCACTTGTGCGCGTGCGCCAATCCTGAACATACCTGTTCGAGATAGGCGATCGCCTTTTCAATAGTGAGCGGGTGATTGCGCGAAAGGGCGGCCATGTCTCCGCCGGGCATGTACTCGAGGACGATATAGTGAAACGTTGTGCCGGCCAGGTCGATGGCTGTTCCATGTCCCAGGCGACTGATGATGTGCGGATGCCGAACCCGGTCGAGAGCCACCGCCTCGTTTTGAAAGTTTGATACCAGGGTTTGTTCCAACTCAAAGTCGGGAGTTTCCTGGAGGAACATGTTGAGGGCTTTTATAACAACGGTGTCCGGCGCGTCTTCGGCGGCGGCGTTGTCCCTGGCAACATAGATCTCGGCATAGCTGCCACGACCCAAACACTCGATCACGTCGTAGCGCCCATCCAACCGGCTTTGTTGTAACTTCAGTTCGCCCATTCAATCCGCGTCGACTACTGTTTCAGGACATGCCCACTTTGATGCTAGTTACGCGCCAGGTCCGGCATTTGCGGCAAAAAATATCCGCGATGCAAAAGGGGGCGGCGGACTTCACAAGTGAGAGGTCCTGTTGGCTCATAAGAATTTTAGGGGGAGTTGGAAGGGGAGGGCGATGGCGCCATTTCGTCAAGATAGGTCAGGGCCTTGGGTTTTTCCTGATCGGATTTTAGTGCAACTGCCGCGAGGGCAAGAGTCGCCTCCTTCTTTACAGTGGCGTTGGCCGCAGAGGGCGCGGCGGCGCTGCGAATGATGGCCTGTTCAAACGCCCTTGCCGCCTCGAAGTTGTTGCCGGACAACATTGAGGCGCGCCCATAGAGGTAAAGAAACTGGGGATCGACGGACTCGAGCGGGTTTTGGATGCCCTGCGCGGTGAGCTCTCGAGTCACCTCGGTTGCAATCCACGCCCTCGGCTCGCTATCGATCTCCGCGCGCGTGCGCTCGAACTTTGCCAGAGGATCCGCAGCGATGACGGGTGTGGGAGTTGCCTGGGCCAGGGTGTCTGCGGGTTCTCTCAAAAATGGCAATGGCCCTTTGTAACGCCTGCCGGCGTAGAACGCTCCACCGATGGCGGCTATGAAGAAGAGGAACAGAAGGAAACGTGGGAAGGCGCTGCCTTTTCCCGCACCGCGGTCGGGAATATTCAGCGGTCGTTCCGCCGCACTGGGCATCGCTTGCTGAGTCGAATCAGGAAACGCGGTCCGCGAGGGTGGCACGAACGAGTCCAAAGTACGATCTGCGACAACTTCCTGCGCCGCCACCGCACTCCTGTTTGCCGTCGAAGCCAACTCTGATTCCGGTGAAATGGTGTGCTGAAAATCCTCCGAACGTTCGCCGGCGCGGATCCGGCTGCCGCAACGGACGACGATCGCAGTCAGGTTGTCTTCTGCCCCTCGCTCATAACAACGGCGCTTCAACTCTTCGCACAGTTCGCCCAGGTCTTCGTGAACCACGAGCAATTGTCGCAACTCACCGTCGGAGATATGACGCGTAATCCCGTCAGTGCAAAGAAGAAACTCAGTTCCCTCGTCGACTTCAATAGTTTTGAGGTCGACCTCGACCGTGTCTTCGGCGCCGAGAGCGCGACTGATCACATTCTTGCTGGGATGGTTCGCAGCCTGTTCGGCAGTCATGCGACCGGCTCGCACCTCTTCCTCGACCACTGAGTGGTCTTCGGTCTCGCGCACGATATCTCCGTCGCGAGTGAGTCGATAGAGTCTTGAATCGCCGACGTGGCCAATGGTCGCTACGTTTCCCTTGATGTGAAGGGCGACAACCGTCGTGGCCATCATGGAAAACTTGGCGTGCTCCTGGGCCATCTGGTGGATCGAAGCATTGGCCCGCTGGATTGCCAGTTCCATCAGGTCTTCAATATCAGCCCCGTCCAGTTGATGACGAAAGGCTTCGTCGAGCACTTCCACCGCGGTCTGTGAAGCAACCTCACCAGCCTCGGCGCCACCGACGCCGTCTGCGACCGCGAAGATACGACGCTCAATGTCGGCCAGAAAAGAATCTTCGTTAAGCGGGCGTCGCTCATTCAACCCGCGGTCGGTTATGGCTTGTGATTGGACTGTAAAACCCATTGCCGGCTGCGTCATTCGACCGCCTCCAGTTTTAGGGATGAAGAGCTTCGATTAGGCGCTCTGCTGGCGAGCAATTTGTCGCCGGCGTTGCGGTGAGAAAAAGCCATAAGCATGCCCAGCATTGCAAAGCTGGTAATTAAACTAAAACCGCCGTGACTCACGAAAGGAAGCGTAATTCCGGTCATGGGCAACGCGCGCAGGATGCCGCCGATATTGACCAGGGCCTGAAAGCCTACAAATGCCGTAAGACCAGCCGCACAGAGTTTGGTAAACATATCACGGGCGTCGAGAGATGTGCGAACACCGGCAACCACGAAAATGATTACAGCCAGGATAATCACGGCGCCGCCCACGAGACCGGTTTCTTCAGCGATTGCCGCGTAAACATAATCCGAATCGGCTATTGGTATCACTTCCGGAAAACCCAGCCCCAAACCACGTCCCGTTGTTTTGCCGGAAGCGATGCCGAATATCGCCTGTGCCGGTTGAAACGCGAGTTTGTCGAACCAGATTTCAACATTCGCAGTCTTCTGAAGTTCCGGACTCTGTTGCACTATCTCCTTCTTTTCCGGATCTCGATTCAGGGCCTCTTCGTAATCCTTTTTCCACCACGATACTTCTGGAGACGGTGGGTCAAAACCATCGAGCCAAAGATGAAAGCGTTGCTGGATTCGAGAGGGGAGTGCGGCCGAAATGGGGCGCGCGACCGTGGGTAATAGCGGGACCTTCTCCTGAATGTTTCGCGGCAGTGCGCCAACTACCAGGACTCCAATGACCAGAAACAGTGAACCGACGAACACGAGCAACTGCGGCCAGCGCCGCACTGCGACCAGGTAAAGCGTCGCGTAAGCGCCGCTGAAGATCAGCATCTGTCCAAAATCTTTCAGAGCGAAAAACGGAATGAAGGGAATTATTGCCATCACTACGAGCGGCACGATGTCGCGCGCGCGAGGGATGCCCCAATATGTTTCCGCGAGGTCCTTGTAACGAGCCGTCAGAATTCCCGCGAACCCGAGGAGAAAGGGAATTTTTGCCGGCTCCCAGGGAGTCATGTTTCCCAAACTCTTTCCCGCGCTGGAGGTGACGATAGCAGCAGCGAGTGGCAGGAGTGTCAGCAGGACGATGATGAAACTGTTGCGTTGCAACCACAGAAGAAATCCATCCCGCACGCAAAACGAGTAAGCAACGGCGAAGGCGAAGAACGAGAGAATCGGAATCCAGGTATAGCTCGAAGTGATGGCGTTGAAGAAAGTGTAATTCGAAGGCCGCCGGGGCAGCTGATCGATGTCGATCGGACGCGCCGGCGTAGGCGGCAAACCCATCATCTGCTTCTTTGCGGGATCGTAGTTCTCCAGGATGTAACGCGTCCGCAGCGCTTCCATCTTTTCCTCGCGAGCCGCAGCTTTGTTACGGGCGTTGTATTCCGGATCGCTGTAGAGCCGGTATTGAATCATCATGCCGAAGGCAAACAGCATGATGGCTGAGCTGAAGAGGAGCCAGTTGCCCGCAAAACGCATAACCCGGGACAACCAGATGATTAGGACGAAGAGGGGAAGGAACATCATCAAGTCACGCACGGCGCCGATGATCGAAGTCTCATAACCACGAAGCAATGCGGCACGGTGGATTGCGGCGTAGGCGACAATCTCAAAGCCGACGACTAGAAGCAAAACAAGGAGATGTGATGATGCGCGGTTCTTCATGGTTAGCGAAAGCGATCAGCAGTCAGCGATCAGCAATCAGTAGTAGTAGTCAGTAGTCAGCATTCAGTAGTCAGTAGTTAGGAGCGATCGATCTGCATTTTTCCTATTGATAGTCAGTGCAATCGAAAATAGCCAATCGGCAATTGCCAATCGAAAATCGGCAATTGGCAATCATCCGCCCTCATCGCCTCCTCCGGCGCGGTGCGCCCCCTGGCCCCGTCTGGTTGTTTGGGTGCGGCTTTGGCAGATTTGCGGCGCTGAAGTAACCAAGTTCCTTTGCTTTTAGTACAAGGGCCGCGGCGATTGGCGCTGCTGACCGTGAACCATACCCACCACCTTCGACAATTACCGCCATCGCCAATTGCGGTCGCTCCAAAGGGGCGATGCAAAGGAACCAGCCATCGATGCGCGGGTGTTCCTCATCCATGATCGTCTCTTCATATTCGCGAATGATATTGCCGCGGTTGTCCCTTTCTACTCGGCGCCGCGTTTTCGGTTGACCGGTCTTGGGATCATAAACAGGAACCACTTTCTGCGCGGTGCCGGTCTTGCCGCCGGTGTTAATGCCAGCGGCTTTCACCGGACCAAAGACACCGCGGGCCGTCCCACTCGAGCCGCCAGTTACCAGCCCCATGATCTGCCTCTGTCGCTGCGCGCTTTGCGGTGGGACGACCTGCTTGAAGATTTCCGGCGGCCGATCAAGCTCAATTTTCGGTTTCATCAGCTTGCCTTCCATGTTGCCAATCGCTGAAGCCGCGAGGGCCATCTGAAACGGGGTCATCTGCCCGGCGTAACCCTGGCCATAACCAATCAAAGCTAGATCGTAACGCGTCACTTGCTTGCCGGTAACGATCGTGGCCTCACGAGGTGCAAGCGCGCGCTTGATGGCGTCGCTGCTGGCATTCCAGATTTCTGGTTGTTTTCGTCCCCGCAATGCTTCACCAGGTGTATCGTAAGCTCCGATGCCCAGCACTTGCGCCGCTTGTTTGAGTTTGTCCGCGCCCAGCTTCACACCCATCTGAGCGAAATACTGATTGCAGGAAACTTCATACGCTGTATCGATCCCGATGCGGCCGTGAACCTCGCCCGCGCCGCCGTCGTCATAAATTACATTTGCGCCGGGCGCTGCGTAGTATCCGCCGCCACTACAAACAAACTCGGTGTCCTGGATCCCGGCAATGAAAGCCGCCGTCATAGTCACCGTCTTAAATGTTGAGCCGGGAATGTAATACGCGCCCAACGCGCGGCTCACCAGCGGCCGGTCGCGTTGATTCGCTTCCAACTTGAACCAGGTGGTTTCGTCCTGAACTTCTTTAATGCTGTAGGAAGGTTCACTGTAGAGCGCTAACACTTCGCCGTTCTGCGGATTGAGAATCACAACCGCGCCATGCTTCCCCTTGAGCTGATCGACGGCAGCCTGCTGTAGTTCCCGATCAATGGTCAGGCGCACATCGGTATTCCCTTTGTTCTGCGGCGTTTTTCGTCGCACCACCTCCAGCGCCTCAGGTAGGGCGCCGCTCTCGACGCCAAAGAGCGCGCGCTCCAAACCAGGATCACCGCGATCGCTACCAAAAAGGTGGGCCATCGCTTTGTCCATCGGGTACTCACGCAGGATGTTTCCATTGCCATCGCGACGATAGTAGGCGAGTGCTTTCTCAAGTTTTCCGCTGCGATCCAAAAGCCAGCCACGAAGCGTCGATTCCGAGAGCCGCCGGTTTCTCAAGTCTTTGTAGCTGAGCTCCTGAAACTTTGCGTTCGATTCCTCGGCGTATTGGGCCCAGTAGATATGAAAACCAAACATTCCGACTGCGAGCAGCAGAAAGATCCAGCGCAGTGCGCGCAGACCTCGATTTGTAGAAGTGGAGCCAAGACGACGCTTCACAGCTTGCGGCAGGTTTTCGGGTAACGCGGCGGTCGGCGTCGAACTGCGACGCCGATTGCGGAAGAGTGAAAATAAGAGAATCAGGATGAGCAGCGAAAAGCCGCCGAGATATATCAGAGTCAGAAGTGCCGGCAATCTCTCGGGAGCTGAAACGATGACCGGCGTCGGCGTAGGAG
>Ga0136614_10003316_pt1 | contig 10266 bp, 10 predicted proteins | sample AntDrymUQ2792106_2_FD_106643 | JGI IMG/M metagenome (GOLD analysis project Ga0136614, IMG submission 106643) | Polar desert sand microbial communities from Dry Valleys, Antarctica - metaG UQ279 (21.06) | ecosystem: Environmental > Terrestrial > Soil > Desert | place: Antarctica: Dry Valley... | reverse complement strand
GGTCATCATCGCGGGCGCCGGCCTGTCGGCCGCGCTGCCCGGCGTGGCCGCGGCGCACAGCGACCTGCCGGTGATCGGCGTGCCGCTCTCCAGCCGCCTGTCGGCGATGGGCGGCCTCGACGCGATCCTGTCGGTGGTGCAGATGCCGCCCGGCGTGCCGGTCGCGGGCGTCGGCCTGGACAACGCCAAGAACGCGGGGCACCTGGCGCTGCGAATCCTGCGACGCTGAGGACGTGCGATTTCTCATCACCGGCGGGGCGGGCTTCATCGGCTCGCACCTCGCCGAGGCGCTGCTCGCCAAGGGCCACCGCGTCCACGTGCTCGACGACCTGTCGACGGGGTCGATCGACAACGTCCGCCACCTCAAGGGCGATCCGCGCTTCGGCTACACGATCGAGACGTGTGCGAGCTCATCGCTCGTCGCCGAGCTCGTCGACGAAGCCGACATCGTGTACCACCTCGCCGCAGCCGTCGGCGTCGACCTCGTCGTCGAGAGTCCAGTGCGCACGATCGAGACGAACGTGCACTGCACGGAGGTCGTGCTCTCGCAGGCGAGCAAGAAGCGCAAGCCCGTCCTGGTCGCGTCCACGAGCGAGGTCTATGGCAAGTCGACGTCGATTCCGTTCCGCGAGGACGGCGACCTCGTCATGGGGCCGTCGACGACCGGCCGCTGGTCCTACGCCTGCTCGAAGGCGATTGACGAGTTCCTCGCGCTCGCCTACTGGAAGGAGCGCAAGCTGCCGACCGTGGTCGCTCGGCTGTTCAACACGGTCGGGCCGCGCCAGACCGGCCGCTACGGGATGGTCGTGCCGAAGCTCGTCGGTCAGGCGCTGAGTGGGCGGCCGATGACGGTCTTCGGCGACGGCACACAGACGCGCTGCTTCTGCCACGTCGACGATGTCGTGCGGGCGCTGGTCGACGTGATGCAAATCGGTGAGCGCGCCTTTGGCGAGGTGTTCAACGTCGGCTCACAGGAGGAGATCTCGATCTTCGCACTCGCCGAGCGCATCCGGACGCTGACCGGCTCTGACTCCGAGATCGAGCTCGTGGCATACGACAAGGCCTACGAGAAGGGCTTCGAGGACATGCCGCGGCGCTATCCCGAGATCTCGAAGATCGAGGCGACGATCGGCTGGGTGCCGCAGCGCTCGCTGGACGAGATCCTCGACAGCGTCATCACCTTCCAGCAGGCCGAAGCCGCCGTGGTGTGAGCCCGACCCAGGCGTCAGGTGCGCTCGTGTCGGCGCAGGCGCACGCTGCGGCCGACGCCGTTGCGCAGGTAGTTCACGACGCGCGCCGCCACCCCGCGATCGGCGGCGTAGGGCGAGATCCAGCCGCAGTCGCGGTCGATCACGGCACCAACACAAGCGCGCATGTGCGCCGGATTCTCGACCCCGCAGAGAACGTTCGAGCCGCACTCGACCGTCTCGGGCCGCTCCGTCGTGTCGCGGCACGTAACCGCGGGGACGTGCAGCAGGCTGCACTCCTCCTGCACGGTGCCGCTGTCGGTGACGACGCACGACGCGCCAGCTTGCAGGGCGACGAAGTCCATGAAGCCGAATGGCGCCTCGAGCCGGATCGCCGGGTCGAGGCCGATCTGCGCGACGTCGAGGCGGGCGCGGGTGCGCGGATGCACGCTCCAGACGACCGGCAGGCCGACCTCCTGCGCGGTGAGCGACAGTCCCGCGCAGAGCGCCTCGAGGCGGCGCGGGACGTCGACGGTCTCCTGGCGGTGGGCCGTCACGCAGATGTAACCGCGCGGATCGAGGTCGAGGCGGTCGAGGACGTCGGAGCTTTCCCACCCGGGGCGGAAGTGCTCGAGCACGTCGGTGATCGGGTTGCCCGAGACGAAGATGCGATCGCGCTCGATCCCCTCGTCGACGAGGTGCTCGCGGGAGCGCGCGGTGTACGGCAGCAGCCAGTCGCTGATGTCGTCGATCGGCCGGCGATGCTTCTCTTCGGACACAGACCAGTCAAAGCAACGGTTGCCGGCCTCCATGTGGAAGATCGGGATCTCCAGTCGCGCCGCCGAGATCGCCGACAGGCCGCTGTTCGTGTCGCCGAGGATCAGCACGGCGTCGGGTTCGTGCTCGAGCATCGCGGCCTCAGACGACGCGACGATCTGCCCGATCTGCTCCCTCACGCGCGGGCTGCGGATGCCGAGGTAGAGGTCCGGCGCCGGCAGCTCGGGCTCAGAGAAGAAGGTGTCCGAGAGCTGCGGGTCGTAGTTCTGGCCGGTGTGCACGAGCACGTTCTCGATGCCGACCTTGTCGAGCTCGCGAAACACGAGGTTCAGCCGGATGAGCTCCGGCCGCGTGCCGACGATCGTCATCACCCGCATGCGCTCAGGGCGCGATAGCCGGCGCGCCGGGGCCGCTCATCGCGGGGTCGACGAAGTCCGCCAGCGCCACCAGCGCGTCGAGCTCGGCGCCGGTGACCAGCGAGCCGGCCGACGAGAACTCCGACTCGAGCGCGCGGTCCCATGACCCCGCGGCCAGCTCGGGAAGCTGCGGCTGCAGCACGTAGTAGCCGTGGCGCGCCGCCGTCCGGAAGGACTCCTCCTCCGAGATGAGGATCTCGTGGATCTTCCCGCCCGGGCGGATGCGCGTCAGGAGCGTTTCGATCGGACGGTCGCCGAGCATCACGGCGGCGACGTCGACGACTCGCGCCGAGGGGACGCGCGGGACGAAGATCTCGCCGCGCACGCGTGCCTGATTGCCGTGAAGATCGTGTCGACGGCCTGGCCGAGCGTCATGAGGAAGCGCGTCATCTCTGCGAGGTGATCGTCACGGGCCCGCCGTTGGCGATCTGCTGGGCGAACAGCGGGATGACCGAGCCTCGCGACGACAGCACGTTGCCGTAGCGAACGGCGACCATGCGGCAGTGGTCCTGGTGCAGGTTGCCCCCTACGACGATCCGCTCCTGGATCGCCTTCGTCATGCCCGTGACGTTGACCGGCTTGTGTCGGCATCGAAGCTGTCGCGGTCGGCCGGAATGCCGTAGCGGGCGGCGCGTTCGCAGTCGCGGATCGACGCGATGACGTCGAAGTCGTCGCTCAGCACGCTCGCGGCTGCATGACCGAGCATGCCGGTGCCGCCGAGGACCAGCAGTCGGTCAGCCACTCGTGAGGCCGGATCTCGTTGGGGTCGCGTCTCGCGTCGGATGTCGTAGCGCGTTGCGCTGCATGGCAACTACCGGGTGCACCGAGGATCGCGACCCCCGAGTAGATGGTGTCCCTAGCGCGTCCACGGTACAACTGTCGCGTGCTTTCGCGAGCAGATCGTGATCGGAGTCGAGGCGGTGGTCGTCGCTGGCATCACGGGCGGCGTCGTCGTCGCTTCGACGGTGCGAAGCGGTTTCGCGACCGTTCCCGCTCAAGGGGACGCGCTGCGCGGAACGGCCACGACCGCGCGAACACCACGAAAGGCGAACGAATTGCGGTCCTTATCACCGGCGGTGCCGGCTTCATCGGCTCGCACCTCGCAGAAGCGCTGCTCGCGGACGGACATCGCGCATGTCCTGGACGACCTCTCGACTAGCTCGATGGACAACGTCCGTCACCTGAAGGCCGAGCTGCGCTTCGGCTGCGCGATCGAGACATGCGCGAGCCCGTCGATCGTCGCCGAGCTCGTCGACGAAGCCCACGTCGTCTACCACCTCGCAGCCGCCGTTGGCGTCAACCTCATCGTCGAGAGCCCGGTGCGGACGATCGAGACCAACGTGCACTGCAAGGACGTCGTGCTGGCGCAGGCCAGCAAAAGCGCAAGCCAGTCTTCGTGGCCATCGCCAAGATCGAGGCGGTCGTGGGATGGATGCCGACGCGGTCGCGGATGAGATCCTCGAAGACGTGATCAGCTTCCAGCAGGCGGAGGCGGCGGTAGTCTGAGGTAGTTATGCGGGTAACGGCTCGGCCGCAGCGCCGTCATCCTGTCGCTCACGACTTGACGGACGTGGAGCCATGACTCACGGCGAGTTCATCTGCCCGGATTCTGCGCTGCCGCTTGCCCCCTATGAGGGTTGCGAGCCCTGCACGGCGGACATGTACTTCGGCGGGCCGCTCCTCCAAGCACTCGGCTCGAGGACGAGCGCGTCCGCGCGACGATATTCTCGAAGGGGTCGGCTTCATGACGATCCCGGCTTTCGAACCTGCGGGCGCATGAAAGTCGCGGAATCCGCCGCAGCCAGGAGCTTCACGACCCCCGCGTCTGCATCTGGCACCAGGGGCGACAACCGTGCCTAGCCGCATCCTTCCGCTCGAGGATAAGCCCGCGGACTACTTCGAGCACTCGCGCGCTGATGTCATTGCGCGCCTTCCTAAACCTCTCGGGCGCGTGCTCGACGTCGGCTGCGGGGCCGGCGCCGTCGGCGCGAGCCTCAGAGATGCGGGCGCGGCACATCTGGTGGGGATCGAGATGAATCGCGAGGCCGCCTCCCGCGCACGGGACATCTTCGATGTCGTCTACGAGGGGGACGCCGAGAACGTGCTCCGGGATCTGGTCGCGGGAACGCCGTTCGACGTTGTCTGCTGCTACGACATCCTCGAGCATCTGTACGACCCCGAGACCGTGCTGCGACGCCTCCACCACGTCACGGCACCGAATGGAATCCTTCACATCTCCATTCCGAATGCGCGCCATCTCTCGCTCGTGCGCGATCTGCTGCTGCGAGGCACGTTCGGATACGAGGTGTTCGGTCACCGCGATGCCACTCATCTGCGCTGGTTCACGAAAAGCGACATCGTCATGTTCCTGCAGGAATGCGGCTGGACGGTGACGGAGGTGACGACGCATCGACTGAGACCGCTACGGGCCCTACTTGCGAGGTTGTCGGGCGGCTACGCAGAGGAGTTCTTCGCGGTGCAATGGTGGATCCAGTGCCGCGCGTAGGAAGGCTCCAGGCCGGGCTGCTCCGCATGCGCATGGCGGGCGCGATCGGCGTCGGGCAGCTCGTCGGCCGCGGCGCGCTCGCGCTCGCGCTGCTGTTGCTCGTACGTCACCTGACTCCCGAGCAGTTCGCGACCCTCGCCCTTGCGCTCGCGATCCTCACGATCCTCGCGACGTTCGCGGACGCCGGCTTTGCGCGGCTGCTGCTGCGAGACACCGCGCGCGGAGGCGAATCCGCCTCGCGCATCGTGCATGAGCTGCTGCGTGTCCGGCTGGTGGCTGTCGGCGCCGCAGGCGTCCTAGCGGTGCCGATCCTGCTGCTCGGGCCGGGCGGCTTCGACCCGGGGTTCGTGCCGTTCGCAGTCAGTTATCTCGTGATGGAATCGATCGCGTTCGGCTACGAGAACGCGGCTGTCGGCGCGGAACGGCCGATGCGGTTCGTGTTGGCGCAGTGCATCGCGGCGATCGCGATGCTGAGCGGCCTCGGGCTGTTGATTCTCAGTGATGGCGTCACTTTGACGACCGCCATGGCGGTCCTTGCCGGTGCGTCGGCGTTGAAGGTGTGCGGCCATCGGCTCGCTTGGCGTGGCAGCAGAGCTCCGTCCTCGGCCGAGGATCCCCCGCACGCGCCGAGGGACCTCTTCCGACAAGCACTTCCCTTCCTGGGGCTCGCGGTCCTCGCGGCGGTCTATTATCGGGTGGGGCTCATCGCGCTGTACTCGCTCCGCGGCCCGTCGGAGACAGCGTCTTACGCGGCCGCGTCACGCGTCTTGGATGTCACTGCGCTGTTCGCCGGCATCGCGTTCCTAGCCGTTTCTCCTGCCCTGAGCAGGATGCACCGCGACAATCCACAACAGGTCTGGCCGCATTGGCGCCGGATGGTCAAGATCACGGCGTTCGGTGCGATACCCGGCATCGCGCTTGTCGCTCTTGCCGCGGAACCAATCTGTGCCGTCCTGTTCGGTGAGACGTACCGCGTCGACGCAGCGGCCGATCTGCGCCTTATGCTGCCGGGTGCAGCGTTGATGATGATCCAGGCAATCAGCGCCGCTGTCGTCTTCATGAGCGATGAGCATCGCGACGTGCTGAGGCTGACGGCGGTAAACGTCGTCGCCGCCATTGCTCTGGCGTTCGGGTTGTCGGCCGCGATGGGCTCCCAAGGGGCGGCACTCGCGCTGACGCTCGCGGAGGCGGTCACGGTCACGACGTTCGGCGTGCTGATCGCTCGTCGTCACGGCCTGCAGCGCGGCGGGCGCAACCGGTGTGGCGCGGTGGTCACGAGCTCGGCCGCAGCGGTCCAAACGGGCGTGAGGCGATTGCAGGGCGACCAGTGCCGGCCTCTACAGATTGTCGTCGACATGCGCATCGTCGATCGACCTGGCATGGAGCGCACCGGAGTTGGGCGCTATGCCATCGAGGCGACGCGCGCGATGTGTCGTGTGCGTCCCGGCTGGCATTTCTCGCTGCTCAGCAACCGAGAACTCGTCCTCGAGCCCAACGCTGTGCTGTGCCGGACCCGATGGCCGACTCACCGCTCTTGGGCGCGCGTCGGCTGGTTGCATGCTGGCGCGAGATTGGAGCTCGCCCCCGGTGCCTTCGATTGCTGGGTCGCGACGGCGTTCACGACTCCCCTGTGGTGGCGCGGGAGGTCGGTCGTGACGATTCATGACTTGATGTTCGTCGAACAGCGCGAGGCGTATTCGGGTCGGATCAATGCTCTGTATGCGACCGCTATCACGCGGCGTTCGGCTCGTGCGGCGGGCGCGATCGTCTGTGGCTCGCGCGAGACTCGCGCTCGACTCGCGCACCACTGGTCGATCGATTGCGACAAGGTGGCGGTGGCGCCGTACGGTGTCTCCGAGGTGTTCTTCGCCCGCAGCGGGTCGCAGCAGGCAGACCACCCAACGTTCGTGCTCTATGTGGGTACGTTCGAAGCCCGCAAAGGATTGGACACCTTGCACGCCGCGATGCGGCGCGTCAACGCCGGCCGCGCCACCCCGGTGGAGTTGATGCTCGCGGGTCGTCCGGGTTGGGGAGCGGACGGCACCGTTAGCCGACTGCGGGCCGATCCCGCCGTGACGTTGCGGATCGACCCCTCTGACGAAGAGCTCGCGCATTTGTACCGTACGGCGACGGTTCTGGCCTATCCGTCGCGCGCGGAGGGCTTCGGCCTGCCCGTCGCCGAGGCGATGGCATCCGGATGTGCCGTGGTCAGCAGCGACCTGTCGTGCGTGCGGGAGTTCGCGGGCGATGCGCCGCTATACGCGCCGATAGGCGACGACCGCGCCTTCGCCGCCGCGCTGACACGGCTGCTGGAGGATGACCAGGATCGCCTGCGCCGCGAGAGCGTCGGCAAGGCGAATGCCGACGGGTTGTCGTGGACTTCGGTCGGCGAGCGGCTCGCCGACAGCGTAGAGGCGGTGACCATGTGAGCGGCAAGATCGATGTCCGCGCCCGGCTGGTTCCCGTCGCGACGACGTCAAACGTGAGCAAGGGCCGCGTAACGACCACGACTCCGCTTACGGCTACCCCCACGACACCGATAGTCAAAGGCGCTCACGGCCGTGGCGGCAGCGGTGCGGTCGGATCACCGCGGCGAGACGGGCTTTCCAGGTCGCTGCGACACCAGCTGTCGAGGTCGATGTGAAGACCGTCGTCGCAGTCGTGCTCACATACAACGGCCGCGATCAGGCGATCGATTGCCTACGCTCACTCGGGGAATCTGACTGGCCGCAGCTACGGCGCGTGCTCGTCGACAACGCCTCGACGGACGACGCTGCGGCGACGGTGGCACACGAGTTTCCCGACGTCGAGATCGTCCGCGCGCCGACCAACCGCGGCTACGCGGGCGGCAACAACCTCGGGTTTGCACAGGCGCTCGCGGGTCCGTGCGATCACGTCTTCGTGCTCAACGACGACACACTCGTCGACCCCGAAGCGATCCGACATCTCGTGAACGCCATGTCGGGCGGTGTCGGCGCGGCAGCACCGCTCATCACCTACGAGGCTGCGCGTGATCGCGTGTGGTATGCGGGCGCGACTTACGATCCACGGCGGCTTCACCCTGGGTCAATGATCGGTTACCGACAGCGAGTCGGCGGGGTCGGAGCGCGCACGACGACCGACCGCTTCTCGGGAGCTGCGGTGCTCATCCCTCGGCCGGTCCTGGAGGCTGTCGGAGGTTTCGACGAGAGCCTTCATTTCCTCTACGAGGACGTCGATCTGTCGCTGCGAATCCGCGCCGCTGGTCTGAGCATCGTGTTCGAGCCGCAGGCGATCGTGCACCACAAGGTCGCGATGACGCAGGGAGGCGAGCACTCTCCGACCAGCTTCTACTACGGCATCCGCAACCAGCTGGTCGTCGCCGACCGGCACGCCCCCGCCCCGGCGTTCCGCCGGACGCTTCGATCGCTTGCCGCTGTCGGCATCCACGTCAAGCGCCTGAGCCACGCCGGCGATCGCCGATCCAGCGCAAGGGCGCTGTGGGCGGGATTGCGCGACTATCGCCGCGGCCGCCTGGGTGCGTGGAGCGAATGACCTGCGCGAAGCTACGGATCCTCCACGTCTACTGCGACGCGGCTCGCCGCGCGTCGTGCCAGTCGCATCATGTGTGGCTCCGTAGAGACGAGAGATCGTCTCGTCTCGGCTTAGCGAATCGACGCGCCCAGGATCCTTGTATCCGGGAGTTCGCTGGCGACGTTCCACTCTACGTGCATCCCGGTGACGCCGAGGCCATCGCGTCGCACATCCAGACGCTCCTCGCGTCCGTCGACGAGCGAGCACGTAGGGGGGCGGCCGGCATCGATGCCGCGTCGAGCCTGCGGTGGGAGGACGTGGCCCAGCGAACCGCGCACACCATCGAACAGGCAGCCACCGGGCGTTCAGCTTGAGCGACACGCGTATGCATGTACTCCACGTCTACAAGGACGTGCACCCCACGATCGTGGGCGGGATCGAGCGCCACATCGATGACCTGCGGCGTGGTCTGCCGGACGTGCGGTCCGACGTCCTAGTGTGCAGCCGCAGGTTGAGGACGACACAGTTTCGGACACGCTATGGAATCGAGGTGCAGGTCGGCGAGCTCGGGCGAATCCTCTCCGCGCCTATCGCGCCGTGCTTCCCCATGATCCTACGACGGTGTCAGGCCGCTCTCCTTCACGTGCACATGCCCAACCCCACCGGGGAAGCGTCGGCATTGCTGGCGCGGCGCGACATTCCACTGGTGGCATCGCACCACGCCGATATCGTCCGCCAACTGGCGTTGCGGCCGCTTTATGCACCGCTCGCCAACCGCCTGTTTCGGCGGGCGAGCGCGATCGTCGTGGGTGCGCATGCCACCGCCCGCCAGTCTGAACTCCTCGCCCCGCACACGGAGAAGGTCCGGGTGATTCCCTACGGGGTCGACACGGATCGATTCGACGTAGCGCGCGCCGATCCTGACCGCGTGGCGGCGATTCGCGACGAGCTCGGCTCCCCGCTTGTCGCTGCCACGGGGCGGCTCGTGTACTACAAGGGCTTCGAGCTGCTCATCGAGGCCGCTCGCGACTTGGATGTCTCCGTGGTCATCATCGGCGGCGGGCCTCTGGAGGGGGCGCTGCGCGAGCTGGCAGCACCCTATCCGCGGATCACCATCACCGGGCAGGTGACCGAGCAGCGCCTCGTCGATCTCCTCGCGGCGGCCGACTGCTTCGCGCTTCCCTCGACGAGCCGGGCCGAAAGCTTCGGTATCGCGACGGTCGAAGCGCAGGCCATGGGCCTGCCTGCAATCGTCACCGATGTCGGGACCGGGACGATCGAAGCCATAGACCCCGGTAGGACGGGGATCGTCATAGGCCCCGGCGACGTCACGGGTCTGCGCGCCGCCGTCGAGCAGCTGCTCGGCGATGATGAGCAGCGCGCCAGGATGAGCGCGGCGGCGCGTGAGCGGGCACGGGCATCGCTTTCGCTGGAGGTCATGGCCGAACGCTTCCGCAGGCTTTACGCGGAGGTGCTCGGAGAAGGGCATCACGGCCCGTGAGCGCGCCTACGGTCAGCCAGAGGCCGGCCGATCCGGATCAGCCGCTGGTCGGTGACGCTCCACCCGGATCGCACAGCCGCGGCGAGACGGTCCTGGTCCTTGCGCTGACGCTGCTCTCGGCGGCCGGTCTCGTCGGGATGACAGCAGCGATCGTCGGGTACTTTCGGCCGCTGATCGTGCTGCCGCTCGTGGCGGCCGTCTGGGCGGAGCTCTACCTCCTGTGGAATCCGGGGCTGCGCACGCCGCGGCTGCAGCCGCGAGCGGCGCCCACTCGTTGGTGGGTCGCGGCGGCCGTCCTCATCGCGGTCCTGACGATCTGGAACGCGCGGCTGTCGGCGGAGCACTCGCTCGCTGATCGCGATCCCG